>Ga0126306_10000704_pt1 | contig 16459 bp, 12 predicted proteins | sample Plot27_FD_92592 | JGI IMG/M metagenome (GOLD analysis project Ga0126306, IMG submission 92592) | Serpentine soil microbial communities from UC McLaughlin Reserve, CA, USA - Plot27 | ecosystem: Environmental > Terrestrial > Soil > Grasslands | place: USA: UC McLaughlin Reserve, Lake County...
ATCCAACGCGGCTCGTATGAGCTCTACGCGGAGGTCCTGCGCCGCACCGCCGTGCGCGTAGCGGCCGAGCTCGGCTGGGAGCTGGAGCCCTCCCGCTCGAACTTCCTGCCGAACAGCGTGCCGGCCTGGCCCCCGTTCCGCGAGACCAACGCGCAGCTCGAGCGCTTCGCCAAGAAGCACGAGCTGGGAATCCTCTCGAACATCGATGACAAGCTGCTCGGCGCCACCCGCCGCCACTTCCGGGCGGACTTCGACCTGGTGGTCACCGCGCAGCAGGTGCGCTCCTACAAGCCCGATCCCGCGCACTTCAAGGAGTGCGCCCGGCGGATCGAGGGGATGAAGCGCCACTGGGTGCACATCGCGTCGGGCTATCCGACCGACGTGGAGCCGTGCATCAAGCAGAAGATCCCGGTGATCTGGGTGAACCGCCACGGCGAGGAAATCGAGGGCGGCAGGAAGCCCGACGCGGAGGTCAAGACCTTCCGCGACGCCGGCAAGCTGCTCGCGGCCGCCTAGGTCCTTGCGCGTCGTCTCGGTCCACCGCGACGTGCTCGTGGTGACGAGCAGGATGTGGCAGACGAACGCGATCGCGCTGCGGGCCAGCGGGGAAACGATGCTCCTCGACTCGCCGTACTTCCCCGACGAGCTGGAGGCGCTGCCGGGCGTGCTGGGCGGCGCCGGCTTCGAGCCCGACGCGTTGATCGCAACGCACGCGGACTTCGATCACCTGCTGGGCCGGCTGGCGTTCCCAGGGCTGGCGCTCGGCCTCGGGGAGACGAGCGTGGAGCGGCTGCACCGGGAGCCCGGCGCCGCTCAGCGGGAGCTGCGCGACCACGATGCGCGCTTCTACGTGGAGCGCCCTGCGCCCCTCGCGCTCGGGCAGGTCCAGACGCTGCCCGTGCCCGGCAGCGTGGAGGTCGGCGAGGGCGAGCTCGAGCTGCACCCCACCGAGGGGCACACCCCCGATGGCATGGCGCTGTTCGCGCGCTGGTGCGGCGTCCTCTGTCCGGGGGACTACCTCTCCGGGGTGGAGATCCCGATGGTCACCTCGCTCTCCGACTACCGCGCCACGCTCGCCCGGCTGGCCCCCCTCGTGGAGGAAGCCGAGGTGATCGTGCCGGGGCATGGGGCGCCGCACGACCGCGACGGCGCCCTACGCGTGCTCGACGAGGACGTGGACTACCTCGACGCCCTCGAGCGCGGGGACGAGCGGCCGCGCCTGCCCGGGGGGCGCGACACGAAGGAGCAACGCGACATCCACGCCCGCAACCTGGCGGGGCTCAGCGCGTGACGACCAGCTTGCGCTCCGGCGCCTGAACGGCCTCGGCGGCATCGTCCCAGCTCACGACGTTGCTCGTGACGAGCTGGGGCTGCAGCCGGCCCTCGCCGATCAGCTCGAGGATCCTCGGCATGGCCGGCCGCGCATGCACGCGACCCGTGTGGAAGTGCACGCCGTTCGTGTACATCTCGAGCAGTGGGACCGGGGTCTCCTCCTCGAACAGGATCGCCACGCTGGTGCAGTGGCCGCCAGGCTCGGTGGAGCGCAGGGCGCAGGCGAGCGCGGCGTGCGAGGGACCGGCGTTGACGGTCACGGGGTAACGTCCGTGCCGGCGGGGCGGTGGTCCCTCGACCACCTCCGCACCGAGTCCCTCCGCAACGCGCAAGCGGTCCTCGTCCTGGTCGAGGTAGGTCACGCTCGCTGCCCCGAGCGCGAGGGCCACGTCGACGGCGTAGAGCGCGATGCTGGGCGCGAGGCCGCCCACCACGAGCACGGGCGCCCCGGGGAAGGCCTCGAGGCCGGAGGCCACGGCCCGCCAGCCGTCGGGGAGGTTGTCGCTGGCGGCCGCCGCGGCCGCGGGCTCCACGCCGGCGGGCAGCGGCACGGCCATGAAGTCGGCGAACGGCACGTGCACGAGGTCGGAGAGGGCCCCACCCCAGTTCCCACCGAACTCACCGAAGCCGTAGGTGGCGAGGCGGGAGACGCTTTCGCAGTCGCCGGTCTGACCGCGACGGCAACGTTCGCAGTGCCCGCAGGAGATCTGGAAGGGGATCGACACCCGGTCGCCCGCACTCAGCCCGGCCTCGGAACCGGCGCTCACGACCTCTGCCACGAACTCGTGCCCCAGGGCGATCGGGCCGGGCAGCGGCGTCAGGCCCCGCAGGATCGGCTGGTCCAGGTCGCACAGCGAGACGGCCAGCGGCCGGACGATGGCGTCGCGCTCGTCGCTGAGCTCGGGCTCGGGCACGTCGTGCCACTCCACGCGGCGGTCCTCGGTCATCGTCAGCTGCCTCATCGAGCTCCTCCTAGTTGTATCCGACAGCCCTCGAGTTTCGCCCTCCGCCGCTTTGGTCAGATCAGGCGCGGGGGAAGAGGTGCTACGCAGGAAGCTGATCGCCGCCGCCGTCCTCGTCACGGCGCTCATCGGAGCCGGGGCCGCCCAGGCTGCGACGACGCTCTCCGTATCGGACCGACTCGATGACCGCCGCTACGTCGCCGCGGGCGAGCGCGCCTACGTGGTCGGCAGCGAGGCCGGCGACTTCCAGGCGTCGGGCTGGCACATCCGCGGCGAGATGGGCGGGATCTGGACGCCGCCGATCAAGCTCGTGGACGGCGTCTGGTTCGCGCTGGACGGGGAGTGGATCGGTCCCGCCACGCGCTTCACGAGCGGCTGGGGGTACGTCGCCATGGACCTGCCCGCCCCGTCCGGGCTCGACGTGCGGCGGGTGGAGTTCGTGCCCGACGGCAGCAGGGCCGCCCTGATCGGGCTGCGCCTGCGCTCCACCGGCGCCGAGCGGCGCGTGAACCTCAGGGTTGACGCCCACTCCGAGCTGATGAGCGCCTATCCGTGGGGGTGGACCGTGCCGTCGGCCGGTGAGTTCAACCTGACCGACAGCGCGGCCGAGGAGGACGGCCGGCTGCTCTTCCGCGAGCAGGGCACGCCGCCGGCAGCGAACGCGGAGCCGCACGACTGGGCCGCGCTCGTGGGTGCCAGGGAGCGGCCGGTCGAGACCGCTACGGGGCCTGGCTTCCGCGGTCCCCACGAGCCGCCGGTGCTCTGTCCCGCCGAGGGTCAGACCCCCGCGGAATGCCACGAGAGCCAGTCCGGCAAGGGCGCGGGCGGGCGGCTGGAATATGCCCTGACCGTGCCGGCCGGCGGCACCACGACCTTCTGGCTGGGGGTGGCGGGCTCCGACGAGGGGCCGGGCGCCGCCCGGTTGGAGCTCGCCACAGTGCTCGACGATCCCGAGGGCGCGCTCGCGGCCAAGCTGGCGAGGCGCGAGCGGCTCGCGGCCCGCACCCGGGTGGAGCTGCCGGGCGACCCGCTGCTCGCCCAGGGCATCGAGTGGTCCAAGCAGAATCTGGCCGACTCCGTGCAGGCGGCCGAGGACCTGGAGGCGCGCTGGACCAACGAGGGCACCGAGTACCCGGCGCCGGAGGGCACCGTTCCGAGGGCGCGGTTCGTCGGGGCGGGCTTGCCCGACTACCCGTGGCTGTTCGCAACCGACGGCGAGTACACGGCCTTCGCCAGCGTGGCGGCGGGCCAGTTCGAGCCGATCAAGGACCACCTGCGCGCGCTGCGCGACCTGACCGAGGTGATCAACCCCGACACCGGCAAGATCGTGCACGAGGTGGTGAGCGACGGCAGCGTGTACTTCGGCGCGAACGAGGACGCCGGCAACACCGACGAGACGGCCAAGTTCCCGAGCGCGGTTGCGCTCGTGTGGCGCTGGACCGGCGACCACGGCTTCCGTGACGAGCTCTACGGGCTCGCCGTGCGCGGGATGCACTACGTGGTCGAGCAGCTCGACGCCGACGGCGACGGCTGGCCGGAGGGACTCGGCAACGTCGAGCGCGAGGGCATGGGGGAGGAGAAGCTCGACAACACCGTGTCCACGATCCGCGGCCTGCTCGACCTGGCCGACATGGCGCGCTCCAAGGACGACGCCGCCACGGCCGGCTGGGCCGAGTCGCACGCCCACGCGATGCAGGCTTCCTTCGAAGGCGACTGGTGGATGCCCGAGGTGCCCCAGCACGCCGACTCGCTCGACGATCCCGGCAACCAGAAGGTGCAGCAGCGCCACTGGATCGGCGTGACCCCGATGGAGGTCGAGCTGCTCGAGTCGGGCGAGCCGAGGCCCGGCCTGACCCCGAGAGAGCACGGCACGGCGGCACTCGCGCTGCGCGAGACGGACTGCTTCACCGACGAATTCGGCCTCTACCACACGGGGTGCGGAGGCGGTCCCGCGGGCGAGGGCGAACTCCAGATCTTCACGCTGGGCAACTCGGTGATGGCCGTGGGTGAGGGCAACTACGGTCGTCTCGGAACCGATCAGCAGCGGCGCTATACGGCGGCCAACCGCCGCCTCCAGCTGCCGACGCCGGACGAGCAACCCGGAGCGATGCCTGAGATCGCGCCATCGCCGGCCTACGGGCGCTCCATCGAGCGGCCGTTCTATGACCGCGCGATGGTGCTGCAGGCCTGGGGGAACTACGGCACGCTCTGGCCGGTGGTGCACCAGCAGCTCGGAGTGCGGCCGGACCTCGGGCGCGGCCGACTCGAGGTCACCCCGCAGCTGCCGCCCTACGAGCAGCGGATCGCGGGGCGCAACATCCGGCTCGGCGACAGCGCGGTCGACGTGGTCGCCGCCCGTGGCGGTCACGAGTACCGCACCATCGTGCACGCGGGGCCTGGGTTGCGCCGGCTCACGCTCGGCCACACCCTCCCGCTGGGCACCGAGGTGGAGAAGGTCCTGCTCGATGGCGACTACGTGAAGCGGCCGCGCCTGCGCGAGACGAACCGCGGGCTCGAGGTGCTGGCAACGGTGCCCGGCAAGGCCCACGGCCAGCACCAGCTGGTCGTGAGCACACAATAGTTCGGTAGTACTAGTCGGGTACGGGTTCGGGCGCGGGCCTGGCCAGCACCGGCTCGGCCTCGGGGTCGGCCACGCGCGCGATCAGCACGGCCGAGAGCGCCATCCCGCCGAACAGCACGAAGCCGAGCGCGCCGAAGTCGGCGAGCGCGAGCACGGCGCCCCCCGCCCCCGCCCCGATCATGTAGCCGAGCTGGGCGCTGGCGGTGCGGGCGCCCATCATGCTGCCCGGCTGATCCGGGAGCTGGGCGAGGCCGAGCGTGCTCGCGGCCGTCGAGCGCAGCGAGGCGCACACCGCCACGGCGCAGAAGAGTCCAACCGTGAACCAGACCGATGGCGTGAGGTTGAGGATCGGCACGAGCAGCACGCCCATCGCCACGGCGGAGACCACGATGAGCGCCCTGCGCGGAACGCCCGCCGTCAGGCGCGCCGTGTTGGTGGATACCACGAGGAACACGACCGAGCCGACCGACAGGAGGATTCCCACCTCCGACTCGTCGACCCCGTAGCTCTCGATGTAGAAGGCGCCCGCATACGTGAGCTCCGCCGTCCAGGCCGAGTAGGCGACGAGCTCCGCGGTCACCCAGCGCCGCGCCGAGCGGTCCCGGAACACCGCGGCGAGCCCGGCGCCGGGCGTGGCGGATCGGGACCCCGCTGGACTCCGCGGAGCGAGCAGCGCCGCGCCGAGCGCAAGCGCCGCGATCGCCGCCGGCACAACGTAGGCGAGCCGCCACGAGCCACCGTCGGCGAGCACCCCAACGATCGGGTTGCCCACGATCCAGGCGAGCGACTGCGCCCCGACCACCCAGCCCACGGCCCAGGCGGCCTGGGCGTCGGCGAAGTACACGGCCACGCCCGCGAAGCCGGCGGAGAGCAGGCAGGCCACGCCCACGCCGGTGACCACCTGGGCGCCGTAGAAGAGCGCGAGCGAGGGGGCCGCGGCGGTGAGCCCGGCGCCGGCGAGCGCGAACAGCGCGCCGGCCACGAGCAGCGGCCGAACGCCCGTGCGGTCGATCCAGGGACCGATCGCGAATGAGACGGCCACGGCGGTGGCCGCCAGCGCCGAGCGGGCCAGGCCCACCTGTCCGAGCGACGCGTGGAACTCGCGCCCAATCGCGACGACGAGCGGTGCGAGCACCACGATCGACGCCTGGGTGGCGACCGTGGCCAGCACGAGCGGAACGAGCGCCCGGGCGCGATCGCTCATGACCCGGCCGTGCGCAGCGCCCCGCTGGGTCTGCGCTCGCCGAGGGCGAAGCGCGGGTCCGGTCCCGCTCGCCCGGCGAGCACATCGGCCACCTGCTCCGCGATTGCCGGACCGTGCTTGAAGCCGTGCCCGGAACCGCCGCCGAGCAGCCACACCCGCTCCCGCTCCGGATGGCGTGCGAACACGAAGCTCGCGTCCGGGGTGAGCGAGTAGTGGCAAACCGGGGCCGAGCGCACCGGCGCCTCGGCGAGCGCTGGGAAGCGTTGGGCGAGATAGGCACGGGCGTCGGCGAGCGTGGCCGCGGACGCCTCGCGTGGCCTGCGGTCGGGGTCGGTGGGCTCGCCCTCGCGGTCCGAGGCCACCTTCATCCCGTAGGGCTCGATCAACCCGTGGCCGTAGAAGCTCGCGTCGAAGTCGAGCCAGGCCGGCGTGCCGGGCGATGTCCACTCGGGCGGCGCGTCGAAGAGGACCAGCTCCTGGCGGGACACGCGCAGCTCGACCGCCTCGGGGAACAGCTTCGTGAGCCAGGCCCCGCAGGCCCAGACCACGTGGTCGGCCTCGAGCCGGCGGCCCGCCACGAGCGCGGCGCTCGCGTCCGGCACCGCCTCTCCGCGGTCGAGCGTCAGGCCGCCCTCGAGCGCGCGCGCCACCAGCGCCCGGACGCCGTCCCCGGCGCGCAGCACCCCTGCCTCCGGCTCGAGCAGCACGAATTCGAGGTCGTGTGTGGAAAGGCTCGGAAACAGCCGCCCCGCCTCGCTTGGCGCGAGCCGCTCCGCGCCAATCCCCTCGGCGCGCAACACGAGCTCGCTCTCGGCCTCCCAGCCTCCCTCACGGCGTGCGAACCACGCCATGCCCGAGTCGACCAGCACGCCCCGCCCGAGCTCGCGCCACAGCTCGCGGGCACGCCACGCCAGGCGGGTGTACAGGGCGTCGCGGCCATGCGCGAAGCGCAGCAGGCGTGTCTCGCCGCCGGACTCGGAGCGCGGGTCGCCCGGCTCGTAGCGGTCCACGAGCGTCACTTCCCAGCCGTTCGTGACCAGCCGGTCGGCCAGCGACGCGCCGAAGGCACCGGCGCCGACGACGATCGCGGAGGGCATCAGAGCCGACGGCCGGGCGCCGCCGTCTACTTGATGACGGCGATGGTGTCGCCCGTCGCGATCGATCCGCCCTCGGACACGCCGAGCTCCTCCACGGTGCCGGATGAGTGCGCCGTGATCTCGTTCTCCATCTTCATCGCCTCGATCACGCAGATCAACGCACCCTCCTCAACCTCGGCGCCCTGCTCCACGGCGACCCGCAGGACGGTGCCCTGGAGCGGCGAGACGAGCACCCCGGGCGCGCCGCCGCCGCCAGCGTCCGATTTGCGCTCGCGGCGCGGCGCCTTGCGGGCGGCGCCGGTCGGCGCCGCCCCGTTCGGCGCCGGGGGCGCTCCGATCACCTTCACCTCGAACTTGCGCCCCGAGACCTCGACCGCATACTCGCGCTCGACCGTCTCTCCGGACTCCTCCTCCTCAGCCGGCTTCGGGGGAGCCGGCGTAGCCAGCCCCTTCAGCCAGTCCTTGTCCTCGACCAGATCACGGCAGGTCTCGCCGCGCTGCCACTGCTCGGTGGCGAGCAGCGCCCTGTGGAATGGGATCAGCGTCTTGAGACCGCCGATCTCGAACTCCCCGAGCGCCCGCAGCATGCGGCGCGTGGACGCCTCGCGGTCCACGTCCCAGACGATCAGCTTGGCGATCATCGGGTCGTAGAGCGGGAGCACGTCGTAGCCCTCCTCGGCGCCGGAGTCCACCCGCACGAACGGGCCGGCGGGCTCGCGGTAGCTGCCGATGCGCCCGGGGGCGGGCGCGAAGTTCTTGGCTGCGTCCTCGGCGTTGATGCGGCACTCGATCGCGTGGCCGCGCAGCACCACATCCTCCTGCCCGTAGGCGAGCGGCTCGCCCGCGGCGATCTTCACCTGCTCGCGCACGATGTCGATGCCCGTGACCATCTCGGTCACGCAGTGCTCCACCTGCACGCGCGTGTTCATCTCGAGGAAGAAGTACTCGCCGTCCTGGAGCAGCCCCTCGACCGTGCCGGCGGAGCGGTAGCCGACGGCCCGGGCGGCGTCGGTGCCGATCTTCCCGATCCGCTCGCGCAGCTCGGGATCGACCGCCGGCGCGGGGCTCTCCTCGATCAACTTCTGATGGCGCCGCTGCACCGAGCAGTCCCGCTCGAAGAGGTGGATCACGTTGCCGTGCGCGTCCGCCAAGAGCTGCACCTCCACGTGGCGCGGGTCGGGCAGGTAGCGCTCCAGGTACACGGTCCGGTCGGAGAAGAACTTCTCGCCCTCGCGCGCTGCGCCCTCGAAGGCCTCCTCAAGCGCGTCCTCGTGCTCCGCCACACGGAAGCCCTTGCCGCCGCCGCCGCCCGACGCCTTGATGGCGACCGGGTAGCCGATCGACTCGTCGATGATGCGCCGGGCGTCGTCCACCGACTCGACCGGGTCGGTGGTACCGGGAACGATCGGCACGCCTGCGTCGCGCATGATCTCGCGGGCCTTGGTCTTCGAGCCCATGGCGTCGATCGCACGGGCGGGCGGGCCGATGAACACGATTCCGGCCTCGTCGCAGGCGCGGGCGAACGCCGCGTTCTCGGCCAGGAAGCCATAGCCAGGATGGATCGCCTCGGCGCCGGCCTGCCTCGCCACCTCGATTATCTTGTCCACCTTGAGGTAGCTCTCTGTCGCCGGGCCAGGGCCGAGCAGGTAGGCCTCGTCGGCGCGCCGCACGTGCGGGGCGTCGCGGTCGGGGTCGGAGTACACGGCCACGCTCGCAACCCCGAGCTCCTCGAGCGAGCGGATCACGCGGATGGCGATCTCGCCCCGGTTGGCGACCAGGACCTTGGCGAACATGCGGGGCGGGAGGTTATCGTCGGGGTATGGCACGCGGTCGAATGCTGCTCGTGCTGGCCGCCGCCGCGGCCACGCTTGCGGCTCCGGCCGCCGCGGATGCCGAGCTGCGCTTCCGCGACTGCAAGGGCGTCCAGTGCGGCCGGCTGGCGGTGCCGCTCGACCGGGAGGGCTCCGCGCCGGGCCGCGTGTCGCTGTACGTCGAGCGGCGCCGCGCCGCGCGTCGCCCCCGCCGCGGCGTGACGCTGCTGCTCGCCGGCGGCCCTGGCCAGCCGGCCACCCTCGCGTACAGGAGCGGCCTGGGGGGCGGGCCGTACGGGGACTTCAGGGAGCTCACGCCCAGGAACGACATCGTCGCCTTCGACGGGCGCGGCACGGGTCGGTCCGGTCTGCTGCGCTGCCCCGCTCTCGAGGGCGCCAGCCTGATCGACGCCGGCGCCGAGGCAGCGGCCTGCGCACGCCGGCTCGGTTCGCGGCGCGGCTTCTATCGCACCATCGACTCGGTCGAGGACATCGAGGCGGTGCGGGCGGCACTCGGCGTGGACAAGCTGACGATCCTCGGGGTCTCCTACGGCACCTTCCTCGCGCAGGCATACGCGGCCAGCCATCCGGACCGGGTCGAACGGGTCCTGCTCGACTCGGTGCTCGACGTGTCGGGGTGGGATCCGCTCTACCGGGACATCTTCCGGGCGGTCCCGCGGGTGCTGCGCGCGGTCTGCCGTAGCGGCTGCCGGAGCTTCACACGGGATCCGGTGGGCGACGTGGGCCGGTTCGTCGCGCGCCTCGCGCAGAGGCCGCTGCGCGGACGCGTCACGCTTCCGAGCGGGCGGCGCCGGCGCGCCACCCTCACCCGCCAGGAGCTGTTCTTCACCCTCGTCTCCGGCGACCTCGACGACATCCTGCGGGCGCAGTTCTCCGGCGCCCTGAAATCCGCGCTGGGGGGCGATCCGGCCCCGCTCCTGCGCCTCAAGCGGCAGGCGGTCGTCTCCGAGGGGTCGGGGACCCCACGCGAGTTCAGCTCGGGGCTCTACGCGGCCACCACCTGTGAGGAGATCCCGTTCCCCTGGATCCGCTTCAGCGACCCGGCGAGCCGCTTCGAATCGATCTGGGCGGCGGCCTCGCAGATCCCCGCCGCGGAGCTGTACCCGTTCGACACGGCCACCACCGCGGGCAACGACTTCCTGCGCATGTGCCGGCGCTGGCCCGAGGCCTCTCCCGGCCCGTACGCGGCGCCGCCGCCGGGCGTGCTGCCCGACGTGCCGGTGCTGATGTTGTCGGGGGAGATGGACCTGCGCACGCCGCTCGAAGGCGCCCAGGGCGCCGCGGCCGACTGGCCGCATGCCCAGCTCCTCGCGGTGCCGAACACCGGACACTCCTCGCTCAGCGCCGACATCAGCGGATGCGCTCAGCGAGCCACGCGCCGCTTCCTCCGGGGCGACCCAGTCCCACCCCGCTGCCGGCGCGGGGCCGCGCTCTTCCCGACGCTTCCGCCCGCCCCGACGGGGCTGCGGGATCTGCGGCCCGCTCCTCGCCTGCGAGGCGCGCGCGGGAAGACCGTCAGCGCCGTGGAGCTGACCGTGCTGGACGTGACGATCTCGCTCGCCTCGGCCTCGCTCACCGGCCCCCAGGACGCGCTCCGGGGCGGGGGGCTGCGCGGAGGACGCTGGTCCGTGAACCTCGAGGCGCCGAGCCCCGTGCTTCGGCTCGAGGAGGTGGAGTACCTGCCCGGCATCAGGGTGAGCGGCGCGGTGCGCAGCTTCGGTCGCCGTGGCGAGGAGGCGCGACTGCGCGTGACGGGCGGGGGCGCGCCGAACGGCGTGCTGCGGATCACCCGCGAGCGGATCACCGGGCGGCTGGGGGGCAAGCCGGTCCGAGCCGAGCTGAGATCGGCCCGGGCTCAGGCCGCACGGTCTACGTTCGACTCGCGCGTCCTGCTGGGGGCGGTGAAGCGCCGGCTTCGCCACGCGCCCGTAGCCCGCTGAAGAAGATCGCCAGCATCTCCAGGAAGAGGCGGTCCGGCACCGCCTCCGGCTCGAGCATGCGCTCGAGCGCGATCCCGTTGGCCATCGCGAAGGACATCGCGGCGACCTCCTGCGGCGGGACCGCCGGCTCGATTCCGAGCCGCTCCGCCCGGCGCGCCAACAGCTCGGCGATCCGCTTCCGCAGCGCGCGGTAGCGCGCCCCCAGCTCGGTACGGAAGCCCTCGTTGCGGGCGGCGTACACGGCGAACTCGAAGAACAGGCGGTCCCACTCGGGCTGCGCGGCGAGCGTGCGGATCAGGCCCGCCGGGGCCTCGCGGGCCTGCTGGTCGGGCTCGTCCTCCGTCGAGAGGATCCGGTCGAGCTCGTCGAGCCGCGCGGCGAAGTGGGCGTCGAGGATCGACAGGAAGAGGCCTCCTTGCCGCCGCGCCGCCACGGCGGCGGCCGAGCTCATCAGGCGCGCGCGCGTGTGTGGGCGTGACGCTCCTTGCGCGTGAGCCGCTTCGCCATCAGGCGACGGCCGTGAGGGCTCCGTGCTCGCGCACGGGCCGGCGCTGCACCACGACCTCGCCGCCGCGCTCCGGCACCAGCGTGATCGCCCGCCGGACGATGCGCTCCGGACGCGCATCGGTGGCGCGGAGCTCGAGCCGAGCGACCAACACGCGCAGGACGGTCCTCATCTCGAAGAGCGCGAAGCTGGCGCCGAGGCAGCGACGCACCCCGCCCCCGAACGGGATCCAGGTGTAGGTGCCAGCCGGCTGCTCGAGGAAGCGCTCTGGGCGGAACGCGAGCGGGTCGGGGTACACGTCCGGGCGCCGGTGCACGAGGTAGATGCACGGCGCCAGGTTCACGCCGGCGGGCAGCAGCCGGCCCCCGATCTCCATCGGCTCGGTGAGCCGGCGCAGCACCAGCGCCAGGATCGGGCGCAGGCGGAGCGTCTCCTTGCAGACGGCGTCCACGTACTCGTCGTCGCCCTGGCGCAGGCGCTCGAGGCTGTGGGGATGCCGCACGAGCCGCTCGACCGCCCAGGCGAGCGAGGAGGCCGTGGTCTCGTGCCCCGCGACCAGCAGGGTCATCAGTTCGTCACGCAGCTCCTCGTCGTTCATCGGGCTGCCGTCCTCGTGGTGGGCCTGGAGCAGCAGGGACAGCACGTCGTCGCGCTCGTCGAGGTCGGCTGCGCCGCGGCGGTGGCGGATCTCGTCGTAGATCAGGTCATCCGCGGGCTCGCGAACGCGCCGGAACATCCGCGCCCGGGCCACCCGCCGCGGGCCGAGCGCCGCGAGCATGGCCATGCGGCGCGGGTCGGTGCCCCACTCGAGCGCCTCGGAGAGCGCGTGGCGCAGGGGCGCGCGCCGGGACTCCTCCTGCACGCCGAAGACGGTGCGCATGATCACCTCGAGGGTGATCCGCTGCATCGCGGGACGCACCGCCAGCGGCTCCCCGGCCGGCCAGCTCTCGATCTCCTCGGCGGCGACCTCGGCCATGACCTGCTCGTAGCGACGCATGCGCTCGCCGTGGAAGGACGGCAGCATCAGCTTGCGCTGCGACATGTGCGCCGCCTCGTCGAGCAGCAGCACCGAGTGATGCCCGAGCATGGGGAGTAGCACGACGTTGGCCTCGCCGGCGTGCAGCACCCGGGGATCGCCCGTGAAGACCTGCTTGACGGCGTCCGGATGGGCGAGGAAGACCCAGGTGCCCTCGTGCGCAATGCGGAGGGTGAACATGTCGCCATAGCGGCGCTGGCAGTCCTCGAGCATCGCACCGGGACGGAACATCCAGCGCGCCGTCTGGAGCAGCCTCGACGCTTCTGGGCCGGGTGGCAGCTGATCGGTCACGCGAGTTCCTTGCTGAGCAGTCTGGCATGTGCCGCAACGTCGGCCGCGAACGCTGGGAAGTCCTTCGCGTACAGCTGCTGCGGGCCGTCGCAGAGCGCCGCCTCCGGGTCCTCGGCGACCTCAACGATGATCCCGTCCGCGCCCGCCGCCGCGGCGGCGCGCGCCAGGGGGCCGACCAGGCGACGGTCGCCCGATGCGTGCGAGGGGTCGACGATCACAGGCAGGTGCGTGTGCAGCTTCAGCCACGGCACCGCCCCCAGGTCGAGCGTGAAGCGCATAGCGGTCTCGAAGGTCCGGATGCCGCGCTCGCACAGGATCACGCGCTCGTTGCCCTCCTTCAGCACGTAGTCGGCGGCCATCAGAAGCTCGTCGAGCGTCGACGAGAGGCCGCGCTTGAGGAGCACCGGCTTTCCGAGCTTGCCCACCACCTCGAGCAGGCCGTAGTTCTGCATGTTGCGCGCGCCGACCTGCACCACGTCGACGCTCTCGGCGAAGCGGTCGGCGTGCTGCGCCGAGGTGAGCTCGCTCACCACCGGCAGCCCGGTCTCGGCGCGCACCTCGGTGAGGATCTCGAGCGCGTCGTAGCCGAGTCCCTGGAAGGAGAACGGCGAGGTGCGTGGCTTGAAGGCGCCGCCGCGCAGCATCGAGGCGCCGGCTTCGGCCACGACGCGGGCTACCACGCGCGTCTGCTCCGGCGACTCCACCGTGCAGGGCCCGGCGATCAGGCAGAACGTGTCCGCGGCGCCCACGCGGCGGCCGTCCACCTCGAACACCGACTGCGCGTGGTGGGAGAGCTCGCTCGACGCGAGCTTGTAGGGCCGCGAGATCGGGATGACCTGATCCACGCCGGCGAGCCCCTCGAGCCCGAGCTCGCGGACCCCCTCGGGGTCTCCGATCGCCCCGATCGCGGTGGTCAGCTCGCCAGGCATGACCTTCGCATGCACGCCGCGCGCCTCGAGCTTCCGCACCACCGCCTCGATCTGCTCCGGAGTTGCCTCCGGAGTCATCACGACCATCATGGGGTCGCGGAGCGGGTGAGTGCGACCCGGCGGCGGCGCCGGTCGCGCACGATCGTGAACACCAGAAGCGCGATCACGGCCACCGGGAACGGCACGATCACTGCGATCGGGAGGTCGACTCCCGCCTTGATGAGGAGCGCGAGGCCGGCTCCGATCAGGACGACGGCGAGCGTGGTGCGCAGCACGGCCGGGTCCACCCGCACGGACCAGTGGCTGCCGATCCAGACCCCCGGAACCGAGCCGAGCAGAATCGTGCCGACCAGTCCGAAGTCCACGTTGCCCGCGGACAGGTGCGCGAGACCCGCCGCCCAGAGCAGGATGGCCGCGTGGAAGACGTCCGTGCCGACGACGCGCGTGGGCGAGAGCCTGAACAGCAGGATCAGGCCGACGGCGATCAGCGCGCCGCTGCCCGCGGAGGTCACACCGAGCACGAAGCCCACGCACGCCCCGAGCACCACGGCAGCGATCTTGTGACGCCGCTCCATGCGGATCGTGTCCCGCTCGCGCTCCTGCATGCTCTTCAGGAACGCGCGCACGAGCGTGGCCGCCCCGGTGAGCAGCAGGGCACCCGCGAGGATGCTCAGCAGCAGGTCGTCGAAGTCCCGGTTCGCCCAGTCCTCGAGCAGCCCGAGCACGAACACCCCTCCGACCGCGGCCGGCACCGAACCGATGGCCATCCAGCTCGAGAGCTGGATGTCGACGGTCCGCTGGCGCCAGTGCTTGTAGCCGCCGACCGTCTTGGTCACGGCCGCGTAGGCGAGATCGGTGCCGATCGCCGTAATCGGTGTCACGCCGAACACCAGGATCAGCATGGCGTCATGAGTGAGCCTCCACCGATGCCGGTCATGCCAACGAGCACGCCGACCCCGAGGCCGAACGCGATCAGCGTGAAGTCCACGTGCGCGGAGGCTAGAGCACCATGCCCGCGCCGACGGTGTCGTTCGTCGACTCGTCGATCAGGATGAAGCTCCCGGTGACGCGGTTCCGGCGGTACTCGTCGACAAAGAGCGGTGCCGAGAGGCGCAGGCGCAGGCGGCCGATCTCGTTCAGCTCGAGCCCGGTCGCCGCCTGGTCGCGGTGCAGAGAGTTCACGTCGATCCGGTAGCGCACGTCGTCGACCTTGGCGAGTGCCGTGCGGCTCGTGTGCTTGATCCGGTAGCGGGCCGAGCCCGAGAGCGGGCGCTCGGACATCCAGCAGACCATCGCGTCGATGTCGCGCGCCTCGACCGGGCGGTTGTGCGGGCGGCAGATCATGTCTCCGCGCGACACGTCGATCTCATCCTCGAGCGTGAGCGTCACGGACAGCGGCGGATAGGCCTCCTCGAGCTCGCCCTCGTAGGTGTCGATCGAGGCGATACGCGACTCGCGTCCGGACGGCAGCACGATCACCTCGTCGCCTGCGCGGAATACTCCGGACGCGATCTCGCCGGCGTAGCCGCGGTAGTCGTGATGGTCGTCCGACATCGGACGGATGACCCACTGCACCGGGAAGCGGGCGTCCTGGAGGTTGCGGTCGGAGGCCACGTGCACGTGCTCGAGGTGGTAGAGCAGCGAGGACCCCTCGTACCAGGGCATGCGCTCCGAGCGCTCGACGACGTTGTCGCCGTGCAGTGCCGAGATCGGGATGAACGTGACGTCGTGGATGTCCAGCTTGGCGAGCCAGCCGGAGAACTCGGCGGTGATCCGGTCGAAGACCTCCTGGTCGAACTCGACCAGGTCCATCTTGTTCACGCAGATGACGAGGTGCGGGATCCGCAGGAGCGACGCGATGAACGCGTGGCGGCGCGACTGCTCGAGCACGCCCTTGCGAGCGTCCACCAGCACGAGCGCCAGGTCGGCCGTGGACGCGCCGGTGACCATGTTGCGCGTGTACTGGTCGTGCCCCGGGGTGTCCGCGATGATGAACTTGCGTCGCGGCGTGTGGAAGTAGCGGTAGGCCACGTCGATCGTGATGCCCTGCTCGCGCTCGGCGCGCAGCCCGTCGGTCAGGAGCGCCAGGTTCGTGTAGCCGTCGCCGCGTCGCTTCGAGGTCTCCTCGACGTGCTCGAGCTGGTCCTCGAAGATCGACTTGGTGTCGTAGAGCAGCCTGCCGATCAGGGTCGACTTGCCGTCGTCGACGGAGCCCGCTGTGGCGAAGCGGACAAGCTCCGAGGTGCGGGCGGCCACGGGACGCCCGTTGGTCGCCGCGCCAGACACCTAGAAGTAGCCCTCCTTCTTGCGGTCCTCCATCGCCGCCTCCGAGATCCGGTCGTCGGCGCGGGTCTCGCCGCGCTCGGTCACGCGCGTGGCCGCGATCTCGGCCACGACCGCCTCGAGTGTTGCCGCGCGTGAAGCCACGGCGCCCGTGCAGCTCATGTCGCCGACGGTTCGGAACCGAACCGACTCCTCGAAGGGCCGCTCTCCGGGGAGCAGCTCGACGAAGTCGGAGACCGCGTAAAGCATCCCGTCGCGCCGGAAGACGTCGCGCTGGTGGGCGAAGTAGATCGAGGGTAGGGCGATGCGCTCCTCGTGGATGTACTGCCAGACGTCGAGCTCGGTCCAGTTCGACAGCGGGAAGACCCGCACGTGCTCGCCCGGCTTGACGTAGCCGTTGTAGAGGTTCCACAGCTCCGGCCGCTGGGCCTTGGGATCCCACTGACCGAAGTCGTCGCGGAAGGAGA
>Ga0126306_10000705_pt1 | contig 16457 bp, 10 predicted proteins | sample Plot27_FD_92592 | JGI IMG/M metagenome (GOLD analysis project Ga0126306, IMG submission 92592) | Serpentine soil microbial communities from UC McLaughlin Reserve, CA, USA - Plot27 | ecosystem: Environmental > Terrestrial > Soil > Grasslands | place: USA: UC McLaughlin Reserve, Lake County...
CCGCTCGGGGAGCCGCGCCGTGAACTCCACCAGCGGATGGTCGAGGAATGGCACGCGGCTCTCGATCGACGCGGCCATCGACATCTGGTCCTGCTTCATCAGCAGCTCGTGCAGGTACGTCTTCGTGTCGACGTAGAGCAGGCGGTCGAGCAGCGACTTGGCATCCGATCCCGCCATGAGCTGCATCGCCGTGGCGTACGGATCCTCGCTCGCGAGGCGCGCGCGCAGCGCCGGAGCGAGAACGCCTTCCTGCTGCTCGCGCGAGAACACGGCGAAGTTGTCGAGGTACAGCGCCTCCAGCGTCGCCGGTCGGGCGAGGAAGGTGCGCAGTGCGCGCTGGCGCGTGCGCGACGCGGGCAGCGCCTCGAGCCCCGAGCGCACCAGCGACCGCAGCGGTGCCGGTGTCGCCGACTGGTACGCGCCACCCAGCCGCATGTTGAGGATCGTCTTCTTGTAGCGCCCGTAGCCGGCGAGCGTCTCGTCGCTCCCTTCGCCGGTGAGCACGACCTTCACGCGTTCGGCTGCCAGCCGCGACACGAAGTTGAGCGCCACGCTCGAGGGGTGCGCGATGGGCTCGTCTTCGTGCCAGACGAGCGTCGGCAGCGCGCCGAAGAACTGCTCCGGCGTGACCACCACCTCGTGATGGTCGGTCCCGAACGCCTTCGCTACGGTGCGCGCATATGCGAGCTCGTTGGCCTCGCGCTCCGCGAACCCCACGGAGAACGTCTTGATCGGCTCGTCGACCAACTGGCTCATCAGCGCCGTGATCGTCGCCGAGTCGATGCCGCCGGAGAGGAACGCGCCGAGCGGAACGTCCGCCATGAGCCGCAGCCGGACGGCCTCGCGCAGTCGGTCGCGATACTCCTCCACCAGCTCCGCGTCCGGCCGCGTGTCCTCGTCCTCCGCCTCGAAGCGCAGGTCCCAGTAGCGCCGCGTACGGATCTCGCCGTTGCGCCACACGAGCGTGTGCCCGGGCAGCAGGCGCTTGATGCCGGCCAGCAGCGTTCCCTCGCCGGACGTCGCGTGATTCGCCAGATAGTCCGGCAGGGCATCCTCGCGCAGCGACGCGCGGACCATCCCGCTCGCGAGGATCGCTTTCATCTCCGAGCCGAAGACCAGCGTGCCGTCCTCGAGCAGCGCGTAGTACATCGGCTTCACGCCGAAGCGGTCGCGCGCGAGCGTGAGGGTGCGCGTCCGCTTGTCCCAAACGGCGTACGCGAACATGCCGCGCAGCTCCTCCGGCGCGGCCTCGCCACGCCGCTCGAACACGCGGAGCACCGTTTCGGTGTCGCAGTGTGTGCGATACCGAACGCCGTCCCCCTCCAGCTGCGCCATCAACGTCGGATGGTTGAACACCTCGCCGTTGTAGATGAGCACGAGCGAGTCGTCGTCGCTCGACATCGGCTGCTGGCCGTGAACGACGTCGACGATGCTCAGGCGGCGATGGCCCAGCGCAACCTTCGGCTCCTGGTAGGTACCGAAGCCGTCAGGCCCGCGATGCGCGAGCGTATCGCGCAGGCGGGTGAACGCCGATTCTTCGATCGTGCGTGAGGAGGAGTCGGGGATCGCGATCCCGCAGATGCCGCACATGTCTCGGTTCTACTCCGAAGAGCGATCGGGGATCGGACGCGACGTCCAGCGGCCGAGCTCGTGGTGCGCTGCGAAGAGTGCGCCGGGGACGATCGTCTGGCGCTCGAGTCCGCGCCCTTCGACGAACGACCCTCCGAGCAGATACAGCGACTGGTGTCCGCCGTTGGCGCCGCCGGTCACCACGGCGCACTCCGCGTCCGTCGTCAGGTCCGCCACCTCGATCGTCGCGGACGTTCCGCGGCGTACCACCAGATCGCGGAACTGTGCGCCCACGATGTCTGCGGCCTGGAATCCCGGCCCCGGCGTCCGCTGGCGTACCTGACCCGCGGTCGGCACGAGCAGGCTCACTGCCGTCTGTCGACCCTTGCCCTGCGACGAGTAGGCGAGGCTGATCGCCTCGCGCCTGGCGCCATAGGTCTCCGAGCGCCATGAGGTGCCGCACTGCAGCGTCCCCGCGCCGAGTACCACGACATCGAGCACCGTACCCTCCGTGCGCGCTGGGTCGACGATCTGGACCGATGAGGGTCCGCGCTCGCGCAGCATCAGGCCGGGCGCGACGTGCCAGTGCAGGGTCCACTCGTGCGCGCCCAGCGCCGCGATGGCGTCCATCACGACGAGATAGCGTCCGTGCAGAAAGAGGATGCTGCGTTCGTGGATCGCCGGGTCGCTCAATCGCGCGTAGCCGTCGTGCGATCCGCGCCAGAAGTCGACGCCAGGCGAGGTGCGCCAGTCGTGCACCGTGGTACGGGCGATGTGTCGCCAGTGGAACTGTCCGGCCGTCACCGATGAGCTCTCGCCGTCCACCGTCGCCGTGTTGTGCGATGACGTCGCGCGGAACTCGTCGCGCTCCGCTCCCGTGTAGCGGAAGGTGCCGCTGTCCTCGAGCACGGGACGGCCGCCCGTCGCGATCTCCAGCGCGAGCGCGTCGGCGTGCGCGTGTCCGCAGTTCAGCCAGCCGTGCGGCCCGCCGTCCACGAGCGCCCACGTCGCCCCGCGCTCCCATCCATCGCGCATCACGTAGAAGCCGCCGTCGCGGAAGCCGCGCGACCGTGCGGCCGGCGCCTTCGGCTGCGTCGCCGCCAGCGCCGATGCGCCCGTCTCGCCGAGCAGCCAGAGGCACTCCTCCACGGCATCGCCCCCGAGGCAGCGCAGGTCGCCGCGGCCGAACATCGCAGCCCCGGTGGATAGCGTCGGACGCGCATCGCGCGCCGGGAGCCCGTCCAGGCGCATCAGCCGGCCGCCGTCGTCGTCGCCCACGAGCGGCACCGTACCGTCGGGATGCACCGCGTGCACGAGAAACTCATCGAGCTTCTCGACACGCTCGCGCACGGCGGCATCGCGCGTCCAGTCGTTCGCGTCCGACAGCAGCAGCGCCTGGTGGAAGATGTCCGCCGTGTAGCGGTGATAGTACAACGCCTGCTCGAAATACGTCCCGTCGGATCGAACCTGGCGGAACAGCTGCTCGCGGAGGATGTCCCATCCCTTCGAGCGCCAGCGCGTCGCGGCAGCGAACGACGGCAGTGTCGTGCCGAGATACAGCAGTCCCAGCGCCTCGCCGGTCAGATGCGTGTTCGGGCTGTAGTACGTCGACAGATAGCGCTCGATGTGCGCCGCGTGGACGCGCAGCGACTCGAGCGCGGTGAGCAGTAGCTCGTCCGTGAGCTCGGCCGCATCGGCGAACAGCTGCAGGGCCCACACCCACGAGATCGCGCGGTACGACACCTCGAGGCTGCTCGCCCAGTTCACGCCGAGTCGCGGCGGGTTGGCGGCGATCCAGCCGGCAAGCTGCGACGCGAACGCACGTGCGTAGCGCGTGTCGCGTGAGTACGCGTACGCTTGGCCGAGCGTCACGAAGTGCTGATGGCGGTTGACCTCCCAGAGCAGCTTGTAATCGCCCACCGTGGCCGGGTCGAGATACGCGATGCGGCTCCAGTGGCGCAGGGGCGCGCGCGTTCCGCTCGACGGATCGCGATGCCAGTCGATCGGGTTGCCGAACGCAACGCGCTCGTGCCCGAGCAGGTCGAACACGCCGTCGACTGCACGGTCGGCCCGGCAGCGTGTGCTGCTCTCTGCCTCCGGTCGAGCGCGTCGAAGGAGCGCGACGGTCTTCCGCACGTCGCGCAGGCCCGGCAGCACTCCCTCGGCGAGGCGGCGGCGCGCGACCTCGGCGACACGCGAAGGATCGGCGCGCAGCTCGCGCGTGAGCCCGCGCGGCGTGTGCACCGCAGTACGCGATCCGCTGCCCAGAGCCAACCCGACACGCTCGCGGAAGGTGCTCAGCGCTTGCGCACCCCGCACCCGCAGCTCGGCGGGCAGCGTCGAGACCGTCCGGCGATGCTGCGCCGGATCTTCGGGCAGCCTGACTCCACGCCTCATCGTACGCTCGCTTCCTGCACCAGCGCCGCGGCGTCCTGCGGAAGGTCGTGGTCGGACGGCTTCACGGTCGGGTGCTCCGGAGCCGACGTCAGCTGGCGGTAGAACGTCGCCCAGCGGTCGCTCACCGCCTCCCACGTGTAGTGCTGCTGCACGTCGCGCAGCCCTTCCGCGATCAGGCGCTGCGCGAGCGCAGGCTCGTCGAGCAGCCGCAGCGCCGACGCCGCGAGCGCGTCGTGATCGCCGCAGTCCACCATCAGCCCGTTGCGCTCGTGCTCGACGACGTACGGAATCCCTCCCGCGCGCGACGTCACCACGGGCAGTCCGCAGGCGAACGCCTCGATGATCGAGTTGGGCATGTTGTCGATGTTCGACGCGTTCAGGTAGACGTCGGCTTCGTCGTACCAGCGTCCCATCTCGGTCGGCCGCACGGCGCCGACGAACTCCACGTGGCGCAGGCCCAGGGTGCGTGCGGTCTCGTGCACCACTCCGCGCTCCGGACCGTCGCCGATCACGATGAGGCGCGCCTCTGGGATGCGAGCCTGGATCACGGCGAACGTCCGCACGACGCAGGGCACGTTGTACAGTGCCTGGAAGTTCCGATTGGAGAGGAACACCGGACGCAGCTTCGTCCGCTGCCGGAACCGTACGGACTCTGGATCGACGAAGTTGGCGATCGACTGGGCGGCGACACCGAATCGTGAGAAGACGTCCACCAGATAGTCCGAGGGCGTCACCACGGCGTCGGCGCTGCGCAGCGTCGGGATCGCCGTGCGCGGCCAGCGACGGAGGTGATCCTCCGCCTCTCCGCTGCGGTAGTTCACCACGACCTTCTTGCCGAGCCACTTGCCGATCAGGATGGCCGGCGTGGGCGCGAGCAGGAACGACCAGTACGACGCGCTGAAGACGTGCACGACGTCGTACGCCGGAAGCCGCCGGAGCAGCGACGCCACGTACGCGAACGACGTGGCGACCGTGCGCACGTACTTCACCCGCTGAAGCAGCCGGAGCACCGCGTTCGACCGCGGGTCGTGCGGCAGAAATCCCACCTCGAGTCCCGGAACGGCGCGCAGCCGCTCCAGCAGTCGCTGCGCAGCGACGGCCTGCCCGCCGAGGATCGACAGCGACGGCGCGACGAGGCACACGCGGATGGGACGCGCCGCGGCGGCGCGCGAACGCTCAGGCATCAGCCGATACCGGCGTACGCCCCGCGTGCGCCCTCGCCTTGCGAGGCATGAAAAACGCGCTTATCCCCGTCATCCACCCTTCGACGTCTTGCGGCGACAGGAATGAAGTGTCCACCAGCCGCGGGAGGAGGAGGGGCTCGCTCTTCGACGAGGCCAACCCCGGGTCGCACGTCGTAGCGGTCGCCACCCCGGCCTCTCGCAGCCAGGGAAGAAACTCCGAGTGGTAGATCCCGCTCGGATAGCAGAAGTGCCGTGCAGTCCCCGCCCGTATTCGGTCGACTCGCTCGCGATTGTCGGTGATCTCGCGCAGGAACAGCGCGCGATCGAGTGGCGTACGGTGCCGATGCGTATGCAGCTCGATGTCGATGCCGCTGCGGGCGAGCTCCGTCGCCTCGTCGCCCGTCATCACCGTGAGGATCCGCTTGGCGCGGATCGCCTCGTAGTCGTCGCCGAGCAGGTCGGTGAGGCGCCCCGCGAGAGCGGTGCGCTCGGGAAGCGAGAGCTGCTCGCGGTCCGCGTAGTCCAGGATGTCTCGGTGGGCCCGAGCGCGGCCGGCGCCATCGGACAGGTCCCATCGTGCCGGCGCGTCGACCAGCGCCATCACCTCGGGCGCGAGGGCCCGTTCGCGGGCGCGCCACAGCACGTAGGAGCAGAACAGCCCGAAGATCGGCTTGCGGTAGTCGGAGTAGTACGTCGTGAGGTACACGGTCGCGGGAAAGCCGAACTGCTGGAGCAGCGGCCACGCACGGGCGCGGAAGTCGTACATCCCGTCGTCGAAGGTGAGCGCCACGCTGCGCGGCGGCAGCGTTCCGTCGTACAGCCGGCGCACCGCCTCGTCGAGCGGCAGCACGTTGTACCGGCCGTCACGCAGCATGCGGAGTCGCGCCTCGAGCAGCGTGGGGCTCATGGAATACGTCCCCGACCACTCGTGCTCGTCGTCGATCGAGATGCTGTGATAGCACAGGATCAGCAGCCGGCGCTGGCGCCACCCGCTGTCACGCAGGCTCTTCAGCAGCCCGAGCCTCGACGACGCGCCAAGCACGTGGCGCTTCATCACGACCGTGATCGGCGGCGTCGGCCGCGATCCATTCGGCGTGGCTTCGTCGCGGCGCGCCTCGGGGGGAGCAGCCGTCGTGCCGGACGCCGGCGTCGCATCTCGAACGGTCTGCTCTGGCATCGTCATGCGTGCCACACGTCCCAGCGACCGCGCGCACCGTTCGCCGTCGCGCGCACCGTCGCGACCTGCAGCAGGATGCTCGACACCACGGCACTGCGGAGTGCACGCACGGGCCGCGAACGAAGCTGCAGCATCGCGACGAATGCCGCCGCCAGGGCGAGCAGCCATCCAAGCCCGATCCGATGCGCTACGGCCACCACCACCCACACGACGCACACCAGCAGCCAGTACGGCGTGAGCAGCCGGAGCAGCTTGTGAGTGACGAACTGTATCCACGCGGGATTGTGCACCGGTGAGAGCGTGCGCGGCATCCAAGCGCAGAGCTGCAGCACTCCGGTGAGCGTCCGTACCTTGCGCCGGTACTCGTTGCCGTCGGTGGTCGCGCGCGTCTCGTGCGCCCGCGCCTCGTCGACGAAGGCAATCCGGTGTCCGGCGAGCACGAGCTGCATCGGCACGTACAGGTCGTCGAGGATCAGCCCCGCGGGCAGCGGCGTCCACAGCGCGCGCCGCATCGCGTAGATCGCGCCGGTCACACCGATCGCCGAGTGCACGTCGGCTTCGCGGCGGCGAAGCCAGCGCTCGAGCGACCAGTACAGGCGAAACGGAAGCCCAGGCGCCTTCGCGCCGCGCGCCAGCTCCAACCGCCCCGACACCGCGCCGACGTTCGGACGCACCAGGGCGCGCGTGAGCAGGGCGATCGCGTCGGCGCCGAACCGTTGTCCGCTGTCGGCGAACACGACCACCTCGCCGCCGGCGGCCCGCACGCCGGCGTTCAAGGCCGCAGCCTTGCCGCCAGGCTCGTCGCCGCGCACGACCTGCACGCGCCCTGCCGCTTCGCCGCTCCACGTCGCCATCGGCTCCGTGGTGCGCGCGTCGTACGCGACCACGACGTCGAGCAGCGCCGCGGGATACTCGCTCCGCAGCAGGTCGTCCACGCGCTCGCGCACGGCGACGGGATCCGCCCGCGTCGCGACGATCGCCGTCACGCGAGGCAGCGACCCCTGCACGACCGGCGCGTGAGCGTCGCGACGACGCACGAGCCCCGCGACGACGCCGATGAGCGCAGGGTAGAGCGCCCACACCGCGAGGATGCACGACAACGAAGCGAGCGCCGCGACGGTCAGCATCTCGCGCGGGATCGAAGCCGGATCACGGCGACGCCGAGCGTCACGCGACCTGGGTGGCGACGCCGACGCGCGGCGTGCCTTCGGTCCGATCGGTGTGCGCGCGAAACCAGTCCCAGGTGCGGCGTAGTCCCTCTCGCAGTCCGATCTCCACCTCGTAGCCGAGCAGCCGCTTCGTGCGCTCCAGCCCCGCGAGCGAGTCGCGCACGTCGCCCGGTCGTGGCGCCACCGACTGGCACACCAGCGCACGACCCGTCACGTCGCGGATCAGCGACGCCAGCTGCTGCAGCGAGGTGCGGTCGCCCGCACCGACGTTCACCGGATATCCCGACACGATCTCGGCCGGCCGCGTGCCCGCGAGCAGGTTCGCCTGCACCACGTTCGTGACGTAGGTGAAGTCACGCGTCTGCTCGCCGTCCCCGAAGATCGTTGCCGGCCGGCCTTCCAGCGCGGCGGCCATGAACAGCGGGATCACGGCCGCATATGCCGACGATGGGCTCTGCCGCGGACCGAACACGTTGAAGTACCGCAGCGCGACGCCCTCGATCAGACCACCTCGCGCGTATGCCAGCACGTACTGCTCGCTCGCCAGCTTGGACGCGGCGTAGGGCGAGCGGGGCAACGGCTCGAAGCTCTCCACCTTGGGCAGCTCTGGAGTATCGCCATACACCGAGCTGGAGCTGGAGTACACGACGCGCCGCACGCCGGCCTTCACCGCCGCCTGCAGCAGGTGCACCGTCGCGTTGACGTTCGCGTCGTGCGAGGCCCACGGATCCTTCAGTGATCGGGGCACGCTCGGCAGTGCCGCGATGTGATAGATCACCTCCATCCCCTCGACCGCACGCGCCGCGGCAGACGGATCGCACAGATCGCCGTCCTGGAAGTCGATCCGATCCGCCACATGCGCAAGGTTCTCTCGACTCCCGGTGGAGAGGTTGTCGACCACGCGAACCTCGTGTCCGAGGGCCAGCAGGCGATCGACAACGTGCGACCCGATGAAACCGGCACCGCCGGTGACGAGGCAGCGCGAAAGGTGACTGGACAAGAGTGCTCCGAGAGTACGGGCTAGTGGGTGCGATGAGAGCACCGGTGTGCCGGGCACCCCGGCGTGTCGATCTCCCTTCCGGATCCGAGATCCGGATGGAATACAGCGGTCGCCGGCCAGCGAAGCTTCGCAACGCACATACCCTATGGTGGACGTCCCGACCCGGGGCCCAACCGCGTGGGCAGGGGTGTGCAAGCCCCTGGCGCTCAAGCGGTTACGCATAAGCAACGAGCGCGCCACAGCGCTTCTCGGATCGCACGGGACACGTCGGCTGTCGCGTTGCCGCCACACGATCTGTTGAGGCGTCGGCTTCGAACTCGATCGCAATCTATCGTGCCTCGCTCCGCAATGGACGCTCACGGTCCCATCAGGCTCCCCACCGTCCGCAACAGCCCGAAGCTCTGCTTGATGAAACGCCGAGCCGCGGATGCGCGGGCTTTCTGCATTCCGCCTCCCCCGGGCAGCCGAACCCATTCCTCGGTATCCAGCCACGGACGAGAGCGACCGTGACCCTGCGACCGCGGCCGCACGCCGAGGCTCCACATGGCACGGGACAGCGACACCGAGTTCACGATCAGGTCCGGGTTCGGAAGAGCGTGCTCGGCGAAGAAGCGCGTGAGCGAGCGGAGCATGCGTTTCGGCAGCTTCGGCCCGAGCTCTTCGAGCACTTCCACGGGCACCTCGACGCCCGCGAGATCGCGCGCGAGCCGCAGGGTCCAGTAGCAGCACGTTGCTCCGCGTGAAGCTCGCGCCTTCCGCACCAGAACGGCCCAGTCGATCGGGCCGTGGGCGATGATCCGCTCCACGTCGCGTATCGTGCGGAACGCGCCGAACGTCATCTCGTGCGACCAGGCGAAGTGCAACGCGGCGTGAACCAACTGATCCTCCGGGCCCGGTACGTAGGCGGGGTAGCCACTGATGGTCAGGCGCCGCGCGCTCTCCCACATCTGGTCCGGCGGCAGCTGGAACGGCGCCTGTTGGGTGAACAGCGCCGTGTGTAGCTCCAATCCGGTCCGCAATCCGTCGGCATCCTCGAGAGGCGGCAAGTGCTGGTGCTCCGCGTAGCTGCGTTCCGCGGAGACGTCGCTTCGCCGCACCCAGCCGTTGGCCAGCGCGAGCTCCCAGGCACGCGTTGCATCCTCGCCGCGCACCAGCGCGTCGACGTCGCCCATTGGGCGCTCCGTCGGCCTCGAGTACGCCGAGTACGCCAGCCCGGCTCCCTTCAGCAGCAGCACGTCGATGTCGTGGGACGCGTAGAGCGCGAGCATCCTTCCCAGCCGATCGTGCAGCGACGCGAGCTGAAACTCCCAGATCATCGCCAACCGCTGGAGGTTCGCCACCTCGGCGGGTTGCGCCGTCGGCACCGGCGTCACCGCAAGCTGATCGTTCAACGCGACGATCGCGCGCTCGCGCGCTGCGAGCGCCATCAGGCGAGCCCAGTCGATCGGTCGCTCGAGCACGGCGCGGAGCGCCTCCTGCCCGGGCGCGCGCGACGTGGCCAGCGCGATCAGGGCGGACTCCGCGGGGAGCTCCGCCAGAACGGTCGGATCGCCAGGGAAGGACGCGCCGCTCATGCGGACATGGTGTCGACGGCCGTCGCGGCCGCGGCTTGTCGGACCGCTGGCGCCAACGGAGACGCGTGAGCGAGTCGCCCTTCGGCGAGCGCGCCGAGCCAGATCTCGAGCGCGATCAATCTCCAGAGCAGATCGCTGTGGTCGCGCCGCGCCGAGCTGTGCTCCGCGACCAGTCGGGCGACTGCGCCGCGATCCACGTAGGGCGCGAGGCGCGCGCGTGCCTCGAGGAGCGCGTCCAGGCGATAGCGCAGGTCTTCGCGGAACCAGCGTGCCAGCGGGACGCCGAAGCCGTGCTTGGGGTGCTCGAGCACGCGGCGCGGCACCAGTCCCTCGATCGCCTGGCGCAGGAGCCACTTCCCGACGCCGTCACGCTGCTTGAGGCGGCTCGGCAACCCGGCCGCGAACTCCACGATGTGGTGGTCGAGCAGCGGCACGCGCGCCTCGAGCGAGACCGACATGCTCATGCGGTCGACCTTGGTCAGGATGTCGCCCGGCAGGTACGTCACCAAGTCGACTGCCGTCATCTGCGCGAGGAGATCGCGTCCCGCCACGGGTGAGAACGCGGCCGCGAGCAGCGAGTCCATCGGCGGGATTCCGGGCGCGAGCGCGGGCGAAAGCACGCCGCCTTCCCGGACGTCGGCGGGCAGCGCCACGGTGGCGGCGTAGCGCCCCTGCAGCGTCCGCGACATGTCGAGCAGACGATTCCGTCCGCGCGCGCCGTGAGGCAGGTGAGCCGCGACGCGAGCCAGCGTACCGCGCGCCACCGCCGGCAGCTCGCGCCGTGACAGCAGCTCGGCGTAACGCGTGTAGCCACCGAACAGCTCGTCGCCGCCATCCCCCGAGAGGGCGACCGTCACGTGCTCGCGCGCCATCTGCGAGACGAGGAACGTCGGGAGCGCCGACGGATCGCCGAACGGCTCGTCGAAGCCGGTGATCACCGAGTCCACCAGGCTGTCGGCGTCCGGTCGAACGATCAGCTCAGTGTGCTCGGTACCGATCGCGCTCGCCACGAGCGCGGCGTGCGGCGCTTCGTTGTGCGAGGCCTCTTCGAAGCCGATCGAGAAAGTCTTCACGCGGCCGGGCACCAGCTGCGCCATCTGCGCCACCACCGTCGACGAGTCGATCCCTCCCGAGAGGAACGCGCCCAGTGGCACGTCCGACTCCAGGTGGAGCGACACCGACTCGCGCACCAGCGCGCGGAGCGTCTCGATCGCCTCGCCGTCACTGATCTCCGGACGCTCTGGCCGCAGCGGAGACCAGTATCGCTCGATCTTCGGCCGAGAGCCTGGCTCCCACGTCAGCCGGTGTCCGGGCGGCAGCTTCTGCACTCCCTCGAAGATGCAGTGCGTCTCGGGGACGTATCCGAATGTGAGGTACTGGGCGACGGCTTCGGCGCTCACACGCGGTGTGAATTCGGACGTCGCGAGCAGCGACCGCAGCTCCGAGGCGAAGGAGAGGCCGCCGTCGTGCTCCCAGTAATACAGCGGCTTTATCCCGATCCGGTCGCGCGCGATCAGCAAGCGGTGGCGACGCGTGTCCCACAACGCGAACGCGAACATGCCGCGCAGCACGTCGACCACGCCGTCGCCGAGGTCTTCGTAGAGATGGACGATGACCTCGGTGTCGCTCGACGTCGCCATCGTGTGGCCGCGCGCGATCAGGTCGCGGCGCAGCTGCCGGTGGTTGTAGATCTCGCCGTTGAACACGAGCTGGATCGAGCCGTCCTCGTTGCCCATCGGCTGCTGGCCCATCGCCGGATCCATCACGCTGAGCCGACGCATCCCGAGCGCGACGTCCGCGGAAAGGTATCGACCTTCCTCGTTGGGTCCGCGGTGCACGATCGCGGCGCACATCGCACGCAGCGAGACCTGACGCTCGCTCTGCGGGCGCGTGCCCCCCGCGAATCCGACGATGCCGCACATCGGGCTACCTCGCCGCCGGCAACGGCGTGCCGGCGTTCGCGAGGTGCAACGCCTGAGCGCGGCGCGCCGCCGCACCCGTCGCGACCTCACGCTTCATCAACTCCGCGATCGACCAGATCGTGACCACGTGCAGCACGAGGAAGGACACGTGCGCCATCGAGCCGAAGATCGCCGCGATGAAGAAGCCGAGCGCCCCGAGCTCCAGAGCGTAGAGCGTTTGGGCGCTCGCCGGCCGCAGCCTTTTCAGCTTGCGACGTGTCACCTCGATCCCCAGGAACGCGGAGAGGTAGCTCGCCACCCAGATCAGCAGACCGACGAACCCGGTCTCGGCCGTGACGTTCAAGTAGGTACTGTGATTATCGCGGCGGCCGCGTGCAGTCTCTTTGAATTGCGGACGCAATGCGGCGAGCTGGTGCTCCGCCGGGTATGCGCCGAGCCCGACGCCCGCCACCGGGTTCTCCCGGATGACCAAGCGCGACACCTTCCAGATCTCGTAGCGCTGCTCCGCCGACCCCTCCTGGTCCGCCGCGGCCAGATCACCGGTGTCTTGGATCTTCCTCAGCGCGAACACACGGTCCAGCACTCCGCTCGGCGCGATGAAGATCAGCGCGGCCGCCAGCGCGACCGTGATTCCGATCGCTCGCCCTCGCCGCTTCTGTCCCCAGAGCGCGAACAGCAGAAATCCCGCGAATCCGAGGAATGCACCACGGGACTTGGTGAGCAGGATCACCAGAGGAAGCACGACCAGCCCGAGCCGCGCCCCGAGTCGGACGGGGCCCTTCGCCTCCAGCGAGTAGAGGCCCAGCGCCATCGAGAGCTGAAGGATGCAGTACGCCGCGAGGTCGTTCGGATTGGAGAAGATGTAGTTCCAGAGCGCCCTCCCGAAGAGCGTCTCTCGGTACACGTAGTAGTTGAACAGAGCTCCGCGCACCGGATAGAGCGCGAAGCAACCGAGCCAGAAGAACAGGAAGAAGCGGACCTGCGCGCGTGTGCGTAGCGCGTTGGCCGCCACCAACGCGATCAGCCAGAGCTTCACCATCTGATCGAGCCGCGCGTAGACGAGATCTGGGTAGTCGCTCATCGCGTACCCGATCAGCCCCCACAGCAGGAAGAAGCCGAGCCCCTTCAGCACTCCAGGCACCCGGACCGGCTCCTTCATCGTCAGCAACCCGATCAGCGCGATCACGATCGACACGTCGCCGATCGGGAACCGATAGGTGGTGATCGCGAAGATGTACCCGAGAAACCCCGCGTAGGTGAGCGTCCACTGAACGCCCCGCCACGGCCAGCGCTGCGTGGACACCTCGGCGGGAAGCGCCTGTGTTGCCGCCGCGCCCTGCTGAACTGGGGGCAGGGGCGCACTCGGAGCGGCGGGACGCGGAATGTGCGCCGGCCACAGGCCACCGCCGGCGAGTCCGGCTCCGATGGGGCGGTTGGGCGTCGTCATGCGACCGATCGTCGGGCCAGATGGGTATACAGCGCTTCGACCTTCGCGAGCACGGCTTCGGCGCCATAGCCGGCGCGTGCCGCGGCACAGCCCGCATTGCCGAGCTTCAGGCGCAATGCCGGCTCCCTGTACAACCGAAGGATGGCATCGGCGAGGCGCGACGGATCGCTCGGCCGGACCAGCAACCCGGTCGTTCCCTCGTGCACCGCGTCGGGCGTTCCACCCACGTCCGTCGCGATGACCGGTCGCGCGGCGGCCATCGCCTCCAGCACCGAGTTCGGAAATGCCTCGCTCGTCGAGCACAGCACGGACACGTCGAACAACCCATGCAGGTTCGGCGGCTGGGTCCGTTCACCCGCCAGATGCACCAGGTCGGAGATCCCGAGCGACGCGGCCTGGCTCTCGATGGCTCCACGCTCGGGACCATCACCTATCAGGACGCAGTGAAGGGTCGGGATCTCGTCGCGCACCGAGGCCACCGCACGCAGGAGTGTTCCGTGATCCTTCACCTGCGAGAGTCTCGCCACGATCCCGACGACGAACGCATCCTCGGGCACGCCGAGCTCGTCGAGCATCCGTCGCCGTTCTGCCGGCGCGATCGGGTCGAACGACTCCGGGTCGAGGAAGTTGGGGATCGTCACGATGCGGGACGCCGAAACCCCTCCTTCCGACTCCACCAGTCGCGAGACACTGGGGCTGTTGCCGACGACGCGGTGGGCGAAGCGGTACGCGAGTCGGTTCGCGCGCAGGATTCGCCCCTGCAGATGCGGGGAGTACCACGAGCGGCGGCTGGCGATCACTCCGCGGACGCCGGCGATTCGCGCGCACATCGTCCCGTACACGCTGGTGTACGCATCGTGGCTGTGCACGATCTCCGTCTTCTCGGCGCGGAAGAGCTTGATCAGGCGGACGGCTTGGCGGATCGACTCGATTCCAAGGAGGCTCGTCATCGGAAAGGTGTGTACCGGGATCCCAGCCTCCCGGTATCTCGCCATCAGTGGTCCGTTCTCCCTGATGCATACCACGGAGACGGCGAAACGCCGCGGGTCCAACCGCTCCGCCGTCCGAACCGCGTTCAACTCGGTCCCCCCCACCTGCATGTTGTCGATACAGTACACGACCCTTATTGGGTCCCCCGACGATCTGACGGCCAAGCGTGCCTCGCGGACGCGACGTTGTTCGAGATAGACGACCGACAGCCGCTTAAGCACCGGCGGAATGGGCCGCCGGCGCGTGAGGTTCGGTCGTCGACCGTCAATGCAACTCCGGCGCCGCGAGCCTGACTGGTCGGGGTCGCGCGCCTCCGCGGAAGCTAGCGACGCCGTGACGCGCGGGAGCGCCGCCGATGCGCGGTGCGAGCGACGGTCTCCACCTGCGTGCGGCGCCGAGGATCGGCGCGCGCGACGTCGCGTCCCGTCGCGCGTCTAGCACACGAGGTCGCCTCGGTCCTCCACGCGATATGGTTTCCTTCGCCTCGTCGCTTGCACTCGCCGCAACCTCGCAACGACGTGTGGCGCGCGCGGCACAATTGACGCAGGGTGAGGCTCCCAGCCTCACTGCTGCTAACTCCTTATAGCGAAAGAGTTTGGTACTAATCTTCCTGGCGCGCTTTTTCTTGCTCCGGGCCCTATCATCGGCGCCCCGCGTCACTGCAACGGGTCGGCGTCCCTCGAGTCTCTCCCCTGGTAGATGAACCCCGTCTCCGAGACCTGCGAGCTCAGTGTCATCGTCGGCAGCCTGGATGCGGCTGGAACCATTCGCGAGAGTGTTTCGGCGCTGCTCGAGTCCTGTCAGGGGCTCGACGCCGAGATCCTGGTCGTGGATGCCTCCGCCGATGGTTCCGCGCAGGCCGTGCGCGAGACATTCCCCGCCGTGACCGTGTCCTCGCTGCCCCACGGCACACTCGTGCCCGCACTCTGGGGCGCCGGACTGCGCGAGGCGCGTGGCCGGGTGGTCGCCTTCACCATCGCCCAGTGTCTGGTCGAGCAAAGCTGGGCGCGCGCGCTGCTCCACGGCATTGGTTCGGGCGCCGCCGGCGTGGGAGGACGGCTCGGCATCCGTCCAGGGACGTCGGCAACCGCTCGTGCGACGTACTATCTCCGGTACTCGGCCTGGCTCGGCATTGCTGATGGCCCCGCAGCAGAGATCGCGGCGGACAACGCCGCCTACGATCACGAGGCGCTGCGAACCGTTGGGGAAGGGTCCGGCGGCGCATTCTGGGAAGTCGAGGCCCACCGGCGCTTTCGGGAGCTCGGCCGCACGCTCGCCGTGATTCCGGACGCGACCGCCTGGTTCGCCGACCACGCGACCCTGGGCACGATGGCCGCGCGCCGATTCGCCCATGGCCGGCACTCGGGAGCATTTCGGGTGCGAAGCGGGATTCGCACCCGGTGGCAGATGCTGCTGGGAGCGCCGCTCGTGCCCTTCGTGCTCTTCGCGCGGGTCGCACGCCGCATTGTGCGCGTGCCAGGTCACGTAGCGAGCTTTGCCACGTCGCTCGGCGCGTTTTTTGTCCTCGCTTCTGCCTGGGCTTTCGGTGAGGCGATCGGGGCGTTTACTCCAGAGGCGAAGATGCGCGAAGCGCTGAGGGCGGCATGACGGTTTCGAGTCCGCGATCATCGGATGGGACGGGGCGACTTCAGTCGTTTGCGGTGCCACACGTGTCGGTCGTTGTCGCATCGAATCGGTCACGAGCCTTGCTCGACGACTGTCTCGCGTCGCTTCTCGGCCAGTGCGAGCGCGCTCGCGCCGAATTGATCGTCGCCCGCGACGACGACGACGAAGGTCTCGCCGCCATCGCCAAGGCGTATCCGACCGTCCGGCTCGTGGCGACGAAGCGCGGTGCGACGATCCCGGAGCTGCGTGGAGCCGGCATGCGCGAGGCGACGGGCGACATCGTGATGCTTACCGAGGATCACTGCGTCCCGGGTCCGTGCTGGGTCGAGGAGCTCTGCCTGGGCGTCGACAACGTCGCGGAAGTAGCTGGCGGCGGGATGGACAACGCGCAGCGACAGCGCG
>Ga0126306_10000707_pt1 | contig 16451 bp, 11 predicted proteins | sample Plot27_FD_92592 | JGI IMG/M metagenome (GOLD analysis project Ga0126306, IMG submission 92592) | Serpentine soil microbial communities from UC McLaughlin Reserve, CA, USA - Plot27 | ecosystem: Environmental > Terrestrial > Soil > Grasslands | place: USA: UC McLaughlin Reserve, Lake County...
CTACCTGCTCTGGGAGCGCCAGCAGTGGGCCACCCAGGACATCGACTTCACGCAGGACCGGATCGACTGGCACGAGCGCATCCCCGAGGAGGAGCGCTTCCAGCGCATGTACGGGCTCAGCTCGTTCTTCATCGGGGAGCAGAAGGTCGCGGAGGAGCTCGGGCCGATGATGCGCGCGGCGCCGACCGAGGAGATGCGCGTGTTCCTCTGCACGCAGATCGCGGACGAGGCGCGCCACGTGCGCTTCTTCAACCGCTTCTACGAGGAGGTCGGCGTGCTCGAGGCGGACTCGCTCCAGGGGCGGCTCGCCGAGACGAGCGAGCACGTGAACCCCGAGTTCAACGAGCTCTTCGACGAGATGCTGAAGAGCCGCGTCGACGCCCTCGCGCGTGACCCCCAGGACCTCGAGATGCTCGTGGAGGCGATCACGCTCTACCACATGGTGATCGAGGGGATGCTCGCCCTCACCGGCCAGCACTTCATCCTCCAGTACAACGAGGAGCAGGGCACGCTGCCCGGGTTCGTGGAGGGCTTCAACAACATCGCCCGCGACGAGCACCGGCACGTGGCCTTCGGGGCGCGCTTCCTGCGCGACATGGCCCAGGAGGACAGCCGCTACGGCGAGGCGATCACCCGCACGCTCGCCGAGGTCGCCCCGATCGCGGACGCCGTGCTGAGGCCCAAGTGGTACGTGGAGGGCGAGACGGAGCTGTTCGGGACCGACCTGGACGAAACCCGCGCCTTCGCGGCGAAGGCGCTCGAGCGCCGCCTGAAGGTGATCGGGCTGGCGCCTGTGGCGTAGCTGGCATCAGAACATCCGACCGCCGACCGGCACGTCGGCGGTCGGGCGCAGCAGGATCACGTTGCCGTCCTCGTCGGGCACTCCGAGGGTGAGGACCTCTGACATGAAGGGGCCGATCTGGCGCGGCGGGAAGTTCACGACCGCCACCACGAGGCCGCCCTCGAGCTCCTCCTGGGAGTAGTTCTTGAGCTGGGCCGAGGAGCGCTTCTCGCCGATCTCGGGACCGAAGTCGATGAAGAGCTTCCAGGCCGGCTTGCGCGCCTCGGGGAAGTCCTCGACTCGGGCGACACGGCCGACGCGGATGTCGACCTTCATGAAGTCGTCGAAGTCGATCACGCGGCGGGCAGCGTAGCTGCCCGGGCTACGGCGCGGGCGGAGGCGGAGGCGGAGGCGGCGGCTCGCTCGTTCCGCCGGGCTCGCCTGCCGGCGGCGCGGGCGCCAGAGGCTCGGATCCCGAGCTGCCATCACCGGGCTCGGCCGCCGGGTCGCTCGGCTCCCCGGGCGGGGTGGTGGAGTCGGCGGGCTCGTCCTCGCGCGGTGGCAGGGTCACGGTGGAGCCGTCCTCCTGGACCGGCGCGGGCGCCGGCTCCACGGGCTCGGCGGGAGCGGGCTCGACCACCGGCACCGGCTCGGGGGGCACGGCCACGGCCGCGGCCACGGGCGCGACCTCCGCCTGCGCCTCGTGCACCGGGGTCTCCGCCGGGCGCGCCACGGGCGGCGGCGGCTCGGGCGCGGGCCTCGGCGCCGGCGCGGCGGCCACCTGCGTGGCCGGTGCGGCGAAGTGGCGCTCGCTCACGTGCTTCACCTCGACGGCGCCCGCCGTCACGATCACCGCGGCCGCCATTCCGGCCGCGGCCTTGGACGCGAGCGTGGAGACGCCCGCAGACACCGCGCCGCCGGCCGTGAAGCCGCCCGCGGCGGTGACGGCGACACCGGCCATCCCGCTGCCACCGGCGGCCCCGCCCGAGGCGGCGGCCCCGGCGGCGCTGGCGCCGCCAACGCCGGCCTTTGCCACCCACAGCTTCTTGAGGAAGATGAGCGGGCCGATCGGGTAGACCGCGGCCAGCGCCCGGCTCGTCTTGCGCAACTCGCCCTTGAACGTGCGGCAGCGGTCGCAGGCCTTGAGATGGCGCCGCACCGGCGCGGTGGTCCGGGCCAGGCCCTCGGCCACCTGGCCGAGCTCGAGCCGGACCTCGGCGCAGGTGAGCAGCCGCGACTCGGCGGCCTCGGCGAGCGACACGCGCGCACGCACGAGCAGCGACTTGACGCTCGGGATCGTGGTGTCCATCGCCTCGGCGATCTGGTCGTACGAGAGGGCGTCGATCTCACGCAGGAGCAGGGCGGTACGCTGGGTCTCGGGCAGCTCGTGGACGTCGGCCACGATCTGCCGGAACTCCTCGCGCTTGTGGACGGTGTCCGCCGTGGTGGCCCCGCCGTCGCGCTCGAACACGTCCATCGAGTCCTGCCCGGCCGGCTGCGGGCGGCGCAGGTGGTTCAGGGAGCGGTTGCGCGCGATCCGGTAGAGCCACGGCCGAGCGTTGATCGCACGCTCGTCGGCGAGGATCGCGTTGAAGGCCGCCGTGAAGACCTCCTGGAGCACATCCTCCGCGTCCTCCTGCGAGCCGAGCATGTGGCGACAGAAGGCGAGCAGGCGCGGCTGATAGCGCTGCACGAGTGCCTCGAAGGCACCGTGGTGGCCGCGCCTCGTGAGCGCGATCAGGCGTTCGTCGCTCTGCAGCCGCAGGAGCGGAGAGCGCCCGGCGAGAGCGGGCAGTGCTGCTGAGTGTCTGAGAGCGGAAGCTTCCATGCGCAAAGCCACGGACACGGGGGCCCGCCTCGGTGACACCGTAGCACCGGGAAAGTTGCGCGTTCAGGCCTCGCGGTGCAGTTCGTCCAGCCGCCGATAGGCGAGGGTGATGGCCATCGCGCCCTCGCCCACCGCCCCGGCCACGCGCTTCGTGGAGCCGTGCCGCACGTCGCCGGCTGCGAACAGCCCGGGCACGCTCGTCTCGAGCGCCAGCGGGTCGCGGCCGAGCGGCCAGTTCGCGGGGCGGTGGCCGTTCTCGAGCAGGTCGGGTCCGGTGAGGATGAAGCCGGCATCGTCTGTCCGGACTCCGCTTCCCGCCGCCCACTGCGTCCGCGGAACGCCGCCGATGCAGAGGAACAGTGACGAGATCGGCAGCCTGTCCCGCTCGCCGTCGGCGCTCTCGACCGTGACCTCCCTGAGCCGCCCCGCAGCGGAGTGCAGCTCGGTGACCCGCGTGCGCAGGCGGACGTCGATGTTGGGGTGCTTCTCCACCCGCTCCACGAGGTAGGCGGACATCGACTTCGAGAGGCGCGCGCCGCGCACGACCATGGTCACGCGCGCCCCCGCCGTGGCGAGGTTCATCACCGCCTGGCCGGCGGAGTTGCCCGCGCCGACCACCATCACCTCCTCACCCGCGCACTGCACCGCCTCGCTGCGGCCGGCGCCGTAATAGACCCCGTGCCCGAGCAGCTCGGAGATGCCGTCGAGCTCGAGCCGCCGCCACTCCATCCCGCAGGACACGAGCACGATGTCCGCCGTGACCTCGTCGCCGCTCGACAGCCTGCCGAGGGCCGGCCGACCCGGCTCGAAGTGGCTACCGACCATCCCGTTCAGGATCAGGAGCTCGGCGCCGAAGCGCTCGGCCTGCCGGCCCGCAAGCCGCGCCAGCTCGGCGCCGCCGATGCCCTCGACGAAGCCGAAGAAGTTCTCGATCATGGAGGTGTGCCCGGCCTGGCCGCCCGGGAGGTCCTCCTCCGAGACGGCCGTCGAGAGGCCGTCGGAGGCGCCGTACACCGCCGCCGCCAGGCCGGCCGGGCCCCCGCCCACGATCATCAGGTCGTAGTGCGACCGCGCGGGCCGCGCGAACACGTTCCACGCTTCGGCCAGCCGCTCCACGGTCGCCCCCTGGTGCACGGTGTCCCCGTCCACCACCACCGGCAGCTCGGCGTCGCGCGCGTCGGCCTTGGCCAGCACAGCCTCGGCCGCCGGCGAGCCCGCCTCGTGAAACTCGTGGGGCTGGGCCGCGCGCGTCAGAAAATCCCGCAGCCGGTGGTCCTCCGGCTCCAGCCGGCGTCCCACGACATGAACGGTCGGGCGGGGAGGCATCGAGTGCCCGGGGTGGGATTCGAACCCACACGCCTGTTACGGCCGGGGGTTTTAAGCCCCCTGTGTCTGACCAAGTTCCACCACCCGGGCTGGGTCATCGTAGAGCCGTTCGGGTATACAGCGGCTATGGCCAAGCTGCTCTTCATTCCGGTATCGGTCGGCGGCGCCCTGCTGGCCGGCCTCGTCGGCAAGAAGCTGTTCGACCAGGTCTGGGGCCTGATCGACGAGGAGGAGCCGCCCGATTCGAAGCACCGCGACGTCTCCTGGGGCCGCCTGCTGCTCGCCGGTGCCGTCCAGGGGGCGATCTTCCGCGCGGTCAAGGAGGCCACCGATCACGCGGCCCGCCGCGGCTTCTACCGCACGACCGGCACCTGGCCGGGCGATAAGCGCCCAGATCCCGAGTAGCTCAGGGCGCAAGAACCGGCGCATCGCTGCGTTACCGGTAGTAAGAGTTCACGGCTGAGCTCGGTTTCCGGCTTGGGAGATTCGCCAAATGGGAGGGCGAAGGGGTCGGGACAGTGCGAGAGGAGTAGGGGTAGGAGGTGCGATCGCTTAGCGCTATCGGACGCGTCGCCGCTGTGGGTGCGCTGATCGCTGCCCTGGTGCTCGTGGCCCTGGTCTTCTTCGGCAACGGCGGCGCCGGTGGCTACAAGGTCAAGGCACGCTTCCTGAACGCCGGTCAGCTGGTGAAGGGCAACCCGGTGCAGGTCGGCGGCGTGCCGGTCGGCTCGGTGAAGGGCATCAGGCTCACCGCGGACGGCCACGCGGAGATCGAGCTCTCGATCGACGGCGACCACTCTCCCCTGCGGCGCGGCACGCGCGCCGAGATCCGGCAGTTCTCCCAGTCCGGGCTCGCGAACCGCTACGTCGACCTGAAGCTCCCGCCGGACACGGACGACACGATCCCCGACGGCGGCGTGATCGAGACCGACAAGACCGTGACCCAGGTCGACCTCGACGAGCTCTACAACACGCTCGACCCGGAGACGCGGCAGTCGCTCCAGGGCTTCTTCAAGGGCTCCGCGGACCAGTGGCGCGGCATGGAGCGGGAAGCCAACGTCGGCTTCGAGTACCTAAACCCCGCGCTGTCCACCTCGAGCCGGCTCTTCAACGAGCTCACGCAGGACACCCCGCTGCTCGAGCGCTTCCTCGTCGACAGCTCGAAGATGGTGACCGCGCTCGCCGAGCGCCGGGACGACCTCGCGAGCCTGATCGGCAACCTCAACACGACCACGCGCGCCCTCGGCAGCCAGAAGGAGGCGCTCGCCGAGTCGATCGGGCGGCTGCCCCCGTTCATGCGCCGCGCGAACACGACCTTTGTGGACCTGCGCTCAACCCTCGACGAGGTCGATCCGCTTGTCGAGGCCTCGAAGCCGGTGGCGAAGCGCCTGCAGCCTTTCCTTTCGCAGGCTCGGGCCTTCGCCGCCGACGCCGAGCCCACCGTCCGCGACCTCAGCCTCACGATCAGGCGCCGCGGGGGCGCGAACGACCTGATCAACCTGCTGCACTCGTTCCCGCCGCTGGCCGAGATCGCCACCGCCACGAGGCAGCGCACCTACGCCCCCGGTGGCCGCGAGGAGAACGTGGGCGAGACGCGCGGGGCGTTCCCGGAGACCGTGGACGCGCTCAAGGGCGGTGCCGGCGAGATCGGCTTCGCCCGTCCCTACACGACCGACTTCCTCGGCTGGTTCGACGACTTCTCGACCACCGGCGGCGGCTTCGACGCCCTTGGCGCCACCGCCCGCGGCATGCTCACGATGTCCCCGTTCCTGCACAAGGACACCCTGGCGACGGGCCAGTACCGGCGCTGCCCGGGCGCGGCCGAGGCACCCACCAAGGACGGCTCGAATGTGCTCTCCGAGGCCGAGCGTGAGGCGCTCGGCTGCGAGGAGAGCCACCGGGGGACGCCGAAGTGAGGCGCGGTCTCGTGACCGTCGCGGTGCTCGGCGTCTGCGCCGCGGCCTTTGTGCTCGCCGGTGCGTCCGAGCAGAAGTCCGAGGGCCGGACCTACAAGCTGAAGTTCGACAACGCGTTCGGCCTCGTCAAGGGCGGCGACTTCCGGGTGGGAGGCGTGAACGCCGGCCAGACGACCGACTTCGAGGTCGAGAAGAAGAAGGGCGAGTCGCCCAAGGCGGTCGTGACCGTCGAGATCACCAAGCCCGGGTTCGGGGACTTCCGCGAGGACGCGAGCTGCGAGATCCGGCCGCAGTCGCTGATCGGCGAGTACTACGTGGACTGCCAGCCGGGCAAGTCGGACGAGCGCCTGAAGGACGGCGGCACGGTGCCGGTTGATCAGACCGCCTCGACGATCCCCACGGACATCGTCAACGACATCATGCGGCGCCCGTACCGCGAGCGCTTCCGGCTGATCGTGACCGAGCTGGGCACCGGACTCGCCGGGCGCCCGGACGACCTCCAGGATGTGCTTCGGCGCGCGCACCCGGGCCTGCGAGAGACCTCGAAAGTGCTGCGCATCCTCGGCGACCAGAACGAGGTCATCAAGAACTTCATCACGGACTCGGACACGGTCGTGGCCGAGCTCGAGAAGAACAAGCGCAACGTGGTGCGCTGGGTGCGCGAGGCCGGCGACGCCGCGGAGATCTCCGCCACGCGCCGCAGCGAGCTGCGGGCGAACTTCCAGCGCTTCCCGGAGTTCCTGGACGAGCTGCGGCCGACGATGACGCGGCTCGGCGAGCTGGCGGACGAGCAGACTCCGCTGCTGGCGGACCTCCAGCGCGCCGCCCCGGACCTCGACACCTTCTTTACGCGCATCGGGCCATTCTCGGAGGCCAGCCGCCCGGCCGTGCGCTCGCTCGGCGAGGCGGGCGAGGTGGGCACGCGCGCCTTCCGCGAGGGCCGCCAGGAGATCGCCGAGCTGCGCACGCTCGCCGCGGGAACGCCGGCGCTCGCAAAGCCGCTGCGCCAGTTCCTCCAGACCGCCGACGACCGCAAGCGCGCGATCGAGAACGACCCGCGCGCGAAGGCGACCGCCCCGCCTGCACCGGATCCGACAGCCATTCCCGGAGAGGGCGGCTTCACGGCCTTCGAGGGCCTCTGGAATTACTTCTACTGGCAGACGCTCAGCATCAACATGCTGGACGACACCGCGCACATGCTGCGCGCGGGCTTGACGGTCACGCCGGACTGCGCCAGGTGGCGCAATGAGCCGCCGAAGGGGCCGGAGGACCAGAAGACCTTCGAGCGCTGCAACTCGTACCTGGGGCCGAACCAGCCGGGCATCTTCAGCCCGGACCCGCTCGACGACGGCTCCAACCCCGGCGCCGCTCGCCTGCGCGCCGAGAGCGGCCAGCCGGCCTCGAGCATCGGCGAGCGACGCGGCGAGGGCCAGCCCGAGGCCGGCCCGCTGCCCGGCCAGCCCGACCTCTCGCAACCGCAGATCGCCCTGCCGCCGGGGGTCCAGCAGCTGCTCGACTCACTGACTCCGCAGGAGCGCCGCAAGCTCGGCGACGGCCCCCTGCCGACCAACCCGCAGGAGCTCCAGGAGGAGCTGCAGCAGATCGCTCCGCCGGCTGACAACCAGACCCCGGACCAGCTCCTCGACTACCTGCTCGCGCCATGAGGCGTCGCCGCGGAACAGCCAGCGTCGCAGCCAGCCCGGTGCTGATCGGGGCCGCCACGGTGCTAGTCGCGCTCGTGGCCGTCTTCATCGCCTACAACGCGAACGCCGGCCTCCCGTTCGTGCCCACCTACGACCTGAACGCCGAGCTGCCCTCGGGCGGCAAGCTCGTAAAGGGCAACGAGGTGCGCGTGGGCGGCTTCCGGGTGGGAGTCGTCAAGGACGTCAGGCCGAAGGTCACGACCGTGGACGGCGAGCGCCGCAGCGTTGCCGTGGCCGAGCTCAGCCTGGACAAGAAGATCGAGCCGCTCTCCCGCGACACGCAGTTCCGGGTGCGCCCGCGCTCGGCCCTCGGGCTCAAGTACATCGAAGTTCAGCCGGGCACGGGCAAGGCCACCTGGCGGTCCGGCGACACGGTTCCGGTCAGGCAGTCCTCCGAGCCGCTCGAGTTCGAGGACCTGTTCTCGACCTTCGACCGCGACACGCGTCCGAACATCCAGAACGCAACCGACGGCTTCGGCAACTCGTTCGCCGGTCGCGGGCAGTCGATCAACCGCGCCATCGAGGCACTCAACCCGTTCTTCAGGTCGCTTACGCCGGTGATGCGGAACCTGTCGGATCCGCGCACCGAGCTCGACCAGTTCTTCCTCCAGATCGGTCGCGCCTCGGCCCAGGTGGCGCCGGTGGCGCGCACGCAGGCGCTGCTGTTCACCGACATGGCGGACACCTTCGCCGCCATCTCCGCCAATCCGAGGGCGCTCCAGGACACGATCGAGAAGGGCGCCCCGACGATGGAGGTCTCGATCAACTCCTTCCGGGTGCAGCGCCCGTTCATGGCCGACTTCACCGACCTCTCCGCACGCCTGCGCCCGGCGGCCCAGGAACTGCCGCGCTCGCTGCCCAAGATCAACAGCGCGTTCGCGGTCGGCACGCCGGTGCTGCCCCGCACGGTGGAGCTGAACGAGAACCTCGAGAAGGCCTTCAACGAGGCGGAGGACCTGTTCCAGAACCCGAACACCCTGCTCGCGCTCAAGGACCTCACGACGGCGGTCACGGTGACCCGTCCCGCGATCGAGTACATCGCGCCGTACCAGACGGTGTGCAGCTACCTCAACTATTTCATCCACCCGCTGGGCGAGATGCAGTCCGTGGTCCAGACCGGGCCGACGGGCGGCGGCACGCTGCTGAACCAGAACGTGAAGATGCCGAACTCGCACCAGCAGAACAACTACGGCAGCTCGACGGGCTCGCGGCCGTGGGACATCCTGCCGGGCCAGAAGCCGCAGGGGGCGAAGGACCGCCAGGGCAACCCGATGTTCCGCCTGTACGCGCCCGCGTACAACCCGGCCATCGACGCTCAGGGCAATGCCGACTGCCAGCTCGGCCAGACCGGTTATCCGAACGGCGCGCTCGGCCCGGGCCGCTACAAGCCCGGCGAGCTTCAGGACAAATCGGAGGAGCACGGCCTCCCGATCCCGGACGAGGTCGGCACGGGCACCAACGGCGCGATCACCGATAACAATCTGCCCGGCCTGCGAGGCGGCACGTACAAGTCGCGTGAGCTCGGCATCGACAACCTGAGGGACGTGCCATGAGCCGGCGCTCAAACGGCATGAGCCCGTTCCGAGCAGGAGTCCTGGCGCTCGTCCTCGTCGTCCTGTTCACCTACTTCGGGTTCTCGAAGGCGAACCCGTTCGCGAACCCGTACGAGTTCAAGGCCGTCTTCAACGACGTGAACAACCTGAAGCCGAAGTCGCCGGTCCGGATCGCCGGAGTCGAGGTGGGCAAGGTCAAGAAGGTCGAGCCGGTGACCGACGGCCAGGGCGCCGCCCAGGTGACGATGGAGCTGGAGGACAAGGCCCTACCGATCAAGGAGGACGCGGAGCTGAAGATCCGCCCGCGCATCTTCCTGGAAGGCAACTTCTTTGTCGATCTCGAGCCCGGGTCACCGTCGGCCGACGAGCTCGACAAGGACGAGACGATCCCGGTCACCCAAACGGCCGCGCCGGTCCAGTGGGGCGACCTGCTCACCGCGCTCCAGAGCGACACGCGCTCGGACCTCCAGACGTTCCTGCGCGAGTACTCGAAGGGGCTCGAGAAGGGCGGCGCCGAGGGCTTCAACGAGGCGGTCAAGTACTGGGAGCCCGCGTACCGGAATTCGTCGCTCGCCAACGACGCCACGCTCGGCCAAGACGCCGACCACGACCTCCAGCGGGTCCTCCGGGGCCAGCAGAAGACCTTCGCGGCGCTCGTCGAGGACCAGCGCGCGCTGAAGGATCTCGTGACGAACTTCGACGTGACGGCCGGAGCATTCGCGCGCGAGGACGCGGCACTGGCCGCCTCGATCCCGGCGCTGCGAGACACGCTGCGGGTGGGCCACCCGGCGCTCGCCTCGCTCGACTCGGCGCTTCCCTCGCTGCGGGCGTTCGCGCGTGACGCGCTACCGGGGGTGCGCTCGTCCGATGAGACGCTCGCGGAGTCGCTGCCATTCATCACCCAGGCGCGTCTGCTGATGTCCGAGCGCGAGCTGCGCGGGACGGCGCGCGTGCTGCGCCAGACGATCCCGGACGTGGTGGCCTTCAACCGCACGTCGGTGCCGTTCCTGCGCGAGAACCGCGCGCTCTCGGCCTGCACGAACAACGTGCTCGTCCCGTTCATGCATCTCAAGATCCCGAACCCCGAGACGGGCAAGGAAGCGGAGAACTCGGACCAGGAGGTGCGGGCCCAGCTGCAGCGCGGCTTCCCGGGCCTGTCCGGCGAGAGCCGCCTCTCGGACGGGAACAACCAGTTCTTCCACGCGGGCGTATCGCCCCCCGGCAACCGCGTGCGGCCGGGCCCGCCGCCCGACGGCGGCAGCATGCCGATGCCGCACCGTCCGGACTTGCCCTGCGAGGAGCAGGAGCTGCCGAACCTGCACGCGCCCGGCGGTCCGATCCCGGCCTTCCCGGTGCTCGAGGAGAGCCCCGGATCGGTGGTGAAGCCACCCGCTCCAACCCCGCCGATCAGCAGCTTCCTCGACTCGGCTCACGACTTCGTCGACGACGTGCTGCCACTGGTGGCGAAGGAGCGCGCGGCGTACGACCGGCGTGAGGCAGAGCTTGCGAGGCAGGAGGCCGGCGGATGAGAGACGCGATCCGCAAGAACCTCGCCGACTTCCTCGCCGTCATCGGCGTGGTCGTGCTGGGCCTCGGGATCGGCGCATACATCCTCTCCAACCAGCGCCTGCGCTTCCCGCTGATCGAGGACAAGCCGTACACCGTGAAGGCCGAGCTCTCCGACGCGCAGGCCGTGACGCCGGGTCAGGGCCAGACCGTCGTCGTGGCCGGTGTGCGCGTGGGCGACATCGGCAAGGTGGAGCTGGTGGACGGCAAGGCCGTCGTGGAGCTTCAGCTCGAGTCGAAGTACCGCGGCCTGCTGCGCGACGATGCCAGCGCGCTCCTGCGTGCCAAGACGGGCACCAAGGACATGTTCCTCGAGGTCGATCCGGGCGAGGGCAAGCCACTCGCGGAGGGTGGCCACATCAGGGTCTCGAACACCCTGCCGGACATCGACCCCGACGAGTTCCTCGCGGCGCTCGACTCGGACACGCGCGACTACCTGAAGCTCCTGATCTCCGGCGCCGGCAAGGGCCTCGACGGTCGCGGGACGGACCTGCGCGAGGTGATGAAGCGCCTCGGACCGCTGCACCGGGACCTCGCGCGCGTGAGCAGGGCGGTGGCCGAGCGCCGCCACAACATGCGCCGGCTCGTGAACCGCTACGGCGTGCTGATGGCCGAGCTCGGCAAGAGCGACAAGGACATCACCCGGCTCGTGCGTACGTCCGACGTCACGCTCGGCGCCTTCGCCGACGAGGACCAGAACATCTCGGTGCTTGTGTCGAAGCTGCCCGGCACGCTCGACGAAACGGCCACGACGCTCGGCAAGGTCGACACGCTCGCCCAGCAGATGGGGCCGACCTTCGAGTCGCTGCGGCCACCGTTCCGCAAGCTCGACGAGGCCAACGCCGCGGTGCTGCCGTTCGTCAAGGAGGCCGCGCCGATCCTCGAGAAGAAGGTGCGCCCCTTCGCCCGCTCGGCGCAGCCGTTCCAGCGCAACCTGGGCGCGGCATCGAAGGACCTCGCCGCGGCCGGACCGGACCTCACGACCTCGTTCCGCGGCCTGAACCGGCTGTTCAACATCGGCGCCTACAACCCGGGCGGCACCGAGGGCATCAGCGAGAACTGCGAGAAGAATGGCGTCTGCACGCGCGCTGAGCGGGCCCGCAACGAGAGCTACCTGTACTGGCTCGCGTGGGTGGGGCAGAACACCGTCTCGCTGTTCTCGACGGCAGACGCCCTCGGCCCGATCCGGCGCGCCTACCTGCTCAACCTGAACTGCGACATCTTCAAGTCCGAGGCCACCCAGGGCGGTATGCCTGAGGCCGAGGCGGACGGCCTGACGGCTCTCTTCGGCGGGATCGGGGCCTGCGCGAACCCATGATCAAACAGACCCCCAGCCTCGGCCGCATCATCGCGATGGTTGCGTTCACGCTCTCGGTGTTCGCGATCCTGATCTTCCTCTGGCTCGCGTTCGGCGGGTCGGTGCCGCTCCAGCCCGAGGGCTACCGCTTCACGGTGCACATGCGCGAGGCCGCGACGCTGGCCGAGGAGGCGGACGTCCGTATGGCGGGCGTGAACGTCGGCAAGGTCAAGACGAAGGAGCTCGACGCGGGCGGCGCCCGCACGATCGTCGAGGTGCAGCTCGAGGAGCCGTACGCGCCGATCCCCAAGGACACCCGCGCGATTCTGCGCGCCAAGACGCTGCTCGGCGAGACCTATCTGGAGCTCACGCCCGGCAACCGCGCGGGCGGCATGCTCGACGACGGCGGGCGCCTGTCCAACGCGAAGGTGGAGGACACGGTCGAGCTCGACGAGATCTTCACGGCGTTCGACCCGGGCACGCGTCAGGCGTTCCGGGACTGGGTCAAGGAGCTCTCGGGCGCGATCAAGGACGGCCGCGGGCAGGATCTGAACGACGCCTTCGGCAACTTCGAGGGCTTCGCCGTGGACGGCGCCAAGTTGATGACGGTGCTCGACGAGCAGAACGTGGCCGTGCACCGGCTCGTGCGCAACACGGGCCAGGTGTTCAACGCGATCAACGAGCGCCGCGGCGCCCTGCGCGAGCTGATCCTGAACTCGAAGCGGACCTTCGAGGCAACCGCGTCGCGCGACGAGGCGCTGGCCGAGACCTTCGCGATCTTCCCGACCTTCCTGGATGAGAGCAAGGCCACGATGGCGCGGCTCGAGGACTTCTCGCGCTCGACACGCCCGCTCGTGAACGACCTCAAGGGGCCGGCGGACGACCTCGGGCCGACGGTGCGCGACCTCGGCGACCTCGCGCCCGACCTCGAGCGGCTGTTCCGCGACCTCGGGCCGCTCATCCGTGAGAGCCGCACCGGCGTACCGGCCCTCGAGCAGACGCTGCGCGAGGCGGAGCCGCTCACCGAGGCGCTGCACACGTTCTTCCCCGAGCTGAACCCGATCCTGTCCTACTTCAACTTCCACCAGCAGACGATCGTCGGCTTCATCACCAACGCTGGGTCCGACATCGCCGCCGACTACGGGACCGGGCAGAGGGGTCAGACGCAGATCGGCATCATCGAGGGCCGCTCGTTCGAGGGCTACAAGTACGGCGAAGACCCGCCCGCGTGGGCCCGCGGCAACGCGTACCTCCAGCCGAACACGCTGGGCCGCGCGCTGGTGCTCGGAGGCATCGAGAGCTTCAAGTGCCCGAAGGGCGAGGTCAAGTACGCCAAGGACGCGCTCGAGATCGGCGAGTCGCACGAGGACAAGCTGGCGCCGTGCTTCGAGGCGCCCCCGTCGCTCTTCGACGGCCGGATCTTCTCGACCCCGCGCAGGGGCGTCGCGCCGCTGCGCGAGGCGCCGCGCGGGAACGCCGGTAATCCGCCGGCCACCGACCCCGACCCGAACGACTAGAAACGGGGACAATCCGACCCATGCCGTTCCTCTTCGGCAGGGCATACAGGCGGATGGGGAAGCACTACTTCCTCCTGTACGTGGTCTTCGAGTTCGTCTCGGCGTTCATCGTCTGCCTGGCGACTGTTGGCCTGTTCGCGCTGTACTCGGACCCGTCCAGCTCCGAGTTCTGGACGATCGCGGCGTTCGCCGAGGTATGCGTGGCGCTCAGCACCGCCTTCATGATGTGGGGCGGCGCCAAGCGGGTCCGGCCAATCGTCGACTGGATGGAGGGTCACGGGGACGCGCTGGAGGCGTGGCGCAGCTCCGTCGAGGTGCCGCGCGAGCTGACCCTGCGGGTGGGCTGGCAGCCGTTTCTCCTGATCGGCGTGCCCGTATCGATCTTCGCGACGATCAAGGCTGACCTCGACCCGTACAGCGCCTTCATCATCTTCGCCGGGGCGGCGGTGGCGGTGGCCTACGCCGCGGTCCTGCACTTCTTCTCCTATGAGCAATTCCTGCGCCCGGTCGTGGAGGACATCGTCTCTGAGCTGCCCGCAGACTTCACCGGCGCGCCGCTGGGCGTGCCGCTGCGCTGGAAGCTGCTCGGCGCCCTGCCGCTGATCAACGTGATCACAGGCGTGGTGGTGAGCGGGCTGTCCACCGATGGGAGCGCGCAGCTCGAAGACCTTGGGCTCGACGTCGTGGTGGCCGTGCTCGTGGCGTTCACGATCTCGCTCGAGCTCACGCTGCTCGTGACCCGCTCGGTGCTCCAGCCGGTGGACGAGTTGTTGGAGGCCACCGACGCGGTGAAGCGCGGGGACCTCGACGCGCGCGTACCCGTGACATCGGGGGACGAGCTGGGCCAGCTCGCGGGGAGCTTCAACGAGATGATGCAGGGTCTCTCCGAGCGCGAGGCGCTGCGCGAGGCGTTCGGGGCCTACGTCGACCCGGAGGTGGCGCGGCGGGTGCTCGATCAGGGCGACGAGCTGATCGAGGGCCAGGAGCGCGAGGTCACGGTGATGATTCTCGACGTCTGGGACTTCACGGCGCTTGCCCACCGCTCGAGCGCGCGCGAGACCGTGAGCTTCCTGAACGACCTGTTCGGGATCGTGGTCCCGTGCGTGACGCAGCACGGCGGGCACGCCAACAAGTTCCTCGGCGACGGCCTGCTCGCGGTCTTTGGCGCACCGGACCGGCTCCCCGACCATCCGGACCGTGCGCTGGTGGCCGCCGGCGAGATCGCCACCGCGCTCACGCGCCGATTCGGCGACGACGTGCGGTTCGGAATCGGTATCAACTCGGGACCGGTGGTGGTGGGCTCCGTCGGCGGTGGCGGGCGCCTCGAATTCGCGGTGATCGGCGACCCGGTGAACGTGGCCGCGCGCGTGGAGAACCTCACCCGCGAGACCGGCGATGTGGTGCTGCTCACGGAGGCCACGCGCTGCCTGCTCGCGGACGGGTCCGAAAATCGCGAGCCGAGGGGCAGCTTTGCACTGAAAGGGGTCGCAGATCCTGTGCCGATCCATGCCCTCGTGTTACATCTGGACGAAAGTTTGGTTCGGTCTTCAAAGACCTCTCAAGCCCAGGCCTGAAGCTGCCGAAGTAAGACACGTGGCCCCCTTCCACCCGCTTCGCGACGGAGCGCGAGCGTTCACAGCACGCGCGCTGGCTGCGCTTGCCGTCTTCTGCACGATCGCTGTCGTGCTCCTGGCGGGCAGTACCGGGGCCCCAGTCTCAAGTGCCCAGGCCAAGAACGACAAGGGGTCGAACGGCCACGGCAACGGGCAGCAGGCGCTCGATCAGGTCGCTCCCGAGCCTCAGGGGAACGGCAACGGCAACGGCTGGGGCCACGGTGGCGGAGGCAAGTCAGACCCGCCCGACCCGGAGCAGCCGGTGGACCCGCCCACGAGCGAGGAGCCGACCCCGGCGCCCGAGCCTGACCCGGCACCGACGGGGAACAACGGCGACGGCGACGGAAACGGCAAGCCCGACGACGGGAGCGACGTCCCGCAGCCGACCGGCGCCGGCGGCAAGGGCGACACTGCCGACCCCGAGCCGGCTCCGCAGGCGAACACGCCCACGCCGGCTCAGCCGGAGACTCCGGCGGGCGTGGTCACGCCAGACCCGCAGACTTCCACGCCGGCGCCCGTAACCACGATCGGCAGCGAGAGCGACTCACCGGCTCGTAACCGCGCCCGCAACCGGCTGCGCCTCCAGGGCGGGAACGCCAGCGGACAGATCGCCGTGCCCACGCCCGGACAGGTGGCCGGAGTGGGTGGCACCGAGGCCCAGTTCCAGCCGGCCCCCGCCGCGGGCGCCGGTGCGTTCGACCAGGTCGGCCGGGCGCGTAACGGCGGCGACGGCAGCGCGAACCCGCGTGACCGGCGCGCACGCGCGCACGAGGCCGCGCCCACCAAGCAGGGCCCGCCGCTCATCCGGGAGATCCGGCAGACCGTGGACCAGGTGCCCGCCGCGCTGAAGTTCGCACTCGCGGTCACGGGCGTGCTCTCGATCCTTCTCGCCTTCGGCGGCCTCGTGACCACCATGCGCAACCGCTCGCTGGCTCGCCAGCGCCGCGACCTGCTCCAGGAGGTCGGCCTGCTTCAGAGCGCGCTGCTCCCGCCGGTTCCCGACCGGGTCGGCGGACTGCGCACCTCGGTCGCCTATCGCCCGGCCGATGGCCCGGGCGCCGGTGGAGACTTCTACGACGTGCTGCCCCTTCCCGGCGGCCGCGTCGGGTTCATCCTCGGCGACGTGTCCGGCCACGGCCGCGGCGCGCTCGCCCGTACGGCCTTCATGCGCTACACGCTGCGCGCCTACCTCGAGGCCGGCCTCGAGCCGCGCGTGGCCCTGCAGGTGGCTGGCCGGGTCATCGACGAGAACCTGGGTGGAGACTTCGCAACCGTGCTCCTGGCCGTCCACGATCCGGAGACGGGCTCGCTTACGTACGCGACCGCCGGGCACCCGGCGCCGCTCGTCGTC
>Ga0126306_10000708_pt1 | contig 16447 bp, 20 predicted proteins | sample Plot27_FD_92592 | JGI IMG/M metagenome (GOLD analysis project Ga0126306, IMG submission 92592) | Serpentine soil microbial communities from UC McLaughlin Reserve, CA, USA - Plot27 | ecosystem: Environmental > Terrestrial > Soil > Grasslands | place: USA: UC McLaughlin Reserve, Lake County...
TGCTCGACGGCCTCGACGCGCTGCTCGCGATCGTCCAGATGCCGCCCGGCGTCCCGGTGGCGTGCGTCTCCGTCGACGGCGCGCGGAACGCCGCGATCCTCGCTGCGCGGATCCTCGCGCAGGGCGGCGGGCCTCCGACCGGGCCAGCCTGACCGCCTTCTAGACTGAGACCGGTGATCGCCCGCTACTCGCGCCCGGCCATGGCCTCCATCTGGTCGGACGAGAGCAAGCTCGCGCGTTGGCTCGAGGTGGAGCTCGCGGCACTCGACGCGTGGGCCGACCTCGGCGTCGTGCCTACCGATGCAGCGGCGCGGATCCGCGAGCGGGCCGTCGCGCCGTCGACCGACCGCGTCGCGGAGATCGAGGCCCGCACCCACCACGACCTTGCCGCGTTCGTCGACGCGGTCGGCGAGCAGCTGGGCGAGGACGGCCGCTGGTTCCACTACGGGCTGACCTCGAGCGACGTGGTCGACACGGCGCTCGCGCTCCAGGTCCGGGACGCCGGCGCGCTCGTCGTCGAGGGGCTCGAGCAGGCGTTCGCGGCCGTGGTCGCGCGAGCCGAGGAGCACCGCGACACGCTGACGATCGGCCGAACCCACGGCGTGCATGCGGAGCCGACGACGTTCGGGCTCAAGCTCGCGGTCTGGGCGTTCGAACTCAAGCGGGCACGCGCCCGCGTGGCAGAAGCGCTCGAGGGCTTACGCGTCGGAAAGCTTTCCGGGGCGGTCGGGAACTACGCCGCGACGGATCCCGAGCTCGAACGCCTCGCATGCGAGCGGCTCGGCCTCGAGGCGGCGCCTGCCTCGACCCAAGTGCTCCAGCGGGACCGCCACGCGGCGGTGCTCGCCGCACTGGCGGTCGCGGCCGCGTCGCTCGAGAAGTTCGCGCTCGAGATCCGGCACCTAGCACGGACCGAGGTGCGCGAGGTCGAGGAGCCGTTCGGCCGCGGTCAGAAGGGGTCCTCCGCGATGCCGCACAAGCGCAACCCCGTCGTCGCCGAGCGGATCTGCGGCCTCGCGCGCGTGGTGCGCGCGGCGGCCGTCGTCGGGCTCGAGAACGTCGCTCTCTGGCATGAGCGCGATATCTCGCACTCGTCCGCGGAGCGGGTCGTGCTTCCCGATGCCTTTCTCGCGCTCGACTACATGCTCGACCGTTTTGTCTGGCTCGCCGAAGGGCTGGTCGTCCGACCCGAGCGGATGCGCCGGAACCTCGAGGCGAGCCACGGGCTTTTCTTCAGCCAACGCGTCCTGCTCGCCCTGGTGGCCGCCGGCCTCGGACGCGACCACGCGTACCGAATCGTCCAGCGGAACGCGATGCGGGCCTGGGACGAGGAGCAAGACTTCCGCTCGCTGGTCGAGGCCGACTCCGAGATCACGGGGGCGCTCTCGCCCGACGCGCTCGCCGACGCGTTCGACCTTCGCGCCTACACCCGTCATGTCGACGCCGTCTTTCAGCGATTCCGCGCACTCTCCCGAAAGGAGGAACCGATCCATGCCTGACGCCGCCGTGCACGTCGGCAGCGGCAAGGTCCGCGAGCTCTACGCGCTCGACGACGACCGGCTGCTGCTCGTCGCGAGCGACCGCATCTCTACCTTCGACGTCGTCCTGCCGACCGAGATCCCGGACAAGGGCCGCGTCCTCTGCGGGCTGTCGGCGTTCTGGTTCGCCCGCACGGGCGCGACCTGCCCGAACCACCTGCTCGAGATCCGACCCGACGGCCGCTCGATGGAGTGCCGGCGGCTTGAAATGCTTCCGATCGAGTGCGTCGTCCGTGGTTACCTGGCCGGGTCCGGCTGGAAGGACTACACGCAGACGGGCGTCGTGTGCGGTCACGAGCTACCCGCCGGCCTGCATGAGTCGGATCGCCTCCCGGAGCCGATCTTCACCCCGGCGACGAAGGCCGAGGCGGGCCACGACGAGAACATCGACCTGGAGACGGCGGCCGGGCTCGTCGCCTCGGAGCGGCTCGAGCAGGTCCAGGCGACCGCGCTGGCCCTGTACGAGTTCGCCGCGGCACACGCGCTCGAGCGCGGCATCGTCATCGCCGACACGAAGTTCGAGTTCGGGCTCGACGCGGACGGGACGGTCCTCCTCGCCGACGAGGCGTTCACGCCGGACTCCAGTCGCTTCTGGCCTGCCGATGAGTACGCCGCGGGCGGCCCACAGCCCTCGTTCGACAAGCAGTTCGTCCGCGACTACTGCGAGTCGCTCGGGTGGGACAAGACCCCGCCCGGCCCGGACCTCCCGGACGAGGTCGTCGCCGGGACGCGGGCCCGCTACGTCGAGGCGTTCGAGCGGTTGACGGGGATCGGCTTCGACCGCTACATGGACGACCCGGGCGTGGTGGTCAGGTGAGGGCCACCGTGCTCGTCCGGCCGAAGGGGGGGATCCTCGACCCTCAGGGCGATGCGGTTCGCAGCTCCCTTCGGCAGCTCGGCTTCGCGGTCGACACCGCGAGGGTCGGGCGAGTCGTCGACCTCGAGCTCGAGGCCGCGAGTCCCGGCGAGGCCCGCGGTGAGGTCGAGCGCATGTGCGCCGAGCTGCTTGCGAATCCCCTGATCGAGAGCTTCGACATCCAGCTCGTGGAGTAACTAGGGCGCCTTGACTCAGGCTATGACGGAGACCGACCGATGACTCGGGGGCGACCGCGCGTTGCCGTCGTCGTGTTCCCGGGGTCGAACGACGACCGCGACGCCGCCGACGCGCTCGCGCAGCTCGGCGCGCAGCCGACCCTCGTCTGGCACGGCTCCGAGCAGCTCCCGGCCGTAGACGCGGTCGTCCTCCCAGGCGGGTTCTCGTACGGGGACTACCTGCGCTGCGGGGCGATCGCTCGCTTCGCCCCTGCGATGGCGTCGGTCGTCGAGCTCGCCCGTGCGGGCGGACTGGTGCTCGGCATCTGCAACGGGTTCCAGATCCTGTGCGAGGCGGGCTTGCTGCCCGGCGCGCTGAGATCGAACGCGTCGCTGGCGTTCGTCTGCCGTGACGTCCCGCTCGTGGTCGAGCGAACGGACACGCCGTTCACCTCGCGGTGCGAGCGCGGCCAAGTGCTGACCATCCCGGTCAAGCACGGCGACGGGTGCTGGCACCCCGGGCCGGCCGTCGGGTCTACCAACGTCGTTCTTACCTATGCAAAAGGCCATAACCCGAACGGGTCCGTCGATGACGTCGCCGGCGTCGTCAACAACCGCGGGAACGTGATGGGGCTGATGCCCCATCCCGAGCACGCCGTCGAGGCGCTCCTCGGCTCGACCGACGGCGCGCTGATTCTCGGGTCCCTCCTCGATGCCGCTCACGAGCGCGCCCTAGCGGTCGCCTAACCGAGCCCGAGAGCGGCCGCGAGCTCCGGCGTGTCCGCCAGCGCGGCGCGCAGCTTCTCGAGGTCGCGGGCTCTCAGCGTGACGGGGCCGCGCCGAGCGGTGCCGTCCGTCGCGTAGGCGAAGCGGACGAGGCGCTCGCCGCGCGCGTCCTCGAGCAGCTGGACGATCGACGAGAACCGCTTCTCGCCGGCGCGCTGCTGAAGCCGAAGCTCCTCGACCACGATCGCCGAGCCCCACGGTGTTGCCGCCTTGGTTGACATGACCGCGACGCTAGCCATAGAGGCGCGCGTGTGTCTGCCGTCTTTGTGACGAAAGCGTGACAAGAGCGCGCGGCGGGCCCGCGCCGGACGCGCGGCTACTCCAGCCCGCCCACGTGGCAGCGCGAGGAACGCGTCCGCGTCGGGGATCGCTTCCTCCGTCGGCCGCACGCCGGGGGCCGCGATCCGCCCCTCGAGCAGCTCGACGGCCGCTCGTGCGGGCGGCTCGGAGGTCGACTTCGCGCTGCCGCCGCGGGTCAACGACATCCCGGTCACAGCGCGGCCGTTGCCGTTCCGCGCCTCGACCACGGGTGCGGCCACCGACGCGGTCGACTGCGTGTACGGCTCGGGCTCCTCGCAGAGGCGGAAGCTCGCCTCCTCGAGCGTCGGGTAGCGCTCGGGCAGCGTCGCCAGCTCGGAGTGCAGCGTGTAGATTCCCTCCGCTCGCCGACGGGCTCTGGGAAGCGGCGCGCCTTTCGCCCGGCGAGCGGCTCCGTCTCGGCGAGCCGCCCGCCTTGGACGACCATCGGCGACATGCTCAGCTCGTCCAGGAGCGTCCGGACCGAGTACGGAGCCGGAAAGCGATGGCCGTCTGCCGCGCGATCGCGGGTCGCCGCCCAGATCTCCATCGCGACCGGGCTGCCGCCGACGCGCTCGGCCGCGAGCCGCGCGAGCAAGTTGGTCTTCCCGGGAGCCGAACCGAGCCCGAGGATCGCGGTGCGGCCGACCGCCCGGAACTCGTCGTCGAGGTCGAGCTGGCGACGCGTCATGGAGAAGAGCCCGCCGAGGCCGAGCGCTCTTGGACATCGTGTCCATAAGAGGCTCACCGGTCTGTACTGGGCGGCCCTTGCCGGCCGGGGCGACCAGTGGTTTAGCTAGCGGTCTTCGCCAACCTCGCGCGGCCGGCGGAGCTTTCGACCGTGAACGTGGTCGCACTGTTCCTGATCATCGTCTCGATCATCCCCGTCTACCTCCCCACGCTGCTGAGTCGCGAGGCGGCGGGCGTACCCGGCGGCCGTCCGTGAGGGCCGTGTCCGGGGTCAGACCCCGGACGTGTCCAGACAAGCGGGGTGGCCAGCGAACGTGCAGGCCTTTCGTTCCGACTGCCGTTCCAGCCACGTCGGCGCAGGCCGGGTCTGGGGTCAGAGCCTGGACGTGGCCGACAGCGAGCCTCTCGTATGGACAGCGTGGCCAAGAATGACGACGCCGATCGGCCACCTGTTCTGCCTTGTCCGCCCGAGTGGGCTAACGGTACTCTCGCCGCACCGAACGAACCCGGGGGTTTCCTCATGAGCGTTGCGGTTGCGCGCTATCAGAACTTCGTCGGCGGGCAGTGGGTCGACGCGGTCGAAGGCGACACGACCGAGATCATCAATCCCGCGAGCGGCGAGGCGATCGGTGAGGTCCCGCAGGGCTCGCAGGGCGACGTCGACCCCGCGGTCGAGGCCGCCAAGAAAGCGTGGTCCGAGTGGCGCGACGCAACGCCGGGCGAGCGCGCGGAGGTCCTCCTCAAGCTGGCCGACGTGATCGACGAGCACACCGAGGAGCTCGCCCAGATCGAGTCGCAGAACGTCGGCAAGCCGCTCTCGTACGCCCGCGACGAGATGCCGTTCTGCAGCGACAACATCCGCTTCTTCGGCGGCGCGGCACGGATCCTCGAGGGACGCGCTACTGGCGAGTACATGAAGGGCTACACATCGATGATCAGGCGCGAGCCGATCGGCGTCGTCGGCCAGATCGCACCTTGGAACTACCCGCTGATGATGGCCGTCTGGAAGTTCGCGCCCGCGCTGGCCGCGGGGAACGTCTCCATCCTCAAGCCGTCCGAGCAGACCCCGCTCTCGACGCTCCGCTTCGCGCAGCTCGCGGCCGACGTGATCCCACCGGGCGTGCTGAACGCCGGCGCTAGCGGTAGCTCGGCCGGCGAGCCCGAAGCGCCTACCGGCCCCGCTTGACCCCGACGGCGGCGGTCTGGGCGGCGGTCGGGCTCTTCGCCTGGTCGCTGCTCGCGACCGCGGTCGGAACCAAGGCGGCGCCGCCGCCGAGCGTCGTCGTCGTGCTCGTCCTCGGAATCGCGCTCGCCGCTGCGCGGAACCGCCGTATGCGCACGACCGGCCGCCTCCTCCTCGTGCTGCTCGCAGTCGTCTTCGCCACCGCCTCGCTGGTCGCTGGGCTAGGTTGGCTGACCGCGCTCGGGGTGGCGCTCAGCGCGGCGACCGGGCTCCTGGCGATCTTCGAGTTGCTCTAACCCAACACGAGCGATCGTAGACCGTCGAGCTCCATGGAACGTCGCGGCCACCCGGAGGCGATGCAGGGGCTTCGACCGGCTAGGCCTGCGCCTGCAGCCGCGGAGCGAGCGCGAAGCAGGCCGTGAACGCCGTCAGCGAGATCGGCCGTACGATCAGCCAGCACGCGAGCACGGTGAACTGGAGCACGACGGTCAGGGGAGCGAGCCCCGGCCGCGTTGCGCCGAGCGCGCGGAAGTCGGCGGCCAGCCGAGCGGCGGCGGTTCCGCTCGCGACACCGATCACGTAGCAACAGCGATAGACGATTCGCGCGAGGACCATCCGGAAGGTCGGTTCTTGCCGCACGGCAGACGGCGAAACCCCCCGACCGGGGTCAGGAGAGCTCGCGCGCGGCCTCGGCGCCTACTCCGCGACCACCGTAGCGAACACCCATTCGTGTCCCTGCGGGTCGTCGCAGGTGTAGCGGCGATGACCGAACGGCGTGTCGACGAGCTCTTCGACGATGGCGGCGCCTGCGGCCTTCGCGCGCTCGTAGTGGGCGTCGACGTCGTCCACGAGCACATACACCAGCGACGTGCCGCCCACCTTCGCGGGGCCCTGAAAGCCGGCCGGCGGCTGGCCCACGTAGACGCTGGAGCCGTCCGACCCGACCTCGAGCTCGAGGTGCGTGCCACCCGCAGCACCGGTCGTGCGGTCGATCTCACGGAAGCCGAAGGCGCGAGTGAGGAACTGCGTAGCGGCCTCGACGTCTTCGTAGAGCAGGTAAGGGGTCACCGTCTGCGTCAGGAGCCGTATTCGACCACGGCCGACAGCTGACGCGCGGCATAGCCTTTCAACGTGGACCCGTTCGACCGGCTCGCTTCCGTCATCCCGGGCTACGAGCACCGCGAGGATCAGCTCGCCCTGGCCCGCGCGGTGGAGAGCGCGCTCGAGAACGAGGAGCACCTGCTCGCGCAGGCCGGCACGGGCACGGGCAAGAGCCTTGCCTACCTGGTCCCGGCACTCCGGTCCGGCCGCCGCGTGGTGGTGGCGACGGCAACGAAGGCGCTACAGGAGCAGCTGCTTACAAAGGACGTCCCGCTCGCCGAGGCAGCCGTCGGCCGGAAGGCCCGGGTCGCCGTCGTCAAGGGCCGCCAGAACTACCTCTGCCGTCGCCGCGTCGAAGCCGCCGAGCTCAACGGGCTCGGCCTGCTCGGCGACGAGGATGCTCACAAGCGACTCCGGCCCTGGATCGGGACGACGAAGACCGGCGACCGCGCCGAGCTCGGCGAGGAGCCCCCGCCGGCCCTGTGGTCGGAGCTCGCAGTCGGCTCGGACCGCTGCCTCGGCCGCCGCTGTCCCAGCGTGACGACCTGCTTCGCGGACAACGCCCGCAGCCGCGCTGCCCAGGCCGACCTCGTGATCGCGAACCACGCGCTGTACTTCGCCGACCTCGCCCTGCGAGAGAACGGCGACGGCGCCCGCGTCCTCCCCGACCACGACGCAGTCGTCTTCGACGAGGCGCACAAGCTCGAGGAGACCGCGGCGAGTTGGCTGGGCGCGCGGATCACGGTCGCCGCAATGCGGCGATTGATCGTCGACGCGGTTCAGGCTGCCGCCGACGCGGGCGTTCAGCTTCCGACGCGCGCCGAGACGCGTCTGGAGATGGCAGTCGAAGACTTGCTGCGTGAGGTGGCACCGCGGACAGGGCGGCTGCGCATCCGCACGCTCCCGCGCGAGCGCGTGCTGGTGCTCATCGACGAGCTGGAGCGGATCGCGCAGGCGGTGTGGGGCCGGAGCGATGAGCTCGACGCCGTCGCCGCGCAGGCCCGCAAGCTCGCAAACGACGTCGCCGTCTGTCTCGAGCCGCCTACTCCCAACCTCGTCGTCTGGTCAGAGCCAGGTCTCCTCGCCTACGCGCCGATCGACGTCTCGGAGCGGCTTGCCGACTCGCTGTGGTTGGACGGCCCGACGGCGATCCTCGTCTCGGCGACGCTGGAGCACGGGTTCGTCGAGCGCCGCCTCGGCCTCGAGCATGCCGACCGGTTCGACGCCGACTCGCCCTACGACTTTCGGACGCAGGCGCTGCTCTACGTTCCGCGCCGGATCGCCGAGCCGCGCGACGAAGTGGTCGCGGCGCAGGTCGAGGAGCTCTGCCGGCTCTCGCGTGGGCGGGCCCTCGTCCTGACGACCTCCTACCGGATGCTCGGCACGATCGCCTCGCGGCTCCGGGAGCGGCTCTCGTACGAGGTGCTCGTCCAGGGCGAGGCGCCGCGCGAGCGCCTGCTCGAACGCTTCCGCGAGGAGACGGACTCGGTGCTGGTCGCGACCGCCACCTTCTGGCAGGGCGTGGACGTGGCCGGCGAGTCGCTGTCCCTGCTCGTCATGGACAAGCTGCCGTTCGCCTCGCCTGCCGACCCCCTCACCGAGGCGCGCTGCGAACGGATCGTCGAGCACGGCGGCGACTGGTTCTCGGACTACGCGCTTCCCGTCGCGACGCTCCAGCTACGGCAGGGCTTTGGGCGGCTCGTCCGCGGCCATGCGGACCGTGGGGTCGCCGCCGTCCTCGACCCGAGGATCTACACGCGCCGATACGGGCAGCACCTACTCGACTCGTTGCCTGCCTGCCCGCTGGTGGACGACCTCGCCGAGGTCGAGCAGTTCTTCAGCGCCGAGCGACTCCTAGCACGTACGGCGCACACGTAATCGTCAAAGGCGACGACGAGTGGAACCCGTGGTTTACTCGGTCGACCTCGAAGCCGGCGCTGCGGATGGCCGCGAGGGTGTCCCGCGTGGTCTCGCAGCCGCCGAGCGCCTTCGTCCAGAACAGCCGGTCGACCGCGCGCTGAAAACCGCGGAAGGCCGCGTTCCGGGAGCGGACGTGCTCCCAGAAGCGCAGCTCACCGCCGGGCTTCACGACGCGGTGGAGCTCCGCGAGCGCGGCGGCGGGGTCGAGCACGCTGCAGAGTAGTCCCATCACGACGGCCGCGTCGAATGTCCCAGCAGCGGCTGGCAGCGCGCCGGCGTCCCCCTCCACGATCTCGATCCGGAACGACGCGGCCTCGGCCCGCGGTGTCGCGCTCGCGCGGGCCGTCGTGTCCGGTTCCACGGCGAGCAGCCTCGAGACCTCCGGCGGGTAATGCTGGAACGAGCGCCCGTCGCCCGAGCCGACCTCGATCACCTCGCCGCTCAGCCCCGCAAGCGCGCGCCGCCGAATGTCCTGTGCGAGCAGGTCGGGCCGCCGCTGCTCGCGCCGCTCCAGGTAGCGCGCGAACCGGGATTGCTGCGGCCCGTAGAGCGTCGACTCGCCCGTGCTCACACGGCGAATCCTATGAATCCCACATCAGGCCGTCGTCGGGCCTACCATCGCGCTCGCCAGGAAGACTTCCTCGTGCTCTCCGGCGAGGCCGTGCTGATCGTCGAGGGGCAGGAGCGCCGGGTAGCGCCCCTTGGCACGCTTCGAGGGCCGGTGGTAGGGTCGCCCCGCGATGAAACGGATGGCCCACGTCATCGGGTTGGTGTGTCTCGTCGCCGCGCTGCTGGCGCCGGATGCGATCGCGGCCGACCGCTACGTCGCCCTCGGCGACAGCTTCTCCTCGGGCGTCGGAACGGGGAGCTACACGCTCTCGAGCTCCTGTCGCCGTGGCGTGTACGCCTACCCCTGGCTCGTCGCCCAGCAGCGCCCAGAGACATCGCTCACCTTCGTGGCGTGCTCGGGCGCGAAGACGTCTGACCTGATGGCGACGCAGATCGCTTACGTCGCCGCCGATACGACGATCGTCTCCGTGACGATCGGCGGCAACGACATCGGGTTCTCCGACCTGATCGTTCAGTGCACGCTCGCCGACTGCTCGGCTGCGCTCGACAACACGCGTGCGAGTCTCAGGACCGTGCTGGCGCCACGTCTCGACACGGTGTACTCGTCCATCCGCAGCCGCGCACTCGGCGCGGCGGTGATCGTGCTCGGCTATCCGCGCATTTTCTCGACGGCGGGATGCTTCGGGACACTCGGCATCTCGTCGACGGAGCGCGCGAAGGCGAACCTGCTCTCAGACGCCCTCAACGCGCTGAGCAGCGAGCGCGCCGGCCTCGCCAACGTGACCTACAAGAGCGCGATCGTCCCGTTCACCGGACACGCGGTCTGCTCGTCGAGCGCCTGGCTGAACGGCCTCAACCTGTTCAACACCGTCGAGAGCTACCACCCGAACCGCAACGGCAACAGCCTCGGGTACGTGCCGCTCGTCCGCGCGGTCGTCGGCTAGACGAATCGCTCCGGCGCGCGGCTGTCGCTTTCGGCCACGGCGGAGATCTGACTAGCGACGCGGCTTCACGACCTGTCGTGGAGACTCAACCGAGCCTGCGACGCCCGTCGGAGCAGGCCGCGGACGTCGGCGAGCGGCCCGAGATGACCCAGCTTGTCGGGGTTGATGACGGAGCGGATCGTCTGGACCACGCCGTCCGCGATGTCCAGTGAGAAAACGTTCACGATCCGGTCGTCCGGGTCGAGGACGAGAGCGCCCGGCTGTCCGTTCACCTCGTGCAGCTCCATCCGCACGCCAACGTCCTTCATGTCGGCGCCCAGCCCTGCGAACAGGCGGCTGACCCTCTCGCGCCCGACGATGGGGCGCGGCCAGGACGGACCCTTCCCGCCGCCGTCGCCGTACACGACGACGTCTGCGGCGAGCATCTCTGCGAGAGCCTCGACACTCCCGTCGCCGACCGCGGCGAAGAACCGCTCGGCCAGGCGTTGACGTTCCTGGCGCGACGCCTCGAATCGCGGCTTCTCATCGTCGATGTGCCGCCTCGCCCGCGAGACGAGCTGGCGGCAATTGTCCTCGCTCTTCCCAATCGTGACCGCGATCTCGCCATAGCCGTAGCCGAAGACGTCGTGGAGCAGGAACGCGGCCCGTTCGACGGGATTGAGCTGCTCGAGCAGGACGAGGAACGCGAGCGAGAGCGAGTCGGCCTGTTCTGCGTGGGCGGCGGGGTCGAGGCCGGGATCGTCGTCGGTGAGGATCGGCTCCGGCAGCCACTCGCCGAAGTAGACCTCCCGGCGGGCGCGCGCCGACCGCAGGTGGTCGATGCTGAGGCGTGTGACGACCGCCGAGAGATATGCCTTCGGCGAGTCGATATCCGCGCCGTCCACGACCGCACGCAGACCACGGATGAAGGCCTCCTGAACAATGTCCTCGGCCTCGCCGACGCTGCCGAGCATCCGGTAAGCGAGCGCAAAAAGGGTTGGCTGGAGCTCTTTGAAGTCGTCGTCGAAGCTCACGCTGCCTTCGGCTTCTCGTGGGCCGGCTCGCCGCCGCTCTCGAGGTGGCGAAACCCCTGCCGCCAGCTCTTCCACACGGGCTGCCACTCGAGCTCACGCTTCGCCTTCGCATTCGACGACCCGCGTACCTGGGTCATCATCGACACGCCGACCTCGCCCCCGGCCAGGCGGCCGATCCACACGGGAAATCTCCGCGGGGGCTTCGCGCCGACCGCCTCGGCGAGGTAGGGCAACCAATCCGCGACGGGAGCCGGGTCGTCGTCGACAATGTTGTAGATCCCTGGCGATCCACGCTCCGCCGCTGCGACGGTCGCAGCGGCCGCGTCGTCGACGTGGATCCACGACCAGACCCCCTCGCCCCCGCCGACGATCGGGAACTTGCGCTTTCGGATGAGCTCGACCAGCGGCTCCAAAGCGCCGGGCCCGTAGAAGCTGCCGTAGCGGAGGATCATCCCCTCGACAGGGGCGTCCAGCACCGCTTTCTCCATGTAGCGGATCGCGGCCAACGTCTCCGACTGCGCCTTGGGCGGACGGGGGTCGAGCGGGTCCTGCTCGGTCTTGATGCGGTCGCCCTCGCGAACGTTCGGCCAGCCGGTGTAGCTCTGCACGACGAAGCGGCGGACGCCGGCCGCCTGCGCCGCGGTGAGCAGGTAGTCGGTACCTCGCGTGCGGAGCTCGTTCGTGGCGGCGAAGCCGCGGTCGAAGTTGCGCAGGTCGTCCATCCCCGCCAGCGCGGTCATCTGGTGGACGATGACGGCCGGCTTCGCCCGCGCGACCGTCTCCGCGACCCCGGGCGCGTCGAGCCCGTCGAGCAGGACCGGCACGGCACCGAGCCGCCGGAGCTGGTCGACCTTCTCGCGGCTCCTCGTAGTCGCGACGACCTCGTGCCCAGTCTCGACAAGCCGCGGCACGAGACACCGCCCGATCGCGCCGCTCGCCCCGGCAACAAAAACCTTCATGTGAGCCTCCTTCGTCCGTCAGTCGTCTATCAAGACGAGGGGGCCGCCCGATCTGTGACGCGGTGAGCTCCGGCTTCCCGCACGAGCCATTCCTCGCCGGTTCCCACCGGGTGGTCGCTCATGTGACCTCTTCCCGCTCGGGTGGCAGTGTCTCGAGGGTCCCGGGCGAGGTGAGCCCGCTCTCGTAGGCGAAGATCACCGCCTGCACGCGGTCGCGCAGGCGGAGCTTCATCAGGATGCGCTTTACGTGCGTCTTCACGGTCGACTCCTCGATCACGAACGCGGACGCGATCTCGCCGTTCGAGAGACCGCGGGCAATGTGCTCCAGCACCTCCCGCTCGCGTGGCGTGAGCGCGTCAAGGCTCCTACTCGCCGAGAGATCGGCGACCGGGCGTTCCGCCGTCCGCTCGATCACCCTGCGCGTGACCGAGGGCGAAAGGAGACCGTCGCCGGCGGCGAGCGTGTGGATGGCGGCGATCAACTCTTCGGGCTTCGTTCGCTTGAGCAGGAAACCCGACGCCCCGGCGTTGAGCGCCCCGAAGATGTAGTCGTCCTGCTCGAAGGTCGTCAGGATCGCCACCTTGATCTCGGCCGAGAGCGCGACCACCTCGCGGGTCGCCGCAATGCCGTCCATGTCGGGCATGCGCACGTCCATCAGCACGACATCCGGGCGTTTCGCGCGGGCCTCCTCGACGGCGGCGCGGCCGTCGGCCGCCTCGCCGACGACCTCGATGCCGTCGTCGCTCGAGAGGACGGACTTCAGGCCCGCGCGCATGAGGTCATCGTCGTCGACGACCAGCACGCGCACCCGGCTCATGTGTCCGCCTCTCCGTAAGGCAGGAACGCACGGACGCGGAACCGCCCGTCGCTCGCTTCCGCGTCGAGGCTGCCGCCGAGCAGCGTTGCGCGCTCGCGCATGCCGACGATCCCGTGGCCGACCGCCGCCGGGACGGCTCCCGGCCGGCTTGGATTCGTCACGATCAGCTCGAGCGAGGCGGCGCCGAAGCCGATCTCGACGTCGGCGCTTCCGTCTCCGTGCCGGGCCGCATTCGTGAGCGCCTCCTGGAGAATTCGGTATGCCGCCTGGTCGAGACCCGGTGCGATTGGCCGCGGCGACCCGAGCTCGCGGACGCTGACGGCGAGTCCGGCCGAGCGGTGGCGCTCGGCCAGCGTCGGGAGCGCGGCGAGGCCGGGCGGCGGCTCCACCTTCCCTCCACCGGCCTCGGGCGGATCGTCCTCGCGCAGGGCCCGGACGAGGTGGTCGATCTCGCCAAGCGTCTCGCGCGCGACCTCCTCGATCGTCTCGAGAGCCGCCTGCGAGCGCTCGGGGTCTCGTCTGCTGAGCAGCCTCGCCGCGCCGGCCTGGACGAGGATCACGTTGATCGCGTGGCCCGCGGAGTCGTGGAGGTCTCGCGCGATGCGGGTGCGTTCCTCGGCCGCGGCGAGCCGCCGCTCGCGCTCGGCATCGCGCTCGGCACGCCGCGCTCGCTCCTCGAGCTCGACGATCCGCGCGCGACGAAGACGGACGCGGTCGCCGATCACCCAGGCCCCGCCCCAGACGAGCGCTCCGAAGAGGAGCGGCACGGTCGGAAACTCCTCCTCGGCGACGGCGACGCCGCCGAGGTGTACGACGAAGAGGCCGAGGACGATGGCGGCCGTCGCCCACCGCGGAGCCCGCGTTCGTTCCGGGCTCAGGGCGACGAGGAAGAGAGCGACGGTCGGGCCGACGGGTGGCCCGGGCGGGTAGCCGAGCCCGTTCAGGGCGGCACTCGCTGCGGCGGTGAGCGCGAAGACCGCGAGCGGCGACCGGCGCCAGGCGGCGAGCGGCAGGGAGGCGAGCGCAGCGAGCAGCACGCCGAGCGCGTCGGGCTCGCGGGTGTCAGCACCGGCATCGCCCCGGGCGGCCAGCAGTGCCAGCGAAGCGGCGAACACGGCGAACGCGAGCGCGGTGTCCACCACGACGTCTCGACGCCCCGACCACGGCGGCGTCGCCGGTCTCGACACGGGCTCTGCTGTCACTCCGAAGCGAGCGTACCGAGGGGGCGGCGAACCCGACTCTCCCCGCGGGGGGATGCCGCCTCCTCCTGTGGGGGGACGTCGAGTTCCCTCTCCGGGGCGTTTCGGAGCGCTCGGCGCGCTGCGTACGGTGGCCGCATGAACACAGCACTCAGCACTCAAGGCCTCACCAAGCGCTACGGCGGCCGCGTGGTCGTCGACAGCCTCGACCTCGAGGTTCCGGCCGGCGCGGTCGCCGGCTTCATCGGCCCCAACGGCGCCGGCAAGACCACGACCATGGCGATGCTGCTCGGCCTCGTCGCCCCGACGGCCGGCACCGGAACCGTCCTCGGCTCGAGCCTCGCGGACCCGGCGTCGTACCTCGGCCGGGTCGGCGCGTTGATCGAGACGCCCGCCTTCTGGCCGGGCCTGACCGGCAGCGAGAACCTCCGCGTCCTCGCAACGCTCGGCGGGCACGATCCCGGACAAATCCCTGACGTGCTCGAGCTCGTGGGCCTGAACGGCCGCGCGGGCGACAGATTCGGTCAGTACTCGCTGGGGATGAAGCAGCGCCTCGGCATCGCGGCGGCGCTGCTCGGCGATCCCGAGCTCCTGGTGCTGGACGAGCCCACGAACGGACTAGACCCAGCCGGGATCAACGAGATGCGTCGGTTCATCCTCGAGCTCGCCGACGGGGAGCGCACCGTGCTGGTCTCGTCGCACATCCTCAGCGAGCTCGAGCATGTCTCCGACTGGCTGGTCGTGATCAACGACGGCGCGTTGCTCTACCAGGGGCCGGCCGAGGGATTCCTGCGGCGGGTGCCTACGGTCGTCGCCCTCGCTCCGGAGCATGCCGGCGATCTCGACCGGCTCGCGGCCCTGGTTCGCGCGGACGGGCTCGAGCCGCGACGAGACGACGTCGGGCTGACGGTGCCGGTGGACGAACGCGACGCGAGAGCAGTGGCCGCGGCGCTCAACAAGGCCGCGGTCGAGCACGGCATCGTCCTAGCGGAGCTGCACACACGCCGGCCGAGCCTCGAGTCCCAGTACCTCGCAGCGATAGGAGGAGAACGATGATCGCCGCCTTTCGAGCCGAGCTCGTCAAGGTGCTCCGGCGCCGGGTGCTCGTGATTACGGCCGTCACGACGGCGGTGTTCGCCGCGGGCTCCACAGCCGTGGTCCTCGCCGCGGCCGAGCCCGCCGGCGCGCGGCCGTCGGACCGCGGAATCACGGTGGCGTCCCTCTCGGGCGCCGGCGGTGGGACCGAGGTCTTCACGACCGCGGTCTCCTTCGCCGGTACGTTCCTGTTCGTGGTCTTCGTCGGCGTCGTCGCCGTCGAGTTCTCGCGCGGCACGTTCCGCACCATGCTGATGTACCAGCCCCGCCGGCTGCGCCTGCTCGCCGGAAAGACGGCAGCGCTGCTCGCCTTCACCGCAGCCGTCCTCGCCGTCACCGAGGTGCTCACGTGGACGGCGGCGGGTCTCCTCGCCCCCACTCAGGACGTCTCGACGGGCCGCTGGGTCAGCGCGGACGCGGTCGGCGAGGCGGTGGCCGACTACGGCTCGGTGCTCTTCTGGGTCACCGGCTACGCCATCCTGGGGACGACCCTCGCCGTGCTCGTCCGCTCCGTCCCCATCGCCCTGGCGATCGGAATCGCCTGGGCAGGCCCGTTCGAGCACCTGCTGCAGGACGCCTGGGATCCAGCCGGACGCTTCTTCCCCGGCCTGCTGCTCGAGGCCTTCGTTGCGGGCGGCACGTCAGAGGTCGGCGCCACGCGGGCGTTCCTCACGGTCGCCGTCTACGTCAGCCTCGCGGGCGCCGTCGCCGGCACGGTCTTCGCTCGCCGGGACGTCACCGCGTGATCCTGATCAGGCCGTCGCGGCCCGCCTCAGCTGGGTCGCGAGCGGCTCGATGCTCACCTGGTCAAGAAGCCGAGGATGTCGGTCGGCAGGAACGCCGTCATCTCGCCGGCGACTTGAGCTAACGCCGCTCGATGAGTTCGATCCGATAGCCGTCGGGGTCCTGGATGAAACAGAGACGGCTGCCGCCTTCACGAACCTGATACGGCGGCCGCTCCGGCTCGATCCCCTGCTCCTTCAGCCGTGCGAGCGTGCCGTCGAGATCGTCGACAGCAAGCGCGATATGCCCGTAACCGCTGCCAACGTCATAACTGCGGCCGTCATGGTTGAAGGTGAGCTCCAGCTCTTCCTCTTGCCCCGGGGTCCCGAAGAAGTAGTTGGTTGCCTCGACCTCGCCGTCGCGGACGATGTCCATCTCGCGGCGGAACTCGAAGCCCAGCGCCTCGTAGAACGCTCGGCTCCTCTCAGGATTGGTAATGCGGTACATCGTGTGCAAGTAACGAGTCACTGCGGCATCGTATGCGGACCCGCGCACGGAGTCGGCGTCGGCAGCCGGCCCA
>Ga0126306_10000709_pt1 | contig 16444 bp, 12 predicted proteins | sample Plot27_FD_92592 | JGI IMG/M metagenome (GOLD analysis project Ga0126306, IMG submission 92592) | Serpentine soil microbial communities from UC McLaughlin Reserve, CA, USA - Plot27 | ecosystem: Environmental > Terrestrial > Soil > Grasslands | place: USA: UC McLaughlin Reserve, Lake County...
CTCGTCATCGATGTCGAGGTCGTGCTCGATGCGGCGCATGACCTCGGCGGTGATGTCGCCGGCGCCGTACATGTCCAACAGCGCCCGCCGTTCGGCCTCGTGCAGGCGCCGGAGCACCTGAACGCGGGCGCGCGAGCGGTCCTCCCAGCCGTCGTCCCGGATGCGGCCGGCGCGGGCGGCGAGCTGGTGCTTGCGCAGCATGTAGGAAGCCCGGACCTGCTCGACCGTGTCCTCGTCGGCCCAGTCCTCCGGCGCCACGGCGTCGAGCTCGTGGAGGGCGGCCTTGGCCACGAGCAGCCGGGCCTGGACCTCCTCGGCCTCGGCGGCCTCGCCGTCGCTCTCGATGTGCAGGCGCCGCATCAGCGCCGGCAGGGTGAGCCCCTGTCCCACCAGCGTGATGAGGACCAGCACGAACGTCACGAAGATGACGGCGTCGCGCCCGGGCAGCGCCTGGCCGGCGTCGGTCTCCAGCGGGAGGGCGAGCGCGGTCGCCATCGAGACGGCGCCGCGCAGTCCGCTCCAGGCCATGACCACCCGGTACCGGGCGCCGACCCGCCGCTCGCGCTGCGACGGCCGCCGGTCCAGCGCGCGGATCAGGTAGGGCGTGGTGAACAGCCAGGCGAAGCGGCAGCCGATCACGGTCAGCGTGACGACCACACCCCAGCCGATCGCCTCGGCCACCGCCTCGCGCGCGAGCCCCTCGGCCACCATCGGCAGCTGCAGCCCGATGAGCACGAACAGGCTGGCGTTGAGGAGGAAGATCAGCGTGTCCCACACGGCGGTGGCCTGGAGGCGGGTCGTCGGCTGGACGATGCGCGGCGCGTGCCAGCCCAGGTACAGGCCGGCGGACACCGCGGCCAACACGCCCGAGAGGTGCAGTTCCTCGGCCGGCAGGAAGGCGGCGTACCCGGTGGCGAGGGACAGCGTGATCACCGACGCCGAGTCCTCCAGCCGCAGGCGGATCTGGTTGAACACCCACCCGACGGCCAGGCCCAGCGCCACGCCCCCGCACGCCGCCAGCAGGAACTCCAGCGAGGCGTCGAGCATCGAGAAGCCCTCGCCGAGCGCCACGGCGACCGCCACCCGGTAGCCGATGAGGGCGGCGGTGTCGTTGACGAGGCTCTCGCCCTCGACTGCCGTCACGATCCGGCGCGGGGCGCCGAGTCGCTGCATGATCGCCGTGGCCGCCACCGGGTCGGTGGGCGACACGATGGCGCCCAGTGCGACGGCGATCGGCCACTCCAGCCCCATCACCTCGTGACCGGCGACCGCCACCGCCCCGATCGTGACCAGCACCAGGCCGATCGAGGTCAGCGCCAGCGCCCGGGCCTGGTAGCGCAGCGCCCGCACGTCGGACCGGTAGGCGGCCACGAACAGCAGCGGCGGCAGGAACACCAGCAGGACGAGGTCGGGCTCCAGCTCGATGTCGGGCATGCCGGGCACGAAGCCGAGCAGGAGGCCGCCGAGCACCAGCACGATCGGGTACGGGACCTGCAGGCGGCTTGCGACGGCGTTCAGCACGGCCACCGACACGAGCAGTGACGCGATGACGATTTCCAGGTCGTGCACGCCGCACAGTGTGACGGCTCGGGTGGCCAACGGCCCTTCCTTCGTCGGCTGACGCCCGTCGGCGCCGGGTCGGTAGCTTCGGCGTCCGTGAGCACGGACGCCCCCACGCCACCGGCCGGTCCCGCCCCCGGTGCCAACGACCTGGACTCGTGGGCCGGTGACACCGCCCCCGGCCCCGGCGAGCGGAAGGTGTTCCGCCAGCACCGCTTCCGCCCGCCGCCCGGCGCCGCCGACCTGATCCTCGTGCGGCACGGGGAGTCGGCCGCCCAGACGTTCGAGACGCCGTTCCCGGTGGTGGACGGCCGGTCCGACCCGCCGCTCGACCCCCGCGGCCGCGAGGAGGCGGAGCTCGTCGGCGCCCGGCTGGCCCGCGAGGAGGTCTCCGCCATCTACGTGACGCCGCTCCGGCGGACGCGCGAGACCGCCGCGCCGCTGGCGGCCGCCCTGGGCCTCACGCCGCGGGTCGAGCCCGACCTGGTCGAGGTCCACCTCGGCGAGTGGGAGGGCGCCACGTTCCGCCAGCGCATGCGCGAGGGCCACCCGCTGGCCGTGCAGATGTTCACCGAGGAGCGGTGGGACGTGATCCCCGGGGCCGAGCCGTCGGAGGCGTTCCGCGCCCGCGTGACGGCCGGCATCACCCGTATCGCCGCCGCCCACCCCGACGAGCGCGTCGTGGTGGTGACCCACGGCGGCGTGATCGGAGCGGTCCTGTCGCTGGCCACCGGCGCCCGGCCGTTCGCCTTCGTGGGCGGGGCGAACGCGTCCATCAACCACCTGGTCGTCACGGGCGACCGCTGGATCGTCCGGCGGTTCAACGACACCGGCCACCTCGGCACCGACCTCGACCGGCCGCCCGAGCCGCTGACCTGACGCGACCGGCTGGCCGCGGACGGACGGGGCCCGCCCGGCGGGAACCCCGGCCCGTGTGCCATCGTCGGACCCACTGTGAATCAGCGCATCGTGTTGTGGGGGGCACTGGGCGCCCTCGTCGTGGCGGCCGCCGGCGGGGCGGTCGTGCTGGCGGGCGGCGACGACGCCGAGGACACGCCCCGGCTCCCGCTGGCCATGGCCGGCGCCGAGGGCAGCGCCGAGGCCCCGTCGTCGGACGTCGCCGACGCCGCCGCCGTCGGCATCGCCCCGATCGAGTACGTGGCCGGCGACGGGCTGCCGGCGCTGGGCGGCGTGGCCCCCGCCTACCGGCTGCCGGTCGACGTGCCCGCCGAGCGGGTCGCCGAGCTGGCGGCGGCGCTCGGCCTCTCCGGTGAGCCCGGGTCCACCGGGGACGGGTCGTGGCACGTCGAGGACGGCGACCGCCGCCTGGACGTGTACGGCCCCGGCAACACCTGGGCCTCCTACACGCTCGTCGCGCTCGACGCCCCGGTGTCGTCCGACGGCTCGGTGGGCTCCCCGCCGGCGGCCGGCGCCAACGGCGAGCCGGACGCGGGGACGGCGACGGCCGGCGGCGGCGCGTCCCCGATGGAGGGGTCGGCGCCCGCCGGTGAGCCGGCCGGCGCCGTGGCCCCGACCACCATCGTGTGCGTCCAGGCGCCCTGCGAGCCCCCGGCCGACGACACGGCGCCGCCGGCCACCACCGGCCCGGCCCCCGCCGAGTCTGCAACCACCGTGCCCGGCTCTCCCGAGCCGGGTTCCACCGAGCCCGCCCCGGCGACCGATGTGCCCCCGTGCGTCCCCGGACCGGCGGTGCTGTGCCCGGCGGGCGCCCCGATCGCCGACGAGCCGGTGCCGGGGCTGCCGTCCGAGGACGAGGCGACGGTGATCGCCACCGAGATGCTGGAGGCGGCCGGCATCGACGTCGCCGGCGCCCGGACCAGGACGTCCGGCGGCATCGGCGAGTGGTACGTCGAGGTCGAGCCGGCGCTCGACGGGATCCCCGCCCCGGGCCTGGCCTCCAGCGTCTCGGTCGGGCCCGACGGGGTCGTGCCGTCCGCCTCCGGGCCGGTGGCGATCCCCGCGGAGCTGGGCGACTACGCCCTGCTCTCCACCGCCGAGGCCATCGACCGGCTCAACGAGGCCGGGTCCGTCTGGGCGACCGGTGGCGGCGCGGCCGGGGCCGCCGAGGACGCGGTGAGCACCGAGATCGCCCCCCAGGGCCAGCCCGCCGAGGCCATCCCCACGACCGGAACGGCGCCGCAGGGCCTGCGCCAGCAGGGCGACGTCCCGGCGCGCACCCCCGGCGGCCCGCCCATGACCCCGGGCACGGCCCTGCCGCCCGACCCGACGATCGCCCCGCCCGACGACGCGTCCGCGCCGACGAACAGCGTGACGACCGTGCCGGCGACCACCGTGCCAGGCGACCCGGGCACGCCGCCGACCGAGCCCGCCGTCCCGCCCACCTCGGTCGCCGATCCCGGCGGCCCCGGCCCGACCGTCACGCCCGGGCCGGCCGACCCGGCCCCGGCGCAGCGGATCACGCTCACCGAGGTCGAGCTGGTCCTCATCGCCGTGCCGTCCTGGGACGACAGCGGGACCTACCTCGTCCCCGGCTACCGCTTCACCGACGGCACGGGCATCCAGGCCACGATCCCCGCCGTGGTGGACGCATCCCTCCTGCCGCCCGACTGACCCGCAGGCGGCGGCCCGTCACCTGCGGGTCGACCCCGCTCGAGCCTGCCACCGGCGATGAGCGCCAACGCCGGCGTCGCCGACACTAGGTTGGCGGGCGGTGCCCGAGGCCCAGACCCGCAGGTTGGCGTCGCAGGAGCGACGGGCGTTGCTCGTCGAGGCGGCGGAGGAGACGTTCGCCACCCGCGGCTACACGCAGGCCGGCTTGGCCGAGGTGGCGACGCTGGCGGGCGTCTCGAAGACGCTGCTCTACCATTACTTCCCCGACGGCCGCCCCGAGCTCTACCGCGAGGTGATGGACCGACTGGTGAGCCAGGTCCTCGACTCCGTGCGCGAGGCGGCCCGGGCGCCGGTTCCGACGGACGAGCGGCTGGGCCGGCTGGTCCGGGCGCTGCTCGGTTGGTTCGGCGAGCACCCCGACGCCTACCGCCTGCTCGTCCTCGAGCCGTGGGGCTCGGGCGACACGGGTGTGGTGGCGCAGGCCACGGCGGTGCGAGCCCGACTCGCCGGCGAGCTGAACACGTTGCTGGCCCCGGCCGGCGCCCCACTGCAGGTGACGATGGCGGCGGGGGCAGCGACGCTCGGCGCCGTGCTCCAGGTGTGTGAGCTGCGCATGTCCGGCCAGGTGGGCGACGCCGAGGCCGTCGACGTGGCCGAGCGCTTCGTCCGGGGCGGCCTGGCCGCCCTCGACCTCCTCCACGACTGAGCCGGACCCGTAGGGGTCACCCCGCCGGCGGGGCGTCCGCCGGGACGAGTCGCAGGTGGCGCCGCTTCTCGCCGGCCGAGCGGGCGCCGGCCGCCACTCGAGGCACGGGCACCAGGCGCTCGGGGGCCTCGCCGCCGCCACCCCGCCGGGGGACGCCCAACCGGGCCCGTATCACCGTCCGGCCGCCGCGGGCGTCCACCACCAGGTCCCCCCGGCCCAGCTGCGTGAACAGCTCGACGGCCCGGAGGCCCGAGCGGCGGGCGTCGTCGGCGGAGCCGATCCCGCCGCCGTCGTCGCTCACGGACACCTCGACGCCGCCGCGCCCGCCGTCGACGGCGGACACGCTCACGGCGACCGACCGGGCGCCGCCGTGGCGGGTGGCGCCGAAGATCGCCTCCTGGGCGATGCGGTAGGCGATGGTCATCGTGGCCCAGTCCAGCCGCAGGGCCGGGTCGACCCGCACGGTCACGGCCGGGGCGGACTCGCGGCCGCGGCCGTCCGCCAGGTCGGAGGCGTAGGCCCGCAGCGCCGCCGCCAGCGTCGCGTCGGACCCGCCGGGCAGCGACGGCGTCCGCATGGCGGCCATGAGGCGGCGCAGCTCCTCGGCGCGGTCGGCGAGGTCGGCCTGGAGCATGGCCACCGTCTCGGTCACCGTCCGGGCGGTGTCGGCGGGCAGGGTCACCGAGGCCGTCCGGGCCACGGTGGCGAGGGTGGACAGGGACCCGACGACCTGGGCATGCAGTTCGGACGCCGTCCGCTCGCGGTCGGCCTCGAAGGCGCTGAGCATGCTGGCGATGAGCTGGCGGCGCTCCTCCGACATGTCGGCCAGCCCCGCCTGGAGGCCGCGGGCCTCCGCCCGCAGCGCTGCGTCTCGCACCGCCGCCAGGCCCACGGTCACCACCGCCACGGCGAGCACGAACGCCACGCCCCACGGCCGGGTGCCCCGCTGGAGGAAGGCGACCGTGCCCATGCCGGCCAGCACGACGGCCGCCACGGCCGGCATCGGCTCGCGCGAGCGCACGCGACGCTCCTCCGGCAGGTCGGCGTGCCAGCTCGTGGGCCGCCGGTGCGACCACGTGGGGACGGCGACGACGAGCGCCATCACCACGCAGTGGACGCCGATGTAGACGGCGAGGGGCAGTTCAACGGCGTCCACGGCCCCCGCCAGCTGGAGCGAGATGCTGGCGGCGAAGACGATCGTCAGGGCCAGGCCGATGCCCTGCGTCACCCGGTCCCGCGCCGGCAGCCGCGCCACCTCCACCGCGGCGCCGTAGACGCCGGCCGGCGCGAGCACCATGATCAGCGTGAACGGGATGGCGAACAGCGGCTCGTCGGCCCGGCTCAGCGGCTCGGCCACCAGCAGGACGCCCGGCGCCCCCAGCACCACCAGCGCGAGGAGGCCGTCCACCATGTCCACCGAGGCGTTCAGCCGCCCGGCGTGCGCCTTCAGCAGCTCGAGGGACCCCATGGTCCACAGCGGGACGCTGGCGAGCAGCAGGGCCACGTCGACGACCAGGAGGGCCGGCATCGAGGCGACCACCGCCACGATCGACACCACGCTGGCGGCGCCGGTGAGCAGGTTGGCGGCCCGCCACCGGCGCCAGAAGCCCCGGTAGTCCACCGGGCCCTGCCGGAACGCCCGCTCGCTGAGGGCCACGGCTGCCGCCTGGAAGGGCAGGGCGGTCGCGGCGTGGGCGAAGACGAACTGGGCCTTGTCGCCGTCCGCCCACAGCGAGGCCACGACGCCCACGAGGCCGACCACGGCGGAGCCGAGGGCGATCGCCAGGCGGGCGCGGCGGGAGAACACGTAGCCGTCGTCGCCCACGGGACCGGGAGTGGGCGCGGCGACGTCCCCGTGGGGGGCGTCGCCCTGGGCGGTGGTGCCGGTCATGGGTCGACCTCGTCGTCCGGTCAGCGTGCGCCGCCCCTGGGATCGGGCCGTGCGCGCCGACGACGGCGCACCGTCGACGCTGGCCCCCTCACCCCGGCGTGATCGTAGTCACGCCGTCCCGCCCCGTGCGGGGCCGAACGCGGGTGACCGGTAGCGTCCGGGCATGGCCGAGAGGGCGGGGCTGCTCGGGCCCCTGCTGGCGGACGGGGTCGCCTGGGCCGAGGCCTACGACGACCCGCCCGGCACGTACCTCTTCCCCGAGGAGGAGGCCCGCCTGGCCCGGGCGGTCGCCAAGCGCGGGCGCGAGTTCACGACGGGCCGCCGCTGCGCCCGCCGGGCGCTGTCCGAGCTGGGCGTCGGGCCGGTGCCGATCCTCCCCGGCGAGCGCGGGGCCCCGCAGTGGCCGGCCGGGATCGTCGGCAGCATCACCCACACCAGCGGCTACCGGGCCGCCGCCGTGGCCCGCGCCGGCGACATCGTCTCCGTCGGGATCGACGCCGAGCCGCACGAGCCGCTCTCCCACGGCGCCGGGCGGACCGTCGTGAACCCGCCCGAGGCCGCCCGCCTGGACGCGCTGGCGGCCTCCGACCCCGGCACCTGCTGGGACCGGCTCGTTTTCTGCGCCAAGGAGGCCGTCTACAAGACCTGGTTCCCGCTCGCCGAGCGCTGGCTGGGCTTCGACCAGGCCGACGTGACGATCGACGCCCGCGGCACGTTCACCGCACGGCTGCTCGTACCGGGCCCGGTGGTCGACGGCGCCGAGGTGACGGCGTTCGCCGGACGCTGGGCCGTGGGCCGGGGCCTGATGGCGGCGGCGATCACGCTCCACCGCCCGCCTGCCGGCTGAGGTGGGCGGACAGGCGGGCGTGGCGGTCGGCTTCGCTCCGCAGCGGGCACGAGGTGCAGGCCGCCGCGTCGATCAGCGCCCGGGCCGGGCCGGGCCCGGCCGCCTTGTAGATCAGGCAGCACGTGCCCTTGGCCGCGAACAGGGCGGCCCCGGCCGGGCCGTCGACGGGATGGGGCCGGGGGCGCGCCCGTAGCAGCGGTTCGCGCGCCGCCAGGGCGTCGAGGAGGCTCTCGACGGCGGCCCAGGCGACCGCCTGGTCGCGACGCTGCTCGCGCGCCCGGCGCAGGGCCACCTCGGCCTGGTGGTCAGCCAGCGTCCCCCACATCCCCCGCACGCCGAACGGTGCCCGGGCCCGCACGGCCGGGACCAGCGGCCCGAACACGTCGAGCAGCGACCGCACCGCGGCGTCCCGCAGCCCCTCGACGCCGTCGACGACCACGACCGACGGTCGGGCCCCGGCGGCGCCGGCGACGGTCGAGCCGGCCCCGGCGACAGTCGAGCCGGCGCGGGCGACGGTCGAGCCGGCTTCGGCGACGGTCGAGCCGGCTTCGGCGACGGACGGGCCGGCGACCGCGGCGACCGCGGCGGCCGGGTCGTCCGGGAGGACCGCCACGCCCCCGCCCGTCACGCCCACGGCGTCGAGGCGGGCGGCGGGCCCGAGCTGGAGCCACACGTCCGCCGGGGTGAGGACGAGCGCCCGCCGCTGCTCGAGCAGCGGGCCCACCACCAGCTCGGCCAGCGAGCCGGCGAAGCGATACACGATCAGCGCCCCGGCCAGGTCGCGGTGGCCCGCGGCGGTGCCGGCCAGCTCCTCCGCCACCCAGCCGTCGAGCGCGGCCGGGTCGGCCAGTCGGTCGGCGAGCCGGGACCAGCCGGGCCCGTCCACTTCCCAGGTCACCCTCCGCCACCCGCTGGTGGCGGCCACGCGTGCGACGGTGACGGTGGCGGCGGCCGGCGGCGAGGACATCGGCTCCAGTCTGATCCCATACACGTCCGGGGGGAGGACGGTGGCGGCCGCACCCCGAGCGCGGCCGCCACTCAGGTGAGTAGCAGGTAGGCGCCGCCGCCGAGGGCGACGAGGTTCACCAGGCCGAACAGCGACACCCAGGCGGAGCCCGGGAGCCGGGTGAGCCGGGCGAGCGTGTCGGCGTCGGTGGGGGCACCGGGCTGGCGCCGGCGCTGCCGGCGCAGCTCGTTGACCGGGCGGACCGACCCCAGCAGCAGGAACCAGGTCATCCCGTAGGCGAAGGCCGCCTGGACCTCGGGCTCGGTGTACAGCGACACGCCCACCACGACGGCGCCGGTCACGACCAGGGCCACGGCGCCGTAGGCGTTGCGGACCATGACCAGCATGAGGATCAGCACCACGGTTGCCGCCCACAGCATGACCGTGACCTGCTCGAGCGCCAGCAGCACGACGCCGACGAGGCCGACCAGCGCCGGCGAGACGTAGCCGGCGAAGGCGGTGGCGACCATGCCCGGCCCCCTCGGCTTGCCCACCGAGAGCGTCAGGCCGGACGTGTTGGAGTGCAGCTTGATGCCCGTCAGGCGGCGCCCGGTGACGAGTGCGGTGAGGGCGTGGCCGCCCTCGTGCACGATCGTCACCACGTGCCGCGCCCGCAGCCAGATGATGTCGACGACCACGGCCACGAGCGCCACGGCCCCGGTGACGAGCACGAGCCGGGCCGAAGGGTCCAGCCTGTAGGTGTCGATGGAGTCCCACGCATCGGCGAACACGGCGAGCACGGCGCACACACTGCCACGCCGCACGGGCCGCCCGTTCCGCCGGACCGGTCCCCCGGATCGGCGCCCGGGGCCCGGTCGCGGGCGGCGCCGGGTCAGCCGCCCGGCGGGCGGGTGTCGCGGCCGCGCAGGCGGCCCTGCTCGACACCGGCGGTGAAGCTGGTGACGATCCGGTGGATGTCCTCGGGCGACCGCGTCGGCGCCGGAGCCAGCTGGGACTGGCCCCGCGGTATGCGGTGGATGCGCTCCCCCGGCGCCTGTGAGCCCGGGCGGCGGCGGACCAGCGCCGGCCGGTCGGGGTCGCCAACGACGCCCGTCTCGCGCGACGGCCACCCGGAGGCGGCCGCGACCTGTTCGACCGTGGGCCCGGTCGAGGCGTAGGGGTCGTGCAGGTCGGGGAGGGAAGGCGGCGCCGGGGCCCAGCCGCCGTCGGGGGCGTCGGGCTCCGGGGCGGTCGACGTCCACACGGCCGGGTTGGGGACGACGCCCGCGTTGCCGAGGGCGGCCGCCCAGCCGCCGACCTGCCTGTCCGGTTCTGCCCCGACGGGATGGGACCATCCCGGCTCCGACCATCCCGGCTGGGACCACCCCGGCTCGGCCCAGGACGGCTCGGGCGCGCTCGGCACCGACCACTGCTCGGACCAGGCCGGCGGGGCCGGCGCAGGCACCGGGGCGGCGGGCGGCAGCGGGGGCAGGCTGGCCGTCATCACCCGGGGCGGCGCCATCCGGGGCGTCGGTTCCGGGACGTCGCCGATGTCGGGGATGTCGGGTGCCATCAGCGACGGCGGCAGCTCGATCAGCACGGTGACCCCGCCGCCGGGGCTGCGGCTCAGCCTCGCCGTGATGCCGTGGCGGGCGGCGAGGTGGCCGGCGACGTAGTGGCCGAGGTACTTGGAGGGCGCCACCGTAAAGCTCTCGCTGCCGGCCAGGCGCCGGTTGGCCCGGTCCATCTCGCTCTCGGCCATGCCGAAGCCGTTGTCGATGACGGCCAGCGTGTAGCCGCCCTCGGGCCGCCGCCGGCCCCGGATCTCGACGCCCTGCTCGCCCGACGAGAACGTGAGGGCGTTCTCCACGAACTCGGCGACGAGGTGGGCCACATCGGTCCCGGCGGAGCCGAGGATCGTGCCCGGCTCGACGTCGCGCACCTGGACCCGCTGGTAGTCCTCCACCTCGCCCAGCGCCGAGCGGAGGACGTCGGAGATGCGCAGCGGCGCCGCCCACTTCCGCGGGGGCTCGATGCCGGCCAGGACCAGCAGCGACTCGGCGTTGCGCCGCATGCGGGTGGCCAGGTGGTCGAGCCGGAACAGCGAGCCGAGGGTGTCGGGGTCGGCCTCCTGGGACTCCAGCGAGGTGATGAAGTCGAGCTGGCGGCTGAGCAGGTTCTGGTTCCGGCGGCCCAGGTTGACGAAGGAGTCCGCGATGTTGCGCCGCAGGACGGCCTGCTCGACGGCCAGCTCCAGCGCCGAGATCTGCACCGTGTTGAGGGCGTCGGCCACGTCGGAGACCTCGTCGCGGGACCGGACGTCGATGGGGACCGGGCGCGGCACGACCACGTCGTCGCCGAGCGGCGCCTCGAGGATGTTCCGCACGGCGTCCGGCAGGCTGCGCCGCGCCATGGTCCGGGCCTGCTCGGTGAGCGCCCGCAGCGGGCGCGTGATGGACCGGGACACGGCCACGGTCGCCCCGACGGCCAGCACCGTGGCGAAGGCGCCCAGGATCACGTAGCGCTCCAGCCGGGCGTCCGCCGCGCTGCGGACCTCGGCCACCTGGTCCGTGAGCAGATCGATCACGTCCTCGCGGAACACGATGTAGCCGAAACCGTCGACGTCGGTGCCGGTCGACAGCGGACCGACCATGCCGATGTCGACCGTCCCGGACCGGATCGCCTCGTCGGCGAACGGGGGGAACTGCTGGATGTGGTCGGTGGCGAACAACCGCTCGGCGGCCGGCGCGTAGACGCCCTGGGCCTCGGCCGCGATGTCGGTCTCGTTGGCCCGGATCGCCGAGAGGCTCATCGCCGCCGCCTGGACCTCTGACCGGTCGGCCAGCCGGAAGTCCCCGCTGACGGCCGGGATCATCAGGTTCGTGACCAGCTCGGCCATCACGTCCGTCTGCAGGTTGGTGATGCCGAGGAGGTTGGCGCCGCGCCGCAGGCCGTCGTCCTCGATCGTCGCCACGACCTGCGCCTGCGCCCGGTTGAGCAGGTGGATGATCCCGCTGTACCGGTCGAAGCTCTCCATGGAGGCCGCGGTATTGCCGAGGTTGCGCCGGGCGTCGTCGGTGGCATCGACGGCGGCGCGGGCGTCCTCCAGCCCCGCGAGCGCGTCGATGGCAGGGGCGTAGATCTGGGCGAGGCGGCCGCCACGCTCCTCGATCGTCTCGGTGAAACCGCCGATGGCCCGGTCGACCCGGTCCCGGGCCTCGGCGTTGTTGCGAACCTCGATCGAGAAGTTTTCCTCCTGGCCGATGATGTAGAGGCTGGCCGCGGCACGCTCGCTCTGGAGGGCGGTCGTGATGCTGAGCGGGCCGAGCGAGGTGTCGACGAGGTCGGTCTGGGCGCGTACCTCGGCCACCTCCGCCGAGATCGTCCGGACCTCGAGCCAGGTCACGACGAGCAGCCCGGACAGCGGGACGACCAGGGCCGCCACGAGCTTCATGCGAATGGGGACGCGTCGCATCTGTTGGCCTCCACGGTGAGGCGTCGACCGGGACGGGGCCGAGGGCGCCTTGGATGCCCGCGCCAGGTCGACCCCGGGCCCCGGAACCCGGTCCCCGGAACCCCGCCCAGCGAGGGAACGGGCGGAATCGTAACGAATACGATCCCTGCGTGCCGAATGTCACTATCTGCGACGTTCCGCCTACGGACGGCCGGGGGCGGGTTCGTCGATGTGGGACGCCTCCCGGGGGCGGGCCACGAGTTCGGTCGTGTGACATCCGTCGCGGCGGGAAGGTTTCCCGACGGCGAGCGGGGCACGACAGGAGGAGGACCACCCCATGGCACAGAGCATCGGCGAGGTCATGACCCACACGACCCGGACGCTCGAAACGGACGCCACCGTGCAGCAGGCGGCCCAGGTGATGGCCGAGGATGACATCGGCGCCGTCATCGTCTGCCGGGACGGTCGGGTGGCCGGCATCGTCACCGACCGGGACATCACGGTCCGGGCGACGGCGCAGGGCAAGGGCACCGAGACGACGCTCGGGGACGTGTGCTCCGGCGACGTGGTGACGCTGTCGCCGTCCGACACGGTCGGCGACGCCGTGCAGATCATGCGCGAGAAGGCGGTCCGCCGCGTGCCGGTCGTCGAGGGCGACAAGCCCGTCGGGATCGTCAGCATCGGCGACCTGGCGATCGAGCGCGACGCGCGTTCCGCCCTGGCCGACATCAGCGCCGCCGAGGGCAATACCTGACGAGCGCCCCGGGGCGGGTCGAAAAGGAGACTCGCCCCTTCCCACCAGTCCTGGCCCGGGCATCCGCTTGCTGTCGCAGGGCGCCGGCCACCGATGGGAAGGGGCGAGTCCACGAGCGGGCCATGGGGGATGGCCCGCCTGGGTCACTGCGGCACCAGCGCCACGAGGGGTCGGCGGAGGTGCCTTGGCAGTGACCCAGACCTCGGGGGGCTCGCGCAGAAGGCGAGCAGCACGACCCGAGACCTACGGAATCGGGATCAGTGCTCGATCGGCACGTGCCCGAGGTCGTTCCACAGCTCTTGGGGCCGTGCGAACCTGCGGTCGGGCAGGGTGCCGAGCAGCTCGATCACCGCGGGACGGGCACCGACACGCTGAGCGGCCGAGAGCAGGTCGTTCCGCGTGAGGGGTACGCCGGTGAACGCCTCACCGATGTGGTCGATCACCTCGACTCGGGTGACCACACCGGGTGCGTTGAAAGGGAAGGGGCTGGACATCGTCGTCCTCCGAAGATCACACCATTGTGACTTGGATGAGAGCGCCGGCCCGTCCGCATGCGACGACGTCGCTCCGTGTCGGTCACCTTACAGTCTCGTTAAGGCCGGGGATAGCCCGAACCCGAAGAAAAGCGAGTGCCATCGCGGCACACGCGGGCGCCGCGCCGGCTGTCCGTCATACGTATGATGATGACATGGACCTCCGGAGGGTGCCCAAGGTCGAACTCCACAGCCACCTCGACTGCTGCCTGAGCTTCGGCGCCGCCGCCACGATCGCCCCCTCGCTCACCCGGGCGCGCTACGACGCCGACTTCGTCGCCCCGGCCCGCTGCGCGTCGCTCGCCGAGTACCTGCCCTACACGCTGAACTACCGGGCCCTGCTCCAGACCGAGGCGGCGCTGCGCGTGGCCGTCGGCGACGTGTTCGCCCAGATGGCCGCCGAGAACGTCGTCTACGCCGAGCTGCGCTTCGCCCCGCTGGCCCAGACCGAGGGCGGCCTGGCGCCGGAGCAGGTGGTCGAGGCCGTGGCCGACGAGACGGCCCGCCAGATTGCCGCCACGGGCGTCGAGGCGTCCCTGATCCTGTGCACGCTCCGCCACTTCTCCCCCGCCGCCAGCCTCGCCACCGCCGAGCTGGTCGGGCGCTACGCCGGGTCGTCCGCCGTGGCGGCGCTCGACATCGCCGGCGACGAGGCCGGGGCCCCGCTGGCGCCTCACCTGCCGGCGTTCGACCACGTGCGCGGCCTCGGCCTGCCCATCACCGTCCACGCCGGCGAGGCCGCGGGGCCGGCCAGCGTGCGTGAGGCGCTCGACCGCACCGGCACGCGGCGCCTGGGCCACGGCGTCCGCAGCGTGGAGGACCCCGCCCTCGTGGGCCGGCTGCGGGACGAGGGCATCCACCTCGAGGTGTGCCCCGCCAGCAACTACCAGACCAACGTCGTGGACTCGCCCGACGACCACCCCGTCGACCGCCTGTACCGGGCCGGCGTGGCGCTCGGGCTCAGCACCGACACCCGGGCGGTCACCGACGTCACGCTCACCGACGAGTACGCCGGCGTGGTCGACCGGTTCGGGTGGACGCTCGACCACCTCCGGGCGACGAACCAGGCGGCCCTGGCGGCGGCGTTCGCCCCCGAGGACGTCCGGGCGCGGGTGGCGACGCGTCTGGCGGAGGGTTTCGCCGCCGCAGCGGCCGGTTGATGTCCGTCGCCGACGCCCGCGGTCGGTTTCAGTTTGGGTGAAGTCGGCGGATCCGATAGCTGCGATCATGGCCGCAACCATTCATGGCCCGTGACGCGCTCGTGGGGAGTCGCATTTCGCGACTCCCCACGGCGAGAGTGCCCAACTCGGCGGCCGCCGATACCGTGCGGCCACGTGTGGAGGAACCCGTCGAGACGATCGCCGGCTTCGCCCGAAGACCGGGGCCCTCCCGGCTGCACCCTCCTCATCCTCGCAGGTCGACGAGGGCTGAGGCCGGACGATGGTCGTCGCTCGGTTCCTGTCGGTACGCTCCGTCCGGCAGGCGCCGGGCCGGGCACTGCGGCGGTGCGGCGTGAACGCACCGCCGCTCCGATCGCCTCAATGAGGCGGAGAACGTTCCACGAATCGCGATTCCATGGCGGATGTACCTCCGTCCGATGGTCGAGCCGCTTTTCCGAACGCTTTGCTGAGCCCATGATTCGCGCCGAGAACCCCCACCGTCAACCCCCAGTCACCCCCGATTCACCTGGCCATCGAGCCAGTTGAGTGGGGGTGACGGGGGAGCCGGTGGGGGCTCGCCGTCGGGCCTGGAGGGGATCAGGCCTCGAACTCGTAGGTGTCGGTCTCGTCCTCGCCGACGGTGCCGCTCTCCTCGAGGACGACCTCGCCACGGACCGTGGCGGTCACCACGTAGTCGCCGCTGCCGCAGCCCTCGACCTGGTAGCCGGTGACCTCGACCGTGTAGCCGCCCTCGGGGGCCTGGCCGGTCGGCCAGAACACGTTCTCGACCGAGGCCTCCTGCTCGCAGCCGACGTTCGAGTCGACGTCGAGCTGGCCGCCCGTCGAGGTCGGGCCACGCCCGCCGAACCAGATCTCGGTGCCGTTCGGCTCGAAGACGTGGAGGTCGACGTCGGCGCTGGACTCCCAGCGCAGCGTCACCTGGACGTCACCGGTGCCGAGCTCGGGCTCCGGCGTGGGGCCGGCGGGCTCGCAGGTGGGATCGGGGGTGGTGGAGGGGGTGGTCGAGGGATGCGGGGCGTCGCCCCGGACCGTCTGGACGGCGGAGCCGCCGTCCTCGCAGGGTTGGGCGTCGGCGGACGGAGCGGCCTCGGAGGAGGCGCCGTCGACGACCACCGTGCGGCCCTCGTCGTCCGTGGTCGAGGTGGTGGAGGCCGGAGCGTCGGACTCGGCGGCACCGGAGGCGGCGGCGCCGGCCGCCCGGGAGGCCGAGGCGTTCTCGGAGGCCACGGTCGAGGGGCGAGCCGACTCGTCGTCCTGCCCGCAGGCGGCGGCGCCGAACAGCACGCCGGCCACCGCCATCGCCGTCACGGCCTTCCGAGTCACGGTGGACTTGCCCATCGGAGTGTCTCCCTGTGTGCGTGGTGCGAGTGGGACCGAGTGACGGCGCCCGCTCCGTCACTCGGTGTGGGTGCACTGTCCACCCACCACCACCCCGGGCACATGGGGGGCATCCCCCGGGCGATCCCCGAACCGACGGGGTTCCGCGATCGGGGCTCTCGACCAGGGAGTTCGTCGGTCTCAGGCCTGGGCCGTGGCCCAGTACTCGTCCTTGAGGAGGCGCTTGTAGAGCTTCCCCGTGGGATGCCGCGGCAGCTCGGGACGGAAGTCGACCGAGCGCGGGCACTTGTAATGGGCCAGGCGGTCGCGGCAGTAGCCGACCAGCTCGGCGGCGAGCTCCGGCGACGGCGCGACGCCCTCGGCCGGCTGCACGACGGCGTGGACGCGCTCCCCCATCTCCTCGTCGGGGATGCCGAACACCGCCACGTCAGCCACGGCCGGATGCATGACGAGGGTGTTCTCGGCCTCCTGCGGATAGATGTTCACGCCGCCCGAGATGATCATGTAGGCCTGCCGATCGGTCAGGTAGACGAACCCGTCCTCGTCGACGCGGCCGATGTCGCCCAACGTGGTCCATCCCCGGCCCTGCGGGTCGCGCGACGACTTCGTCTTCTCGGGGTCGTGGTGGTACTCGAAGCCGGC
>Ga0126306_10000710_pt1 | contig 16434 bp, 15 predicted proteins | sample Plot27_FD_92592 | JGI IMG/M metagenome (GOLD analysis project Ga0126306, IMG submission 92592) | Serpentine soil microbial communities from UC McLaughlin Reserve, CA, USA - Plot27 | ecosystem: Environmental > Terrestrial > Soil > Grasslands | place: USA: UC McLaughlin Reserve, Lake County...
AGCGGGACGAGCTATTCGGCGCCCTTCGTGTCAGGGCTCGCCGGACTGCTCGCCTCCCAGGGCAAGTCTGCCTACGCGATCCGTCAGCGCATGCAGGACACCGCTGTGGATCTCGGCCCCGCGGGGAGAGACCCGCGCTTTGGGCACGGCAGGATCAACGCGGACAACGCCGTGCGGTAAGTCCCTTGCCGCAGGCTGGTAAGTACCCCCCCGCTTAGGTAAACTTGCCGCTGCCCACATTTCCTACCACATGGCTTACACTACTGGCGGCGCCTCGGGCGAGACGAAGGACGTAATTGGCCACGTACACCTACAAGGGTAAGAAAACCTTCGCGGGGGAGTTCTTCGACTCCCTGGCGACGTTCTACCGCAAGCGCTGGCTGCTGAGGTACTTCGTACGCCGCCAGGTAACCCGCAGCTACAAAAGGTCTTATCTGGGTCTCGCGTGGGCGATTTTGGGACCCCTGATCTGGGTCTTCTTCCTGACTTTGATCTTCTCTCAGGTAGTCGGACTCAAGGCCAGGGAGTTGGTGGAAGATCCCGCACTCAACTTCGGCCTCTTTCTGTACTGCGGTCTGCTCCCTTTCATGGCCTACTCCGAAGCGCTGAGCAAGGGCCTTAGCGTCATCAGGAGCAACGCCGGTCTGGTACAGAAGGTCGTCTTCCCCCTGGAGCTGCTCCCTTTCACCAACGCCGTCGCATCGCTGGCGGACAAGCTCTTCGGTATCGGGGCGCTCATTGTCGTCGTGTTCGTCGTGCAACACAGGCTGCACTGGGAGGTCTTGCTCCTGCCCCTTATCATGGTGCTCCAGCTGCTCTTCACCCTGGGGCTTACCTACATGATGGCGGTTATCGGAACCTACCTGCCCGACATGGGCGAGGTCCTCCGACCCGTCATAAGAGGGACCTTCTTTATCACGCCGATCCTCTGGCCGCCGGAGACGTTGCCAGAGAACCTGCGGTGGATAGAGAACTACAACCCCCTGGCCTACCTGGTGGGTGCTTACAGGGACATGATCCTCTGGGGCGAGTTGCCCGGAGGGCTCGCGACCCTCTACTTCTCATTGTTCTCCGCGGCCCTGTTCCTCGTGGGCTTCGCGCTGTTCGTCAGGTTCAAGTCAGGGTTTGCTGACCACGTATGACGCCGTCCATCTCCCTAAGAGGCATCTCCAAGAAGTACAGGATCTCCCCGAACCGCACCTCGAGGTTGAGCGAGGTCCTTAGCTTCGGCAAGGTCAAGCGCAGCCACGATTTCTGGGCGCTGAAGGACGTGAACCTGGACATAGAGCCTGGCACCACCCTCGGCATCGTGGGCCGCAACGGTGCCGGGAAGAGCACGCTTCTGAGCATAATCTCGGGCGTTCTGCAGCCGACGACGGGAGAGGTCCAGGTCGAAGGCCGGCTGTCGGCGATCTTCGGGATCGGGACCGGGTTCAACCCGCTGTTTACGGGGCGCGAGAACGCGATGTTGAGCGGCCTGATCCTCGGCATCGAGTACGAGGAGATGCTGGAGCGTTTCGACGACATCGAAGCCTTCGCCGACCTCGGGGAGTTCATGGACCAGCCGATAAAGACCTACTCCAGCGGCATGCGCGGTCGCCTCGGCTTCGCCGTGGCGATCAACGTCCAGCCCGACGTCCTCGTCATAGACGAGGCCCTCTCGGCGGGCGACGCGGGATTCAAGAAGAAGGCCATCCAGAGGATGTACGACCTCAGGGAGTCGGGTTCCACGGTCCTCTTCGTCTCCCACAGCATGGGGATGGTGAGGCGATTCTGCACGGAGGCCATGCTGCTTCACAGGGGAAAGCTCTTGTCCAAGGGTGATCCCGAGGAAGTGGTCGAGCGCTACGAGGAGATAATCGCGAAGTCTCAGGAGATGCAGGACGCGGAGACCGGCGCGCTGGACGAAATACTCGATTACGAGCTCGAACACGAGGACGAAGAGGATACGCCGACCAGGGGCGAGGCCCCCGCTTCAGGGATGGTCGGTGACGCCCGCAGCGTCCCGGGAAAGGCCGAGATCTTCGGCCTCGAACTACTGGACGAGGACGGGCAAGCCGCAGGCAAGCTTCCCTCCGGGGAGCGACTGACCGTGAGGGCGTGCGTGCGTTACGAGGAAGCCGTCGAGGACAGCGTCCTCGGCATAGCCCTGCACAGCGAGCGCGCAGGCCTAGCAGTCTTCTCGACAGACACGGCGCTAGAAGGAGCTGGGCTCGGAAGGAAGGAAGCGGGCGAGCAGACGACGGTCGATTTCTCGTTCCAGGTGCCGCTCGAACCCGGCGCCTACAACGTACTCGCGTCCCTGACTATCCCGCAGGGGGAGAACCAGGATGTGGCCCACGCACAGGACACGGCGACTTTCGAGATAATCCAGGAAGGGGCTCCTGGCCCGGTCAGCGGACTGGTGCGGCTGCCCGCGAACGTCGAGATCCACGGTCTCGAAGCCAGGCAAGAGGGGCCAGGCAGGCCAGCCTGAAGCCGTGCCTCCCCGCGTCACGGTCGTCATCCCTAACTGGAACGGCAAACGGTTCCTGAGGCTTTGCCTGGGTTCTCTGCAAGAGCAGTCTTTCAGAGATTTCGAGACGGTTCTGGTGGATAACGGCTCCACGGACGGCTCGAGAAGCTTCGTAGAGGAACACTTCCCCGGAGTAAAGGTGGTCCCGCTCGGCGAGAATCGGGGCATCGCTGCCGCGTTCAACGCCGGGATCGGGGTGTCCGACGCGGAGTACGTGGCACTCCTCAACAACGACACCGAGCAAGACCCCGACTGGCTCGGGGCGCTGGTACGGGCGGCGGAGAATCATCCCGAGTCAGGCCTCTTCGCGAGCAGGCTGGTCGACTTCCACGACCGCCACGTGCTCGACGGGGCCGGAGACGCCATGCGTCTGAGCGGCCTTCCCTACCGCCTCGGGCACGGTGAGCGCGACTCGAGCCGGTTCCACACGCCGGGCTACGTCTTCGGGGCCTGCGCGGCGGCGGCGCTCTACCGCAAGGACATGTTCGATGAGGTCGGGCTCTTCGACGAGGATTTCATCTCTTACTGCGAGGATGGGGACCTGAGCTTCCGCGCCCAGCTCGCCGGTTATCGTTGCTTCTACGTCCCCGGCGCCGTCGTCTACCACATGGGAAGCGCCTCGACCGGGGGCAAGCGCAGTCCCATGGCGACCAGGCTGGGCAGCCGCAACTCCTTTAGTCTGCTGGTCAAGAATCTGCCCCTCTCCGTGGTACCGTACATACTGCCCTTCTTCGTCGCAGGCCAGCTCGGGCGACTACTTACCGCGGTGGCGACGGGCTCTTTGCGGGCGCACCTCGAGGGGTTGGCGGGGGCGTGGCGCCACCTGCCGCTCATGCGCGAGAAGCGGGCCGAGATACAGAAGAGGAAGAAGCTCCCCGACGCCGCGGTCCGCAGGCTGCTCAGGGCGTCATCGCTCGCCGCGACGGCGAGCATCGCGCGCCGGCTGCGAGACGGAGTCATGCCGCGGTGAAGTTCTCGGTCTTGATCGTCAACTACGCGTCCTGGCCCTTGACCCTGCGTTGCATCGAATCCCTACAAAAGACGCGCCACGGAGACTTCGAGATCGTCGTCGTCGACAACGATAGCGTGGAGTCGCCGGGCCTTCCTTCCGGGGTGCGCCTGATCCGGAACAAAGAGAACGTCGGATTCGCCCGCGCCAACAACACGGGCATCGCCACATCGGACGGAGACCCGGTAGTCTTCATAAACCCCGACACCGTGGTGGAGGGTAACTTCTTCGAGCATCTGGAAACGTTCGTCTCGAAGAATCCGAGGGCGGGCATTGTGGGACCGAGGATCCTTGACGCGGAAGGGGAGCTCCAGCTCTCGGCGCGGCGGGAGATCAGCGCGCTCTCGGGTTTCCTGGGGCGCACCTCCCTGCTGACCCGCCTGTTCCCCAAGAGCTCGCTCGTAAAGAGCCAGTTCCCCGCCGTCACGGACCAGTCACACCCCACCTCGGTGGACTGGGTTTCCGGAGCCTGCATGGTCGTACGCAGGGAGACTTTGCAGGATATAGGTCCTCTCGACGAGCGCTTTTTCATGTACTTCGAAGACGCCGACCTCTGCCGGCGCGCGCGGGCGGCGGGGTGGCTCGTCTACTACCTGCCGCAGGTCGAGATAGTCCACCAGACCGGCGCAAGCAGCCGCAGCAGACCGAAGGCGATCTGGCTCCTCCACAAAAGCGCCTTCCTCTACCACCGCAAGCACGGCGCCCACGGTCCCTGCGGTGTCTACAGCGCAGTAGTCCTCGCAGGACTCGCCCTCCGAGCCCTGGCGAAGCTCGGGACCTCCCTGCTGCAGCGGGTTGCGGAAGGCTAGCCTTCCGCAACCCGCGCTAGTCAGCACTTCAGCACGCTCAAGCCTGCGCCTTTCGCTTGTCAGCCAGTCAGCTTTTTGTTTTTTGCTGACATGCTGACAAGCGAAGCCCGAAGGGCTGAGCGTGCTGAAGTGCTGAAGTGCGCGTCGCGCATGAGGCTCAAGCCTCATGCGCGACGCTATCATGTGGCGCGTCCGGTGGCTTCCTCAAGGGCTTCGAGCGCCGCTCCCCGGTCCAGGCCGGTGCTCCCGAGGAGGTCTACGGCGGAGGAGTGGATCTGATCGACTAGCGCGTTGACGGCGAGGTTTCTCGCCAGGTCTTCGCGGTCCTGGAGAAGCGTGGCGGCCTCCCTCGCGGCCTCCAGGGCGAACCGGCGCGTGTCCTCCGGATCGCCGGACGTTTGAAGGTAGGTGGCCAGCGCCTCGGTCGCCCTCGCCAGGCCGCGGACGGCCGAGGGGAGTGGCTCCGGGGAAGGCTCCCCGGGCTGCAGGACGCTGAGGGCGGCGCGGGCGATCGCCCTCACGTCCCTGACGGTCAGGTCTATCTGATCCTGCGCCCCGGCGTAGAGCTCGAGGTGTCGGAGGCTCCCGCGCCTGGGCGGGGCGAGTCTGGCCGTCTCCCTGCCGGCCGCGACGGCTTCCTTCAACCCGGCTACGCGCGCATCGATCTCGCGGGCCTTCACGTAGGCGTTCTGGGCGCGTTCGGCGTCGCCGCCATCGAGTGCGCCGGCCACCTCTTCGAGCACGGCTACCGATTCCTCGAAGAGGGGATGGGCGGCCTCTTCGACCATTCGCTCGGGGTTGATAGGGAGAAGGGCATTTATGAGCAGGGCGGTGCTGCCCCCGATCAGGGCCTCCAGAAACCGCTCCAGAGGAAGGCCGGAATCAGGGGAATGGAAGGTGATCATGATGATCATCGCCGAGATGGCGGCCTCTTTGACGCCGACATCTTCACGCCCCAGGAACACGGCCAGGGCCATGGCCAGGGCCACCACGAGTCCGGCCTGCAGGGCCCCGACTCCGACGACGAAGACCAGGAAGTCGGCTATCGCGACCCCGAAAGCTACCCCGAGTGTCAACTCGACGGCGCGTCGGCCGCGCTCGCCCACGGCGAGCCCGAGGCAGATGACGGCTGCTATGGGGGCGAAGGTCGGCCGGTCCACACCGAGGAGCAGGACGGAAAGAAACCACGCCGCGCAGGCTGCCACCGCCGTCTGGAGGATCTGCAACCACCCGCCCCTGAGAAGGAGAGTGCCCGAACGCAAGCGATGGCGTACGCGAATGTAGGGTCTGACCCTCTCCCGCCACGACGAATCCTTGCCCGGCCTCATTGTCCACTCCTTTTGGCGGGTGTGGGCTCAGCCTCCCGAAAAGCGGGGCAGCCTTTCTTCCGGCATCCTGTCGAGTGGTGGGGCGGCGCGGTCTTTGTCCGAGAGGCCAGGGTCCTCGAGGGGCCACTGTATCCCGATCTTCGGGTCGTTCCACAGGATGGAGCCGTCGTACTCGGGGGCGTAGTAATCCGTGCACTTGTAGGAGAAGAGCGCGTTCTCACCCGTGACGACGAAGCCGTGGGCGAAGCCGGGTGGCACCCAGACCTGGCGCCTGTTCTCCTCCGAGAGGGTCACGCCCGTCCACCTTCCGAAGGTCGGGGAGCCGACCCTGATGTCCACGGCCACGTCGAAGACCTCGCCCTGCAGGACACAAACGAGTTTGCCCTGGGCCTGGGGGTGCTGGAAGTGGAGCCCACGGAGCACGCCGCGGGGCGAGAAGGAAAGGTTGTCCTGCACGAAGTGGTCTGCGATGCCGTGCTCTTCGTAACGGGCGCCGTTCCAGCTCTCCATAAAGAAACCCCGGGCGTCGCCGAAGACCTTGGGCTCGACCACGAGGACGCCGGGGAGATCCGTCGCGAGGACTTTCAAGTGACGTACTCCTCGCTCCTCAGGAGCTCGAGCAGGTACCGGCCGTAGTCGTTCTTCCTCATCGGGTGGGCGAGGCGTTCGAGCCTTGCTGCGTCGATGTAGCCTTTTCGGAAGGAGATCTCTTCGGGACACCCTATCTTGAGGCCCTGGCGCTGCTCGATGGTCTCGATGAAGTTGGACGCCTGCTGTAGCGACTCGTGGGTCCCTGCGTCCAGCCAGGCCGCCCCCCGGCCCAGGGGCTCGACACGGAGCTGACCGCGATCCAGATACTCCAGGTTGACGTCCGTGATCTCATACTCCCCCCGCGCCGAGGGCTCGAGGTTCGCGGCTATGTCCAGAACCTGGTTATCGTAGAAGTAGAGGCCCGTCACGGCGTAGTGAGAACGGGGCCTCTCCGGTTTCTCCTCGATACTGAGCACCGTCCCGTCGCCATCGAACTCTACTACGCCGTAACGTCCCGGGTCCCTGACGTAGTACCCGAAGACGGTGGCTCCGCTCTGCCTACCCGCCGAACGCCCCAGGAGCTCGGAGAACCCATGCCCGAAGAAGATGTTGTCCCCGAGGACGAGGGAGACGCTCTCGGACCCTACGAACTCCCGCCCGATGACGAAAGCCTGGGCCAGACCTTCGGGCCTGGGTTGTACGGCGTAGCTGAAATCCACGCCCCACTGCGAACCGTCGCCGAGCAGATCCTCGAAGCGGGAGAGGTCCTCGGGTGTGGAGATCACGAGTATCTCCCTGATCCCCGCTAGCATCAACGTGGTCACCGGATAGTAGATCATGGGCTTGTCGTAGACGGGCAAGAGCTGCTTGCTCACCGCCCTCGTAAGCGGATACAACCGCGTACCCGAGCCTCCGGCGAGAACGATCCCCTTCACCCGAGTCCTCCGCGGCCGCCCAATCCGAGCCGCTCCCCCATGTAGCCCCGCGAGCGTACGGCTTCGCACCACCCGCGGTTCTCCAGGTACCAGCGCACGGTCTTCTCCATGCCAGTCTCCAGCGTCTCCCCAGGCTTCCAGCCGAGCTCGCGTTCTATCTTCCCCGCGTCTATGGCGTAGCGCCTGTCATGACCAGGCCTGTCAGCGACGAACGTGATCAGGGCCTCGTGCGGGGAGCCGTCGGGCACGAGCTCGTCGAGCAGGGCGCAGATGGTCTTGACGACGTCGAGGTTCGTCCGCTCGTTGTGCCCACCGACGTTGTAGGTCTCGCCGGGAAGGCCGCGTTCGAGCACCGTGCGGATGGCCTTGCAGTGGTCCTCTACGTAGAGCCAGTCCCTGACCTGCTGCCCGTCGCCGTAGACGGGCAGGGGCTCTCCGCGCAGGGAGGTCAGGATCATGAGCGGTATGAGCTTCTCGGGGAAGTGGTAGGGCCCGTAATTATTGGAGCAGTTGGTCGTCAACGTGGGGAGCCCGTACGTATGGTGGTAGGCCCGCACGAAATGGTCGGAGGCGGCCTTGGAGGCGGCGTAGGGGGAGTTGGGGCGGAAGGGACTCTCCTCGGTGAAGTAGCCCGTCGGCCCCAGCGTCCCGTACACCTCGTCCGTGGAGACGTGCAGAAAGCGGAAGGCGTCGTGGTCGTCCCCCTCGAGGTCGCCCCAGTAAGAGAGCGCGGCCTCGAGCAGTTCGTGGGTCTCGACCACGTTGGTCTGCACGAAGGCCCCGGGACCATCTATAGAGCGGTCGACGTGCGTCTCGGCGGCGAAGTTGACGATGGCCGCAGGCCGATGTTCGGCGAGCAGCCGATCCACCAGATCGCGGTCCCCGATCCTGCCCCGCACGAAGATGTGATCGGGGTTCCCGGAGACCACAGCCAAGGTCTCGGGGTTGCCAGCGTAGGTCAGGGCGTCGAGATTTACCACCACGAAGTCGCCGGACGCGACCGTGTCGAGGACGAAGTTGCCACCTATAAAGCCGGCACCGCCGGTGACGAGGATTGTCGGTTTCTGTCCGTGCAATGCACTCCCTCTTAGGCTACAGGTTTCAGGAAACGACCTGATAGCTGATGCCTGATGCCTTTTTACGTAGCCTACTAGACCCTTCGTGGGGTCGCCACATTCTTGAAACGTTGCCTTGGTGCGTGATACTTTTCTTACGCTGTGGTCTCTGGCATCTATACTCCCATCCGCGGCGCGCGAACCACCGACGCCGGGGACGCGGCCCCGGTCTGTAGAGAAGAACTGTTTTATTGTCCGAAGAGGGGGTAGGTTTTTGGGCGTTCAGGCACGGGTGTTTCGGCAGGGTGTCATCCGCAGGTACCGCGAGTGGCTGCCGGAGATGCCGGACGAGGCGATAGCGACCATAGGCGAGGGCGAGACGCCCCTGATCGAGGCCCTGAGGGTCTCGGAGCGCATAGGGGCCAGGATGTTCTTGAAGTTCGAAGGCATGAACCCGACGGCCTCGTTCAAGGACCGCGGCATGACGGTGGCCATGAGCAGGGCCGTCGCGACGGGGAGCCGGGCCTGCATCTGCGCCTCGACCGGTAACACTGCAGCCTCGGCGGCGGCGTACGCGGCGCGTGCCGGCATGGAGTGTTTCGTCGTCGTGCCCGCCGGCAAGATAGCGTTGGGCAAGGCCGTGCAGGTCCTCGCGCACGGGGCCCGGATCGTCCAGATAGCAGGCAACTTCGACGCGGCGCTCAAGCTCTCGCAGAGGATCGCCACAGAGCTCGGCGACGTCACGCTGGTCAACTCGGTGAACCCCGACCGTATCGAGGGCCAGAAGACTGCGGCCTTCGAGGTGGCGGAGACTCTCGGAGATCCCCCGGACGCACTCGCCCTACCCGTAGGGAACGCGGGCAATATCACCTCGTACTGGAAGGGCTTCTGTGAGTGGCGGGAGGCGGGGCACGCCGGCTCAGCCCCCCGCATGCTCGGCTTTCAGGCCGAGGGCGCTTCGCCGCTCGTGGCCGGCCACGACTTCGAGAGCCCGGAGACCGTCGCGAGCGCCATCAGGATAGGTTCGCCCGCGAGCAAGGAGGGAGCTTTGTCAGCCGCGCGCGAGTCGGGGGGCCGCATCGAGAGCGTCACGGACGCCGAGATCCTGGCCGCCCAGGAGATGCTTGCCCAGGAGGAGGGCGTCTTCTGCGAGCCCGCTTCGGCGGCGGGGATAGCCGGCCTCCTAAAGCTAGCCGGCGAGGGCAGGGCTCCGGAGGGCACAATCGTGAGCGTGTTGACCGGGCACGGGCTCAAGGACCCCGATGTGATCCTTGGCCGCGTCCAGCTCCCCGACCCCGTCCCCGCCACGTTCGAAGCAGTGGCCGGACGAATGCAATGATCTCCGTCCGCGTCCCCGCCACGTCCGCGAACCTCGGACCCGGCTACGACGCGGTGGGACTCGCGCTCTCGTTGAGCATGAGGATAAGTCTGGACCGCTCGCCCCATCCCGAGATAGAGATAAGTGGTACGGGTGCAGGGTTGATCCCGCGCGGCCCCGCGCATCCTGCCTACAGGGCGGCCCGGTTCGTCGCCGAGCTCGTCGGCGAGTCGGACGCGCATTTCCGGCTCGTGCAGGATAATTCCATCCCGCCGACCCGGGGATTGGGCGGGAGCGCGGCCGCGCTCGTCGGCGGGGCCGTCGCCGCCAACGACCTTTTCGGGGGTCAGATCGCCGCCCCCGACCTGCTCAACATCGTTTGCGAACTCGACGGCCATCCCGACAACGCAGCCCCCGCGCTCCTCGGCGGGCTCGTGATCGGAACCCTCACCCCCGACGGCGTGAGCGCCGTACGCCTCGAACCGAAGAACCTCAAAGTAGTAGTAGCCGTCCCCGACTTCGCCGTCTCGACCACGGCAGCCCGCCGCGCCCTCCCCGACTCGGTCCCCCACCGCGACGCCGCCTTCAACGTTGGCCGTTCTGGCCTACTGCTGGGGGCCCTGGCGACGGGCGAATACCACCTCCTGCGCGTAGCCATGCAGGACAGGCTCCACCAACCCTACCGCTCTCACCTCATCCCCGGCCTCGAAGACGTCATAGAGGTCGCACTAGAGACCGGCGCCTACGGCGCATGCCTCTCCGGCTCGGGCCCTACCGTTCTCGCCTTCGCACCCGACCCCAGGGCCACCGAGATAGCTTCCGCCATGCAGGCTGCCTTGGAGGCGTGGGGTGTCGTGGCAAAGTCCTGGGTACTCGACGTAGACCTCGCCGGAGCCCGCGTCGAGCCACCGGAAGAGGTGAGGGCCCGAGCCCCCGTGCCGGTCTCCTAGCCATTCTCGGGCGCCCTGGGCCGTTGTTGCTTAATCAGACCGCGCCGAATCGCCGACCATCTTCCGTCAACCTACGATCGGAGGTTCCCGAGATGTATCCCAATGCGCTGCTGTTCCTGGTCCTGGCCATCGCCTCGGAGGTCGCTGGCACCGCGGGCTTGAAGGCTTCCGAGGGGTTTGAACGGGTGAGTCCTTCGGTCCTGGCTGTCATCGGGTACGCGCTGGCCTTCTACTTCCTGGCCCAGAGCCTCAAGTACATCCCGCTGGGAATCGCCTACGCCATCTGGTCGGGGCTGGGGACGGTGGGGTCGGTGCTGTTGGGGTTGCTGGTATGGAAGGAGGTCCTGGGAACGATCCACATCTTCGGCATAGCCCTGATCGTGGTCGGCGTGGTGGTACTCAACGTCGCCCCAGGCCACTGAGGAAGACGCTCGAAAGAGGCTCATCCAGCCATGCTCTAAGGGTTCCGCCCGTTTAGGGGCACCCTAAGCTCCACCCTGGTGCCCACTCCGGGCTCGGAGTCGACCCGCAGGCTTCCTCCCAGCATCTCGGCTCTCTCGCGCATCGACCTCAGCCCCACCCCCCACGACGGCGTCGCCTTCGCGACCGCCCCTACTTCGAAGCCCTCCCCATCGTCCTCCACTAGGCCGTGGAGCTCCTCGTCTACGACCTCGAGGGTCAACCCGATGCGCGAGCAGCCGGAGTGCCTGACTGCGTTCCTCACAGCTTCCCTCATCGCTAGGTAGACCTGCGTGCCCACGGGGCCTGGCACCGCCGACTCCTCGCCCGAGAAGGAGACGTCCATCTCCGTGCCGTCGGGGACGTAGGACCCGGCGAACTTCCCGAAGGCGGCTTCCAGCCCTTCCTTAAGCTCCTCCTCCTGCAGCCTCTTGAGTGCCGCCGAGAGGGCGCGGGTCTGGTCGAGAGCTCGCCTCGTGGTCTCCCTGGCCAGATCTAGCCTCTCTTGGGCGCGCTCGGGATCAGCCTCCCTGAGGGCGGCGAAGAGCTCCAAAGACTGGTGGGCCACCCCCATGTGGTGGGCCACCCGGTCGTGCAGCTCGCGGCTGATCCTCTCCCTCTCCGCCACCTCGGCCAGGAAGGTCAGCTCGCGGGCGCGGAAGATCTCCCTCTCCTCCTCCAGCTCGCGGCGCTCGGTGAGGTCGCGGCTTATCTTGGCGAAGCCGAGGAGGTCACCCCCGGCGTCGCGCACGGCGGTGGCCACCTCGTTCACCCAGATCCTCGTGCCATCCTTTTTCGCCGCCACCCCTCACGCTCGGCCCTGCCCTCGCGGGCCGCCTCCTCGAGCTCCCTGTCGGGGTCGCGCGCCTCTATCTCCTCGGGGGTGTAGAAGAGGGAGACGTGGCGGCCCGTGACCTCCTCGGCAGAGTAGCCCATCACCCTTCGGGCGCTCACGGTCCACTCGGCGACGCGGCCATCGGCGTCGAGCAGGAAGACGGCGTGGCCTCCCACGTTCTCCACCAGCGTCCGGTAGCGCTCCTCGCTCGCTCGCGAGGCCTCCTCGGCGCGGGCACGCTCGACCGCCTCCCAGGTGCAATCCCCGACCTCCACGACGAGTGTCGCCTCGCTCTCCAACCAACGGCGGGGCTCGCGCGAATGGACGAAGAAAGCCGCGACGAGGCGGCCCCGCTTGACCACCGGATGGACGATCGCCGCACGCACACCTATGAGTTCCCACGTGTGTTCGTAGGTCCCGGGCGGGGTTCCGGGATCGGTCAGCGTGTCCTCGATCGTCGCGGTCGTCCCGTCGCGCAGGTTGCCGAAGAACGCACCGAAATCGACGGCCCTGTACGTGCCGGCGCCGGGCGACACGCCCGCCCGCCGCCAGCCGCCTTCGGTCACCACCTTTTCGCCGTGGGGGAGGAACTCGGCATATGCAGCCCGGTCCACCGCGAGATGCTCGCCCAGCAGGCGAGAGGCAGCTTCCTTGATCTCCGTCGGATCCGCGAGCGGCCGGATCGCGTCGCCGAGCTTCAGCAGGAACACCTGCTTCTCCTTGCTCTCGCGTAGCTTCGCTTCCACTTCTTTGCGCTCCGTGATGTCGTTAAAGACGGTGCAGACTCGGCGGCTGTCCGCTCCGCCGACGCGCGAAGCGTAAGCCTCATACCAACGCTCGGTGGACTGATTGTAGTTTTCCAAACGCAGCGGTTCGCCCGTTCGCGCCACATTGTCATAGACTTCGAGCCAGTGGGATTCCTTATTTGGGGCGATCTCGCTTCCCAGCTTGCCCACCGCGTTTTCGAGTCCCGTCTGCCGCTCGAAGACCCGATTCACTTCGAGGAAGCGGTAATCGACCGCCTGTCCAGCCTCGTCGTAAACCAACTCGAAAACGCAGAAGCCCTCGTCGATCGAATCGAACAGCGTCCTGTATTTTGCCTCACTGTCGCGCAACCCCGCCTCGGCGCGTGCGCGTTGCACGGCCGCCCAGGTGCGCTCGGAAACTTCCTCGATCAGTCGAACTTCGCCAGGGGTCCAGCGTCGCGGCTCGGCCGACACCGCCAGAAGCGCCCAGATCGGGTTCCGCTCGCCCCGCCGCAACGTGGCGGCGACGTACGCCCCGAAGTTCATCGCCGCGAGCGTCTGCTTCTCGGAGTCGCTCAGGCCTGGCTCTTCAGCGGCATCGTTCAGGACCTGCGTCTGCTCGCGGATCTGTCGCAACACCTCCAGGAAGTCGGACATCCGGAATTGCGTGGGCACGGGCGCGAAGCCCGGCCGAACGAACTGGTAAGGGATGTCGGCCCTATCCGCGGCAGCATCCATCTCCGCTATGTAGCAGCGATCGACCCCCAGCTCTTCGGCGAGCTTACGGATGGCAAAGTCCGCGATCGCATCCTCGTCCGGCTGGGCGCGCAGCGCGTCGCTGAGCTCTAAAAGAAACGCCTGCCGCTCCTCGCTTTCGCGCAGGGCTTCTTCGGCCCGTTTCTTCTCGGTTACGTCCCTCACCGTGGCGACGAGACCCCCGATCTCCGGATCGTCGAAGAGGCCTTCGAACGTCCCCTGGGCCCAGCGCCAGGAACCGTCCTTGTGCCTGAAGCGGTGCTCGAGGTCGAGACTGAGGCCCGGGGTGTTCCGGAGCCTCCCGAACGCCTCCTCGCAGCGGGGGCGGTCTTCGGGGTGTATGGAGTCGAAGGGGTTTCGCGCCACGAACTCCTCGGGTGAGTAGCCGGAGACGCGCTCGGTGGCGGGGTTGGCATAGACTATGCGCCCCTCCCGGTCGCTGATGGTGACCATGTCCGAAACCCTGTCCAGGAGAGCGCGGTAGCTCCCCCCGAAAGCGCCGCTGGAGATCGGGCCGCGCTCCCCGCGTGAGGATCCTGAGGCCAAGCCGCTCTCCGGGTCGGGCCTTTTCTTCCCTTCCTCCGGCATGCCTACTCGTTCTTCCTTCTATGCGCCCCGAGCGACGCGGACCCGCCTGGCGTCCCGGGGGAGCGCCGCCGCGCGGCGTCCCTGACGGCTTCCACCAGCTCACCCATCTCGGCGCTCTTGGGGAAGTAGGCCGCCGCTCCCCGCGCGAGGAAGCGCCCCATCATCCCCGGCTCGTCGTGCATCGTGAAGACCACGACGCTCGGCGGGGACGAGAGATCCAGCATCCGCCGCATCGACTCGTCGGCGCCGATCCCGCCCGGCATCTCCAGATCCAGGAGCACCACGTCGGGCGAGAGTTCGGAGACCACCGCGACGGCCTCCTCGTGGGTCGAGGCTTCGCCGACGACCTCCAGATCCTCGGCGAGGGAGAGCATTTCGGAGACGCCGTGGCGGAAGAGCCCGTGGTCGTCGCAAACCGCCACCCTTATCTTCTTCCCGCCTGACGTCAAGCGGCCCTCCGCCGTCGTCTCCTTCGTCTTTTCGCGCGGCCCGCGCCGCGGTGCCGGTGCATGCCCGACCCTCCGTCTTGCTTCGTCGATCTAGCCCGCTCTCTTCTGCGGCGGTTGCGCCAGTTATAACGGCAAGCCCGGTCGAGCCCGACGAGGAGTCGATTCTTGCGGGGCCGAATCTTCCCTCAAGGCACTGGATGCCCGCCGCATGGATTCCCGCTTTCGCGGGAATGACGGGTGAGGGGAGGGCGTCGGTCTGCCTGTATCTCGAAGCCGTTCCGCTGAAGCGGACCTGGTACGACGGGTGACGATAACCCTGGCGCCTGGCGTTGCCTGGATGTATCGTTGGCTGCAGGGAGTCACGTCTTGTCGGAGGAGGTTAGTGATGGAATCCGGACAGAGGTTCGACCATCTGCGGGAGCATTCCATCGGCTTTGCGCAGGTATTGTTCCAGTCGATCACGCACATGGCTCCCGCGGCGGCGGTGGCCTTCTCGCTTCTGGTCGGCTTCTCTTTCGCGGGGCCGGTGCTGCCGCTCTCGGTACTTCTCGCCCTCGGGGTGGCGCTTCTGATAGCCAACTCGGTGGGGCAACTCGCCAAGCAGATGCCTTCCGCCGGGGGACTCTATACTTACACCAGCCGCGCCCTCGGGCCTAGAGTCGGCTTCCTGGTGGGGTGGGCATTTCTTCTGGCCGAGCCGCTCGTCGCCCCGCTTCTGTACCTCGTCTTCGCCGCAACCACCGCGGACGTCTTCCAGAACAGGCTAGGCATAAACATCCCGTGGTGGGTGTGGGTGCTCGTGGCCGCTGGCCTGGTCTTCTACCTGACCTACTGGGGCATCAGGCTCTCCACCAACGCCGGCATCGTACTCGGCATCTTCGAGATCGTCGCTTTCCTCGCCCTCGGCCTTTACATGATCTTCGCCGCAGGCGGCGACAACACGCCCGGGGTCTTCAACCCCGCGAACTCGCTGGAGGGCACGTGGTCTGGGGTCTTCAAGGGCATGGTTTTCTCCATCCTCGCCTTTATAGGGTTCGAGGCGGCGGCTCCTTTGGGGGAGGAAGCGCGTAATCCCAGGCGCACGATACCCCGGGTGGTTCTCGCCTCGGCGCTGGTGATCGGGCTCTTCTACCTGGTCTGCGCGTACGCCTCGGTGATGGGTTGGGGCTTCGACAAGATGGGCTCCTACGCCGAGAACCCCGACCCCTGGACTACCATGGCGACGACCTACTGGGGGGTCGGGTGGGTAATCATCTTCCTAGCCATCGCCAACAGTGCCATCGCCAACGCCAACGCTGGCGTCAACGCCGCAACCCGGGTGATGTACGCCATGGGCCGTATCAACGTGCTGCCGAGAGCGTTCGGACGGACCCACCCAGAGCATCGCACGCCGTACGTGGCGATCATAGCCCAGTCGGTACTCGCCCTGGTCGTCGCCCTCGTGCTCGGCGCCGTGTTCGACCCCGTAGGGGGGTTCAGCATCATCGCCACGGCCGTGACCATAGTCGTGATCCTCGTCTACATGACCGTCTGCGCGAGCACCATGGTCTTCTACCTCCGCGAGCGCAGGGATCAGTTCAACATACTACTGCACGGCGTGTTCCCCACGCTCGCTATCCTGATCCTGCTGGCCCCGCTCTACTACCAGTTTGCCCCCCTGCCCGACTATCCCGTGCGACTGGGTAACTACTTCGCCATCATCTGGATAGTGTTGGGCTTCGTGGCGCTAGGGTTCGCCGCAGCCCGGCGTCCACAGGCCATCGCCCAGGCCGAGGACGTCTTTGTCGAGGATGAGACGGCAGATCCCCGCAACGGATGAGCCTTTCGCGTCGGCGAGCCGACCGGCAGATTCTCGAGTATCGTGCCGAAATCCCTCGGAGAGTCGCGAGAAAGTAGCTATGTGCACCTTGACAACCCTCTACCGGTGTGTCACCCTTCATCCTACTTGTGTATTGGACGAGCGAGGTGTTTTGACCGCAGTCTCGAAAACGGCGCAGAAGAAGGTCTCGGGCTTGATGCTCAAGATCTCGCGCCTGCTCGCTCCGCCCATTCACCCGCGAGTATCCACGGTCGCCGTACCGTCCGCCCTACGACTAATTAGCCTGGCGGGCCGGGACGGCGTTCTCCGGTCCGCCTAGAGCCGCAAGACGG
>Ga0126306_10000711_pt1 | contig 16428 bp, 19 predicted proteins | sample Plot27_FD_92592 | JGI IMG/M metagenome (GOLD analysis project Ga0126306, IMG submission 92592) | Serpentine soil microbial communities from UC McLaughlin Reserve, CA, USA - Plot27 | ecosystem: Environmental > Terrestrial > Soil > Grasslands | place: USA: UC McLaughlin Reserve, Lake County...
GGCGGAAGGACGAATACCCGGACTGACCGCTTCATTGAGCACGTCAGCGACCGGCACGTGGTCGGCGATGCCGAAGGTGAGATCCAAATCGGACAAGCGGTCGCCGCCGTCCACGGCTAGCGAGCCGACAGCGGCTGCGGTAACTACGTGCTCATCCTCCTCGGCGAGCTGTAACAGACGCTCGCGGAGAGCATCCCGCTGCTCAACGGTGAACACGAGCGCGCGAGTCTATCTCTGCGCCGCCGTCAGACGGACCTTCGCTAGGGCCGACGAGGCGCCACGTCTCGACCTCCCCCTTACCCTTCACCTCGACGAGCCCGATCGGCTCGAGTACGAAGTCGTCTCGCAGAAGGTTGAAGGTCGAGCGCGTGATCTGGATCGTGTCGGGCGTCCCGTGCGACTCCATCCGGCTCGCCATGTTCACGGTGTCGCCCCACAGGTCGTAGAGGAACCGGCGACGCCCGATCACGCCGGCCACGACCGGCCCCGAGCTGATGCCGATGCGAAGCCGTAGGTCGTGGTCAGCGCCGTCGGGGAGGCAGCGCTTCGCGCACTCGCGCATCTCGAGAGCGAGCCCTGCAAGCGCGTGTGCGTGATCCGCACGCTGCCTGGGTACACCCGCCGCGACCATGTAGCAGTCGCCGATCGTCTTGATCTTCTCGACCTCGTAGCGGTCGACGAGTTCGTCGAAGCTCGTGAACAGCCGATCGAGCAGCCCGACCACCTCACGCGGATTGAGCCGGCTCGAGAGCGGCGTGAAGTCGACGACGTCCGCGAACAGGATGCTCGCGTCGTCGAACTGGTCGGCGATCGAATTGGGATCCGACTGGAGGCGCTGCGCGATCTCGTCCGGGAGGACGTTGAGCAGGAGCGCCTCGACGCGCGCCTGCGCGGCGTCCCGTCCCCGCGCGAAGGTCACGAGCAGGAGAATCGCGACGAACGAGACAACGACGATGTTGAGGACGTCGAAGGTCCGGACGAAGGGCTCCGGCAGGTCGGCGCCGTCCGGCCGAACGACTTCCGAGAGAACAAGCGTGAGCAGGATCGTGGCAACGAAGGCCGCAAACCACGTCCAGGCGCGGCGGGGGCGGTCGAACGCAACCGCCCCAAGCGGCGCGAACAGCGTCCACAGGATCACCCCGCTGGACTCGCGGAGGCCACCGAGCATGACGGTCCCCAGCGCGGGGGCGATGAGAATCAAAAGCAGCTGTGCCGTCCGCAGGAACGCGAAGTTTCGGGTCCGCGCGAACACGGCGAGGCTGATCGCTGATCCGGTGACGTAGGCCCACGGCGTGAGCGCCACCTCGTGCTCACCGACAGCCCAGTACAGGCAGCCCCAGAGAAACCCGACCGGCAGGATGACGAGCGCCACGCCGACGAGCAGGCGCTTGCGGAAGCGCTCGTCGGCCGTGTCGCGCCGATCAGCTCCGATGGAGAGCACGCGAGCTCGAAGTGGCGTGGCCATGACCGGCGAGGGTAGACCAGCCCGAACCCCGACGTTAGGGGTTGTCCGGCCTAGCCATCCGCGCTCGCGACTTCGTGATGTCCGCGACTACCTCCTTCTCCTAAGCCGATGTCAATCGAGGAGCGCGGCTTACGCCGCGCTCCGATCCTGCTTGTAATTGAGACCGTTCACGAAGCCTTCGCGCCAGGTCGGATAGATGAGCGTCCAACCGAGCTCACGCTTCGCCTTCGCGTTCGTTGCGCCACGACCCTCCGTCATCATCGAGACGAACTGCTCGCCGGCCACGAGCCGCCCGAGCCACTCCGGCACGCGACGGGGCGGCTTCGCACCGAGGACCTTGGCCAGATAGGGAAGCCACTCTGTCGTCGCCGCCGGCTCGTCGTCGACGATGTTGTAGAGACCGCGCGGGCCGCGCTCGATCGCGGCGAGCGTCGCGCCCGCGACGTCGTCGATGTGGATGAACGACCACATTCCGGCACCGCTACCGACAATCGGGAACGCCCGCTTGCGAATCCCTTTGACGTGCTCGCCACCCTCGAACAGCGACGTACCGGGCCCGTAGAAGCCGCCGTACCGGAGCACGATCCCCTCGATCGCCTCGGCGCTAACGACGGTGGCCTCGAGGTGACGAATCGCCGCCATGGTCTGCGCGGAGCTCGCCGGCGGGGACGGGTCGAGGGGCGCCTCTTCGTCCTTCACGGCGGAGCCCTCCTTCGCGTACGGCCAGCCGGCGAAGCTCTGGGCCACGAACTTCCTAGCGCCGGCCGCCTTCGCAGCCGCCAGCAGATTGTCGGTGCCGAAAGTTCGAAGGCGGTTCGTCTCCGCGAACGCCTCGTCGAGGTTGCGCAGGTTGCTCAAGTCGGACAGCGCCGTGGCCTGGTGCACGACGACATCCGGCCCCGCCTCGGAGACGGCTCGGCCGACAGCCTCCGCATCGAGGACGTCGAGCACGACCGGCTCTGCGCCGAGAGCACGGAGGTCACTGACCTTGTGGGCGGATCGCGTCGTCCCGACGACCTCGTGGCCGTTGGCGCCGAGCAGAGGAACGAGTCGCCTCCCAACCGCTCCTGTCGCGCCTGCGATGAAGATCCTCATGATTGCTCCTTTCATTCGCTTCGTGCTCTAAGACGAGGTCGCGCATCCGGCTGTGACACCCGATCGCGTTGTCACATGCGCGCGTGCTATCTCGTCTAGAGCTGCATGCGAACCGAAGCGACCTATGAAGAACTCAGGCCCCTGCTGTTCTCGATCGCCTACCGAATGATCGGCAGCGTCAGCGAGGCGGAGGACATCGTCCAGGAGGCGTTCCTTCGTATCCATCGCGCCGAGGCGGAGGGAACGAGGATCGAATCGCCGAAGGCGTACCTCTCGGCGGTGACGACGCGCCTCAGCATCGACCACCTCAAGTCGGCTCGCGTGAGGCGCGAGCAGTACGTCGGGCAGTGGCTACCCGAGCCGTTGCTCACCGACGACTCGGCGCCCGATGCGGCGGCGCACGCCGAGACGGCCGACTCGCTCTCGCTGGCGTTCCTCGTCCTGCTGGAAAGCCTCACGCCGGTCGAGCGCGCCGTGTTCCTTCTCCGCGAGGTGTTCGACTACGGCTACGACGAGATCGCCGGGATCGTCGACCGAACCGAGCACAACTGCCGGCAGCTCTACGTCCGTGCGCGGCGACACGTGGACGAGGGTCGGCCGCGGTTCGAAGCCTCGCGGAAGCAGCGTGACGAGCTGGTCGAGCGCTTCTTCGCCGCGGCCGAACGCGGCGACCTCGCGGCGTTGGAGGAGATGCTGGCGGCTGACGTCGTCGTCTACGGGGACGGCGGCGGTAAGGCCCCGTCCTGGCCGAAGCCGATCTACGGACGCGAGCGCGTCGCAAAGCTGATCGCCGGAACGCTCAAGCAGGTGAAGGAATTTGGCGTCACACTTCGAGCGGCGCACATCAACGGACAGCCGGGCGTCGTGTTCCTCGATGACGAGGACCGGATCGGCGCCGTCATGTCCGTCGACGTCGCGGACGGGCTCGTGCAGACGATCCGCGGCGTCACGAATCCGGACAAGCTGGAGCATCTCGGGCGGGTGCTCGACGCCCGGGAGGTTCTGCGCAAGAACCGCAACTAGAGAGTACTTGCTATAGTGAACCTAATGGTTCAGTATCCAACGACCGTCGACCGCGCGTTCGCGGCCCTCGCCGACCCGACGCGCCGCGCCGTGCTCGAACGGCTCGGTTCCGGCCGCGCGACGATCAGCGAGCTCGCCGAGCCATTCGGCATGTCGCTGACCGGAATGAAGAAGCACATCCGGCTCCTCGAGGAGGCGGAGCTCGTGACGACAGAGAAGGTCGGCCGTGTCCGTAGGTGCATGCTCGCGCCCTACGCCTTCGAGGGGATCAGCACGTGGCTGCAACGGCTCGACCGCTTCGCGCAGGCCGTCGAACGCACGAAAGGAGACCGATGAACTCCACCACCGTCACCACCCCGAACGAGCTCGAGATCCGCGTCGAGCGGATCTTCGACGCATCGCGCGCACACGTCTTCTCCGTCTGGACCGACCCGAAGCTGATCCCCGAATGGTGGGGCGACGGCACGGTTGTCGAGGAGATGGACGTCCGTCCCGACGGCACGTACCGCTTCCGCACCGCCTTCGGCCCCGTCGAGGGCGAGTTCCGCGAGATCGACCCGCCGGAGCGGCTCGTGCAGACGTTCCAGAACCACCTGCAGACGCTCGAGTTCGAGGATCTAGGCGACCAGACAAAGCTCACGCAGACGATGCGCTTCGCCACCACCGAGGAGCGCGACACGGCGATGCAGTACGGCGTCGAGGAAGGAGCGAAGAGCGGCTTCGCGCGCGTGGACGAGCTGCTGCAGCGGCTACCGCTCGACGCGTGAGCCGCCGACTTGCTCTTCCTCGGCGCGCCACAACGGCTGCGGCGGCGCTGAGCTGAGCGCGCGCCGAAGAAGCGTCAGCAGTCGGCGCCGCTCGGTAGCGCTGAGCCCGCGCAGGACATCGTCCTCCACTCGCGTCGCCAATCCTCGGGCCCGCTCCAGCGTCCGCCGGCCCTTCGGTGTGATCGAAACCTCCCGGGCGCGGCGATCCTTTGGATGAGTCCGGCGCTTTGCTAGCCCCGCACTCTCGAGCTGGTCAATCAACGAGACCATCGTGCTGGGATCGATGCCCATCGCTTGGCCGAGCTCCTGCTGAATCGCTCCCTCGCGAGCCCCGAGGACGTTGAGGAGTGCGAAGAGCGGCGGCGTCAGACTGACCGTCTGGAGCGCCTCCGCGGTGCGCTCGTGCGATGCGCGCCAAAGCCGGAAGAGGAGCTGACCCGCGAACTCGGCCACGTCGATTTCAGGAGAGGGTCTCGTTGCCATTGATTTGATCTTCGCACATCTTACTGGCATCACACAATAATTTGTGATACAAACTATACGCCAGACAAACGGTGCGAGGCCAAAGCGGCCGGGAAAGGAGCTGTTGGGAACGATGAGCGCGAAGAAAGCCACGCAAAAGTCCGCCAAGAGCACCACGGCGACCAACATGAAGTCCAACGGATTTACGGCCGAGGAACGAGCTGCGATGAAGGAGCGCGCCCAAGAGCTGAAGGCGGAAGCAGCCAAGGCGGACGGGGAAAAAGCCCTCCTCGCGAAGATCGCCGAGATGCAGGGACCGGATCGCGCCATGGCCAAGCGGCTCCATGCGATCGTCAAAACCAGCGCGCCAGACCTCTCGCCGAAAACCTGGTACGGGATGCCTGCGTATGCCAAGGACGGCAAGGTCGTCTGCTACTTCCAAAGCGCGGAGAAGTTCAACTCGAGGTACGCGACGTTCGGATTCAGCGACGAGGCGAACCTCGACGAAGGCGCCATGTGGCCGACCTCCTTCGCGCTGAGGGAGTTGACCGCCGTCGAAGAGGCAAAGATCGGCGCGCTCGTGAAGAAAGCGGTGAGCTGAGCCCAGCTCCTGAACCATCATGGCCACGAGGACGGACACGCAGTCGCCTGCGGTGCACTTGCCGACAGCCACGATCTGCTAAGCGCGAGCTGCCGCCGTTTCGGGCGAAGACGTTCGGCTTCATCTTCCGGGACTTCAACCTGCTGGCCGCCTTGCGTGCCCGCGAGAACGTGGAGGTCGCCTTGAACCTCGACGGCGTGCGCGGCGGCGCAGCGCGCGAGCGGGTGACGATGCTCCTCGACGCGCTCGGGCTCGAGGCGCGGCGCGAGTTCGGCGTCGACCAGCTGTCCGGCGGCGAGAAACAGCGGGTCGCGATCGCGCGCGCGATCGCAAACCGGCCGGCGCTGCTCCTGGCCGACGAGCCGACCCGCCAACCTCGACTCGGCGCACGGCGCCGAGACGACGCGGCTGCTGCGCCGCTTGGCGAAGGAGGAGGGGGACGAGCGTCGTCATCGTCAGCCACGACCAGCGGCTGCGCGAGGTCGCCGACCGCGTCCTCTGGCATGAGGACGGACGCCTGAAGACGCTGGAAGCGCTGGTGCGCGATCCCGTCTGCGGGATGCTGCTCGACCCGCAGCAGGCGCCGGCGCGGCTCGAGCAGGACGGCTCGCTCCTCTACTTCTGCTCGCGCGGCTGCCGCGACGAGTACGAGGAGGCGCGCCCGGCACGCCTGGCGCCGAGGTACCCCAGTGGGGTATAATCCCCCCCGCGACAACCCGAGGGAGGCGAGATGAGCGACACCAGGACGTACAGCGTGCCCGGCATCCACTGCGGCCACTGCGCCGCCGCGATCAAGGACGGGGTCTCGAGCGTCGAAGGCGTCGAAGGCATCGACGTCGATCTCGACGCGAAGGTCGTCACCATTCGCGGCCACGCCCTTGTGGATGAGGCGCTGCGCGAGGCGATCGCAGAGGCGGGCTACGAGGTCGCCGCCTGATGGCGACCGCCGCTCCCGAGCGGGTCACGCTCGCGCTCGAGGGGATGACCTGCGCGTCGTGCGCGGCGCGGATCGAGCGGAAGTTGAACAAGCTGGAGGGCGTCGAGGCGACGGTCAACTACGCCACCGAGCAGGCCACGGTCCGTTTCGACCCTGCCCGCGTCGAGCTCGAGGATCTCATCCGCTCCGTCGGGGCGATCGGGTACGGCGCGGCGCTGCCGCGCGCAGTCACCGGCGCCGATTCCGGCGAGGACGCCGTCCGCTCGCTGCGGCAGCGCCTGATCGTCGCTGCCGCGTTGAGCGCCCCGCTTACGTTCTTGGCGCTCCTCTCGCCGCTCCAGTTCGCGGGTTGGGAGTGGATCGCCGTCGCGCTGGCGACGCCGGTCGTACTCTGGGCGGGCTGGCCGTTCCACCGCGCCGCCGCCCTCAACGCGCGCCACTTGACCGCGACGATGGACACGCTGATCTCGATCGGCACGCTGGCCGCCTGGGGCTGGTCGACGACTGTCGCTGTGGCCGGCCTGGACGAGCCGACGTACTTCGAGGTCGGCGGCGTCACCACGACCTTGGTGCTGCTTGGCCGCTACCTCGAGGCCCGCGCCCGTCGCCGCTCGAGCGCGGCGATTCGGGCGCTGCTCGAGCTGGGCGCGAAGGAGGCGCGCGTTCTAAGAGACGGAGCGGAAGTGCTCGTGCTGGTCGACGAGCTCCGTGTCGGCGACCGCTTCGTTGTCCGCCCCGGCGACAAGATCGCGACCGACGGGGTCGTCGAAGCGGGCGCATCGGCCGTCGACCAGTCGATGCTGACGGGAGAGTCCGTTCCCGTCGACGTCGGGCCTGGCAGCGAGGTAGCGGGCGCGACGATCAACACACATGGGCGGCTCATGGTGCGTGCGACTCGGGTCGGGGCCGAGACCGCGCTCGCGCAGATCGCTCGCCTCGTCGCCGAGGCTCAGGCAGGGAAAGCGCCGATCCAGCGGCTCGTCGATCGCATCTCGGCCGTATTCGTGCCGATCGTGATCGCGATCGCAGCTGCGACGCTCGTCGGGTGGCTGCTCATGAATGGCGATCTCTCGGCAGCGTTTACGGCAGCGATCGCGGTGCTGATCATCGCCTGTCCCTGCGCGCTCGGGCTCGCCACGCCGACTGCCCTGATGGTCGGAACGGGACGCGGAGCCCAGCTCGGGATCCTGATCAAGGGCCCCGAGATCCTCGAGCAGACCCGGCGGATCAGCACGATCGTGCTCGACAAGACAGGCACCGTCACGGAAGGGAAGATGGAGCTCGTCGACGTCGTGCCGCTGAACGGCGCCATGCGAGCCGATGTCCTCCGCCTCGCCGGCGCGGTGGAGGCGGCGAGCGAGCATCCGATCGCGCAGGCGATCGCGGCTGCCGCCCGAGCTGAGCTCGGTCAGCTGCCGCCGGTCGAGGGCTTCGCGAACCGGCCGGGCTTCGGCGTCGTCGGGCGCGTCGACGGCCACGAGGTCGCGGTCGGCCGCGGCGACGGGGCGATCACCGTCCGCTGGGACGGAGAGCCGCGCGCGAGGCTGACCGTACGCGACACGACGAAGCCGACGAGCGCCGAGGCCGTGAGCGAGCTGAAGGAGCTCGGGCTCACGCCTGTGCTCCTGACCGGCGATGCGCGGGCTACCGCTGAGCGGATCGCGGCCGAGGTCGGAATCGGACGCGTGCTGGCGGAGGTGTATCCCGAGGACAAGGTGGCCGAGGTGCGCCGGCTCCAGGCGGCCGGCGAGGTCGTCGCGATGGTCGGCGACGGCGTCAACGATGCGCCGGCGCTCGCGCAGGCCGACCTCGGTGTTGCGATCGGGGCGGGCACCGACGTCGCGATCGAGGCCAGCGACGTTACGCTCGTCTCCGGCGATCTGCGGGCGGCGGCCGACGCGATCCGGCTCTCGCGCCGGACGCTCCGGACGATCAAGGGCAACCTCTTCTGGGCCTTCGCCTACAACGTCGCCGCGATCCCGCTGGCCGTCGCGGGCCTGCTGAACCCGATCATCGCCGCAGCGGCGATGGCGTTCTCGAGCGTCTTCGTCGTCTCGAACTCACTGCGGCTGCGCCGCTTCCACAGCCCGAGGGAGGTGAACTAGTTGGAGCACGGCTACGACAAGGACGCGCTCAAGAAGCGCCTGCACCGCATCGAGGGGCAGGTGCGCGGCATCGAGCGCATGGTCGACGAGGACCGCTACTGCATCGACATCCTGACCCAGGTCGGCGCCGTCAAGACGGCGCTCGAGAGCATGGCCTTCGAGATCCTCAACGATCACGTCACCCACTGCGTCCACGACGCGCTCGCGTCGGGAGACGCGAAGACGGCGACGGCGAAGAGCGAGGAGCTACTCGCCGCAGTCGAGCGCTTCACCAAGACGAGGTAGCGATGAGCGCGCACGAGCACGGCGCACACCGCGGGCAGCACAACGGCCACGACGGCAGGGCGACGGCGGTCCTGCACGTCGGCGAGCTTCACTACGCCTCCGAGAAGGCGGTAGTTGAGCGCGTCCTGGTGAACCGCCCCGGCGTCGCACGCGTGGACGCGAACCCGGTCGCTCAGACGGCCACGGTCGAGTACGACCCGGCGGCGACGTCGGTCGAGGCGCTACAGAAGTGGGTCGAGGAGTGCGGTTACCACTGCGCCGGCCGCTCGGTTCCGGGGCACGTCTGCGATCCGCTCGCCGAAGAGGGCCGCGACGCACCCACCCACGACCACGCCGCGGCCGAGCGCGCCGAGCACGCGCACGGCCACGGCCACGGCGGCCACGCCGGCATGTCGATGGCCGAGATGGTGCGCGACATGCGCAACCGCTTCCTCGTCGCCGCGCTGTTCGCGATCCCGATCGCGCTCTGGTCGCCGCTCGGCGAGTTCCTGTTCGGCTCGACGCCGCCGACGCCGTTCGGGATCGGCGACGACCTCTGGCAGTTCTTCCTCAGCGTGCCGGTGATCTTCTACTCCTCCTGGATCTTCTTCCGCGGCGCCTACGTCGCGCTCCGTGCGAAGACGCTCGACATGATGGTGCTGGTCGCGGTCGCGATCGGCACCGGCTGGATCTACTCGGTCGCCGCCACCTTCTGGATCGAGGGCGACGTCTTCTACGAGGCCGCCGCCTTCCTGGCCGCCTTCGTGCTGCTCGGTCACTGGTTCGAGATGCGCGCCCGCGGCGGGGCGAACGACGCGATCCGTGCTCTGCTCGACCTCGCGCCGCCGATGGCGGTCGTGATCCGCGACGGGGAGGAGCGAGAGGTGCCGACGGCGGAGGTGGAGGTCGGCGATCTGCTTCTGATCCGCCCGGGGGCGAAGGTGCCTGTCGACGCCGCGGTGCTCGAGGGCGAGAGCTCGGTCGACGAGTCGATGGTCACCGGCGAGTCGCTCCCAGTGAGCAAGAAGCCGGGCGACAAGCTGATCGGGGCGACGATCAACAAGCAGGGGGCTCTGCGTGCACGAGCGACCGCGGTCGGCTCGGACACCGCGCTGGCGCAGATCGTCAAGCTCGTGCAGGAGGCGCAAAACTCGAAGGCGCCGGCGCAGCGGCTGGCCGACCGGGCCGCGTTCTGGCTCGTGCTCGTCGCGCTCGCCGGCGGGCTCGGCACCTTCCTTCTCTGGTGGGGCCTTGTCGACCGCGAAGTGCTCGACGCGCTCCTGTTCGCGATCACGGTCGTAGTCATCACGTGCCCCGACGCGCTCGGGCTGGCGACGCCGACTGCGATCATGGTCGGCACGGGGCTCGGCGCCCGGCGCGGAATCCTGTTCAAGAACGCGATCTCGATCGAGCAATCCGCCTCGCTCGACACGGTCGTGCTGGACAAGACCGGCACGCTCACCCGGGGCGAGCCGGAGGTCGTCGAGATCGCCGGCGACGGCCTCGACGACAGCGAGCTGCTCCGCCTCGTCGCCGCCGTCGAGCGAGAAAGCGAGCACCCGCTCGCCGGGGCAATCGTGAACGCGGCCGACGAGCGCGGCGTCGAACGGCTGCGCGCCGAGCAGTTCGAGTCAGTCGCCGGTCACGGCGCCGTCGCGACCGTGGACGGCCAGCGGGTGCTCGTCGGCAACCGCCGCCTGCTCGAGCGCGAGCACGTTTCGCTGGACGGTCTTTCCGGCCGTGCTGATGAGATGGCAGGCGCGGGGCGGACGGTCGTCCACGTCGCCGTTGACGGCCATCCGGCCGGGTTGATCGCAGTCGCCGACGCGCCACGCGAAACGGCTTCCGAGGCGATCGCCGCGCTCAAGGAGCTCGGGATCCGCCCGGTCATGCTCACCGGCGACAACCGCCAGACCGCCGAACGGATCGCGACCGAGCTCGGGATCGAAGAGGTGCTGCCCGAGGTGCTACCCGCCGACAAGGCGGCCAAGGTCGGCGAGCTCCAGGCGCAAGGCCGGCGGGTGGCGATGGTGGGGGACGGTGTCAACGACGCCCCGGCGCTCGCGCAGGCCGACGTCGGAATCGCGATCGGCGCCGGCACCGACGTCGCGATCGAGACCGCCGACATCGTGCTCATGCGCTCGGACCCGCTCGACGTGTCAACCGCCGTCACGATTGGACGCGGCACCGTGCGGAAGATGCGCCAGAACCTCGGCTGGGCGATCGGCTACAACTCGCTCGCCCTCCCGATCGCCGCCGGCATCTTCGAGCCCTGGGGGCTGACGCTGCGACCCGAGATCGCCGCCATCTCGATGTCAGGGTCGAGCGTCCTCGTAGCTGTGAACGCGCTCGCCCTCAAGCGTCTGCCTCTGTCGCGGCGCAACGGCGGGGGCGACTGAGCGCTACGTCGCCGCCACTGCGGTTGCGCACGGGGCGTGCATCTGCGGCCCACTTGCCTGTCTGGCCTAACGCCGGCCGCTGTTCCTTCCGCCACGCCTGCCTGCGCCGGTCAGACGGGCTCGGTCGACTGCGGACCGCAAAGGACCACGTCCAGCACGAGGTCGAACCGGCGGCGATCGTCAAGCTCCGCTGCCTGCGTGGGAAGGCAGTCCGGCAAGTGGTGGCAACCGGCCGCAACGACGCCAGCGACGGCCGGCGCTCGATCCGCCGCGTAAGGACGACGCTCGCGCGAGGACGCGTCGCTGTACTACGGCGCGACGGTCGTACGCTGCTCGCGTTGCTTACGCCGCCCGATCCGGATCAGGGGGACTTCCGGCTCCGGGGGCATCAGGACGCGTCAGCGCGGGAGACGCAACCCTGCCAGGGTGACGCTAACGAGCCGGCGGACCGCGGCTTTGGACGGCAGGCTGCTGGCTGCTGCGAGGGCGTAGAGGCAGTAGCTCGCGAGCTCGTCAGGCGCAACATCGCCGCGGAGATCGCCGGACTCTGCGCCTTCCGTCAGCAGCTCTCGGATGAACTCCATGAGCTGCTGCTGCGCTCGAGCGACGTGCTCACCCCGGTGCAGGAGTGCCGCGAGTTCAGTGCCGCGGTGCTCGTGCTGAGTGAACGCGTAGGCCTCGAGCACAGCTTCGAGCCGCGCATCAGCGTCGCCGGCTTGATCCCGGATTTCGGCGAGGTGTTCGAGGTGACTGGCGACTTGGCGTTCGTGCCATGCGACCAGGATCGCCTCGACGTCCGGGAAGTACTTGTACAGCGTCGCACGTCCGATGCCGGTCGCTCCGGCGATCTGTGACATCGTCACCGACCGCAGTCCGTGCTCGGCCACGAGCGCCGCAGTCGTGTCCAGGGTCGCCTGGCGCACGGCACGGCGGTGCTCCTCGATCGTCTCGTTCCAGAGCTTCGGCACCAGCCAAGCATACGCAACGTCGGTCGCGGGACACTCCGATTTGGTATAGACATACTGTCTCGTAACTTCGCGGTCTCGATCACCTTGGCAACCATACGCAGAGGAGACGCACGTGGCTGACCCGCCATACCCCGACACCGGTGACACCGGCGAGCGCGGATCGGCCACCAGCACACCACGCTGGGTGTTAGTGCTCGGGATCACCGTCGCGATCGTTCTCATCCTGCTGCTCGTCGTCTTGCACCTCACCGGCGTCCTTGGCCCTGGTGCCCATTAGGCGGGACCGAAACGCGGCGAGGAGCGTCGACGATCGGACGAGACCCGCGCTCGTCCCGGCCGACGCCCGCGCTCGCGATCCGGTGGTCACCGCCAGTTCGCTGACGAAGCGCTTTGGCGAACTCGTCGCCGTCGACGGGCTCACGTTCTCGCTTCACTCGGGCACCGTCACCGGCTTCCTCGGCCCGAACGGCGCCGGTAAGACGACCACTCTGCGGCTGCTGCTCGGGCTCGCCGACCCAACCTCGGGTGAGGCGCTTGTCTTCGGCCGCCGCTATCGCGAGCTCGACGACCCGGCGCGTCGGGTCGGCGCAGTCCTCGAGTCGAATGACTTCCATCCCGGACGCTCCGGGCGCGACCATCTGCGCACGCTCGCGCTCGCCGCCGAGATCCCCCGAGGTCGCGTCGAGGAGGTGCTCGAGCTCGTCGAGCTTGAGCCCGTCGCCGCCCGGCGGGTCAAGACCTATTCGCTCGGGATGCGCCAGCGGCTCGGGCTCGCCGGCGCGCTGCTCGGGGACCCCGAGCTGCTCATCCTCGACGAGCCGGCGAACGGGCTGGACCCGGCGGGCGTCCACTGGCTGCGCGGCTTCCTGCGCCGCTTCGCCGAGCAGGGCCGCACCGTGCTCGTCTCCAGCCATGTCCTCGCCGAGGTCGCGCAGACGGTCGACCAGGTCGTGATCATCGATCGCGGCCGCCTGCTCACGACCGGCCCTCTGGGCGACCTGACCGAGCGGGGGCGGACGCTCGAGGAGGTCTACCTCGAGCTGACCGCACGAGGCGCGCGGTGACCGCGCAGCTGCGCGCCGAGCTACTGAAGCATCGCTCGACGTTCACGAACCTCGGGCTCCTACTCGGCATGCTCGGCCTCGTTCTCTTGGCCGTCCTGCTCCACGCCCTCAGCCTTCCCGCCGACCGGCTCGACAGTGCGTCGAACCAGGTGGAGGTGTTCCGGTTCGGGCCGCTGCTCGGCACACTCTTCGCCGGTCTCGTCGGCGCGCTGTCGATCACCGGCGAGATCCGCCACGGCACGATCCGACCCACCTTCCTGGTGACGCCGCGGCGCGGCCGCGTCCTCGCGGCCAAGATCGTGGCCAGCGGGCTCGTCGGAACCGTGTTCGGGCTCGTCGCAGTAGGCGTCGCGGTCGGCGTCGGGAGTGCTGCGCTCGCCGCGCGCGGTATCCCGATCACGCTCGAGGGCGGCGACTACACACTCATGCCCGCGGGCGGGATCGCCGCGGCGGCACTATGGGCGCCGATCGGCCTCGGCCTCGGCGCCCTTCTGCGCAGTCAGGTCGCAACCCTCATCGCCATCTTCCTCTGGCTCTTCTTCGTCGAGAACCTGCTCATCGACTTCGTGCCCGGCGTCGGCCGCTTCGCGCCGGGCGCAGCAGCCGCCGCGATCACCGGACTCGACCGTGAGACGTTGCTCGCCCCCGCGCTCGGGGCACTCCTGCTCGCCCTCTACGCCGCGGCAGCCGCTACCGCCGGTGTGACCGCCACCCTCCGCCGCGACGTCCCTTGAATCGCATCCCCGAGCGCGCGGGTTGCCGCGAAAGTCCTGAGCAGGTCAATCGAATGACCGAATGCTCGACACCGGTCGGCCTGCTTCGCGCAGCTCGCCGGGTTCGGTCGTGGTGATTACGCGCCACGAGTCCCAGGTGATCTTGAGGATGACGAGGGTGATGAGCAGGCCGATGATCGGGTCGGCGATCTCGGCGCCGAGGGCGACGACGCCGGCGCTCGCGACGACGCCGAGCGAGACGAAGCCGTCGACGCGAGCGTGATTGCCGTCGGCGACGAGGGCTGGGCTCGAGAGTCGCCTGCCTGCGCGCAGCCGGATCTGGGCGGCGATCTCGTTGCCGACGAAGCCGATCACCCCGGCAAGTGCGAGCACCCACAGGTGTGAGAGCTCCTCCGGATGGATCAGGCGCTGAATCGCTTCATAGGCTGCGACACAGGCGGAGATGAAGATCGCGAGGACGACGGCGAGGCCTGCGAGCTTCTCTCCGCGGACGGAGCGGAGGAAAAAGGCGATCCCGAGCGGGACGGCTGTGAGCGCGTCGCCGGCGTTGTGGATCAGGTCGGCGAGGAGCGCCACCGAGCCGGAGAGCAGGAAGATGGCAGCCTGGGCGAGAGCGGTCAGCGCGAGTACGCCGAGGCTCAGCGACACGGCCTTGATCCCCTTGCGCGAGCGGATGGAGCGATCGACGAGGCCGCGCGAGTGGCAGTGCTCAGCGGAGGCAGGGTGGTCGTGATCGTGGCTGTGCTGGTGGTGCGCATGGCCGTCGTGGTCATGAGCGGGCTCGTGATTCCGCTGCGCTTCCAGTTCTTGTGGGCGCCGGTGGCTCACGAGGCCTCGGTGATCGGCTCGGGGTAGCCGAGCCGAACGTGCTCGACGTGGAAGACGGCCTGGTCGAGCAGGTCGGCGACGTGCGAGTCGTGGAGGCCGTAGACGACCTGGCGGCCGCGCCGCTCGCCGACGACGAGGCCGAGGTGGCGAAGCAGGCGCAGCTGGTGCGAGACGGCCGAGGACTCCATTCCGACCGCTTGGGCGAGCTCGTTGACCGAGCACGCGCCGTGGCGCAGCCGTCCGAGGATGCGCACACGGCTCGGCGCCGCGAGTGCCTGCATCGTCTCGGCGACCTGGGCCGCGGTGGCCGCGTCAAGCGGCGAGCGAGCTGCGTGTCGGGCGACGCCGTGTCCCATCCCGGCCACGATAACTGAGCGACTGTTCAGGCGTTCAGGAGTCCCGGGGTGCGATGTGCACGGGCGATGTGGACGGCCCGGGGTCGATCGTGCATGATTTAAGTGTGCAACCACGGTTGCATAACTCATCTCAGCGGCGGACGCGGGCGCAGTGGGTGCTGCTCGCCTATCGGCTGCCGCGTGAGCCGTCGACGCCGCGGATCGCCATCTGGCGGAAGCTGAAGCGGCTCGGTGCGGCGCAGCTGCTGGACGGGCTGGTCGCGCTGCCGCTCGACAGCCGCAACCGCGAGCGGCTCGAGTGGCTGGCAGAGGAGGTGACGGAGGCGGCGGGCGAGGCGACCCTCTGGCTCGGCGAGCTCGGCTCGGCCGCGCAGGAGCGGGAGCTCGCAGCGCGGATGAGCGAGGCGGTGGCGGGCGAGTACCGGGCGGTGATCGAGGAGGCCGGCAAGCTGCGCGCGCAGACGCCAGGACGACGGCGGCGCTCACTCTCCTACCTGCGTCGCGGGCTTCGCAGGATCCGCGCGCGTGACTACTTCCCGCCGCCCGAGCGCGAGCTGGCGCGGCAGGCGGTCGAACAGCTCGCCGGCGCGGTCGAGGAGGTCCCCGCGTGAAGTGGGCGACCCGTCCGCACTGCCACATCGACCGGGCCGCCTGCGCCTGGCTGATCCGCCGCTTCATCGACCCGGATGCCCAGTTCGTCTTCGTCGACGATCCTATCGACGCTCCGGCTGACGCGACACCGTTCGACATGCGCGGGGTCGAGCTCGGACACCACGGCGGCGACTGCAGCTTCGAGACCTTCCTGCGTCGCTACGACCTCGACGACCCGGTCTTGTGGCAGCTCGGGAAGATCGTGCACGAGGCCGACCTCGACGACGAGCGCTACGACGCCCCGGAGGCGGCCGGCATGGACGTGCTCCTGCGCGGCCTCTCGATGACGCAGGCGGACGAAGAGCTCCTCGCGCTCACCGCGCCGCTCTTCGACGCGCTCTACGAGTACCACCGCCGAGCGATCCTGCTCGGCCGAGAACCGTCCTGACGCCAACGCCCGCAACTCGAAAGGAGGCACCAGAGGTGAAATGGGTGACGAGAGAGAGACCGAAGACCGACCGGATCGCCTGCCCCTGGTTGATCAAGAACTTCATCGACGCCGAAGCAGAGTTCCTGTACGTGCCCGCCGAACAGGTGCTCGACACGGCCGAGTGCGAGGGCGCGCACTCCTACGACGCTCCCGGCGCCGAGTACACGCACCGCGACGGCCTCTGCTCGTTCGAGGTGCTGGTCGACGAGTACCGGATCGACGACCCTGCGGTGAAGATGCTCGCGCGCATCGTCCACGGCGCCGACATCGCCGAGGACC
>Ga0126306_10000712_pt1 | contig 16418 bp, 15 predicted proteins | sample Plot27_FD_92592 | JGI IMG/M metagenome (GOLD analysis project Ga0126306, IMG submission 92592) | Serpentine soil microbial communities from UC McLaughlin Reserve, CA, USA - Plot27 | ecosystem: Environmental > Terrestrial > Soil > Grasslands | place: USA: UC McLaughlin Reserve, Lake County...
ATTGTTCAGCCCCGAGCAGGTTCCCTGCGCCCCGGATCTCCAGGTCCCTCATGGCGATGGCGAACCCGCTCCCCAGTTCGGTGAAGTCCATCAAGGCTTCGAGCCGCTTCTGGGACTCGACAGTCGCTCCGAGCGGCGCGAAAAGGTAAGCATAGGCCTGCTTCGTGGAACGCCCGATCCTGCCCCGAAGCTGGTAGAGCTGGGCCAGCCCCATGGCGTCGGATCGGTCGACGATCAGGGTGTTCGCCGTGGCCACGTCGAGCCCGCTCTCGACGATGGTGGTCGTAACCAGCACATCGGCCTGCCCGTCGAGGAAGTGCTGCATCACACCTTCCAGAGCCCGCTCGGGCATCTGTCCGTGCGCGGTAACGAAGCGCACGCCGGGCAGGAGGTCGCGCAGCCTCTCGGCGACTTCGTCTATGCTCTCGACGCGATTGTGGACGAAGAAGGTCTGCCCGCCACGGGCGACCTCCCGCTCGATGGCATGCTTTGCGAGGTCCTCGTCGTAAGGACCGACGTGCGTGAGGATGCTGCGGCGGCCCGCCGGTGGCGTCTCGATCACGCTTATGTCGCGAAGTGAGGCGAGGCCCATCTGCATGGTACGTGGGATCGGGGTCGCCGTCAGCGTGAGGACGTCAACGGAGGTCTTGTACGCCTTGATGCGCTCTTTGTGCCTGACGCCGAAGCGCTGCTCCTCGTCCACGACGACGAGCCCGAGGTCTCTGGGCCTGACCTCGGACCCGAGCAGCGCGTGCGTCCCGACGAGCACGTCCACCTCCCCGGCCTGGAAGTCGGCGAGGATCCTACGCCGGTCGGCAGGCATGGTGAAGCGCGAGAGGCTCTCGACCCTGACGGCGTAGGGACCGAGCCGCTCGAGGAAGGTTCGTTCGTGCTGCTGCACGAGGATGGTCGTCGGGGCTAGCATCATAGTCTGTTTGCCCGCGAGCGCTGTCTTGAAGGCGGCCCGCACGGCCACCTCCGTCTTGCCGAAGCCGACGTCCCCGCAGACCAGACGGTCCATCGGGTGTGGCCTCTGCATGTCCGACTTGACGGCTGAAATGGCCGATTCCTGATCCGGGGTCTCCTGGTAGGGAAAGCTCTCCTCGAGCTCCCTCTCCCACTCCCCGTCCTCGGGAAGAGCGAAGCCGGGTGTCGATGCCCTCGCCGCGTGGAGCCTCAAGAGCTCGCCGGCGAGCGCTTTAACCCTGTTACGGACCCTGTCCGTTACCCGGGCCCACGTCGCGCCACCGAGCTTGTCCAGGCGCGCGCCGTCGCCGCCCACGTACTTGTGCAACTGCTCCATCTGCTCGTAGGGCACGAAGAGCGTGTCGCCCCCACGATAGCTCACCTGCATGTAGTCGCGGGTGGCGCCGAGGACCTCCTGGGCCACGAGCCCCTCGAAGCGTCCGATCCCCTGCATGGCGTGAACGATGAGGTCCCCGACCTTCAGGTCAGCGAAGGAGGCGATCGACCTGCCACCCGTACGGCGGCGCGCCTCACGCCTACGCCCGAGCAGTGAGTCCCTCCGGAAGACCGCGACCCCGCCGTCGGGATAGGTGAACCCCTCCTCGACCTCGCCGGGCAAAGCGTATAGCCCACGCGGCAGGCCGGCTTCGACGCGATCAGTCTCTCGCATGGTACGATTGATCTCCCCGAACGCGTACACCGTCCGCCTCGCCTCCCCGCGCGAGGAGCACGCGACGAAGACGGCGAAACCGTCCTCGACGAGTGCGTCCAGTCTGCGGGCCGCCTCCCTGAGCGTGTCGGCGAACGCCGTGACCGGCGGCGCACAGATGGATTCTCCTTCTTCACCGAGGGAGAACTCGATGTCGGGCTCGGGCAACCCATCGTCGTAGAGGTCGTGGACGAGCCCGTCTACGTCTTCGGGAATGTCTTCCTGTGACTCCTCACGCCAGACTTCGACGTCCTCGGGCAGCATCGTTTGCGGCGATACAGGGTTCAGATCCAACAGTAGACGGTCGAGGCCCGGAACACGCACGCCGCGGCGGGCCTCCTCGGGCAGATCCTCGTCCGTTGCGGCGAGGCCGGCGAGGTCGCCTTCGCGGGCAGCATAGACCGTAATGGCTTCCAGCGCGCGCACGACCCGCTGCGTAGCCAGAGAGACGGCGCGGACGCTCTCTATCTCATCCCCCCACCACTCCACCCGCACGGGCGAGCGGCGGGTGCTGGGAAACATATCAACGATCCCACCGCGTACCGCGAACTCGCCCGGGCGGGAGACCCTGTCGACCCGCTCATAGCCGAGGACGAGGAGTCGCTCGAGCGTCGCGTCGAGCTCCATTTCCGTTCCAGCGGCCAGTTCCATGGGCTCGTAGACCGGCGTCCGCTCCATGAGAGCCAGCGGTCCTGCCACCACGACGCGGGCCGAACGCAGCGAACCGAGGGCCCTCTGCCGCCGACCGACCCTGGCCACGGCGGGGTCGAAGACGTCCCCGTAAGGCGCACCGCGGGAGGGCAAGTGGACGACGGGACCGTCGGTGAAGACCTCGGCCTCGCGGGCGTAGCGTTCCGCCTCCTCCTCGCTCGCGGCGAGCAGGAGCGTGGGACGCCCGGCGTTCGCGACTAAATAGGCTCGGACCCTGCGCGGGGCCCTGACGGATCTCGTCTTCGTCCTCTCGCTCACCAGTAGATTCTACCGCCTGAGGGTGGATCTCAACCAACGAGATCTGCCACGGGCAGACTCCTCTGGGATAATCCCTGAAGTCGTGACAAGGACCTGGAGGCGCCGTAGATGACGATTCTCGACGAGCTGAACGAGCGTGGTATTGGAACCTTACCCGGTCTTATCGGGCTCGAGATACTGGAGGCGGAGGACGGCAGGATCTCGAGCCGCCTCGATCTCCGTGAGGAGCTCATGGCCCCGAACGGCTACCTGCACGCCGCAACGGTGATCGCCCTCGCCGATACTTCCTGTGGCTACGGCACGTTCGTAAACCTGCCAGAAGGCGCACAGAGCTTCACGACAATAGAGCTCAAAAGCAACTTCGTCGGGACCAAACGTAACGGCGCGATCGGGTGTGAAGCGAAGCTAGTCCACGGTGGCAGCACGACGCAAGTGTGGGACGCGACTGTCTCTGACGAGGAGGGCGGCAAGCCCATAGCCCTCTTCCGCTGCACGCAGATGATGCTCTACCCGCGCTGATGGTCGTCCCTGATTAGTCTGGAGATGATCTCACGCCAGTGACGTGTAACCCGAACTTGATATCATCCGCTAAGGTGGAGTACCGTCGCCACTCCTCCGCAAGCCTCTTCTGCCGTGATTTCAACCAGAAGATCTCGCACTCGGCTGCAAGCGCGCGATCCCACCGACGGATCGGACCAGGTTCCCGATGGGCAGCGTACGCTAATGTGCCCACAGGCGGTCCGGTCCCGGCTTTCAGAGCGTTTATCGTTTCGACCAGGCGCTCGTCCTTTCGCTCCAGGTCCGCCATGTGGCGCTCGAGACGCATCAGGTCGAACTCAGACTCCAGCTCGGTGATGAGTTGATCGGCGATCGCATCAGGGCTACGTCTCTGCGATCTCTTCCCGTACACGTTCATCGTCCTTTCCCGTCGTCCTCAGCCTCGCGCCTTACCCATATCCGAACCCATATCGTTCGAACCTCCACGCTCGATACCGGTTATGAGCACGACGCTCGTAAGGATGATCCCGAGTCCGGCCAGTGTGCCCAGGCCGAAAGGCTCGTCGAGGAGCAAGACGCCGAACAACAGGCCGAAGACAGGCACGAGCAGCGTGACGGTGACTGTGCTCGTCGGCCCGACGTTCTCGATGAGACGAAAGTAGATCAGGTAAGCTACCGCGGTCGAAAGCAAAGCCAACCCGAGCATGGAGAGAGCCACTACAGCCGATGGCACTTCCTCTGGAAGGCTAACGACAGCAAGGGGTAAGAGCAGAGAAACTGCCCCGCCAAGCTGCCCGATAGCCATCCCGAGTGGTGGGATGCCCGAAAACGACAGCTTGGCGTAGGTGGCTCCCAGCGCGTAAGAGAGCGACGCTAGCAACATTGCCGCCACCGCTAACAGGACGACCCCGTTCAAGGGTAGCGGGTCCCAGCCCACGAGCACAGTGACCCCGACTATTCCAAGAACTATTCCGACGGTCTTCTTGACCGTCAGCGCGTCGCCCATCCACACCGTTGCCACGATCGCCGTGAACATTACGGTGGTCGAGTTCAGGATGGCGGCGAGGGAGGCCGTTAGATGAATCTCCGCGGCCGAGATCAGAGTGAAAGGCAAGGCCGCGTTCAAGAACCCAAGTACGAGGAACGACCTCCACCGGCTGCGTATCTTCGGCACTCGTCCGGCGGCGAGAGCGTACAGAAACAGGACCGCAGCAGCGAGCCCAACCCGCAACTCCACGAGCAAGAAGGGCCCTAACGCAGGCACGGCGACGCGGATAAACAGGAAAGAACCGCCCCACAGCGCGCCGAGCAATACGAGGCCCGCGAAATCTCGTGGTCTCATAGGACGCTGCTTTCAGATATTACGAGATCCGTATCCCATCCTATCAACGTCGCAAGCTTCGGGTTCCGTTTCGCAGCGCCCGCATCCCCTGGCCCATTATCTGTTCGCTTCGGCGAGTACGTTGCGCTCGTGCTCGAGCAACCGCTCTTTGAGGTGTAGACCGCCGTTGAAGCCGCCGAGCGTACCGTCAGCGGCGATCACACGGTGGCAAGGTACGACTACGGGCAGGACGTTGGAGGCGTTGGCCCTGCCGACGGCCCTCGCCGCGCCGGGCAGTCCGAGGTTATCGGCGATCTCCCCGTAGGACCTTGTCTCCCCAAAGGGGATGCGCGTCAACTCCGTCCAGACGGCCTTCTGCCACTCCGAGCCGGCGAACGCCAGGGGTGCGTCGAAGGTCGTGCGCCGTCCGCTTACGTACTCGGACAATTCTCTTCGCACACCGGCAGTCCTGGCCTCGTCCGCTTCCACAGAGTAACCTTCGTCTTCCAGCTCTTCTTCCATAACAGGCCCATAGTCGCTCTCAACGAAGTGCAGCCGCATCAGGGCTCCATCTTCGTTCACCGCGAACGCTAGCAGGCCGGCGGGAGAGTCGATCTCGTCGACGTACGCTTTCACGCTACCACCTCTTTCTTCGTGGTCTGATCCTTCTCGTCCCCGAGGCTCGCCCATAGGTGCTGCGTGGCGTAGGCGCGCCAGGGTCTCCAACGTTCGGCGAGAGCGGCGACGCTGCGCCGGTCGCCCGCATGTCCGAGGCCGGAGATGGCTTGCCTGACCCCGAGGTCTGTAGGAAGAAACGCATCGGGGTCGCCGAGTGCCCGCATCGCAACGTACGAAGCGGTCCACGGTCCGATCCCACGCAGCTCCAGCAACCTCCGTTCGACTTCCTCGCGCTCGGAGCCGGAGTCGAGCAAGATCTCACCTCCCGCGAGGACACGCGCCAGATTGCGCAGGGTTTCGCGACGGGCCAAGGGCACGCCGAGGCCCTCGAGAGTCGTCGTGGCTACGACCTGCGGCCCTGGAAAGAGTTGGGTGGGTTCGTCGCGTTCTGCGGCGAGCGCCTCGGGGAGCGGTTCTCCGCAACGGGCGACGAGCCGGCCGGCGAGGGTGCGGGCGCTCGCCACGGATACCTGCTGGCCAAGCACCGCGCGAAAGGCGAGCTCGGCGCCATCCACGCTCCCCGGCACGCGCCGCCCTGGTGAACGACGAACGAGCGCGCCAATAAGCGGGTCGGCGCCGAGCACGTCGGTGACGGCGACAGGATCGGCGTCGAGGTCGAGGAGCCGGCGGCAACGTTGTACCGCGGCACCAAGATCCCTCAGGTTCTCGAGCCTGAGCACGCAGCGGATGTGGTCGCCGCCGTCGGAGAGGGCCACGATCCCGGCGCCGTGCGGCAGACGCAGCGTCCGCCGGTACGTCTCCCCATCGAAAGTCTCTACGCCGACTATCGCGCGTGTGCCGAGAAAGTGCAGAATGCTGTTCGCGTCGAACGGTATACGGAATGGCAGTCGGAGCGGGATCTCCTCCCGTACCGTCGCATCGCGCTGATCCCGAACGCGACGTAGCTCTCTCGGGGTCACGGCGAAGACCTCGCGGATGGTGTCGTTGAACTGGCGTACGCTCGTGAATCCAGCCGCGAATGCTACCTCGGTGATCGGCAAGTCCGTAGTCTCTATGAGCAGCCTGGCTGTATGGGCGCGCCGCGCGCGGGCGAGCGCGAGCGGACCGGTCCCGACCTCGGCCGAGAGCAGGCGGTGCAGGTGGCGCTGAGTGTAGCAGAGCCGCCGCGCGAGGCCGGCGACACCGTCCCTGTCGACGACGCCGTCAGCGATGAGCCGCATCGCCCTCGCGACGATGTCTATCCTCGTGTCCCATTCTGGCGATCCGGGTACGGCGTCGGGCCTGCACCGCTTGCAGGCTCGAAAGCCCGCGTACTGTGCTGCGGCCGCGGTCGCAAAAAAGCGGACGTTGGAGCGCCGAGGAGTAACAGCAGGACAACTGGGCCGGCAGAAGATCCCCGTAGAGGTGACGGCGACGTAAAACCAGCCGTCGAAGCGGACGTCACGGCCACGCACGGCACGATAGCGATGTTCGAAATTCTTTAGCATGCCACTATTGTCTCACCCGACAGGCAAGATTACTGGCGGGAATCGGACATCGGCATCGTTCTGGCTGGCCCCCGGGCAATGACTGGTTTGTGCGCCGAATGCTCGTGTCGGCCGCGCCCTCGGATGTCTGCATGGAAGTCCAATGTTGCATTGCATGGTGCATAATTAGGTTGTCTCGCTGAGGAGATAGGAGGCGAAAGCACGATGGGTGGTGTGCTCACCGATCTCGTACGGTGGGTCATCGAGGTAGTCCAATCTCTCGGGTACGTAGGCGTATTCGTTCTCATATTGTCGGGAAGCCTGTACCTGCCGGTCCCGACGGAACTGACGCTGCCGCTTTTCGGGTTCCTGATAGGCCACGGACGCCTTTCGTTCGTCCCTGTATTGCTCACGGCGACGGCGGCCAGGGTGTCTGCTTCGCTTGTCTTTTACGCCGTAGGACGCAGGCTCAGGGAGGCGCGCTTGCGGCGTGCGATCGCGCAGTTCGAACACTACAAGCTCGTGTTCGTCTCCGACCTCGAAGGAGCGAGCAGGGTATTCGAGCGCCACGGGGGGATGGCGATCCTGATCGGACACCTGATCCCTGGCATAGGCGCCCTGGTCTCGATCCCCGCCGGCCTCAATCGCATGCCCCTGCGCTGGCGTTTCCTCGGCTACACGATCCTCGGATGCAGCATCTGGAACGGCAGTTTGATCGGCCTGGGGTGGGCGCTCGGAGGCCGATGGAGGATCATAGAAGTCTTCACGTCTTTCGTCGGGTTTGCGGTCCTGACGATCCTCATCGCTGCAGCACTCTGGTTCTTCTGGCGCAGGCGGAAGGCGCACAGGTAGAAGAAGTAGATAATCCAGAAGTTCGGTATCCGGGCCGGCTTGCGAGGTCATAGCAGGTTCGCCTCTAGTGCCCGCAACGCCAGAACGGACCCCACTCCCGTCACCATCGCCACCGGTAGGCTACCGGTCTTCAGGGAGACTATCACGACGGCGAGCGCGGCGAACATTTCGGCGGGCCCGCCCATCAGGACGGCGGGGGCGACGAGCGAGACGAGGATCGCACCCGGTATCTGATCCAACCACGCCCCGGCCCGCTCGGAGAGATCGAACCTGCTCGCCAGCCAGAGCCCACCGGCGCGGGTGGAGTAGGTCGCAAGCGCCATCAAGACTATCGTGAGCAGGACGCCGCGATCAAAGCCCACGTCGCACCACCCCCGCGAAGCTCCCTGCGAGTCCACCGAGCAGGATGTACCACTGGCCGGGCAGCCAGCGGTGCGCCGCCACGGCCACCGCTGCCGCCACCGTCCAGGGAAGGATGTTTGACCTCCCCTTCCACATCCCCGTGATCAGAGCGAGAAACACGGCAGTAAAGGCGAAGTCGAGCCCCAGCGTGAAGGGTCTTCTACCGCGACGCCAAGAGCGCCCCCGGCGAACGTAGACCCGGTCCAGGCGAGGACCATCAACAACCCGCCGCCGAGAAGGAACGCGCCGTCGCGACGACCCTTCGCGAACTCGCCCATGGTGAGCGCCCAGTTCTCGTCGGCCATGAAGAACACGGACCCGTACGCCTCGAGGCGCCCCAACTTCGAGAACACTGGCCCGAGTTGGGCAGGAAACAGAATAGAGGCGTGTCGCCAAGGCGGATGTCAATTGCAGAGAGCGATTCGCAAAACGTAGGACCGTGTGGGGGTGGTTCGCGAAGTGCCCTCTCTGCGGACCGCTCCTGCGACACGCCTTCTCATGGCGCCGGGACCTTCAGGCGCGCACGTTAAACCGGTTCATCGCTGCTTCCGGACCGCGCTCGACTACGAACTCGACAGCGTCGGCGGCCGTCGGGATGGCATCTCTCACGATTGAGTCCATCCGCGAGAGCACGTAGTCGGTGACCGTGACGCCCGTGGGTGGTCGCCCGATGCCGATGCGTACCCTGATGAAGTCGTTTCCCAATCTCCCTACGATAGAGCGAAGGCCGTTGTGTCCGCCTGCGCCGCCCCCGACCTTGACGCGAACCGTGCCCGGTTCGAGGTCGAGGTCGTCGTGGACGATGATGAGATCATCGGGCTTGTAGTCTGAGACGGCGGAGCCCGAATTGTTCATGAAGGTCGTCGGTTTGAGGAGCGTGGTGTCGGTGAGACCCACGGAGATTGGGGCCGCTTCGGCCTTCTTCCTCTTGCGCCAGGAGCCATCGTGGCGCTTTGCGAGTTCGTCGGCGACCAGGTAGCCAGCGTTATGGCGGGTTCGTTCGTAGGAGCGTCCAGGATTACCAAGGCCGACGATAACGGGGAATCGGGTCGCCCCCCCGTCATCTCGTTCCCCGCGCTCGAAGAAGGAGCGGGCCAGTCTAAGCCTGGACGTTCTGTCCCGCGGGTCCCTCTCCCTCCTCGGGAGCATCCTCCTCGGGCGCCTCTTCACCCTCGGCAGCCTCCTCCACTTCGGCGGCCTCTTCCTCCTCCGTCGGCTCCTCGACGATGCCGGCGGCCTCCATCTCTTCCTCCGTGATCTCGGTCGGCGCCGTGATCGTAACCGCGATCTCTTCGGGCTCCGAGAGCAGCGTCACGCCCTCGGGGAGCGTGAGGTCGCCGAGGTTCAGGTTCTCGTTCATGCCCAGGCTCGAGACGTCGAGGGTGATCTCCTGCGGGATGTCGCCGGGGAGGGACTCGACCTGGATCTCGTAGGCGACCTGTTGTAGCACACCGCCCTCTTCGACACCGGGCGCCTCACCGACGACCGTGAGCGGGACCGTGACCTCGATACGTTCGCGCATGTTCACCGGCGCGAAGTCGACGTGGACGAGGACCCCGGAGACAGGGTCGCGCTGCGCGTCCACGACGCGGGCCGTCGAGGTGTCTCCGTCGAGGTTTATGTTGTAGAGGGCGTTGTCCCCGAAGTGGTGGAGAGTGTAGTCCACGATCTTCGTCGGGATCGCGAGCGCCGTGCTCCCGCCGGCCTCGTTGCCCTCGCCGTAGAGGACGGCGGGGGTCATCCCCGAGGCCCTGAGACGTCGGGCCGCGTTCTTGCCCCTCTCCCCGCGCTCCTGCGCCTGTAGATCCACGTTGTCTGCCACGTCTCGCTCCTAACGGTCTAGAAGAGTTGGTTCTCGCCCATGAAGACCTCGCTCACCGACTCGTCCGTAAAGACGTTCTTGATGGTGCTCGCGAGGATCGGTGCGATATTGAGCGTTCTAATCTTAGACCGCGGCTCATCCTCCTTCAAGGGCAGCGTGTTCGTCACGATGACCTCCTTGAGGGGGGAGTCCTCGATCTTCCTGTACGCGTCCCCCGAGAACTCGCCGTGGGTCGCGGCGGCGCTGACCTCGAGCGCGCCCACGTCGACCAGACGCTTGGCGGCGTTGACCAGGGTCCCGCCGGTGGCGATAACGTCGTCGATCATGATGACCCGCTTGCCCTCTACGTTCCCGATGACGTGCGTCACCTCGGAGTGTCCCGACCCGTCGCGCATCTTGTTGACAATAGCCCAGGGGAGCCTGAGGTGCCCGGCGAGCTGCTTGGCTACCTTGACCTCTCCCGTGTCGGGGGCGACCACGACGGCGTCTTCGGCGTCCCTGAAGCCCTGGTCGACGAAATAGTCGACGAACGTATGCATCGCAGTCAGGTGATCCACGGGGAAGGAGAAGTAGCCCTCGATCTGGCCCGAGTGCAGATCCATCGTCATCACCCGCTCGGCCCCGGCGGCCTGGATCATGTTCGCCACGAGCCGCGCGGTAATCGGCTCTCGCGGCTTGGTCTTGCGGTCCTGGCGCGAGTAGGCGTACCATGGGATGACGGCCACTATCCTCTTGGCGGAGGCCCTCGTTGCGGCGTCTATCATGATGAGGAGCTGCATAAGATTCTCGTTGACGGGGTCGCACAAGGACTGGACGATGAACATGTCGGCGCCCCTGACGCTCTCCAGGTACCTGGCGTAGAGCTCGCCGTTGGCGAACTCGCGCAGCTCGACCCCGGTCAACTCCATGTCCAGCCGCTCGGCTATGCTCTCGGCCAGCGCCCGGTAACCCTGGCCGCTGACTATCATCAGCCGCTTCTCCGTGTTCTGCGTCAGATAGCCGTTATGCATCATCGCCGCGCCAGTCCTCCGTCTCGTTCTCGTCCGACCCATCCTGACCCGCCCGCTTCTTACGCCGCTGGGGAGACTCCCTGATCGCGCGCGCCGGGGCCCCAACGGCCAGTTTGCCCGCCGGCACGTCTTTGTTGACCACGGAACCTGCCCCCGTGTAGGCGTCCTCACCGAGCGTGACCGGCGCGATGAGGTTCGTGTTCACCCCCGTGAAGACCCCGTCTTCCACCCTGGTGTGGTACTTCTCCTCGCCGTCATAGTTCGCCGTTATCGTCCCGGCCCCGAGGTTGACGCCGACCCCGGTCTCCGCGTCCCCCACGTACGAGAGGTGGGGAACCTTGCTCCCCGAGCCCACCCGTGTGTTCTTGATCTCGCAGTAGGCACCGACCTTGGCCCCCGACTCGAGGACCGTCCCCGGCCTCAGGAAAGAGTAAGGACCAACTCTCACCCCGCCGCCGATCTCAACACCGCGTCCTACCGAGTGTTCGACGAGGGCGCCATCACCAACAATCGTATCCTTGAGGTCTGTGGAGGGGCCGATCACGCAATCGGAACCGATCCTCGTCTCCCCGCGCAACAGGCTTCCGGGCAGTACCACTGTGTCGCGCCCGATCTCGACCGAGGCCTCGATGTGCGTCGAAGCCGGGTCCCTCACAGTCACCCCTGCCCTCATGTGGGCGTCCAGGATGCGACGCCTGAGGATCTCCTCGGCCCGCGCGAGCTGTGCGCGGTCGTTGACGAGGTTCGCCTCCTCAAGGTCCTTGAGCCTGTAGGTTACCACCCGGCTGCGCCGCCCGATCGTCTCGAGCACGTCCGTAAGGTACAGCTCACCGCTCTCGTTCTCCGCGGTGAGGCCACCGATCGCCTCCCTTATCTCCGATAGCCTGAAGGCGTAGAGGCCGAGGTTGACGAGCCCGATCTCGCGCTCCGACTCGGTCGCGTCCTTCTCCTCGACGATCCTCACCACACCCGCGTCCTCGACCACCCTCCCGAGGCCGCTCGGGTCGTCCGGCTCGGCCACGAGGACCGTAGCCCCAACACCGGCCGAGCTGTGCCGCTCGACCAGTTCCCCGAGGGTCCTATCGGAGATAAGGGGCCCGTCACCGTTGACGACCAGAAGTACGCCTTTAACTTCACCTTCGAGGGCGTCCAGGGCGACACGGACGGCGTCCCCGGTCCCGCGCTGCTCCTCCTGCAAAACGGCCTTCGCGTCCTCGGGCAGAACTGCCTCGACGAGTTCGGCCTGATGGCCGACGACGACGAATATCTCCTCGGGGACGAGGGGTCTAGTGGCGTCGATCACGTAGGTGACCATCGGGACGCCGCACAGGGTGTGCAGGACCTTCGCCCGATTGGATTTCATCCTGGTGCCTTTGCCGGCCGCCAGGACCACGGCGAAGATCGGCGAACTCTCAGACATGTACCCGCACAACTCCTATCGTTCGTCTGGCCGGCCGTCGCGTACCGCGCTGTCCTCGGCTGGGGCGGCAGGATTCGAACCTGCGATCCCGGGACCAAAACCCGGTGCCTTGCCGCTTGGCTACGCCCCAGTAAAGGCCCGCGCCGATTATACCGGAGCGCCTTTTCGCCGTCAGAAGTTCGGCTCAAGCAATCTCCACCCCGCAGGAGACCGACTCGTAGACGCCGATAAAGGGTGCATCGATCTTGCCTTTCGCGTTCCTAGCGGCTTCTTCGTCGGCGAATATCCCGTAGACTGCAGTACCGCTACCGCTCATCGAAGCCCCAAGTGCCCCTGATGCTAGAAGCGCCTGCTCCAGCGCCTCCACCTCAGGGACGAAACCGCTTGTCACGGGCGCCAGGTCGTTGCCGACGGCCGAGGCGAGGTCAGAGACGTCCCCCGAATGCAACGCCGAGAAGACGGGCTCGACGGTACGAGAGCTCTTCGGTTTCGTCCCGTCGTAGGCGCGGTAGATACTGGCCGTATCCGCACTCCTGAGCGGTTTGGCGACGAGGAGGCGATGGGTCTGCGGCGGAGGAAGCGGCGTAAGGATCTCCCCAACACCTTCGCCCAGTGCCGTCCCCCCCGAGATACAGAAAGGCACGTCGGCCCCGATCACGACCCCGGCCTTACGCAGCTCATTCATACTTAGTCCGAGGCCGAAGATCTCGTTCAGCCCGACGAGGACAGCAGCGGCATCTGCAGAGCCGCCGCCGAGTCCGGCTCCGGCCGGAATCCTCTTGCACAACGTAACCTCTACCGGGAGTTCATCGCCGGTCAGCCTTTGCAGCAGTCTCCAGGCCAGGTAAGCTGTATTCTGGTCGGGCAGTCCGATCTCTTCCGCCTCCGGCTCGAGAGTGAGCGCGAATCCTCTGGCGGCCCGCCGTAGCTCCACCTCATCGGCGAGCGAGATGCTCTGCATGACGGTCCTGATCTCATGGTACCCGTCCATACGAAGCCCGAGAATGTCCAGCGCGTAGTTGACCTTGGCGAAAGCCCTGAGCCTGACCTCCCGCATCACAGCGCCCAGGACATCGCCGCGTACAGTGCCGCGAAGTCTTCCGGCGCCAGCTCCTCAGCCCTGGCGTTCGGCCCGTACCCGAGCGACTCGAGGACCCGTGGAGCCCCTCTCCGGGCAGGCTCGGGCAGGTTGTTGACGAGCCGTTTGCGGCGGCTCCTGAACGCGCCGAGCACGAGGCGCTTTATCCCTCCGTAATCGTCCGGAGGTTCTCTTCGACCCATCTCGACGACCGCGGAGTGGACCATGGGCGGCGGATCGAACACCGTCGGCGAGACTTTGTGTAAGACCCTTACCCGCGCCAACAGTTGCGCGAGCACAGCGTATGCTGCGTAGTCCTTGGAACCGCGCTCCGCGGCCATCCTGCGCGCCACCTCGAGTTGCACCATGAACCGCAACGTCTGCAGAGTCTCGACTTCCTCGAGCAGCCTGAGGACGAGCGGCGAGGCGATGTTGTAAGGAAGGTTGGCGGCGAGCTTGTTCGGCGCGGGGTCGAGGGCGGAGTAGTCGAACCGGAGGGCGTCGCCCTCGTGAACGATTACGTTGTCCCTGTCGCCAACGGCCTCATGCAACCCTGGGAGCACGTCGGGATCCAACTCCACAGCGTGCACCAGGCCGGCCTTCCCGGCGAGGTAAGCCGTCAGGAATCCCCGTCCGGGGCCGACCTCGAGGACCACATCATCCTCCATTAGCCCCGAGGCCACTATCCTGGCGATGTTCGGGTCTTTCAGGAAGTGCTGTCCGAAGCGTTTTTTCGGTGGCCCTTGTTCGGACACCGGAGCTTATACCTCTAGCGGCAACCCGAAGAGGTTGCGGGCGTTACGGGTGGTTAGGGTGGCGAGTTCCTCATCTTCCATCCCTAGCCTCTCGGCGACGAAGGCGGCTGTGTATACGACGTTTTCGGGCACGTTCCTCTTGCCGCGTACGGGCTGGGGGCTAAGGTAAGGAGCATCCGTCTCGATGAGGATACGTTCCTCGTCTATCAGGCGGAGCACCCTGGCCGTCTCGCTGTCTTTGTACGTGACGTTGCCCGCGAGGCCGACGTAATAGCCGCGCTCCGTTGCCTCCCTTACCTCGCGGTCGCCGCCCTCGAAGCAGTGGAGGACGATAGGAACTCTGGCGCTCCCGAGGCAGGCCATCGTGTCGGCGAAAGCCTCGCGGGAGTGGATCACGAGCGGCAGGCGCGTATCGTTGGCAAGGGAGATCACATCCTCGAACAGCGCCCGCTGCACCTCCTCCGACCACTCCGAGCGGTAGTAGTCGAGTCCGACCTCACCAAGGGCCACTATCCCCGGCGACTCCGAGAGCTCGGCCAGCGCCTCGAGGTCGGCCGCCGTGTACGTTCCCGCGTTGTGGGGATGTATCCCGGCCGTCGAGTAGACGTTGGGCAACACCGCAGCAAGCTCGGCACCCCTCTTCGAATCCTCGATGTCGGTCCCGACGTTCACCACGGCAACGACCCCCGCTTCGGCAGCGCTTCTCACCGCCTCCTCCGGCGAGACCTCGAGCCGCAAAAGGTGCGTGTGCGAGTCCACGAGCATAGTGCTCATCCCCTCTTCCCCAGAGTCATCAGCGAGGGGCATTATAAAGGTATTGGGCTTCAGGTATCAGGTTTCAGGCTTCAGGGGTGGGCTGCGGAGGCCCCTCAGTCTTTTACAAGCCGCTGGTAGATCTCGCCGCGCCGCTGCCCGGACTCGCGGGCCGCCCTCGCGGCGGCCCGCGAAGGACTCTCCCCTTCTGCCACGTAGGCCTGCGCCCGCCGGACTACGTCGTCTATGCTCGGCTCCATCCCTCCGCCGCGGACTACTAGTACGATCTCACCCTTCACCCCGTCCGAGAAATGCTTGGCGGCCTCCTCGGCCGTCCCCCTGAAGACCTCCTCGTAGAGCTTCGTAAGCTCCCTGCACACGGCAACCGGGGTTCTTTCAGGGAGATCCCCTAGCGTCTTCCGGAGCCGGTGCGGCGACTCGAAGAGGACGAAGGTGGACGGCTCGGTAGCGATGCGCTCCAGTAGCTCCGTGCGGCCTCTTCCCTTGCGCGGTGGAAAGCCGGTGAATATAACCGTATCGGCGGGCAGTCCCGAGGCCACGAGAGCCGTAGTGAGGGCCGAAGGTCCTGGGAGAGCCTCTATCTCGACGCCGGCCTCGATGCAGGCGCGTACGAGCCTGTAGCCGGGATCGGAGACGAGCGGGGTACCGGCATCGGTGACGAGGGCTACGCGCTGCGTCTTCGCGCTGTCGGCCAGTTCGGGAGCGAGGCGTTCCTCGTTGTGCTCATGGTAGGCGACGAGGTCCTTCCTTATCTCGTAGTGGGCGAGCAACAGTCCCGTGCGCCTGGTGTCCTCGCAGGCAACGAGGTCGGCCTCCAGCAGATTCCTGAGGGCGCGAAGGGTGATGTCCTCGAGGTTGCCTATAGGGGTCGGGATGATAGTAAGTGGCATCCTTCAGCCGCCCAGCAGGTACTCCCCGGAGAATGTGTCCCGGGCGAGCGCTGCGGCGCCGAGGACGCCAGACATGGGACCTAGGGTAGCGACCTTCACCTCGGCCAGGTCGCGAGAAGGGGGCCTGGCGCGGAGGATGACTTCTTTGCGGGCCGCTCTCAGTATCAGCTCCCCGGCCTCCATCGCGCCTCCGCCGACGGCGACCACCTCGGGATTGAAGATGTTTACGAACCCGGCGAGACCAACACCGAGCCACCTCCCGGCCTCGTCGAGTACCGAGAGCGCTACCTCGTCCCCCTCGCGGGCGAGCTCCGTGACATCCTCGCCGAGTATCTGGCGACTGGAGGCAAGGCGTCCGAGCGCCGAATCGGGCTGTTCGATCGCGAGCTCGCGGGCGCGGCGACCGATGGCAGAGCCCGACGCGAGGGCTTCCAGGCAGCCGTGGTTGCCGCAGGCGCAGCGGGGGCCGGTGGCCTGGATGGTTACGTGCCCGAGTTCGCCGCCCGAGCCCTGCGCGCCGCGCATCAGAATGCCGTGCGTGATGACGCCGCCCCCGATCCCTGTCCCGAGCGCGACGAAGACCAGGTGGTCGGTCTCGCTGCCGACCCCGAAGCGGAACTCACCCCACGCCGCCGCATTGCCGTCGTTCTCTATCGATAGAGGCATTCCGATCTTCGGCTCGAGCTCGTCCTTCAACGGGATGCCCTCGACCGCGCGCAGGTTAGGGGAGAAGACGACCTTGTTCTCCCGAGCCAGCACCAGACCGGGCACGGCGAGGCACACTCCCCCGACTTCCAGGCCGTCCCCGACCTCCGAGATCGCCCTGGCTATGGCCTCGACCAGCGTC
>Ga0126306_10000713_pt1 | contig 16387 bp, 12 predicted proteins | sample Plot27_FD_92592 | JGI IMG/M metagenome (GOLD analysis project Ga0126306, IMG submission 92592) | Serpentine soil microbial communities from UC McLaughlin Reserve, CA, USA - Plot27 | ecosystem: Environmental > Terrestrial > Soil > Grasslands | place: USA: UC McLaughlin Reserve, Lake County...
CGCCGTCGCCGATCACGATCTCCTCCTCGCCCTCGAGGCGGGCATCGATCCCCTCGTCCTCGAGACAGCTCATCGCCACCGCGCGCTTGTCGGAATCGTCGTCCGAGGGCGCGGCGTCGTCCGACCCGAGCCCGCAGCCCGTGAGCAGGCCGACGAGCACGAGGGCGAGTAGCAGAAGACGGCGCTTCATCGGGGCGCGCACGGTAGCGGCCTGGGTCAGCGCAGCGTCCGAGTCTTGCGCCAGCGCTTGCGCATGTCGAAGTACACGTCCTTTCGGCCGTTGTTCTCCTCGATCAGGCTCTTGTTGTGCCACGGCGGGCTGGCCCAGTCGGGTGGGGCTCCGCCGACCCAGGTGGGGTCCACCCGGAAGTCGCGCAGCGCCCACCAGATCGAGCCGGCAACGTACGGCTTGGAGCCGTGGATCCGCAGGTGGTCGACTGCGAACTTGCGCTGGAACTGGAAGCTGCCCGGCTGCTCGACCGGTCCGTCGCGTACCGCCTCGGCGCCGAACTCGGTGATCACGAGCGGCAGGTTCGGGTTCGCGGCGTGGATCGAGTCGAGGTAGGGACCGAGCTCGTCGGTCGTGGTCGGCGGCCGGACGAGGTCGGCCTTGTACGAGTCGTACCAGCCGAAGTACTCGTTCACGCCGAGCACGTCGAGGTGGCGGTAGATCGAGCTGGTCGGCGGCTCGCCCACGCGCGACTGGCGGTCGATCGACACGAAGCGGGTGTCGTCGAGCTCACGCACGCCAGCCGCGGCGTCCTCGATGAATCGTGCGAGGCCCTGGCCGACGATCCCGAGCTCCGGGCGATTGCCCGCCGGCTCGTTGGCGAGCGACCAGGTCATGATCGACGGGTGGTTGATGTTGTTGCGGACCGTGAGCGTGACGGCGCGCCTGGCGGCAAAGCGTACGCTCGACTGGTCGAAGAAGCTGTTCGGCAGCTGGTAGACCGGGGCGTCGACCCAGTAGAGGATCCCGTACTTGTCGAAGGCCTCGAGGAAGGCCGGATGGAGCGGGTAGTGCGACCGCGTGATGGTGGCGCCGAGGTCACGCAGCCGGGAGACCAGCAGCCGCCGGGTGCCCTGTGAGAGCGCGCCGCCCTCCTCGAGGTCGTCCTCGTGGATGCTGGCGCCGCGCGCGTTGAGGCGGCGCCCGTTCAGGAGGATCACCCCGCCGCGCCCCGTCTCGAGCTTGCGCACGCCGAAGCGCAGGCGGTACGCGGCGCGGCGCTCCCCGTCCTCCTGGGCGTACACCGTCATCGGGTACAGCGTGGGACGGCCGGGCTGCCAGAGCTTCGGGTGCTCGATCGTGAAGCGCGTGGTGAGCTCGCGGTGCGCGTTCTTCTCCACCTGCTTCGGATCGAGCACGTAGCGCTCGCCCGCGGCGGACACGACGAGCGTGACGTCGCGGTCCCTGTCGGTCAGGTTGCGCAGCTCCGCCCGCACCTCGACCTTGGCCGGCCCGCCGACCTTCGGCAGGCGCGGCACCACCTCCACGTGCTCGAGGTCGATCGTGTCGATCTTGCGCACCTCGACCTCGCGCAGCAGACCGCCGAAGTTCCACCAGCCGCCGCTGCCGAAGCCGTTGAATGCCGCGGGGCGCCAGTGCGTGAGGTCGGTGTTGCTGCGCAGCGAGGAGACCTTCACGACCAGCGTGTTGCGCCCCTTGCGGAGCCCGTTCAGGTCGGCCTCGAACGGGAAGTAGCCGGTGTACCCGCCGATCGCCTTGCCGTTGAGCCAGACCTTGGTGCGGTAGTTCGCGCCGAGGAAGCGGACCTTCCAGAACCAGTTCTCCTTCTTGGGCGTGCGCGGGAGGGTGAACTCCTTGCGGTACCAGCCCACCGACGACTTGTTGAGCGTCGTGTCCGTGGCGTTCCAGTTGTATGGCACGCCGATCGCGGTCCAGCCGACCAGGTCGTCCTGGTCGTACCAGCGCTCGGCGTCGCCGACGAAGGTGTCGTCCTGGCGGAAGTACCAGGTGCCGCCCAGCAGCTCGCGCGTGGCCTGACCCTCGTAGACGAGCGGCTTCCCGCCCGGGCGCTCCACCACCAGCTCCGGCGAGGGTGCGGGTTGGGGCGGCGCCTGCTCGCCGCTCGGGGGCCCCTGGCCGCCGCCCTGCGCGGACGCCGCGGCGGGCAGCGCGCAGAGCGACGCCAGCAGAGCCGTGAGTGTGAGAGCGGGGGAGCGCACGGGCCGGAGAGCGAGCAGCGCAGGAGGGTAGCGGCGGGAGGCAACGGAACGCCTGATTCGTGGTCCGCCGCGACGGGTACGACTGCTACCGTGCACTGCCGCGACCGGTCCCTCCGGGCCGGTCCATCTGCGCAGGAATCCTCGTCCGCCGGCCATCCCACGCGGCGCCGTTCATGAACCGACGCTTCGCGCTCATCCAAGCCCTCGTCTCCCTGGTCGCGCTCGCCGCCGTCGTGTGGTGGGCGTCCAAGCAGGACGCCCCCGAGTTCCCCACGGGCGGCGACGCCATCGGCTGGCTCGCGGCCGCGCTCGTGCTGTACGGCATCGCCACGCTGCTGCGCGGCGAGCGCTGGCACTGGATCCTGGTGGCCACGGGCGTGCGCACCCATCGAAGCGACTGCTATGCGCTCACCGCGGTCGGCTACATGGGCAACAACGTGCTGCCCGCGCGCGCCGGCGAGGCGCTCAAGGTGGTGCTCCTCTCCGGCCGCTGCGACGCCAGCAAGCGCACCCTGCTCGGCTCGGTCGTGGCGGAGCGGATCCTCGACCTGATGGCGCTGGCCACGATCTTCGTCGTTGTCGTCTACGGCGCGCTCAGCTCCAGCGTCCTGCCGACCGACCGGCCGCTGCTCGTGGCGGGCATCGGCGTGCTCCTCCTGGCCCTCGCCGGCGTGGGGCTCTGGATCCTGCGGCGCCACCACGTGTTCGAGCGGGCCCGCGACTGGCTGCGGCCGCTGGCCGACGCTCCGCGCGCGCTCCTGGGGCGTCGGGGCGTACTGCTGCTCGCGGGCACCTTCGTGCTGTGGACGTTCGAGGCCGCCGTGTACCTGGCCGTCGCGCGCTCGATGGATCTCGACTTCAGCGTCACCGGGGCGCTCTACCTCGTGGCGCTCACGAACTTCGTCGCGGCGCTGCCCGCCGCTCCCGGGTCGATCGGCACCTTCGACGCTGCCGTGGCGTTCGGGGCGCGCCGGCTGGGGGCCAGCGGGTCGATGGCCGTGACCTACATGCTGCTCCTGCGCTTCGTGCTGTACGTCCCGATCACGGTCGTCGGGCTCGTGATCCTGGTCACCCGGTACGGCGGCTGGTCGCGCCTGCGCACGGCCGTCCGGCTCGGCGCGGGAGCGGAGGCCGAGGCCGAGGCGAGTCGCGCGTAGGCCCGCCACGATGCGGGCGTCCGTCGCACAGTTCCGCACGCTGCGCCGGCGCGAGCTTGGCGGTGCGAGCCGTGCGTCGCTGAGCCACGCGGCGGGCCGCGCGGGCTGGTCGCACGGCGCCCAGATCGCCGCGATCATGGCGGGCTGCCTCGCGGTGTCGGCGGTCACGCTGCTGTTCCCGTCCACGCCGACGTACGACCCGTGGGCCTGGATCCTGTGGGGCCGCGAGATCGTGCACCTCGACCTGGTCACCGAGGGTGGTCCGTCGTGGAAGCCGTTCCCGATCCTCTTCACCGCGCCGTTCTCGCTGCTGGGGCAGGACCTCGCGCCCTACCTCTGGGTCTGGCTGGCGCGCGCGGGCGGGCTCTTCGGCTGCGCGATGGCGTGGCGGATGGCCAACCGGCTGATCGGCGGCGGGCTCTACGGCACGCTGGCCGGGATCAGCGCGTTCGCCGCGCTCTTCTCGAGCAACAAGTACGTGCGCGACGCCGCGCTCGGCAACTCGGAGCCACTGCTGGCAGCGGTCGTGCTCTGGGCCTTCGAGCGCCACCTCGACGGGCGGCGCGACCACGCCCTCTACTTGGGCTTCGCCGCGGCGCTGCTGCGGCCCGAGGCCTGGCCCTTCCTCGGCCTCTACGGCCTGTGGCTGTGGATGCAGAACCCCGAGCTGCGGGCGCGGCTGCTGGTGTTCGCCGCACTGATCCCCGCTGTCTGGTTCCTGCCCGAGTGGTGGGGGTCGGGCGAGCCGTTCCGGGCCGGCGAGCGCGCCAACGCGCCCAACCCCGGCTCGGCCGCGTTTGCCGACTCCCCGGCGGCCGAGCTGCTCGACCGCTTCGCGGCGTACACGATCGCGCCCGTCGAGCTCGGCACCGTCATCGCGGTCGGGTTTGCGGCGGTCATGTGGCTCCGCTTCCGGCGCGAGGGCGTCACGCTCGCGCTCGCGGTCCTCGGGGCCAGCTGGTTCCTGCTCGTGGCGGCCATGACCGAGGCGGGCTTCGCGGGCAACCAGCGCTACCTGATCGTGACGACCGCGATCGTGAGCGTGCTGGGCGGCATGGGTGCCGTGCGCGTGCTGCAGGGCGTGGAGTGGCTGGGGGCGCGCTACCTGGGGCCCAGGCGCGCGCGGACGGCCATGGCCGTGGCCCTCCTGATCGGCGTGGTAGTGGCCTCGCCCACGATCGTGGCGAAGGTCGACAACACGGCGCGAGTGCGCGGGGGGCTCGAGCACGAGGCCTACCTGTGGCACGACCTCAGGGGCCTGATCGACGACGCCGGGGGCAAGTCGGATCTGCTCGCCTGCGGCGGCGTGTTCAGCGGTCCCTTCCAGACCCAGATGGTGGCCTACGAGCTGGGCATCCACGGGATCCAGGTGGGCTGGAAGGTCACCCCGCCGCCCGGGGTGGTGTTCCGCACCCGCACGGTGCCCGACGGACCGCTCGTGACGAAGCCCACCGACGATCGCTTCCGGCTCGTCGACACGAAGGGGAAGTGGCGCCTCCTGACGGTGCCGCCCGAGGGCCGCAGCGACTGTCCCAGGGCGAGCCGCTTCGCGCCGACGTCGGGCACCGCAGGCAACGTGGCCACGAAGGACGCCCCGCTCGAGGTGATCGGAGACCCCAAGCGGCCTCAGGCACGGCCGGAGCCGTGAGATCGGACGCCCGGATGGCGGACGTTTCAATCAGACCTGCGGGCCGGAGGCCTGCAGGGGGTAACCCTCACTAGGATCGCCGGGTTGGCAAGCGTCGCTTCACGAATCCGTCCCCTGCCGAGCATTCGCTCGCTGCCGTCGAGCTTCGTGCTGCCCGTTGTCGTGGTGGGCGGGCTGCTGCTGGTCTCCTTCTACCTGCGCACGCACTCGCTGGGCGAGTCGCTCTGGATGGACGAGGGCCTCTCGATCGGGATCGGCTCGCAGCCGCTCTTCGACATCCCCAGCGTGCTGCGGGTGGACGGCTCGCCGCCGCTCTACTACATGGCACTGTCGATCTGGATGGACCTGGTCGGCAGCGGCCCTGGGGAGACGCAGGGGCTGTCGGTGGCGATCGCGCTGCTGTCGGTACCGGGCGGCCTGTGGGCCGGCTGGAGCCTGTTCGGGCGGCGCGCCGGCCTGATTTGCGCAGCGCTCTGCGCCGTCAACCCGTTCCTGACGAACTACGCGCAGGAGACCCGCATGTACGCGCTCATGCTGGTGCTCTCGCTGCTTGCCACCGCCGCCTTCCTGCACGTGTTCGCCTTCGGGCGGAGGCGCTACCTGCCGCTGTTCGCGGTGCTGCTCGCGCTCATGCTCTACACGCACAACTGGGGCCTGTTCCTGGCCGCCGGGCTCGTCTGCGCGCTCGTGCCCTGCTGGTACGTGTCCGAGGTCCGCTCGAGCTTCTGGAGGGACGCACTGATCGGGTTCGGATTCGCCGGCCTGCTCTACCTGCCCTGGCTGCCCACGCTGCTGCACCAGGTGCAGCACACGGGTGCCCCCTGGCTCAACCCGCCCAACTTCGGCGCCCCGATCCAGATCTCGAAGTCGCTGCTCGGCGGCGGCACGCCCACCGTGGCGCTGGTGCTCGCCGGTGGCTCCGGCATCGCCGCCGTGATCGCCCGGCGCGTGGAGGATAAGGAGCGCACCGCCGTGCTCGCCGGGGCGGTCACGGTGCTCGCCACGCTTGCCGTGGCGTGGATCGTCTCCCAGGTGTCGCCGGCGTGGACCACGCGCTACCTCGGCGTGCTGCTCGGGCCGATGCTGCTGCTGGCGGCGCTCGGACTCGCCCGCGCGGGGGCGCTCGGCCTGATCGCGCTCGTGATCATCCTCGGGATCTGGGCGATCCCGCGGTCGTACGGGCTGGAGAACAAGTCGAACGCCTCCGACCTGCGCAAGGCGGTGGCGCCGGGGCTCAGCGAGGGGGACCTCGTGGTCTCCATGCAGCCCGAGCAGGGGCCCCTGCTCGCCTACCACCTGGAGGACCTCGGCGGCGCGCCGAAGCTCAGGTTCGCCAGCCCTCTGGGACCGGTCGAGAACGACCGCGTGATGGACTGGACCGACGGCTACGACAAGATGAAGGACGCGACACCTGCCACGAAGCTCGACCCCCTGCTTGATAGGCTTCCGCGCGGCGGGCGCGTCCTCTTCGTGTATCCGGTCACGGCCCGCGCGGACGACTGGGATGCCCCTTGGACCCAGCTCGTGAGGCGTCGAGCCGCCCAGTGGGGCGCGGCGCTCGCCGCTGACAAGCGCTTCGAGATGGTGGACGCCGTGCCGCCCAACTATCGCCGCGCCACCCGGATCGGCGTGCGGGGCGTGCTCTACGAGAAGACGACGACGGAAGAGACTGGATGACGAACAAGACCGCCACGACCGAGCTCGCCAGGCCGGAGCTGCGAGAGAAGCCAACGGTGATCCTCGGAGGAGGTCCCGCCGGACTCACCGCGGGCTATCTGATGGCCAAGCAGGGTCTCCCTGTGATCGTGCTGGAGGCGGAGGACCAGGTGGGCGGCATCGCCAAGACCGCCGTGCGCGACGGCTACCGCTTCGACCTCGGCGGCCACCGCTTCTTCACGAAGGCGAAGGAGGTCGACGCGCTCTGGCACGAGATCATGCGCGAGGAGTTCCTTCGGCGCCCGCGCATGTCGCGGATCTACTGGAACGGCAAGTTCCTCGACTACCCGCTGCGCGGCCCCGACGTGATCAAGAAGCTCGGCCCGGTCGAGCTCACCCGCGCGTTCCTCTCGTACCTGTGGGCGCAGCTCAAGCCGAAGGGCAAGGAGGAGACCTACGAGGAGTGGGTCTCGAACCGTTTCGGCAAGCGGCTCTTCAACCTCTTCTTCAAGGCCTACACGGAGAAGGTCTGGGGCGTGCCCACGTCCGAGATCCGCTCCGAGTGGGCCGCGCAGCGCATCAAGGGCCTGTCGTTCTTCAGCGCGGCGAAGTCCGCCTTCTTCGGGAACAAGGACGACAAGATCAAGAGCCTGATCTCCGAGTTCAACTATCCCCGCTACGGCCCCGGCCAGATGTGGGAGACGATGACCGACGACATCGAGAAGCTCGGCGGCCAGGTGCTCCTCAACCACCGCGTGACGAAGCTCGAGTTCGCCGGAGAGCGCTGCGTGCGCGTGCACGTCGGCGACACGAGCTGGGAGCCGGCCGCCGTGATCTCCTCGTTGCCGCTGCGCAACACGGTCGGGATGGCCGACCCCCATCCGAGGCCCGAGGTGATCGCCGCCGCGAAGGGGTTGCGCTACCGCGACTTCCTCACGGTCGCCGTGGTGCTCGACGGCGAGGACCTGTTCCCGGACAACTGGATCTACATCCACGAGCCCGGGGTGAGGGTGGGCAGGATCCAGAACTTCCGCTCCTGGAGCCCCTGGATGGTGCCCGAGCCGAGCAAGGCCTGCGTGGGGCTCGAGTACTTCTGCTTCCAGGGCGACGAGCTGTGGGAGATGGATGACGACAAGCTCGTCAAGCTCGGCGTGCGAGAGCTCGAGAAGCTCGGCCTGGCGCGGGCCGACCAGCTCGAGTTCGGCTTCGTCGAGCGCGTGCCCAAGGCCTACCCGATGTACGACGCGGACTACGCCGAGCGCGTGCACGCGATCCGCTCCTGGCTCGACGGCCTCGACAACTTCATCCAGGTCGGTCGCAACGGGCTGCATCGCTACAACAACTCCGACCACTCCATGCTCACCGCGATGCGCGCGGTGGACAACCTCGTGAAGGGCAGCGAGCACGACATCTGGGCCGTGAACGCCGAGTCGGCGTATCACGAGGAGGAGCAGCAGCAGGACCAGCAGCAGCCGTACATCGAGGCTCCCGAGACCGAAGCGCAGAAAGAGCCGCTGCACTCCTGACGCACCGTGAGCGCGGCCGCCTTCGCCCTCGTGATGGGGGCTGCGTTCATGCACGCGTCGTGGAACGTCCTGCTGGCCGGCGCGCGCGACAGCGAGGCGGCGACGGCGGTTGCCACGCTGTGCGGTTGCGTCCTGCTGCTGCCGGTGGCTCTTGCCACCGGGGACGTTTCGAGCGCCGCGCTGCCGTTCGCGGCCGCCTCCGCGTTGCTGCACGTGGCATACCTGGCGCTGTTGGCGCGCGCATACGCCGGTGGCGAGGTCAGCGTCGTGTACCCGGTCTCGCGCGGCGTGGCTCCGGTGCTGGTGCTGGTCGTGGCAGCGGTTGCGCTGGGTGAGGGCGTGCCTGCTCTCGCTGCGGTTGGGGTGGTCCTCGTGGCGGCGGGGGTGTTCCTCGTGGGGGCTTGGCGGGAACTTCCCGCCATGCGGGAAGAAGTCGACCCACCCCCCAGCCGAGACCTCCTCTTCGGCCTCGCCGTCGCCGCCACGATCGCCGCCTACACCGTCGTCGACGCGGAGGGCGTGGACCACGCTCAGGCACCGGCCTACCTTGCCCTGCTGTTGACCCCGTCGGCGCTCGCGTACGCGCTGATCCTCGCCGGCAACGGTCGCGCCGAGGCCATGCGCGCCGAGCTCCGCCCGCGCGCCGTCCTCACCGGCGCCCTTCTGGTCGGCGCCTACGGCTGCGTGCTCGCCGCGCTGCGTCTGGCCGACGCCGCGCCCGTGGCCGCCGTGCGCGAGTCGAGCGTCGTGATCGCCGCGCTGCTCGCCGCGGTCTTCCTGCGCGAGCGCGTGGATGCCGGCCGGCTTGCCGGAGCGGCCCTCGTGGTGGCCGGCGTGGCCGCCATCGCCTACTCGTAATAGGGCAGCGGGCCCCCGGCGGCGTCCAGGATCGTGGCGTAGAGCTCCTCGTTCACCTTGGGGTGCTCAGCCACGACGTTGGCCAGCTCGCGTGGATCCTCGCGAAGGTTGCAGAGCGTGCGCTCCTGCCCGCGGTTGTCGCCGATCAGCACCCAGTCGTCCGTGCGGATGAAGAAGCGGTTGTACATGCCGCCGTAGTGGAAGTCGCGGCGCTCTGGCGGCTGGCGGCCGTCGAGCGCGGGGGAGAGGTCCGTGCCCTCCATCCAGCCGGGCGGGCGGATCCCGACCGTCGAGAGCAGGGTCGGGCCGACGTCGTGCGTCGAGGTGAAGTAGTTGCTCGTGCCGCCGGCGGCCCTCCCGTCGGGGTGGATGAGGATGAAGGGCACCTGGGCGAGCTCGGGGTGCAGCTGGGAGGGGACCTTGCCGGTGTAGCCGCGCTCGCCGAGCAGGTAGCCGTGATCGCTCATCATGAGGATCACGGTGTTCTCGGCCATGCCGGACCGGTAGAAGCTTTCGAGGAACTCGCCGAGCCAGCGGTCGGTCTGAGTCACCTCGGCCGCGTAGATCGCATGCAGCTCGCGGATCTGCGCCTCGCTGAAGTTGCGCGCGAAGCCGTATGGCGTGACGCCGATCTTCGTGCCCCTGTAGCCCGGGTCGCTGTACATCCGGATGTACTTCTCGACCGGGCTCCAGGGCTCGTGCGGGTCGAAGCAGTCCACCACGAGGCAGAAGGGCTGACGCAGGCGGGCCGCGTCGAGCGTGTTGGCCGCCTCCCGGTACACGCGGGCGGCGCAGGTCTCCTCCTCGTTCACGCCCGCACCGCTGTTGGCCAGGTACTTGCGCATCCCGGGCAGGTAGCGCTCGTCGCGCAGGAAGGGCGGAAGCCACTCCCTCACCGTCGCGAGCGACACGGACTCGGGCGGCTTGTAGAAGCCCGAGTGGCCGACGATCGACCGCCAGTGGTCGAAGCTCTTGCGAAACGGCTCGTAGGCCTTCGGGAAGGCGAGGTGCGGGTTGTCCGAGACCTGGGCCACCCAGTAGCCGTGGCGGCGCAGCTCACTGGTGAAGGTGTGCTCGACGTCGTCGATCGGCAACCAGCCGGGGCTCGTGCCGAGCTCCTTGTTCGGCACGAAGTTGCGGTACGGGAAGATGCGCTTGGTCGTGAAGATCGAGCGGCGGGCCGGGATGGTGACCATCGCCTCCGGGAAGGCCCGGGTGAACCGCAGCCCCCGCTCCGCCAGGGCGTCCACGTTCGGCGTCCTCACCGTCTGCGAGCCGTACGCCCCGACGTGATCGGGACGCAGGCTGTCCACGATCAAGAGCAGCACGTTCATGTGCTCCCGAGAGCCGGTCTCGTCCATCGAGCAGCCGGCGTTGGGGAGCAGCGCAGCGCTCGCCGCCCCGGCGGCGCCTGCCTGAAGGAACCGGCGGCGGGTCAAGCGCATCGGGCGCGGAGGGTAGCGAGGCGCCAACTTCGTCCGGCCCGGCCGGGAAGGGCTTCAAAGCCTGCCGCCCGCTGCCGATGACAACGAGACATGCCTCGCCTCGCACCGATCCTGTTGACCGTGGTCGCGGCCCTCGTGGGTGCGGCCTCGGCCTCGGCGCAGACCCCCACCACGTACCCGCTGGGGCGCCTCGTGCCGCCGGAGCTCGCGGAGCCGCCGGCGACGATTCCGCGCGCGCCGATCGGCGAGTACCCGGAGGACTGGGCCGAGTGCCTGGCGAAGAACCCGCCGCCCCCGCAGACCTATCCGCGCGACCTCGACGTGCGCGGGGCCGATCCCGCCGCCCCGAATCCGCTGGTGGGCACCAAGTGGTTCGTGGATCGCATGGAGCCCGCCTACACGCAGTGGGCCCGGTGGAAGCGCGCCGGTCAGACCACCGACGCCGACACGATCTGGCGGCTGGCCCGCGAGCCGCGCTTCCGCTGGTTCGGTCGCTTCACGCGCCCTCACATGCAGAAGAAGGTGCGTGGCTTCCTCGACCGCGTGCAGTGCGACCAGCCGGGCGCCGTGCCGATGATGGTCGTGATGCGCCACCAGGGGCGCTCCTGCAGCGGGAAGTACCTCGCGGGCGGCCTGGCCGAGGACCGCCGGACGATGAAGTGGTATGACGACTTCGCGGCGGCGATCGGCGACGATCGCGTGGTGATCGCCTTCGAGCCCGACTCCCTCGGCACGATGGACTGCCTGGCTCCGCGTCGCCGTGACGACCGCCTGCGAATGCTTCGCCACGGCGTGGACGTGCTCTCCCAGCTGCCGAACGCGACGGTCTACCTCGAGGCCGGCGCCTCCGACTGGGAGCCCGCCGAGCGCACCGCCAAGCAGCTGCGCAAGATCGGCATCCACAAGGTGCGCGGCTTCATGCTGAACGTGACCCACCACGACTGGACGCGCTCCAACATCCTTCACGGGCTCGAGATCTCCCGCCGCGTTGGCGGCAAGCCGTTCATCGTCAGCACGAGCTACAACGGCCGAGGGCCGCTTCATTACAGGAAGTGGATCAACCGCGCCAAGCACATGTGGCGCACCATCAACGTCTGGTGCCACCCGGGCCTGCGCGGGCTGGGACCGCCGCCCACCACGGCCACCTCGAACCGCAAGGTCGACGCCTACATGTACGTCAACCGGCCGGGATACTCGGCGGGCGCCTGCAACGGCGGCCCGCTGCCGATCGGCTCCTGGTGGGCGGAGCGCGGCCTGATGTACGCGCAGTACCAGACCGCCTGGGAGTCACCGCCGCGCGACACCAAGCATGGCCACTACAGGCACTACTCGCTCAGAGCCCTGGGCGCGTTCAACTGAACGGCTCGGGCTCCCGGGCCTTAGGCACCCGGATCAGCGACGGCCCGAAGCCCTGCTCGCAGTCGTCCAGCCGGTAGATGCGCACGGTCGGGCCGGGGCGCTCGTACTCCGGCGGGTAGTAGTTGTATGAGAGGTCGAAGTTGAACGGCACGGGGTCCGCGCCCTCGTCGTACGGGCTGAACTCGCGCACGAGCTCGGACTCGCGCTCGAGGCGCGCGTAGTAGGCACGCGCCTCGCGGTCGCGCTCCGCCCGGTCGCGAACCACGTTCACCGTCGCGACGAGGCAGTAGCCGTAGAGGCGGTAGTCGTCGATCACCGCGGGGGTCAGGACGGCGCCGTACGCGGAGGCGCGCACCCCTCCGTCAGGGCGCACGAACAGGCCCGGCTTGTACTGGGCGCAGACCCGCCGCCCCCCGGCCGCAGCGTACGACCAGCCGGGCTCGGTCCAGCCCGCACGCCGCGGGCAGCGCCCGAGCCACGACGGAATCTGCCCGTCGGGGTTCGACCGGAAGTAGCGGCCCGGAACGGCGGGCTCGATCGACACGCGCAGCTCGGGGGGGAAGCGATCCTCGAGGTAGGCGCGCGCCTGGCTCAGCGTGTCCTCGCGGCCGAGCACCTGCGCGGTGCGCACGTCGGCGGCGAGGGGCTGCGCGACCACGAGCGCGGTGAGCCCGGCAGCGGCGGCGGGGACCAGACTCGGCCTGCGCGCGAGCAGCTCCGCCGCCTGCGAGATCGCCACCCCTGCGAGCAGTGCCAGCGTTGGGTAGGCCGGCAGCAACCAGCGCCCGAAGTAGCGCGACTGCACCGCCAGGTAGACGAACAGCGCTACAGGCATCGAGACGAGCACGAGGCCGCGCACGAGGTCCCGACGCAGCACGAGAACGGCGCCCGCGAGCGCCGCGGCGAGCCCGACCCAGCCGAGGCCCCACGTGAGGCTGTCGAGGTAGTAGGACACGCCGCCGGACTCCTGACCCGGCTTGGGATCGTTGGCGGCGACGTCGGCCTGGTCCCGCAGGTCGCGCCACCAGTCGTCGAACGAGCCGAACAGGTAGGGGTTGAGGACCGCGAACACGGCGACCGCGCCGAGGCCCGCCAACGCCAGGCCACCCGCCCGGCTGAGGCTTGGCCGTGCCAGCGCCGCGATCAGGACCGCCAGCCCCGCCAGCCCGGCGGTGTACTTGAACGCCGCCGCGAGGCCCACCGCCGCGCCCGCCATGGCCCAGTCGCGCAAGCGGTCCTGCTCGTGGACGCGGATCGCGAAGAGGATTGCAAGGCTCACGCCGGCGAGCGAACCGACGTCGGTGACCGCCACCCGCGAGTACGCCACGGGCAGGAATGCGAAGGCGAGCACGGCGGCCGCCACCAGCCCCTCGCGGACCCCCCACAGGCGCCGCGCCGCCGCATAGGTGGCCGCCACGCCCGCCATGCCCAGTACCGCCGCGAGCGTGCGGGCGGCGATCCAGATCTCGCCCGGATCCTTGTCGAACTGCTCGGTCACGTTCCCGTAGGAGAGGTCGAAGAGGAAGCCGAGCGGCCCGTAGAGCACCCGCAGCAGCCCGTAGACCAGGTACGTGTAGGCGGCGGGGTTCTGGTAGTAGCCGGGGTCGAGGTCCTGCCAGAACATCTCCACGGCGCGGCTCGTGAAATGCGATGCCTCGTCGATCGAGTAGACGAACGGCAGCCCGTAGTCGTTGTTCCAGACCCGCAGCGCGAAGCCGGCAAGCAGGATCAGGGCCAGGATCAGGCGGTGCACGGGGGGCACCCTACGGCGTGGACGTGCTCTCGCAGCTGCCGAACGCGACGGTTCACCTCGAGGGCGGCGCCTCGGACCGGGAGTCCCCTCGCCGTACCGCGAAGCAGCTGCGCACACCAACATCCGTCACGGGCTCGAGATCTCGCGCCGCACGGGGGGCAAGCCGTTCGTGATCAGCACGGCCACCAAGGGCCGGGGGCCGGTGCACTAACGCCGCTACCTGGCGCGGCACACGTGGCGCACCATCAACGTGTGGTGCCACCCGCCCATGCGTGGCCTGGCCATCCCGCCGACCACCACCACGCAGCACCCCACGGTCGACCCCTACCTGTGGATCAACCGTCCCGGCTACTCGGGCGGCGCCTGCAACGGCGGGCCGCGCTGCAGATCGGCTCCTGGTGGCCCGAGCGAGCGCTGATGCTCGCGAAGTACCAGAACACCTGGATCCGTCCTCCGCAGGGAACGAGGTTCGGCCTCTTCAACCGCTACTCGATCCGCGAGGTGGCGGGCGACGGGTATCGTTGACTGGGCAGTCAACGATGTCTGACATGACCGCCACAGAGCGCGATTCCGAGCACCTGCGCAGGGCCATCGAGCTCGCTTCCCGGGCGCGTGGCCAGACGAGCCCGAACCCCATGGTCGGCGCGGTCGTGGTCAAGGACGGGCGCGTGATCGGCGAGGGCACGACCGAGCCACCGGGCGGGGCGCACGCCGAGCGCATGGCGCTCGCCGCGTGTGCCGAGGACCCGGTGGGAGCCACCCTGTACGTGTCGCTCGAGCCGTGCTGCCACCAGGGGCGCACCCCGCCGTGCACAGAGGCGATCCTGGAGGCCGGCATCTCCCGAGTGGTGATCGCCTCGGACGACCCAACGACCAAGGCCGCGGGCCGCGGGCCCGGCATCCTGCGCGACGAGGGGGTGCACGTCGACTGGGTGGACGGCACGGTGGCCGAGAGCGCCCGCCTGCTCAACCAGCCCTTCCGCAAGCACGCCCGCACCGGTCGCCCGCTGGTGGTCTTCAAGTCCGCGATGACGCTGGACGGCAAGGTGGCCACGGTCACCGGCGACTCGCACTGGATCTCGAGCGAGGCGAGCCGCGCCCGCGCCCACCGCTGGCGTGCCGAGTCCGACGCTGTGGCGGTCGGCATCGGCACGGCGCTGTTCGACGACCCCCAGCTGACCGCCCGGGTCGAGGGCGTGGCGCGCCAGCCGCGCCGCGTGGTGTTCGACTCGGAGGCCCGGCTGCCGCTTGACTCGAAGCTCGTGCGCGGCGTGGCGGAGGTGCCGGTCACGGTGGTCTGCTCGCGGGCCGCCGCGCGCACGTCCGTGCAGGCGCTCGAATCCGCCGGCGTCGACGTGATCGTGGCGACCGGCCAGAACGAGGGCGCTCGCGCCGAGACCGCGCTCGACGAGCTCGGCGCGCGCGACGTCCAGTCGATCCTGCTCGAGGGCGGCCCGCACCTGGCCGGAGCCTTCCTCGAGGCCGACGAGATCGACGAGGCCCGCATGTTCGTCGCGCCGCTGATGGCCGGCGGCCGCGAGGCCCGCACCGCCGTGGAGGGCATCGGGATCGAGCGGATCGCCACGGCCCCGCGCGCGCTCTACGTCGAGGTCGACCGGATCGAGGACGACGTCCTGATCATCGCTCGCCTCAAGGAGTGGTAGGCCGATGTTCACCGGGCTCGTGATCGGCAAGGGAACGATCCGCTCGATGCGCGACGGCCGTCTCGAGATCGGCACGCCGTTCGGAGCTGAACTCGAGCGCGGCGACTCGGTCGCCGTCAACGGCGTCTGCCTCACCGCGGTGGACCCCTCGCCGGAGGGCTTCGCCGCCGACGTGATGCCCGAGACGCTGCGCCGCTCGTCGCTCGGACCGCTCGGCGACGGCGACGAGGTCAACCTCGAGCTGCCGCTGCGCGCTGGCGACCGGCTCGGCGGGCACGTCGTGCAGGGCCACGTGGACGGCACCGGCACGGTCGAGAAGGTGCGCGAGGAGTGCGGTTCGCGGGTGGTGCGGATCGGGGCCGACCCGGGGCTGCTGCGCTACGTCGTGGAGAAGGGCTCGATCGCGGTCGACGGGGTCTCGCTCACGGTGAGCGCGATCGACGACGATGCGTTCGAGGTGTCGCTGATCCCCGAGACGCTCGAGCGGACCACGCTCGGCCAGGCGGTCGACGGGAGGGTCGTGAACCTGGAGGTGGACGTGTTCGCGAAGTACGTGGAGAAAGCAATCCGTGCGCACCCGGCCGAGCCGGGTGCTTCGGCCGAGCCCAAGCTATGAGCACACCGTTCAGCCCCATCGAGGAGGCGCTCGAGGACGTCCGCGCCGGGAGGATGGTCGTGGTCTGCGACGCCGAGGACCGCGAGAACGAGGGTGACCTCACGCTGGCGGCCCAGTTCGCCACACCCGAGGCGATCAACTTCATGGCCATGCACGGGCGCGGCCTGATCTGCCTCGCGCTCACACCCGAGCGCTGCGACGAGCTCGGGCTGGACCTGATGGCCGCCAAGAACGAGTCGCCCTTCCAGACCGCGTTCACGGTCTCCGTCGAGGCGCGCGAGGGCATCACCACCGGCATCTCCGCGCACGACCGGGCGCACACGATCCAGGTGGCGATCGACCCCTCCACTCGACCGCAGGACCTGGTGCAGCCCGGCCACATCTTCCCGCTCAAGGCGAAGGGCGGCGGGGTGCTCGAGCGCACCGGGCAGACCGAGGCGGCGGTGGACCTTGCGCGGCTGGCGGGCCTCAACCCGAGCGGCGTGATCTGCGAGGTCATGAACGACGACGGCACG
>Ga0126306_10000714_pt1 | contig 16374 bp, 18 predicted proteins | sample Plot27_FD_92592 | JGI IMG/M metagenome (GOLD analysis project Ga0126306, IMG submission 92592) | Serpentine soil microbial communities from UC McLaughlin Reserve, CA, USA - Plot27 | ecosystem: Environmental > Terrestrial > Soil > Grasslands | place: USA: UC McLaughlin Reserve, Lake County...
ATGGTTCCTCGAACACCGCGAGCGGGCCGCGTTCGACCACGCCTCCGCGGTCGGCGCGAGCGACACCGTGGTCGCGGTCGAGGAAGGCCAACTGCGCCACGTGGTCGTGGAGCAGAAGGCCGCTCAAGGAGAACCCGAAGCCTGAAACCCGATGCCCGTAGCCTGAGCGACCGAAGGGAGCGACCATCACCGAGACCATAAAGGTGCGCGAGGACGAGGAATTCGACCGGGGCAAGGTCGAGGCGTACATGCGCGAGCGCATAGAGGGGCTGCCCGAGGGGGAGCTTGAGGTCAGGCAGTTCCCGTCGGGGGCGTCGAACCTGACTTACCTGCTGAAGATCGGCCCTTGGGAGGGCGTGCTGCGCCGTCCTCCGTTGGGTCCCATCCCGCCCAAGGCGCACGACATGGGCCGCGAATCGAGGGTGCTGTCGCGCATACACGACTACTTCCCGCTCGCCCCGGAGCCCTACTTCTTCATCGACGACGAGTCGGTCATCGGGGCGCCCTTCTACGTGATGGAGCGCCGCAAGGGCGTCGTCATAGACGACTCGTTCCCGGAGGGGATAGAGCCCAACCCCGGGTTGTGCCGGGCGCTCTCCGAGACGGTCGTCGAGACGCTGGTGCGGCTGCACGCGGTGGACATCGAGGAGGCGGGGTTGGGGGATCTCGGCCGGCCGGAAGGCTTCCTCGGGCGGCAGGTTAAGGGTTGGATCGGGCGCTACGACAAGGCCAAGACCGAGGAGATAGACGAGGTAGGGCCGCTCACCAAGTGGCTTTCCGAGAACGTCCCCGAGAGCCCGGCGCCTGCCATCGTGCACAACGACTACAAGCTAAACAACCTGCTCCTCAACCCCGACGACCTCACCGAGGTTCGGGCCGTGCTCGACTGGGAGATGACCACGATAGGCGACCCGCTCTTCGACCTCGGGAACTCGCTGTCGTACTGGACCCAGCCCGACGACCCCGAAGACCTCAAAGAGGTCCTGCCGAGCGTGGTCTGCTCCGGGCCGAAATTCCTCACGCGCAAGGAATTCGTGGGCCTGTACGCCGAGAAGAGCGGGCGGGACCTCTCCGACATCCACTTCTACCTCGTGCTCGGATACTTCAGGCTCGCGGTGATCGTCCAACAGATCTACTTAAGGTGGCACAGGGGCCAGACCAGGGACGAACGCTTCGCCGCCTTCGGCCCGAGGGTACGCGGCCTCATAGAGCACGCCCACGATCTGGCAGGGAGGGGTGGGTGACCGAACCTATCTCCACCGTCGGCGTCCTCGGCACCGGCACGATGGGCGCCGGCATCGTCCAACTCGCCGCCCAAACGGGACACAAGGTCGTGGCCTGCGACCTGACCGTCGAGGCCCTGGAACGCGCCCAACTCTACGTCCGCGACGGCTTCGCCCGCTTCGCCAAACGCGGCGCCTTCTCCGAAAGCGAAGCCGAGGAGCACTACGACCGCATCCACTGGACCATAAACCCGGAGGAGATGGCCGGCGCCGGCGCGCCCATCGAAGCGACCGTCGAGCAGGTCGAGCCCAAAAAGGCGGCTTTCAGAGTCTTGGACGAGGTCTTGCCGTCCGACGCCTTGGTGCTGACCAACACCTCTTCCATCTCCATCACCGACCTCGCCTCCGCGACGGAGAGGCCCGACAGGGTTTGCGGGACGCACTTTTTCACCCCGCCGCCGGTGCGGGAGGCCGTCGAGGTGCCGCGCGGTTTGCTGACCAGCGACGAGACGGTCGAGCGGGTGAAGTCGCTCATCGGGTCGTTCGGGAAGTTGCCCGTCGTCCTCGAAAAGGACGTGCCCGGGTTTGTGGCGAACCGGTTTCTCATGCCGATGCTGATCGAGGCGGCGCGGCTGCTGGAGGAGGGCGTGGCGACGAAGGAGGAGATCGACCTGCTGGTGAAAAAGGGCATCGGGTTCCCCATCGGGCCGTTCGAGCTCGGGGATTTTATCGGGTTGGACGTGGGCCTCGACGTTATCTCCTACGTCCACGAGGAGCTGGGCGACCCGTACTACGCGCCGCCGCGCATCCTGAGGGAGATGGTCCGCGCCGGGCGCCTGGGCCGGAAGACGGGCCGGGGCTTCTACGAGTACGGAGGGGAGGAGTAGCCGCCGTGGGCAGGCTCGAGGGGCGGGTGGCGCTGGTGACCGGGGCGGCCCGCGGCATCGGGTTCGCCGCCGCCACGCGCCTCGCCGAAGAGGGCGCGAAGGTGTGCCTGACGGACGTGGCCGGTACCGAGGAGGCAGCGGACAGGCTCGCGGACGGGGACCTGGACGTGTTCGGGGCGCGCCTGGACGTGACGAAGGGCGACCAAGCCGAGGCGGTGGTCGGCGAGGTCGTCGCGCGGTTCGGGCGGCTCGACATCCTGGTCAACAACGCCGGGGTGACGCGCGACAACTTCCTGTACAAGATGAGCGACGCGGACTGGAAGACGGTCCTCGACGTGCATCTGACGGGGGCGTTCCTGTGCAGCCGGGCGGCGCAGGGGCCGATGGTCGAGAACGGGTACGGCAGGATCGTCAACGTCTCCTCGGTGTCGGCGCTGGGTAACCGGGGCCAGGCCAACTACTCGGCGGCCAAGGCCGGGTTGCAGGGCTTCACTCGAACGCTCGCCGCGGAGTTGGGGCGCTTCGGCATAACCGCCAACGCCGTCGCCCCCGGCTTCGTGGAGACGGAGATGACGCGGGCGACGGCCGATAGGATAGGCGTGGACTGGGAGACGTTCGTCGCGAAGCGGGTAAAGGACATACCCGTGGGCAGGAGCGGCAAGCCCGAGGACATCGCGGCGGCGATACTGTACTTCGCCTCCGAGGAGGCCGGGTTCGTGAGCGGGCAGGTCATGTACGTCGCCGGGGGACCGCGGGGGTGAGGGCGCATCCTGGTGGAGAGTTCGGCGCGTCCGTTCGTGGGGAGTCGTGTTTGGTGGTGGTTGCGCTTGAAGCCAAAAATACGGTTGCAACCACCACCAAAGTAGGGAGTAGGGAGTCGGGAAAGCTTGGGTTCCTGGCGCACATTGGCTACGCCGACGATCATCTGGAACAGGTATGAGCCAGATCGAACGCTGGAGAAGCATGGTCGGTGAACGCTCCGAGCGGGTGTGGAACGTCGTCGAGCGTGGGGCCGTCAGGAAGTTCGCCAAGGCCATAGGGGACCCGAACCCGCTGTACGCCGACGAGGCGGCGGCGAAGGGGAGCCGGTACGGTGCTTTGGTCTCGCCGCCGACGTTTCCGCGTACGTTCGAGTACGGCGAGATCCGGGGCATGGGCTGGCCGGAGGGCGGGATGCTCCACGGCGAGCATCGCATAGAATACAGAGGGGGACCGCTGCGCGTCGGCGAGGAGATCTACTGCTCCACGGAGCTGAAGGATTACTACGAGAAGGAGAGCCGCGGCGGCCTGCTCGGCTTCGTTGTCGTGGAACGCTCGGGCGAGACGCCCGCCGGCGAGCGCCGCTTCACGATGCAGGACGTCGCGGTCGTCACCCCGGCCCTGAGAAGGACCCTCGAAAATGAGTGAGGTCGTACCCGCCTGGGAGGCCGGCGACGAGCTGGAGGAGAGGATCCTTCCGCCCGTCACGCGTCTGCAGCTCAGCGAGTACGCCGGCGCCTCGGGGGACTTCAACCCGATCCACACCATAGACGAGGCCGCCGAGGAGGCCGGCCTACCGGGCGTCATCGCCCACGGCATGCTCACGCTCGCCTCCGTCGGCCTCCTGTTCTCTCCCTACCTGGAGCACGGCTACGTGAAGACGCTTCGCGCCCGCTTCTCCGGAATGGTCTTTGTGGGAGACGAGCTGGCTATCGGGGGACGCGTTACCGGCTCCGAGGAGACCGAAGAGGGCCGACTCCACGCCTTCGAGGTCTACGCCAGGCGGGGCGAAGATACCGTCGCGTCGGGTGTTTTGGGCTTCCTGGTCTACGCCCCCGACGGCTCGGGGCCGGCTTGACATTCCGGCTGCTGTTCGTGGGGGACGTCGTCGGGGATGCCGGCGTGGAGGCGGTGCTGAGCATCGTCCCGGATCTGCGCGAGCGGCTCCGCCTCGACGCCGTCGTCGCCAACGGGGAGAACTCCGCCCCCGGCGGCCGGGGCATCACCGACAAGAGCGCCACCGCCCTGCTCTCGGTCGCGGACTTTCTTACTCTTGGCAACCACGCCTTCGACGCGGAGAGCGAGTTCCTGGATCGGGAACCGCGGATCGTGCGCCCGGCGAACTTTGGGCAGGACTCGCCGGGACGGGGTTGGGGGACGTTCGGGGTGAACGGCGCCACCGTGGGCGTCACGAACGTGCTCGGGCGGGTGTTCGTGGACCGTTCGACGACCTCGCCCTTCCGGGCGGCGGAGCGCGCCGTCGAGGAGTTGGAGGCGGACGGGGCAAACTTCGTGCTGGTGGACGCGCACGCCGAGGCCACGAGCGAGAAAGAGGCGCTGGGCTATCACCTGGCGGGACGGGTGCATGCCGTGCTCGGCACGCATACCCACGTCCCGACCGCGGACGCGCGGGTGTTGCCGGGCGGGACGGCGTACGTGACGGACGTGGGCATGACCGGCCGCGCGGGAAGCGTCATCGGCTTCGACCGCGAGCACTTTATAGGGCTTTTCCTGGGCGAGCGGCGGGACAGGCTCCCGGTCGCCAGCGAGGGGGACGTGGTTTTCAGGGCCGCGGTGGTGGAGTTCGACGCCGCAGAGCGCCGGGCCGTCGGGATCGAGCCGGTCCGCCTGGAATGGACGCGACGCGACGAGAGGGGAGGAGGGGCATGAGCGTCGAGAGGATCGCCGTCGTAGGCGCCGGCGTGATGGGGCGCGGCATCGCGCACGTGGGCGCCCTGGGCGGCTTCGAGGTGCGGCTGCACGACGCGGACGCCGGGGCGTTGGGGGGCGCGCTGCGCGGCATCGAGGGGGAGATGAAAAAGGCCATAGGGCGCGGCAAGCTCGACGAGGAGGCGATGCGCGAGGGGCTGGGACGCATCTCGGCCACGGGGGATCTCGCGGAGGCCGTCGCGGACGCGGACCTCGTGATCGAGGCCGTCCTGGAGAAGATGGATCTGAAGCTGTCGCTGTTCGGGCAGGTCGACGAACTGTGCCCGGAGCACGCCGTGCTCGCGACCAACACCTCGACGATGAGCCCGACGGAGATCGCGGCGGGCACAGAGCGCCCCGGCCGCTGCATCGCCATGCACTTCTTCAACCCGGCGCACAAGATGAAGCTGGTCGAGTTGATACGCGGCGTCGAGACGACCGACGAGACGGTGAAGATAGCGCGCGAAACCGCGGAGCGCATGGGCAAGGAGACCGTGGAGGTCTACGAGTTCCCTGGTTTCGTGACCAGCCGCATCAACTGCCTGGTCGACAACGAGGCGATGAACATGCTGGTCGAGGGCGTGGCGAGCGCCTCGGACATAGACAAGGCCGTGAAGCTGGGGCTCGGCTACCCGATGGGGCCGCTGGAGCTCGCCGACCTCGTCGGCCTCGACACGCGCCTGCGGAACCTGGAGTACCTGCACGAGACGCTCGGGGAGAAGTACCGGCCCTCGCCGCTCTTGCGCAAGCGCGTCGCCGCCGGGCATCTGGGCAAAAAGAGCGGGCGCGGGATCTACGAGTACGACGCGGACGGGAACATACTGCGCTGAGGGAGGCTTCGGATGGCCGAGTACGAGACGATCCTGACCGGGGTCGAGGGCGGCGTAGGGACGATCACCATAAACCGCCCCGACGTCAGGAACGCGCTGAACACGCAGGTGGTGGGGGACCTGCGCGCCGCGCTGACCGAGTTCCGGTACGACGGCTCGGTGGGCGTCGTGGTCTTCACGGGGGCGGGGGACCGCGCGTTCGCCGCCGGGGCGGACATCGGGGAGCTGCGGGAGAAGACGATGCTCGACGCTCTGGGTTCGACGATGCAGCAGGTCTACGACGAGATAGAGGGCTACGAGAAGCCGACGGTCGCCGCCGTCAACGGCTACGCTTTGGGCGGCGGGTGCGAGCTCGCGATGGCGTGCGATATCAGAATCGCCTCCGAAAACGCGCGGTTCGGGTTGCCGGAGGTGACGCTCTCCATCATCCCCGGCGCCGGCGGCACGCAGCGGCTCGCCCGCCTGGTGGGCAAGGGCAAGGCGATAGAGATGGTCCTCACCGGCAGGATGATCAGCGCCGAAGAAGCCCTACGGGTAGGCCTCGTCACCCAGGTCGTCTCCCCCGAGAAGCTCCTGGAGGCCGCGCGCGAGACGGCGAACGATATCCTCAGCAAAGGCCCGCTCGCCGTCCGCCTCGCCAAGCTCGCCGTCCACGCCGGCTTCGAGACCGACCAGAAGACCGGCCTCGTGATAGAGCGGCTCGCCCAGGCCGTCCTGTTTACCTCCGAGGACAAACGGGAAGGCACGAGTGCGTTCGTCGAAAAGCGCGAGCCCAACTTCGAGGGAAGGTAGGGGATGGAGCCGAGCATAGACAGCGCCGCGGCCCCCGCACCCGCTGGTCCAAGAAGTCCGAGACCTAACTCGCGTTGGTTCGGTTCGCCTGCTCTCACGTTCTGCTCGACTTGGCGGTTTTCGGATAGAGTCCTATATAATTGCCGCTGCAAGCTGAGCGTATCTACGGGGCACGGTTGAGAAAGATAGCGGTCACTAACGCGAAGGGCGGGGTCGCAAAGACCACAACCTGCGTGAACATAGGCGCGGGACTGGCCTTGGCGGGCTACCGGACCCTCCTCGTGGATTGCGACACTCAAGGGCATGTGACGAAGAGTCTGGGCGTTCAGGCGGGTGAAGGATTGGCGGAACTTGTGCAGGGCGACGCTGACCTCAGGGACGTGCAAATCGAAGCTCGCGAGAACCTGTTCGTGATCGCTGGCGGAGGGGCGCTCTCCGGCGTGAAGCGCCTCATCTCTCGACGGGATATGCGCTCCGAGTTGGTGCTGAGCGAAGTCCTAGGAGGCCTACGAGGCTACGACTTCGTGCTGCTGGACACGGCACCCTCGTGGGACGTTCTCAACGTCAATTGCCTCTTCTACGTCGATGAGATCCTGATTCCGGTCTCGATGGAGGTGCTGGCGCTGCAGGGGATAGGCGACTTCCTTAGCCGCGTGAATCAGGTGCAGCACTATCGGGAGGACCTGCTCATACGGAGCATAATCCCTACGTTCTACGACGGTCGGGTGAGGAAAAGCGCCGAGATTCTGGAGCAGCTGGAGCGCCACTTTCCCGGTGCCGTCTGGCCAGCCGTGCGTTACAACGCGAGGCTCTCGGAAGCGCCGGGCTTCGGTCAACATATCTTTGAGTATGCGAAAAAGAGCAATGGAGCCGCCGACTACGCCCGCTTGGCGGAGCGGCTCGCGAAAGGGGGGTGAGCGAGGGCATGGGCAAGAGGAGGAAAGTGCCGGACGACCTTATGGGAACGATCCTGAGCGAGGCCTCCGGATCCTCGGGCGGGGACCGAACTTTTTCGGAGCCTCGCGGCTCGCGCAGCGCCGACCGAAAAACGGGCTCGCCTTCTTCCGTTGGCAAAGGCACCGCCTCTTGGGAGGAGCAGCCGGAGCGGGTGGGCATCGCGTTCAACCTTTCCAAACAGGTCAGCACGGAACTGGACAAGCTCCGGCTGGAGCTTCGGCCTGAGGGAGATATTAGCCCTTCCAAGTCCGAGATCGCCGAGGCAGCGCTTCGGATCGCTGTAGAGGACGTACGAGAGAGGGGCAGGGAGAGCGAACTGGTCAAGAGGCTAAGCGGGCAGCCCGCAGATCAGGCCGCGGGGGCTACCGGCGGGACGACCGACGGGGCGGACCGGATGACCCGGCGCAGCGTGGACGAAGCCGGCTTCATCGTCGAGACTACATACGACGAGAACGGGCAGATCGTAGACGAGGACGTGGTCGCCACCGTCGCCGACTTGCCGGTGGAGGCGGAATACGTGGACGAGGAGGGGAGGCTGGTGAGCCTGGCGAAGGACGGGCTGGGGAACATCTTCGAGCAGGTTATGGACGAGGAGTTCAACACGCTGGGGACAAGGCTGCTCCCAAGCGCGAATCAAGACGCCCGGTGAATACCGGGCGAGGGATAATCTGAGGACCACGCCGTATCAGGCGGTCGCGATCTCACTTCACCGGCGGCGCGATCTCCGTGGCGAGCCAGCTAGTCCTCAAGCAATCGCCGCGCGAGCTGAACGCCGCCGCGGGCAGGTCCATCCAGCAAAGCAGCTGAGAGTCCGAGCCTTCGTAGACCGGTAACGCCGCGCCCCGGAGGAGATCCTACGTGCCGGACGTCAGGCTAGACCATTGCGTGATCACGGTCTCCGACTGGGAGCGGTCGAACGCGTTCTACCGGGACGTGCTCGGGGCGGAGCTGGTGCCGGTCGGGGGCGGTTGGATGTACCGCTTCGGGGACGCCCAGCTCAACCTGCACGGCCCCGGCGGCGAGTACGAGCCCAACGCGGCGGTACCCGTACCGCCGGGCGGGAGCGACCTGTGCTTCGAGTGGCCGGGAACGGTCGAGGAGGCGGTGGAACACCTGCGGGGCAACGGCATCGAGGTCGAGTTGGGACCGGTGGAGCGGTTCGGGGCGAGGGGGGCGGGCACGAGCGTGTACTTCCGCGACCCTGACGGCTCGCTGCTAGAGTTCATATCGTACCGCGACGCACGTTAGTACGAACGAGATCGGAGGATCCCTTGACCGACGGAGGTACGCAGGCGCTGGACCGGGAGCAGTTGGACACCCTGTCGCACTACTTCAACGAAGCGGTCACGTTCGGCAAGCACATCGGAGCGAAGGTCGACACGGTCGAGCAGGGACGCGCGACGATGTACGTGGACGCCGAGGACGTACACTTCAACGGCAACGGGACGTTGCACGGCGGGGTCTACGCCTCCCTCATAGACAGCGCGATGGGCCTCGCCGTGCTCTCGCTGGTCGGCGTCAGGATCGCCACCATCGAGATGAACGTGCACTTCCTCGGCGCCGTCGGCGGCGGGCGCGTGACGTGCCGCGCGGACGTCGTCCATAGGACGCGCCGCACCGCGACCGCCGAGGCCAAGGTCCACGACGCCGAGGGCAACCTGGTGGCGATGGGGACCGGGGCCTTCCGCGTGTTCGAGAAAAAGGGGAACGCTATCGTCTGATCCCTACAAAATGGAGCGAAGGACGGGCGGCGGGACGGGAGCGAGCATGAGCGACGACGAGAAGCCGTGGCCGAAAACCCACGAAAACGAGACGGAGGTTTAGGGGTGGACACGCAGGAGAACGCGAGCGAGCGCGCGAACACGCTGGACCTGTTCAGGCTCGACGGGAAGACGGCCATCATCACCGGGGGCGGCCGGGGCCTGGGGCAGTACATGGCCGAGGCGCTCTCGGACGCGGGGGCGTCGGTGGTGCTTTGCTCGCGCAAAAAGGAGGCGTGCGAGGAGGTGCGGCAGGAGATCGAGGAGCGCGGCGGCAAGGCCCTGGCGATGGCCTGCGACGTCACCGAACCCGAACAGGTCGAGGCCGTCGTCGAAGAAACGGTCGGGGCCTTCGGTAGCGTGGACGTGCTCGTCAACAACTCCGGCGCCACCTGGGGCGCACCCACGTTGGAAATGCCCCTGGAGGCGTTCGACAAGGTGGTGAGCGTCAACGTCCGCGGGACGTTCCTGATGAGCCAGGCCGTCTTGCGGCGGATGGTCGAGCGGGGCGAGGGCGGGGCCATCGTCAACATCGCCTCGGTCGCGGGCCTGGTTGGTGGGCATCCCGACTACATGCAAACCATCGGTTACAACTCCAGCAAGGGCGCCGTGATCTCCATGACCCGCGACCTAGCCACCGGCTTCGCCCGCGACGGCGTCCGCGTCAACGCCATAGCACCCGGCTGGTTCCCGACCAAGATGAGCCGCGGCATCATCTCCGAACACGAAGAGAAGATGCTCGAAAGCATACCGCTGGGCCGCTTCGGTGGCCCGGAGGACATAAAGGGTGCGATACTGTTTCTCGCCTCGTCTGCCAGCGGCTACATGACCGGACAGACGGTCGTGGTGGATGGCGGCCAGACGGCGTGGTGAAGAAAGGAGCAAGCGTATGACCGACGTGTACATCATCGAGGGGGCCCGGACGGCGTTCGGGGCGTTCGGGGGCGGCTTGAAAGACGTCTCGGCGCACGGCCTGGGGGTCGCGGCGGCCAAGGGGGCGTTGGAGCGGTCTGGCTTGGACCCCGCGAAGGTAGACAACGTGGTGGTGGGGAACGTGATCCAGAGCCACGAGGGAGCCCCGTACCTGGCCCGCCACGTCGCCCTGGACGCTGGCGTACCGGTAGAGGCCCCGGCCCTGACGCTGAACCGGCTCTGCGGCTCCGGGCTACAGGCGGTGGTCTCGTGCGCCCAGTCCATGAAGCTCGACGAGTCCAAGATAGCTCTGGCCGGGGGCGCCGAGAGCATGAGCCAGGCCCCCTACGTCTCCCGCAAGGCCCGCTTCGGCGTCAGGATGGGTCCCGAGACCCTCGTGGACACCTTGAGCGAGGCTTTGACGGACAACCGGGCCGGCTGCGGGATGGGCCTCACGGCGGAGAACCTTGCCGAGAAGTACGGCATCACCCGCGAGGACCAGGACGACTTCGCCGCGGGGAGCCACCGGCGGGCCACGCAGGCCACCGAAAGCGGGCGCCTGGAGAACGAGATCGTGCCGGTGACGGTGAAGGGCCGTAAGGGTTCGGTGGAGGTCACCAAAGACGAGCACATCCGCGAGGGGGCCACTCAGGAAGGCCTCTCGAAGCTCAGGGCCGTCTTCAAGAAGGAAGACGGTACCGTGACGGCCGGGAACTCTTCGGGCATCAACGACGGGGCGGCGGCCGTGGTCGTGGCCTCCGAGGAGGCGGTGCGCGAGGAGGATCTCACGCCGATGGGGCGCATCCTCGGCTGGGGCGTCGCGGGCGTGGACCCAAGCATCATGGGAATTGGGCCGGTCCCGGCCTCCAGGCTCGCCCTCAAGCGGGCCGGACTGACGATCGAAGACATGGACCTCGTGGAGATCAACGAAGCCTTCGCCGCCCAGTACCTTGCTTGCGAAGAGGAGCTCGGCCTCGACCGCGGCAAGACCAACGTGAACGGCGGCGCCGTGGCCTTCGGGCACCCGATCGGGGCGAGCGGTACGCGCGTGCTCCTGACCCTGCTCTACGAGCTCAAGCGCCAGAACAAAAAGTACGGCCTCGCCTCCCTGTGCATCGGCGGCGGCCAGGGCATCGCGATGGTGGTCGAGTCGTTGTAGGCCGAACGCCCGGGGCTACCCGCGACGAAACGGTAGCCCCGGGCGATCTCTCCGGCGCCGGCCTGGTAGCGGTCAGCTTTCAGCCATCAGCCGTCGGCTCTGCCGCTCTGGGCTTACCGGGGCGGCGTTCGCGCGACGGTCTTCGGCGGGAGGTCCGGGAAGGACGGTTCGCCGGGCGCGGGGGAGGGACGAACCGCGCCCTCGTCGCCGAGCTGACCGGCCCTTTGCGGAAGCCCTGGTGTCGGGGCCGGCCGAGCTTTTCGATTCACGGCGTTCGACTCACGGCGGGCGGACGTACCGAGCTCTTCGTCCGGGTCCCGTGTCACCCGGCTTGCCGGAACATCGAGGGTTCCAGTTCGCGCACGACCTCGGCTTTGTCGATGGATACCCCCGCCCTCTGGGCGTGCTCGAAGATGAGCTCCGCGCTGGGGGATTCGTACTCGCGGTAGATCTTGCCCTCCGCGTCGGGGTAGTAGGAGCGGACCCAACGCGGGCCGGGCATTTGGTCCAGGACGTCCATGGCGCTCAAACAGGGGGCCTCTATCTCCTGCTCGGAGGTGCTGCCGAGCGTTCGGGAGACCATGTATTTGGGCATGCCTAATCCTCTCCTTTCGCTAGGGGCGCCCTCCCGGGGCGCCCGTTCCTTCGACTCTGCTTCTCGGGCGCAAGCCCGCACCAAAGGAAAACACGCCGGGCCGCACGCGGAAGTCCGGGCGGGGTTGAGCGGTCTGGTCCCGGGAGGGGTCTATTCGACCTTCTACGCGACGTTCGGTCCCGACTCGCGCCGCCCGCTGTGCCCGGCCGCCGTTCGGCCCCTCCCGTTGGCGTCGCGGCACCGGGACCAAGCCCCCGACCCCTCGTCGTTCGTCGCGGACGCCGCCGGGAGGGCCGTTTTTCGGGCCAGGGCGGAGGGGCGTCTCCTCGACGCGACGCAGGTACTCTATAGCGTCGTCTACCACTTCGACGGCCTAACCTGCCACCCGCTGCCGAACCGGGGCGAGCACGCGACGCAGGGCGACGACGCCATGCGCCAGCTCACGGTATGGCAGAAGCCATAGGAAGCGGGAGAAGAGGATAGACCGATCGCCGGAAGCCGGGGCATACGGCCCCGGCTTCTTACGCTCTGCGGCGGTGGACCGCCGTTCCGCTGACGGTCTCGGTGCGCTCCCAGGGGCTCGAAGAGGTTCCTCCCGGAGGCGCCGCGAGGGGCTCGCGGGAGCCGGTGTCTTTCTCGGGCACGGGTTCGCGCGCTGGTGGTGTCTCTTCCGCCGGGGGCGGAAGGTGGAGTTCTTGTTCCTCGGCTCGCTCGCCCGGTTCTGTGTCCACGCGGACGTCGGGGCCGAGGCGTTCGGCGGCGACATCCGAGGCGTAGGGACCTTGCGGGCCGTGTTCCGGTGAAGCTCGGAGAGGCTCGAGGCCGAAGTAGGTGCGAACGTGGTTCTCCAGTTCGGGCGAAAGGTCCTCGTTCGAGCCGAAGTGGGGGGCGTGCTTTATGGTATCGGCCGGCTCGGCGACCTCGATCAGGCGCCGCCGGTCGTTGACGCGGATCATCTCCGTCGGGATGAGGGTCGAGTTGGTGCCGAAGAAACCCATCTTTACCCCGACGTACAGCGCCCGGTCGCCTTCGTCCACGAAGACGTCGTCCACCTTCCCGATCTTCTCGTAGTGCGAGTCGTAGACTGTGTACTCCTCGCGCGCCTGCTTCAGTTCCGCGAACGGATCGATTCCGCGTTCCACCGCTTCTCCTTTCCAAGAGCATCTCCGTGCCCGTAACCATTACCTTTCCGCCGCAAAACGAAACATCCCGACGAACGGCTTCGATGTTCTTTCTTCGCCCCGTTCAATGCTCGTGCGGCCTGGCCACGGACCCGTCAGCCCTGGGTTTCGTCCTTAGGGAGTTCCTGGGAACCATCGGCCTGCGATCCATCGGCCTGCGATCCATCGCCGGGCTCGCGGTACTCCTGGTCGCCCTCGCCAACCTCCTCTGCTCGCCGGGGACCTCTTGGATGGCGGTCGGATCGTGGACCCCGCATCGACGGCGGCCTTCCCGCTCGTGGCGGCGGCGCTCGTCGTCGAGCGGCTTTGGGCAACTTCGGAACAGGAGGGTACGCTTCGTGCTTGGGAGACCTCCTGGTGGACCCTGCTGCTCGCAGCCGTGGGCAGCGCGTTGCTGGTCGCCGAACCCGTGCTGAGGGTGGCCGAAGGTTTACCTTTCCTGTGGGGAACCCTGGCGGTAGCCGCGGCTCTGCTGATCGGACGTTACCGAGGCCAATCCCTCGTCGAGCAGGCGAACTCGCGGCTGCGGCGTCGAGGCAAGGCAGCCGAAAAAACCCGCGACTAGTAACGCAAACCGATAACCTCGGTCAACCCAGCGGCCAACGGTCCACTAAGTTTAACCTTTCGTGCCTCTGGTATACTCATAAGGACACGAAATCCGCTCCGAAAGGCGTGCGAGGTTGAGCGGCAGTAACGGCTCGAATAGACCAAGTCCGGCTTTCCGCGAACGCCCGGGCGAACGTGCAACAAGCCCGTTCGCGCAACCCACAGGACTGTGTTCGGCGGCGGAAGGGCGTAACCGAAAGGCATCGTGCGAGGTCTAAGAGTCTAAACACGAAAAAGTGCCCGAAGTGTCCGAATCTAAAGAATGGTTGGATTACAGAGAAAACGGAAACTGTGGGTAGAAGCGAGATGACGGTCACTGAAGGTTTGAAGGCATAGGGGGACAGGTGGCATCCGAGGACACGAGTCGGGCGACGGAGCAGCGGCAAGAGGACACGCAGCAGCAGGGGAACGGCGCAGGGTCGCGGCAGCAGGATAGTTCGGCGACGCAGGAGATCAAAGACAACTTCCCGGTACGCAAGAACGACCCGCGCACCTCGGTCCAGAAGAACGAGGAGTACCGGTTCGCGAACAACATACCCGGCGACCAGACGATGCCGGAGAAAGCGTACGCGGACTACACGCTGGCATACGATGAGGACGACGCCGTCATGAACGGCAAGATCCCCGACGTGCTGCTCGACGTGCCGGTTGTGAAGGTGGACGAGATCAACATCGAGGTCAACGACCTGCGGGCGAAGGTCAACCTCTTTGCGAAGGTGCTCGACCTGGTGGAGATCTCGGTCGGGGTAGACGTGTACCTCGGCAGGCTCAAGATACTCATAAAGGGCGTGGAAGTGCAGGCGCTCCTCAAGGTGAGGCTCGACAACGTTACCGCCATCCTCGACCGGGTCCTCACGACCATAGACCGTAACCCGCAGATCATAGAGAAGCTCGTCGAGGGCGTGAGCTCCGCGGTGTCGGATATCGGGGAGGGTGCAGGCGAGTTGGTGGGCGGAGGCCTCAACTCGGCGGTCGCGGACATCGGCGCCGGAGCGGGCGACCTTGTCGGTGAGGGCCTCAACTCGGCGGTCGAGGACATCGGCGCGGGCGCGGGCGATCTGGTGGGCGAGGGCCTCAACTCCGCCGTCGAGGACATCGGTGCCGGCGCGGGCTCCGCGGTGGAGGATATAGGCGCGGGTGCCGGCTCGGCCGTCGAGGACATCGGCGCGGGCGCGGGCGATCTGGTGGGCGAGGGCCTCAACTCCGCCGTGGAAGACATAGGCTCGGGCACCGGCCAGGCCGTCGGGGAGATCGGCGAAGGCGCTGGCCATGCGGTCGGCGAAATCGGCGAAGGCGCGGGTTCCGCGGTCGAAGACGTGGGCCAAGGAGCGGGCTCCGCGGTCGCGGACGTCGGCGAGGGCGCCGGCCAGGCCGTCGAGAGTACGGGACAGGCCGTCGAAGACGTTGGCTCGGGGGCGGGCTCTGCGGTGGCGGACGTCGGTGAGGGCGCCGGATCGGCAGTGGAGGACGTCGGTGAGGGTGCTGGAGAAGCCGTCGAGAGCACGGGCGAGGCGGTAGAGGACGTAGGCGAAGGCGCCGGCCAAGCTGTCGAGAGCACGGGCGAGGCTGTGGAAGATGTCGGCGAGGGAGCTGGAGAGGCCACTCGGCAGGTAGGTGAAGGCGCCGGCCAAGCTGCGCAAGAAGTCGGTCAAGGCGCCGGCCAGGCCGCTCAAGAGGTCGGGGAAGGAGCCGGAGAGGCCGCTGGGGAGGTTGGCCAAGGCGCCGGCCAGGCGGCTCAAGAAGTAGGCGAGGGTGCTGGGCAGGCTGCCGCAGAGGTCGGAGAAGGAGCCGGCGAGGCTGCCGGAGAAGTGGGCGAAGGCGCCGGCCAAGCTGCCCAGGAACCCGGCGAGGGAGCCGGACAAGTTGCCGAGGGTGCGAGCGTGGCAGCCCAGGGAGTTGGAGATACGGCAGGGCAGGCGGCCGATCAAGATGGACAGGCTACGCAAGGAGTAAAGGATGCCGCTGGACAGGCGACTGACCAAACGCAGGACGCTGCGGGGCAGGCGCGGGAGACTGCTGGAGGCGCGGCCCAGCAGGTACGAGACGCTGCCGGACAGGCTACCGATCAAACCGGGCAGGCCGCCCAAGACGCGGGAGAAGCCGCGGGTCAGGCTGCTGCCGAGGGGGTCGGAAGCGCCAACGGAGATCGGGCCCAACCCGACGGCGTCATCGACGAGAACGCCAACGGAGAGCATGGGACTAGGCAGCGCGCGGTGGACCAGTCGGGGGACATCATCGAGATCACCCTGAACGAAAACGGCGAGATAGTGGGCGAAGAACTGGTTGGCAACGTCGGCAGTCTGCCGGTGGAGGAAGAGTACGTGAACGAAGAGGGCTGGAACGTGAGTCGGGTGAGGGACGAGTCGGGGAATGCCTTCGAGCAGATGTTCGACAACGAAGGTAATATGCTCGGCGCAAGAGTTGTTTGAAAGGGAAGCAGGGAAGCAAAGTCGAGAAGTACTAGGTAGGGAGAAGAATAGGTGACCGAGAGACAGACGGAGGCGTTGGAAAAGCTGAACCGGGGCATCCTGGAGTCCAGGCAGGAGGTCCAGCAGCGCACGATGAACCTGGCTCAGGACTACTTCGGTGACTCGGCTGAGGCGCTCAAGCAGCTGATAAAAGACAACCGCGCCACGCTGAAGGACCTGCCGGATCAGATTCCGGGGGGGCGAGAAGAAGTCTTCCAGGCGCTGTTTCAGGAGTTGATGGACAACTACTCGGCCATGGAGGAGTGCATCAACGAGGCACGGGAAAACGTCGCCAACCTGGACACGGATCAGATCA
>Ga0126306_10000716_pt1 | contig 16367 bp, 22 predicted proteins | sample Plot27_FD_92592 | JGI IMG/M metagenome (GOLD analysis project Ga0126306, IMG submission 92592) | Serpentine soil microbial communities from UC McLaughlin Reserve, CA, USA - Plot27 | ecosystem: Environmental > Terrestrial > Soil > Grasslands | place: USA: UC McLaughlin Reserve, Lake County...
CGCTCGCGTTCGACCGGGATCCGGACGAGTACCGCTGCGCTCCCCTCGTCGAGGCGCGGCTGGTGCCCGACTGGGCCCAGACCATCGCCCGCCACTGGCTCTACGAAACGGGGGACGCGATCCGGATCGAGGCGCTGCAGGCCTCGGACGACCCCGAGGTGGCCGGCCTCGCCGAGAAGATCGACCGCGAGGAGGCCTACCACCGAATGCATGCCGACATGTGGGCGGACCGACTTCGCAATGAAGCTCGATTTCGCACCGCTGTCGACGAGCTGTGGCCTTCCGCACTGGGCTTGCTCCAACCCGGGCAGCGCGGCCGCCTCTGTGAAGTGACGGGTCGCGTCCCGGTCGATGCGGTCGAGCGAGGAGAGCATACGGAAGAGCTGCGTCCCCTCTGGGAGGAGATGACGATGGTGCGGCGCTCGATCCCGGGGGCGGCATGGTGACCGCCGAGAAGGTCTGGGAGGCTCTCGCTGAGATCCCGGATCCCGAGATCCCGGCAGTTTCGCTCGTCGACCTTGGAGTCGTGCGGGACGTAGCTGTGGAGGGCGGCAAGGTACGCGTCGAGTTCACGCCGACCTTCCTCGGCTGCCCAGCCGTCGAGGTCATGCGCACGCAGATGGCCGCGCGGATCAACGAGCTCGGAGCAGAAGCCGAGATCGAGATCACCGCGGAAGGCTGGTCGTCCGACCGGATCACGCCCGAGGGAAGGCGGAAGCTCGAGGAGTCTGGCTTCGCGCCCCCGGCTCCCGGCGCCACACCGACAACCCTGCTTCAGCTCCAGAAGATCGTTTCCCGCTGCCCCTACTGCGGCTCGGAGGACACCCGGCTCGAGAACCTCTTCGGCCCGACCCCGTGCCGCTCGATTCGCTACTGCGCGAGCTGCCGGCAGCCGTTCGAGCAGTTCAAGGCGCTCTAGCGGCACAGCTGCTCGCCACTTGACTTGTATCTCAGGTCCGCTATATAGCTTAACTGAGATATGAATCGAGAGCAGCGCCCACCCAGGCGGCGACTGACGGAGCAGACGCTCGAACGGATCCGCGAGCGGCTCGCCCATGCCGACGACGGCTGGTTCTTCGCCCAGATCGCCGATCGGGTCGCGGAGCGCCGCAAGGAGCTAGGACTCTCCCAGGCGGAGCTGGCCGAGCTCGTCGCGACGACGCAATCGGCCATCGCGCGGCTCGAAAGCGGCGGCAGGCCTCCCCGCATTGACACATTGCTGCGAATTGCCGATGCCCTTGATTGCGAGCTGATCGTCGAGCTGAAGGCGCGCACGAAAACGAAGCGAGGTGAACCGTGAGCACCGCCACGCGCAAAGCCCGAGCAGCGGTCGACATCGAGGACATCGAGTCGACGAAGAGCGAGAAGCTCCTCGCCGTCGTCCTCGCGATCTTCCTCCTGATCGGCGGGATCTGGACGTACCAGAAGATCGACGATGTCGCCCGAGAGGCCACGAAGGTCACGCTCAGTCCCGCCGAGCAGGCCGCCCAGCAGCGCTTCTCCGACGCCCAGACGAGAGTTTTCGAAGCGGAAGGGCAAGAGGCGGCCGCACGCGAGGAGCTCGAGCTTCGGCGCGAGGGCTATCGAACCGCGCTGGACGCCGGCCAGCCGGCGGGGGATCTCGAGAGGGCCTACCACGCGGCCGAAGATCAGTTCGAAGCCGCGCAAGCGGCGAGGACGGCCGCCCAGGCCGAGGTCGAGGCGGCGCGGCCCGCAGCGGAGGCAGCCTCCGCGCGCCAGGCCGAGAACTTCGAGCACTCCGAGCTCATCTCCTTTCTCGCCCGGCTCGCTTTCGTCATCGCAGTCCTCGCCGCGGCCTATCTCCTCCTCGTCAGCTTGCGCAAGCGCCGCTCGCGCTACTTCCCGATGGGGCTCGCAGCCGTGGGCTTTGCAGCCCTCCTCGCCCTCTTCATGGCCGGGGACTACGTCACCGACTACGTGGACCCCCTCGAGCTCGGGCCGCTCGTGCTCGCGCTGGTCGGTATCGCCTTCACGATCCTCGCCTTCGCAGCGCTTCAGCGCTACCTCGCCCGGCGAGTGCCGATCAGACGCGTGCGCAAGCGTGAATGTCCGTTCTGCGGCTTCCCCGTCGGCGAGAACGAGCACTGCGAAGGATGCGGGAGAGTCGTCGTCGCGGAGTGCGCTACGTGCGCGCAGCCGCGGCGCGTGGGCACGCTACACTGCGGCGCCTGCGGGCACGCGTGACGGCAGCGGAAAGGGGGGCGGGTGGGCATCATCGCGTGGATCATTCTCGGGCTGGTGGCCGGACTGATCGCGAAGGCGATCTTGAAGGGGCCTAACCCCGGCGGACTGATCGTCACGACGCTGCTCGGAGTCGCCGGCGCCCTCCTCGGCGGCTTCCTCGCCAGAGCCCTCGACATCGGCGACATCAAGGATTTCTGGGACCTCGAGACCTGGCTGATCGCAATCGGGGGCTCCATTCTCGTACTCGTGATCTGGCGGGCTCTGACAGGCGGTCGGCGCCGACGACTCGTCTAGTGCGGCGCGTGCTCGGGCTCGCACTGTTCTTTGCAGCCCTCGCCGCCGGTTGTGGTGGCGGTGGCGGAGACGGCCTTTCGCAGGAGGAGTTCCGGCAACAGGCAGACGCGATCTGCGCGAAGTACGACAAGAAGATCCAGGCTCTCGGAAGCCCGCAGTCGCCGGCTGACATCCCGGCCTACGTGCAGAAGGGCATTCCTCTCCTCCGGCAGGGCATCGCGGAGCTCCGCGCGCTGAACCCGCCCGCCGACGTCGAGGACGATTACAACCGGATGCTGAACGAGACCGCCAAAGCGATCCCGGCCGCGGAGAAGCTCGCGGAGGCCGCGGAGAAGGGCGACGCCGCGGCCGTACAGGACGCCATCAGGGAAGGTCAGCAGGCCGACGAGGCCTCGGACGAGCTCGCTGCAAAGCTCAAGCTGGACCGATGCGCAGCGGACTAGCGATCGTGGCGGGCGCGGCAGCCCCCTTCCTCGCGGCCTGCGGCGGAGGAGGAGGCGGGGGCGGTGCCCAGAGCCTGACTGCGGAGGAGTTCCGCCAGCAGGCGGACGCCATCTGCAAGCAGTACGAGGACAAGCTCAGCGAGCTCGGCTCGCCGAGCTCGCTGGACGACCTGGGCAACTTCATCGACGAGGCTGTTCCAATCATCGAGGAGGGCAACAACAAGCTTTCGGAACTCGAGCCTCCGGACGACCTTTCAGGCGATTGGGGGCGCGCGATGGACCTCCAGGACCAGAACCTCCAGGTCGCGCGCGACCTCCAGAAGGCGATTCACGACAACGACACGGCGCGTGTCCAGGACCTCGTCTCTCAGCTGGACGCCACCGACGCCGAAAGCACTCGCCTGGCCCGCAAGGTCGGCCTCGAGGACTGCGGGCAGCAGAACCAGTAGCGCTCCTAGCGCCCGGTGAAGCGCGGCTCCCGCTTTTCGAGGAACGCGTTCACGCCCTCGCGAAAATCCTCGCTCCGCGCGGCTTCTGCCTGGAGCTCCGCCTCGAGCTCCAGCTGCTCGTCCAGGGTCGAGAGCGCCGCGCGTTCGAGTAGCCGCTTCGTCATCCCGAGCGCGCGCGTCGGCAACGCGGCCAGGGTCGCGGCGAGGTCCGCGGCGCGGGCGCTCAAGCGCCCGTCGGCGACGAGCTCGGTGACGAGCCCCCACGCGTGCGCGTCGGCGGCGGAGAGACGGCGGCCCGAGCAAAGCCATTCGAATGCACGTGAATAGCCAAGCAGGCGCTCGACGAAGTAGGTCGCGCCGGTGTCGGGAACGAGGCCGATGCCGATGAAGGCAGGAACGAACGTCGCGGAAGACGCGGCGAGCCGAAGGTCGCAAGCGCACGCGAGCGAGAGGCCGGCGCCGGCCGCTGGCCCATTCACCGCGGCGATGACCGGCTTCTCGAGCCCGCGGAGAGCAAGGACGTTCGGGTTGAACGTACTGCGGAGGCGTTCGGCGATGTCCCCGGCGGCTTCCTTGAATTCGTTCAGATCCTGGCCGACGCAGAAACCGCGACCGGCGCCTGTGAGTACGACGGCGCGAACCTCCGCTGCCTGAGCCTCCTCGAGCGCGGCGCGAAAAGCCTCGTGCATCGCGCTGTTGAAGGCATTCAGGACCTCGGGCCGATTGAGCGTGATCGTCATCACGCCGCCGTCCCTCTGGGTCTCGACCTCAGTCACTCGGTAGACCTTGCCGCCGCTGCTAGCGTGGAGCGCGGTGCCCGATCTTACGTTCATCTCGTCAGGGGAGGTCGCCGGCGAGGAGGCCTTGGACGCCTACTCGCGTGCAGTGATCGGCGTTGCAGAGCGACTCACGCCCTCCGTGGCCAACTTGCGCATCTCCCGCCGGGTGCGCGGCGGCCGGGTCGTCGCGGGCGGCGGCAGCGGGGTCGTCGTGACCCCGGATGGCTTCATGCTGACCTCCGCCCACGTCGTGGCGGCGTCGGACGGCACGGTTCGCGCCTCCTTCGTGGACGGAAGCGAGGTCGAGGCGAAGGTGGTTGGGACGGATCCGCTCTCCGACCTCGCGGTCCTGCGCGCGGACGACGGCGGTCTCGCCGCGGCTGACCTGGGCGACGCCGAGACTCTTCGCGTCGGACAGCTCGTGGTGGCTATCGGGAACCCGAACGGGTTTGCCGGATCCGTGACGGCCGGAGTCGTCTCTGCCCTCGGACGCTCCCTGCCGGTGCGCTCTCGCGCCGCGGGGAGGATCGTCGAGAACGTCATCCAGACCGACGCGGCCCTGAACCCCGGCAATTCCGGCGGAGCCCTCGCCGACGGAACGGGTTGCGTGATCGGGATCAACACCGCCGTCGCCGGCGTCGGACTCGGCCTGGCCGTGCCGATCAACGCGACGACCCGCAAGATCATCGGGGCGCTGATGAGCGAGGGGCGCTTTCGCCGCTCCTACCTCGGCATCGCGGGCGGGTCGCGGCCGCTGCCGCCGCGCCTCGCCCGCCAGCTCGGGCGCGTCGAGTGCGTCGAGGTGGTCGAGGTCGTGGACGGCAGCCCCGCCGCGAACGCCGGTCTACGCGCGGAGGATCTGATCGTCGACCTGAACGGCGAGCCGGTCGAGGGAGTGGACGACCTCCAGCGGCTGATGGCCGGCGAGCTGATCGGCATCAAGGTGGTCGTCAACACAGTGCGCGACGGCTGCCTCCAGTCGGTGGAGCTCGTGCCCGTCGAGCTCGCGGTCTGACGCCTATCGGCCCTTGAAGTTCGGCTCGCGCTTTTCGGTGAACGCGTTCAAGCCCTCCTGAGCATCCTCGGAGGAAAGGGCGAGGTGGAACGCCTTGCGCTCCCCGTCGAGACCGGCGGCGAGCGGCGTCTCGAAGGCGTTCAAGACGGCCTCCTTCGCCAACCGGACTCCCACCGGGCTCTTGGCCGCAATCGTCCGCGCGACGCCCTTGGCTTCCTCCAGCCAATCTTCCTCAGAGGCGACACGGGCAACGAGTCCCGCCTGCTCGGCCTCGCGGGCGGACAAGAAGCGGCCCGTGAGAATGACGTCCATCGCCTTCGACTTCCCGATCGCCCGCGTCAGCCGTTGCGTGCCCCCGGCTCCCGGGAGGACGCCGAGGTTTGTCTCGGGCTGCCCGAACTGGGCGGTCTCGGAGGCGATGATCAGGTCGCAGGCCATCGCTAGCTCGCAGCCGCCGCCCAGGCAGTAGCCCGACACTGCGGCGACGATCGGCGTCCTGATCTTCCTGATCGCGTCCCACTTGTCGATCCGTCCGCCGAAGTAGAGCTCGAGGTGAGTAGCGTCGGAAAGCTCGTTGATGTCGGCGCCGGCGGCGAAGGCCTTGTCGTTCCCCGAGAGGACGATGCAGCGGATCGACTCGTCGTCGTCGAGGTTCTCGAGCGCCCCCACGAGCTCGCCCATGAGCTGGTTCGAGAGCGCGTTCAGCTGCTCGGGCCGGTTGAGGCGGACAACCGCAATCGGCTCGTCCCTCTCAATGAGGACGGTCACTTCTTCTCCAGGAACTTCTTGATCGCCTCCTGCGGCTCGTCGGTCGCCATCGACAGGGCGAGCCAGTCACGCGCGTGGTTGATCGTCTGGTGCCAGGCGAAGTCCCGCCAGAAGTTGAGGTGCTGGCGTGCGTAGCGGGTGGTCTGGGGCAGCTTGCGCGCCAGGTTCTCGACCAAGCGGTCGACCTCGGCGTCGAGCTCGGCCGCCGGGACGGCGCGGTTGACGAGTCCCCACTCCTCGGCCTTGCGGGCGGGAATCTCCTCGCAGAGAAGGACGATCTCGCGCGCTCGCCGCTCACCGACCATGATCGGTAACCACTGGGTTGCCCCGCCCGCGGGAACGGAACCGTGCTCGGGTCCGACGTGGCGGATGAACGTGTCCTCGACCATGACGGCGAGGTCGCAGGCCATCTGGAATTCGTTGCCGCCCCCGACGCAGATCCCGTTGATGCGAGCCAGCGTCGGCTTCCCGACCTCGCGCAGGCGGTCGTGAGCATCCTTGAAAGCCCCGAACCATTTCCAGTACTCGCCGGGCTTGCCGAGGTAGTCATCGCCCCAGGACTTGAGATCGGCGCCGACGGAGAATGCGCGCCCCGCTCCCGTGAGGACGACGACGCGGATCGAGTCGTCCCAGGAGGCGTCTTCGCAGGCTCGCGCAATCTCGCGCAGCATGCGGAAGTCGAACGCGTTCAGGATCTCCGGCCGGTTGAGCGTGATCGTCGCCCGCGGCGGCGCCTTCTCGTAGACGATCCGCTCGAAGCCGAGCTCGCTCGGATCGACGGGCGCCGGGCGGTCCGGCTCGGTCACGCGAGCTCGGCGAAATGGACGTGGAAGGGAATGCCCATCTCGGCCGCATCCTTTCCCGTTGCCGCGAACTCCTCGGTGCGCGCAGCGGCCTTGAACGCGTCCATGTCGGGAAAGTCCCACTCCGCGTAGTAGGCGAACTTCTGTCCCGTCGGAGCGCCGAATACGTTTCCATGGCGGAACGTGCCGCCCGAAACCTGACGGCACAGCGCAGCATGCTCCTCGAAGCGCGCCGCGCCGGGTTCCTGCTCGTAGAGAACGAAGACCTTGATCATCGGCGTCGAGGCGCGAGCTCGATGTCGTCAGTTCGTTCCTTGGGCTGCGTCGACAAGGGCTTCTTCGAGGATCTCGAGGCCTCGATCGAGGTCCTCATCGCTTATGACGAGCGGAACGAGAATTCGGATGACGTTCCCGTAGAGACCGCAGGAAAGGAGGATGAGCCCGCGCTCGCGAGCGGCGGCGGTCGTCTTCGTGGCCAGTGTCGCGGCGGGCTCCTTCGTCTCCCGGCTCTCGACCAGCTCGAGCGCGAGCATGGGACCCAGCCCTCGCACGTCGCCGACGGCGTCAACGCGGCCGCCTATGCCCTCGAGCGCTGCGCGCAGGCGCTCGCCGATCGCTTCACCTCGGAGGCGGAAGCCGTCCGTCGCCACCTCGTCGAGGACCGCGAGAGCTGCAGCGCACGCGACCGGGTTTCCGCCAAAGGTGCCGCCGAGCCCGCCTGCGGCGACCGAGTCGACGATCTCCGCCGGCCCTGTCACCGCTGCCAGAGGCAGTCCGCCGCCGAGGGACTTTCCGGACACGACCAGGTCCGGCTCCACTCCATAGCGCTCGATCGCCCACACCGGCCCCGTGCGCCCAACGCCCGACTGCACCTCGTCGTCGACGTAGAGGATCCCGTGGCGGTCGCAGAGCTCCTTCAGTCGCCGCGGGAAATCCTCAGGCATGGGAATGAAGCCTCCCTCGCCCTGCACCGGCTCGAGGACCACACAGGCAACCGACTGCGGGTCGACGTCGCCCTTGAACAAACTCTCGAGCCCGTGGATCGCGTCGTCGGACGTGACGCCCCGGTACGGGTAAGGCGCCGGCGCGCGGTAGACCTCGGGCGCGAACGGGCCGAAGCCGCGCTTGTACGGGACGACCTTGCTCGTCATGGTCATCGAGAGCAGCGTGCGCCCGTGGAACGCCCGGTCGAAGACGACGACGGCGGGCCGACCCGTCGCGAAGCGAGCAATCTTGACGGCATTCTCGATCGCCTCGGCGCCGGAGTTGACCAGCAGGCTCTTCTGTTCGTCCCCGCGGCAGGGCGAGAGCTCGGCGAGCCGGCGGCAGACCTCCACGTAGGGCTCGTACATGCCAACCATGAAGCACTGGTGCAGGTAGCGGTCCACTTGCTCGTGGATCGCGGCGACAGCAGTTGGAAGGCCGTGACCGGTGTTCTGACAGCCGAGGCCGCCGGCGAAGTCGATGTATTCCCGGCCGTCGACGTCCCAGACGTGAGCGCCAACCGCGCGATCGACGACGAGCTCGGGAGTGGCCACTCCGGCGGCGACGTAACGCTCGCGCGCGGCCAGGACGCGGTCGGTCGCGCTGCGCTCTCGTAGCGACATTCGCCGAGTCTACAACGGTGCGCGCGGCGGTTCCTTGGCCGTTGCGGCCGGATTCGGGCGGTTATGCTCGCCGCCGTGTCCGCGAGCTCGACGGCGATCTTCATTTCTCTCGTCGCCGGCGTTGCCGGGTCCGTGCAGGTCGCGGTCAGCGGCGCTTTCGGCCGGCGGATCGGCGTGCTCGAGGCGACGGCCTTCGGCTCGCTCGGCGCAGCTTTGATCGTCTGCTCTCTCGTGCTCATCGCCCGCCAGGGCTTCGGCGGCGTTCTCGCCGGCGTCCGCGAGCCTCCGTGGCTCTGGCTCAACGCGGCCATGGGCGCAATCGTCGTTCTCTCGATCACGTTCGCCGCACCCCGGATCGGGACCTTCGCCACCATCGGCCTGCTCATCGCCGGCCAGCTCGCCATGGGCGTCCTCATCGACGCGTTCGGCCTCTTCGGCCTGGAGCGAATTCCACTGAACGCCGCGCGCCTCACCGGCCTGCTCCTGCTCGCGGGCGGAGCGCTGCTCGTTCTCAAGCGTTGAGCGCTACTCGTCGGGCAGCACGAGAACGTCCGCCAGCGCGTCCCAGCGGGCGATCTCGCAGCCGTTCGTGCGCGAGAAGGAAGCCTGAACCCCGGCGCCGGTGATCGTGGCCACCTGATAGCCGCCGTAGATCTGGGTGCAGGCGACATCGCCGGCGACGGGCTCCAGAGCGTCCTCGTTCTCGAGCAGCGTGTCGCAAGCGCCGTTGGGATCCGGATGGGTGCCGCCGTCGGGGTCGCACATCAGGGTGGCCTGGAGGGACTCCCCGTCGGCGCCCGTCGGCCAGTAGACGATCGTCACGTCGTAGCGAGGCGTGCGGCCGTCTCCGGCGGCTTCAGTGCCGCCGCAGGCTGACGACGCCAGGGCAAGCACCAGGAGAAGCGCGAACTGGCCTACAAGCCCCACGGGTTGACGGGCTTGCCGCCCGTCGAGACGAACACCGTCTTCGTCTCCAGGTACATCTCGATCGTCTCGAGCGAGCCTTCGCGGCCGAAGCCGGACTGCTTGTAGCCGCCGAACGGCAGGCCCGGGAAGGCCGTGTTCGGGAGGTTGATGCCGATCACCCCGGACTTGATCTGACGCGCGAGCCGGTGGCCTCGACCGGGATCCGACGTCCAGACGGTCGCCGTAAGCCCGTACTTGACGTCGTTCGCGATCCGGACCGCCTCCGCCTCGTCCTCAAAGGGGATGACGGTGACCACCGGGCCGAAGATCTCCTCCTGGGCGACCGCCATGCGGTTCTCCACCCCCGCGAGCACCGTGGGGGGATAGAAGGCGCCGTCGCCGTCGGTCGGCTCACCGCCGGTGACCACCTCGGCCCCCTCCTTGCGCCCGGTCTCGACCAAGCCGTGCACCTTGTCGCGGTGGGCCTGCGAGATCAGTGAGCCCATCTGCGTCTCTGCGTCGAGAGGATCGCCGACCTTCATCCTCGCCGCCGTCTCCGAGAAGCTGTTCACGAACTCGCCGTAGAGCGGTCGTTCCACGAGGACGCGCGAACGGGCGTCGCAGCTCTGTCCGGCCGCGTAGTAGATCGCGTAGACGGAGGAAGGCACCGCGTCCGCGAGGTTCGCGTCCGCGAAGACGAGGTTCGGGCTCTTGCCGCCAAGCTCGAGAGAGAGCCGCTTCACGGGCTCGGCGCAGAGCCGCATGATCTCGGAGCCGGTGGCCGTCGACCCAGTGAACGCGACCTTGTCCACTCCCGGGTGTCGCACCAGATAGGAGCCGGTGGTCGGCCCGTCCCCGGGGATGATGTTGACGACTCCGGCAGGGATCCCCACCTCGGTGGCCAGCTCGGCCAGACGGAGCACCGTCAGGGGAGTCGCGGGGTCCGGCTTGAGCACGACCGTGCAGCCGGCGGCGAGCGCGGGCGCCAGCTTCCACGCGGCCATCATGATCGGGTAGTTCCAGGGGACGATCTGCGCCGCCACGCCGATGGGCTCCTTGAGGGTGTACGCGAGGATGGACCCGCCGATGGGCGTCGTTCGCCCTGCGATGGACGCGATCGCCGACGCGTACCAGCGGAAGTTCTCTGCGGAGACCGCAACCTCGCCCTTCACGGAGGACACCGCCTTCCCCACGTTTCGGGTCTCGAGCTCGGTCAGCTCCTTGCGGTTGGCGACGATCGCATCGGCGAGCGCGTGCAGGAGGCGCGAGCGCTCGTTCGGAGGGGTCTTCCCCCAGGGACCCTCGAGAGCAGCCCTTGCAGCCTCGATCGCGCGGTCGACGTCGGCCTCGCCCGCCATCGCCGCCTTGGCCAGCGGCGCACCGGTCGCGGGCTCGGTGAGCTCACGGACCACCCCGGAAGCGGGATCGACAGCCTCTCCGTCGATGAAGAGCCCGAACTCGCGCTGCGTGACAACCGCCATGGGGGGCAAGATACCGGCATGACGCAGGCGCGAGTGCTGTTCTACGGGCTGACGGTTCTCTTCCTGCTCGGCGTCGTCGTGCAGTTCTTTCTTGCTGGGCTCTACGTTTTCGGCGGCAGTTCGATCGAGTCCCACCGGGTGCTCGGATTCATCCTTGCGGCGGCCGCGCTCCTCCTGATCATCCTCGCTCTCGTCGGCCGACTGCCGCGGAAGACGGTGCTGCTGGTCGTCCTCCTGCTCGGCCTCACCATCCTCCAGAGCGTCCTCGTGAACGTCGATATCGACGAAGTGGGGGCGCTCCATCCCGTGAACGCGCTCGTGATCGCGTTCGTTGCGTACGGACTGATGCAGCGCTCGCGCAACTATCTGGCTTCGAAGATGGCCGCTTGACCCTGGCCGACACCGACGCAGAGCGTCGCGAGTCCGTAGCGCCCCTCCCGCCGCCGTAGCTCGTGGAGCAGGCTGACGACCAGCCGCGCGCCGCTCATCCCGAGCGGGTGGCCGATGGCGATCGCGCCCCCGTTGACGTTCACGCGCTCCGGGTCGAGTCCCAGCTCGCGGATGACCTGGAGGCTCTGAGAGGCAAACGCCTCGTTGAGCTCGACGAGATCGAGGTCGTCCACGTCGAGCCCCACCCGCTCGAGCAGCTTGCGCACCGCGGGCACCGGCCCGACGCCCATGACCCGTGGATCCACGCCCGCGACGGCACTGCCGACGAACCGGCCGAGCGGTTGGGAACCGAGCTGCTCCGCCTTCTCCTCGCTGGCGACAACGAGCGCAGCAGCGCCGTCGTTGATCCCGCTCGAGTTTCCAGCGGTGAGGCTGCCGCCTTCGCGAAACGCAGGCTTGAGGGCCGCGAGCTTCTCGGCGCTCGTGTCCGGCCGAGCGTGCTCGTCGCGCTCGACGTCGCCGACCGGCACGAGCTCCTCGGCGAACCGGCCCGCTTCGTCAGCGGCCGCCCAGCGCCTCTGGCTCTCGAGCGCGAAGGCATCCTGCTCCTCGCGCGAGATCGACCATCGCTCCGCCACATTCTCACCTGTCTCGCCCATCGACTCGAGCGGAAACATGGACTCCATGCGTGGGTTCGGGAAGCGCCAGCCGAGCGTCGTGTCCCAGACCGTCTGGTCGCCGCTCTCGGGCTTGCCCATGACGAGTGGCGCGCGGCTCATGGACTCCACGCCTCCGGCGACAAACAGCTCACCGTCCCCGGCCCGGATTGCGTGACACGCTCCGATCACCGCGCTGAGGCCTGAGGCACAGAGACGGTTAACCGTCACGCCGGCGACCTCCTCCGGCAGGCCCGCAAGGAGAGCGGCCATGCGGGCGACGTTGCGGTTGTCCTCCCCCGCCTGGTTCGCTGCGCCGAAATAGACGTCTTCGATCTGCTCGGAACGGACGCCTGCGCGCTCAACGGCGGCCGAGATCGCCAGCGCAGCGAGATCGTCGGGACGGACGCCTGCGAGGGCGCCGCCGTAGCGCCCGACAGGGGTCCGGACCGCAGAGAGGATGACCGCCTCGGCCACGACTCAAGTCTAGCCCTGCGTTTGACGATCACTTTCGGGTGAGGGCCTTGTCGCTCCTCCTAATCGCCTTGTTGCTCGCCGGATGTGGATTCGGCGGCGAGAGCGCGCCCGAGGCCGTGGTAGGCGACGGGCTGACCCGCTACGAGATCTTCTCGGCCCGCTTCTCCATCGGCGTGCCGGAGACCTGGCACGCGACGACCTCGTCCCAGATGAAGAAGGCGAGCTTCAAGAGGTTCGCCGACGAGAATCCCGTCTTCGCGGCCTACGCCAGCGCGGCGGCGAAGAAGAACTCGCCGTTCAAGTTCTTCGCGTTTGACCCGGTCGTACGCAAGCGCTTCGCCACGAACCTGAACGTCATCGTGACTCCCGTGCCCGAAGGCGTCACGTCCGAGAAGTACAAGCGGAGCGCGCTGGCGGAGGCGAAGGCGATCGCCAACTCGCGGCTCCACTCGAGCGAAGTGGATCTTCCGGCCGGAAAGGCGCTGCGAATCGAGTACCGCGCTCGCTTCCTCTTTGAACGGCCGCAGGAAGGCGGTCGCCACGACGCAATACGCGCTCCTGCTCGACAGCAAGAGCTACGTGCTCACGTACACGACTCTCCCGGCGCTCCGACGCGACTACGCGCACTTGTTCGAGCAGTCAGCGGAGTCTTTCCAGCTCAATAGTCGCTAACTGGGCACCGGCGCTTCAGTTCAGGAGACGAAGTCGACGCGGACGGGCCGCTCGAAGGCACCGATCTGCTCGCCGCGCTGGAGGAGCTCGCTGACAGCCTCCCGGCCCTCGTCGCCGTAGTCCTCGGTTAGCCGGTTCACGTACATGCCGACAAAGCGGTCTGCGAGGCGCGGATCGAGGCCGCGCCCGTACTGCAACGCGTAGGAAAGCGCCTCCTCACGGGATTCGAGGCCGGCCCCGATCGACTCCCGCAACACTTCGGAGAGCTCGTGGAGCGTTTTCTCACCGAGGTCGCGGCGCGCCACGTTGATGCCGAGGGGGAGTGGCAGACCCGTCTCCAGAAGCCACCATTCGCCGAGGTCGACAACGGCATGCAGCCCGTACTGCTCGTACGTGAGCTGACCCTCGTGGATGAGGAGCCCGGCCTCGGCACGCCCCGACGTGACCTCCTCGATGATCTCGTCGAAGGGAACCTCACGGAACCGGTACTCGCCGCCCAGATACATGCGGAGGACGAGGAAGGCAGTAGTCATGCTCCCGGGCACAGCGATCTCGACGTCGCACAGGTCCTTGCGGGTGAGCGGTTCGGAGGAGACGACCACCGGCCCGTAGCCGGAGCCCATGCTCGCTCCGTGGGGAAGGATGGCGTAGGAGTCCTGTACGAACGGGTAAGCGTGCAGCGAGATCGCGCTCACCTCGAGCCGCGCTTCGAGTGCCCACTCGTTGAGCGTCTGGATGTCCTCGAGGACGTGCTCGAACTCGAAGCCGCGTGGATCGACAACTCCTACCGCCAGCCCCCAGAACATGAACGCGTCGTCCGGATCGGGGCTATGTCCCAGTCGGATCTGCAGGCGCCGGACGCTAGCAACCCTGCGATCGACCTGTTCCGGGAACTGCGGCATCTAGAATTGAGATGTGTCTAAACCTGACCTCTCGGTCGCGATCCAGGACTACGTCAAGGAGATCTACAAGCTCCAGTCCAGTGGCAAGCGCGCGACGACGACCGCGATCGCCAAGACGATGGGCGTCGCTCCTTCCTCGGCGACCTCGATGCTCAAGAAGCTCGCCGTGCTCGGCCTCGCCGAGCACGCGCCGTACCGCGGCGTCGAGCTCTCCGAAGCGGGCACGAAGATCGCGCTGGAGGTCATCCGGCATCACCGCCTGCTGGAGCAGTACCTCGCCGAGACGCTCGGCCTTCCGATCGATGCGTTGCACGACGAGGCGGACCGACTCGAGCACGTCATCTCGGAGGAGCTCGAAGCGCGGATCGACGAGCAGCTCGGCTACCCGACGCACGACCCGCACGGCGACCCGATTCCGGACGCTGGGTTGAACGTCGACCGAACGGCACTTCGGTCGCTCGAGACCCTTGCGCCCGGCGAGGTCGCAACCGTCAGGCGGATTCCCGACGGCGACGCACCGCTGTTGCGCTACCTCGCCGAGTTGACGCTCGTGCCCGGGAGCAGGGTGACGATGCGCAAGTCCGAGCCGTTCGGGGGACCGATCACGGTCGACCTGGACGGAAGCAAGCACGCGATCTCGCGCGAGCTCGCGGAGCGCATCGGCGTCTCCGATTAGGTAGCCAGCCCAGCGTTCCTGAGGCGAGGCAGAGCCGGGCTCTGCCCGGCTACGGCCTCTGCCCGGCTACGGCTCTCGCCGCCGAGGAGTGTCGGAGTGCCCGAAGAACCAGCGCTCGAGCGGCTTCAGGAGCTCCTCGTCGGCAAAGGGTCGAACGTCCTCGTTGACGCCCTCCTCGGCCGAGACGTGCAGGTCGTCGGAGAGGCAGTTGTTCGCCGCCTCGAGGGCGTCGCCCATTTCGTAGCCCTCGAAGACGAAGTCATCGGCCCGCGGCCCAGGCACAGCCCGGTTCCGAGGGTTGATCGCGCGGCCAACGGCCCAAAGGGCTCCGGTGCGGCGCTCGATCCAGATTACGATGTCGTCACGCGTCCCGTCCTCGCCGACCGCGTGGACGACACGTTCGGCGAGGCGCGTCCCCGAATCGGAGCCCACGATCCAAGGATACAATCGCCCGGGCGATGGGCTTCTTCTCGAGATTGTTCGGCCGCGGCGAGAAGACCGCGAGGCCGCGCGCTTCCTCTGTCTCCAAGGAAGACGCGCTGGCCGCCTACATCGTCCGGGAGCACCGGGAAGGGCGCACGCTCGAGGACATCCTCGACGACCCGTACTTGAAGAACCGGGCGTCGGATCAACAGCGGCTGCGGTTGCTCGAGCGTCCGGAGGTCATCCGGGCGGTCGGCGAGGACACCGCCGCCATGGCCGCCCAGCACGTGCGCGAAGAGTCTTAGACCTCGGTGCCGGCCCCGCGCTCCCGTGCGCGGTCATAGACGAGCTTCGCGACGGCGATGTCCTCGATGGCGACGCCGATGCTCTTGAATAGGACGACGTCATCGTCCTGTCCCCTTCCTGGGGTCTCCCCGCTTACCACCTCCGAAAGCTCGTGCACCTCGAGCCAGTCGAGGACGCCCCGTTCGACCGGCTCGGCGAGATCGCCGGCCTCCAGTCGCGCCTGCTCCTTGGAGTCGCAGCAGACGAACGAGGCCCGCTCGAGCACTGCGTTGTCGAGCTCGCGCGACTCGATTCGGTTCGCGCCCATCGCGCAGACGAGCGCGCCGGGCCGAAGCCATTCGCCACGAAGCACCGGGTCCTTCGAGCTCGTGGCCGTGACGACAACGTCCTGCTCTGCGGCGTCGCGGTTGTACTCGCCCGCCTCGGCGCCGAACTGCTCGCAGAACGCAGCAAGCCGTTCGCGGTTGCGCGAGTAGGCAACCACACGCTCGATTCCCGGCAGCGCGGAGCGGATGCAGGCGAGCTGGGACTCGGCCTGCCAGCCGGTTCCGATCATGCCCAGGCTCATGGCTCCCGACTTGGCCAGGTGCCGGGCTGCGACCGCGCTGGCGGCCCCTGTCCGCAGCTGTCCTAACCGGTCGGCCTCGATCACAGCGAGAACCTCGGGCGCCTCAGACGAAAAGAGAACGACCACGAACCGCGCGCCCTCGGGGAACCCGACATACGACTTGAGGCCCGTCACGCCGAGCTCGAGGTCCGCGGCCCCCATGACGTTGAGCTGACCCGAAGACAGCCGGATCCGATAGCGCGGACGGTTCTCGGCCTTGCCCTCCGCCAGGCGCAAGAAGCAGCGCTCGACAGCGTCGACGACATCGGCGGGTGGAAGAAGCTCCTCGACGTCCGATTCCCGCAGGTAGAGCGGCATGGGCGAGTACTCTAGGCCTGTGGAATGGGTCCACGTTCCACTCGCCGCTCTCGACCCTGAGGGCCGGACCGTCATCGAGGAGGACGGCGAGGAGATCGCTGTCTTCCTCGTGGACGGCAGGGTCCATGCTTTCGCGAACACGTGCCCGCACGAGGGCAATCCGCTCGTCGAGGGCGAGCTCGTGGGCGAG
>Ga0126306_10000717_pt1 | contig 16367 bp, 10 predicted proteins | sample Plot27_FD_92592 | JGI IMG/M metagenome (GOLD analysis project Ga0126306, IMG submission 92592) | Serpentine soil microbial communities from UC McLaughlin Reserve, CA, USA - Plot27 | ecosystem: Environmental > Terrestrial > Soil > Grasslands | place: USA: UC McLaughlin Reserve, Lake County...
AGCCGCCGCTCCTCGGCCAGCTCGGCGGCCGACGGCCGAGGGCCGAAGCGCAGCGGCAGCAGGTCGTCCTCGCAGCCGACCAGGAACACCACCGGGAACTCCAGGCCCTTGGCGGCGTGCAGGGTCAGCAGCGACACCCGGTCCGCCCTCGGATCCCAGGTGTCGGCCTCGTCGCCCAGGGCCAGCTCGGCCAGGAACCGGTCCAGGTCGTCGCCGCAGCGCTCGGCCAGCGGGGCGACCAGCTCCAGCGCCTCGGCCGCTTCGGCCGCCGCGGGGCCGGCCGCGGCGGCGGCCGCCAGGCGGGCGGTCAGAGGCCGGGCGCCGTCCGGCCCGGGGTCGCGGAGGGCGCGGACCAGGGCCCGCACCGCCGGGCGGTCGAGCAGCCGGTCGTGCGAGCGCTTCTGGAACGGCATGCCGGCCCGGCCGAGCGCCTCGGCCAGCGGCCCCGACTGGGCGTCGGTGCGGTACAGCACGGCCACGTCCGCGAACGACAGCCCGTGCTCGGCCCCGCCGTCGGCCCGGCCGCTGTCCAGGGACAGGAACGAGGCGCCGCCCAGCAACCGGTCGATCGTCTGGGCGACGAACTCGGCCTCGGCGAGGTCGCTGGCCGCCTGGTGGACGGTGATCCGGGTCGGGGACGCCTGGCCGGCCATGGCGGCCAGCTCGCGCCCGGGGACCAGGGTCGAGGGGGCGATGGCCTGGAGCGCCCCGGCGACGATGGCCGGGCTGGAGCGGTAGTTGCGGGTCAGCCGCACGGTGGTGGCGGCCGGGAAGTCCCGGGTGAAGTGGAGGAAGAAGCCGACGTCGGCTCCCCGGAAGCCGTAGATCGCCTGGTCGGGGTCGCCGATCACGCACAGGTTGGCGTCGGGGGTGGTCAGCAGGCGCAGCAGCCGGTACTGGAGCTCGTCGACGTCCTGGTACTCGTCCACGGCCACGAAGCCGAACCGCTCCCGGTAGCGGGCGGCCAGGGCGGGGTCGCCGGCCAGCAGGGTCACCGGCAGGGCCAGCAGGTCGTCGAGGTCGACCAGGTCGAGCTTGCGCAGCGCCGCCTCGTAGCGGGCCAGGGGCCCCGCGACCTCGGATGGCTCGGGATCCAGGTCGGGCCAGCGCAGCGCCCGGTCCCGCTTGCGCCGCACCAGCTCGGGCAGCAGCCGCCGCGCCTCCCGCTCCGGACAGCCGAGCACCTCGGCCAGCAGCTCCAGCCGCTCCACGTCGTCCGCGACCCGGAACCCGGGCCCCAGCCGCACCGCCTCGTGCTGCTCGCGCAGGATGCGCAGCCCCAGCCCGTGGAAGGTCGTCACCAGCGCCCGCCCCGCCTCTCGGGGGACGAGGGCGTCCAGCCGCTCCCGCAGCTCCCCACACGCCCGCCGGGTGAAGCTGATCGCCAGGCACCGCTCCGCCGCCATCCCCCGCTCTTCGATCAGGTAGGCCAGCCGGTGCGTCAGCGTCCGCGTCTTCCCGGTCCCCGGTCCCGCCACGACGAGGAGGGGCCCCGCCTCGGCCCCCGCCGCCACCCGCTGGTCCGGGTCGAGCCCTCCGAGGATCCCGGCGGGACGGGAGTCGCCGAGGGTGGGGTCGGGGTGGGCGGGGTCGGCGTGGGTGGGCATGGTGTGGGCTGAGGGGGTGCGGGTCAGGGGGGTGTGAGTTAGGGGGGTGTGGACAACCGGCGCCCCCGGCCCCGTGGTTGGGCTACCCCCCCAAATCGGGGGCCCCGGGATCAGCGGGTGAGGCTCGGGCGCGCCCGGGATCAGCGGCTGGGCTTCTGGTGTGCCAGGGGTGGGCTCGAACAACGGGGCCGTCATGGGAGCGCGGCCGAGCTCCTCGGGGGCGAAGGCGCGGATGACGCCGTACTCGCCGTCGTAGCCGGCTTCGCGGATGACGGCGCCGCGGCGGACGCGGTCGATGGCCTCGCCGAGGAGGGGTGGGCCGGACCTGGCGATGTCGGTGACCGGGACCCGCTCGAGGATCTCGAGCTCCGGGCCCAGGCGGTCGACCAGGCCGTTGACCACGGCGGTGACGGCCTTGCTCTTGGGGCCGACGCCGAGGACCTCGCCGACCAGCTCGGGGAGCTGGATCAGGTTGCGGAACCCGGCCGCCCCGGGCGGGCGGGCGCCCTCGGGGCGGTCGGCCAGCTCCTCGACCCGGTGCAGCACCCCCACGGTGGGCGGCTTGCCGCAGACCGGGCAGCGCCCGCCGTGGCGGCGGGTCTCGGCCGGCTCCATGCGGACCCCGCACTTGCGGTGGCCGTCGACGTGGTACTTGCCCTCCTCGGGGAAGAACTCGACCGTGCCACAGAACCCCTGCCCGGTCTCCAGGGCCCGGCGGATCGCCCAGTAGTCCAGGTCGGTGTCCAGCACCGTCGCCTCCCGCCCCAGGGCCGGCGGGCTGTGGGCATCGGAGTTGCTGACCAGCCGGTAGCGGTCCAGCCCCGACACCCGCCAGCACATCTCCGGGTCGGCCGACAGGCCGGTCTCGACCGCGAAGATGTGCCCGGCGAGGTCGGCGTAGCAGTCCTCGACCCGGTCGAAGCCCGACTTGGACCCGAGCACCGCGAACCACGGCGTCCAGCAGTGGGCCGGCACCAGGTAGGCCCCCTCGCCGGCCTCCAGGGTGATCTCCAGCAGGTCCCGCGAGTCCAGCCCCAGGATCGGCCGACCGTCCGAGGCCACGTTCCCGATCCGGGCCAGCGCCGACCGGCACCGCCCCGCCGAGGCCAGGTCGGGCATGTACAGCAGGTGGTGCACCTTGCGGGTCCGCTCGGCCTTCTTGTAGATGGTCGAGATCTCCACCGTCAGCATGAACCGCACCGGCCCCCGGCAGCTCGCCGGCAGCCGCGCCTCCACGGCCCGCTCCAGGTCCTCCCGGAGCCGGAACAACCCCGGCTCGGCCGGCACCAGGGTGGAGGTCAGCTCTTCGAACCACTGCGGGTGGGTAAAGTCCCCGGTGCCGATCACGCTGATGCCCTTGCGCCGCCCCCACAGGGCCAGATGCTCCAGGTCGCAGTCCCGGCTGACGGCTCTCGAGTACTTGGAGTGGATGTGGAGGTCCGCGTAGAACGGCATGAGCCGAACCTATCACGGGGCCCCGTCGGCCCCGGCGGAAGGGGAGAGGACATGGCCGAGGCTCCGTACCTGATGGGGATCGACGTCGGCACGGGCGGGGTTCGGGTCGGCCTGTTCGACCGCCAGGGCTCGCCGGCGGTCTTCCACGCGATCGAGTTCGCCACCCACCATCCGCATCCCGGCTGGGCCGAGCAGGACCCCGGGGAGTGGTGGTCGTGCCTGGCCCGGGCGACCCGCGGGGCGCTGGAGGAGAGCGGCGTGGCCGCCGACGAGATCGCCGGCATCTCGGTGGACGCGACCGCCGCCACGGTGGTGGCGAGCGACGCCGACGGCCGGCACCTGCGGCCGGCGATCATGTGGATGGACGTGCGCGCCGCCGACCAGGCGCGGCGCATCCAGGAGACCGGCGACCCGGCGCTCAAGTACAACGGGTTCGGCGCCGTCTCGGCCGAGTTCGGCCTCCCCAAGGCCTTGTGGCTCAAGGAGAGCGAGCCCGAGACGTGGGACCGCGCGGCCAGGGTCGGCGACTGCGCCGACTGGCTGATCCAGCGGCTGACCGGCGAGGCGGTGACCTCGATCAACACCGTCAGCGGCAAGTACTACTACGACCGCGACGAGGGCGGCTTCCCGGTCAGCCTGTACGAGGCGGTCGGGGTCGAGGACCTGCTCGACAAGACCCCCCAGCAGGTGCTCGACCTTGGCGCGCCGGCCGGGGAGCTGGCCGAGGGGGCCGCCGACGAGCTCGGGCTCAGGGCCGGCACGCCGGTGGCCGAGGGCGGCATCGACGCCCACGTCGGCGCCCTCGGGCTCGGGGTGGTCTCCCCGGGCATGCTCGCCCTGATCACCGGCTCCTCCCACGTGATCATCGGGCAGGCCGCCGACCCCATCCACGACCCCGGGTTCTGGGGCGCCTACACCGACGCCATCATCGGTGGGCAGTACACGGTCGAGGCCGGCCAGGCGTCCACAGGCTCGGTGGTGGCCTGGTTCAAGAACACCTGCGCCGGCGCGGCGGCCGCCGAGGCCACCCGGCGCGGCGTCGACCCCTATGTGGTCCTGAACGAGCTGGCCGCGGAGGTCCCGGTCGGGTCGGAGGGGCTGGTGGTGCTGGACTACTTCCAGGGCAACCGCTCGCCCTACACCGACCCCCACGCCCGCGGCCTGATCTCGGGCCTGTCGCTGCGGCACGGGCCCGGGCACCTGTTCCGGGCCATCCTCGAAGGCATCTGCTACGGCACCGAGCTGATCCTCGCCACCCTGCGCCGCCACGACTTCGAGCTCCGGTCGATCGTCGCCGCCGGCGGCGCGACCCGCAGCGAGCTGTGGATGCAGCTGCACGCCGACGTCTCCAACGTCCCCATCTCGATCACCAGGGAGACCGAGAGCCCGGCGCTGGGCGCGGCCATGCTGGCCGCGGTCGGGGCCGGGCTCCACCCCGACGTGGCCACGGCCGCGGCCGAGATGGTCCACGTCGAGCGGACCATCGAACCGGACCCGGACCGCCACGAGCAGTACGGCTTCTACATGGACCGCTACACCGAGCTCTATCCGCAGGTGAAGGACGTCATGCACCAGGTCGCCCGGCACGTCGGCGGAGACGCCGATGCCTGAGGGGCAGATCGAGGCGGCGCTGGCGGACGCCACCGACACCGAGCAGGTCGTCATCGGCCCGGGGGCGCTGGGCGCGGTCGCGGAGGTCTTCGGGCCGACCTTCGGGGAGCGGCCGGCCGTGGTGGTCGCCGACGCCACCACCTGGCGGGTCGCGGGCGACCGGGTCCAGCGGGCCCTGGCGGCGGCCGGGCGCGCCACCGAGGCGCCATACCGGTTCCCGCCGGACACCTTCGTCGAGGCCACCTACGGCAACGTGGAGCGGCTCCGGGCGTCCTTCGCCACCCACGACGCGGTCCCGGTGGCGGTCGGCTCGGGAAGCCTCAACGACCTCGTCAAGCGGGCCGCCCACGAGGTCGGGCGGCGGTATCTGAGCGTGGCCACGGCGGCCTCGATGGACGGCTACACCGCGTTCGGGGCGGCCATCACCAGGGACGGCTACAAGCAGACCATGACCTGCCCGGCGCCGCGGGCGGTCGTGGCCGACCTCGACGTCCTGGCCGGCGCCCCGGCCGACATGACCGCGTCCGGGTACGGCGACCTCCTCGGCAAGGTCACGGCCGGCGCCGACTGGCTGGTCGCCGACGCGCTCGGCATCGAGCCGGTCGACCCCAAGGTCTGGGAGCTGGTCCAGGGCCCGCTGCGGGAGGCGATCGGGCGGCCCGGCGACCTGGCCGCCGGCGACCGGGGAGCGCTGGAGCGCCTGGTCGAGGGCCTGATCATGTCCGGGCTGGCCATGCAGGCCCACGCCTCCTCCCGGCCCGCCTCCGGCGCCGAGCACCAGTTCAGCCACCTCTGGGAGATGGAAGGGCTCGGGCACGACCGGCGGCCGCCGCTGTCGCACGGGTTCAAGGTCGGCGTCGGCTCGGTCGCCGTCGCCGCGCTCTACGAGCGCCTGCTGGACCGCGACCTCGGCGCCCTGGACGTCGAGGCGCTGCGCCGCTCCTGGCCCACCCGGGAGCAGGCCGAGGCGGCGGTGCGGGCCGCCCACACCACCCCCGGCCTTGACGAGGCCGCGGTCGCCGAGACGACGGCCAAGTGGGTCGACGCCGACGCCCTGGGGCGGCGGCTGACCCTGCTGGCCGACCGCTGGCCGGCGCTCCACGACCGTCTCCGCGGCCAGCTCCTCCCGGCCGAGCGGCTGCGCGAGCTGCTGGCCGCCGCCGGCTGCCCGACCCGGCCCTCGGAGCTGGGCCTGCCGGCACCGGCGCTCCGGGCCACCTATGCCCGGGCGCGGATGATCCGGCGGCGCTACACCGTCCTCGACCTCGCCTTCGAGACCGGCCTGCTCGGCGAGCTGGTCGACGAGCTCTTCCGCCCCGGCGGCTTCTGGCCCTCCTAGCCACGAGTGGCTACTCCGTCCGCCGCCGGCAGGTACTCCCCGCCGTGGTAGGCGGCGCTACTCCCCGGGGACGATGCCGACCCGGTGGCCGGCGGCGTACCGTGCTCGGGTGGCCACGACCGACCGCAGCGCCATCGCGCGCCCCGGCCTCGGCGACGGGGCGCTGGAGCGCGCCTGGCCCGCGAGCCGCCGGGGCGGATGGTGGCGGGGCTGGTTCGCGCCGGCCCGGGGGCTGCGGCCTCGGCCGCTGGACGTGCTTGTCGCCTTGGTGATCGCCGTCATCCAGGTCGCCGGCACGATCGAATACAGCCAGGACGCGCCCAGCCCGTGGGCCGTCGACGCGCTCGCGTGCGCGCTCCTGGTCGCCGGCCCGGTGGCGTTGCTGTTCCGCCGGCGCTGGCCCGAGGGCACGCTGGTCGTCGCCTTCGCCGCCGCCGCCGGCTATGCCGCCGGCGGCTACCCCCGCGGGCCGGCCGGGTTCCCCGCCTTCGGGTTCGCTGTGGCGAGCGCCATCATGATGGGACGGAGCTCCTTCGCGTGGCGCGTGCTGGTGGTCGCCTACGCCGCCTTCAGCTGGCTGCCATCCCTGCTCCCCGACGAGGTGGAGAAGGCCCGCGGCCTCGTCGGCGCGGCCACCAACCTCGCCTGGTTGCCGCTGGTCGGCGCGGCCAGCGAGATCGCGCGCAGCCGCCTCGAGCGGCGTGCCGAGCGGGCCCAGGTGGAGCGGGAGGAAGCCCGTCGTCGCGCGAGCGAGGAGCGCCTGCTCATCGCCCGGGAGCTACACGACGTGCTGGCCCACAACATCTCGCTCATCAACGTGCAGTCGGGGGTGGCGCTGCACCTGCTGGACGAGCGGCCCGAGCAGGCCCGTCCCGCCCTGGAGGCCATCAACGAGGCGAGCGAGGAGACGCTGGCGGAGCTGCACTCGGTGCTCGACGTGCTGAGCCGCGGCCTCGGCGAGGACGGGGCGCGCGGCGAGTCCGGCGCGTGGCCTCCCCACGTCCCAACGGCCGGCCTCCGCGACCTGGACGGTCTGGTGCGACGGACCCGGGCGGCCGGTCTCGATGTCCACTTGGCCGTCGAGGGCGAGGCCCGGTCGGTCCCCGCCGGGGTCGACCTGGCGGCGTTGCGGATCGTGCAGGAGGCGCTCACCAACGTCGCGCGGCACGCCGGCGGCGACGCCCGGGCCACCGTCCGCCTGGCGTACGCACCCGCCGAGCTGGTCGTGCAGGTCGACGACGACGGCAGAGGCGTGGAGTCGGCCTCCGGCCGACGGTCAAAAGACGCCGACCGGCAGCTCCGCCGGTCGGGGCGCGGCATCGCCGGCATGCGGGAGCGGGTCCACGCTCTGGGCGGCACGTTCGCAGCCGGCCCCCGTCCCGGCCGCGGCTTCCGCGTCCGGGCGCAGCTCCCACTGCAGGACGGGGCGCGATGATCCGGGTGCTGCTCGCCGATGACCAGGACCTGGTGCGGGCGGGCTTCCGGGCGCTGCTCGACGCCCAGGGCGACGTCGAGGTGGTGGGCGAGGCCGGCGACGGCGACGAGGCGGTGCGGCTCGCCCGGCGCCACCGGCCCGACATCGTGCTCATGGACATCCGCATGCCGGGCACCGACGGCCTGGCCGCCACCCGCGCGATCGCCGCCGACGACCGGCTGGCCGAGGTGCGCATCGTCATCCTCACCACCTTCGAGCTCGACGAGTACGTGTTCGAGGCCATCCGCGCCGGCGCCAGCGGCTTCATCGTCAAGCACACCAAGCCGGTCGAGCTGCTGCAGGCGGTGCGGGCCGTCGCCGCGGGCGACGCGCTGCTGTCGCCGAGCGTGACCGGGCGGCTCATCCGCGAGTTCGCGGCCAGGACCCGGGAGGCCCCTCGGTCACCGGCACTGGATGCCCTCACGGAGCGGGAGCGGGAGGTCATGGCGCTGGTGGCGGAGGGGCTGACCAACCACGAGATCGCCGAACGACTGGTCGTGAGCCCGCTCACGGCCAAGACGCACGTGAGCCGGGCCATGGTCAAGCTTGGCGCCCGCGACCGGATCCAGCTGGTGGTCCTCGCCTACCAGTCGGGACTGGTGCGACCCGGCTGGGCGTGAGCCCGCCGGCCGGCGACATCGGCGCGGGAGTAGGGCCAAAGCCTTCCCCGGGAGGACGACGGAGCGGCCATCCGGGGGGACGATGCGGGCATGTCCACGCTCACGCACACCCGCACCGCCCCCCGGGCGGTCGAGGCCACCAAGGTCTACGGCTCGGGCGACACCGCCGTCATCGCCCTCGACGAGGTGACGGTGGACCTGCCCACGGGCCGGTTCACCGCCGTCATGGGCCCCTCGGGGTCGGGCAAGTCGACCCTCCTGCACTGCCTGGCCGGGCTCGACCGCCTCACCGAGGGGCAGATCCTCCTCGGCGAGGTCGACCTCGGCGCGCTGTCGGACAAGGAGCTCACGCTCCTGCGGCGCGCCCGGATCGGCTTCGTGTTCCAGGCCTTCAACCTGGTGCCCACGCTGACGGCCGGGGAGAACATCGCGCTGCCCCTCACCCTCGCCGGCCGCGCGCCCGATCCGGCGTGGTTCGACGAGGTGATCGCCACCGTCGACCTCCGCGACCGGCTCGGCCACCGACCCTCCGAGCTGTCCGGCGGCCAGCAGCAGCGGGTCGCCGTGGCCCGCGCCCTGGTCAGCCGGCCCGAGGTGATCTTCGCCGACGAGCCCACCGGCAACCTCGACTCCCGCAGCGGCGCCGAGATCCTCGACTTCCTGCGGCGGGCCGTCGACGAGACGGGACAGACCGTCGTGATGGTCACCCACGACCCCGGCGCGGCCGCCCATGCGGACAGCGTCGTGTTCCTCGCCGACGGCCGCATCGTCGACCACATGGCCGACCCGACCGCCGGCCGGGTGCTCGACACGATCAAGCGGCTGGGGAGCTGACCATGTGGCGGACCACCCTCAAGTCCGTCGCCGCGCGCAAGCGGCGCCTGCTCGCCACCGGCTTGGCCGTGCTGCTGGGCGTGGCCTTCCTGGCCGGCACCCTCGTGCTCTACCGCACCTTGATCAACGGCTTCTCGGACGTCATCGCCGAGGCCAACAAGGGCACCGACGCGCTGGTGCGCTCGAGCCTCGAGCTCGGCCGGGAGAAGGTCACCGAGCGTGGCCTCATCGACCGCTCGCTGGCCGACACCATCGCCGCCGTCGACGGCGTCGCCGCCGTGGCACCCCGCATCGAGAGCAACGGTCGCATTGTCGGCGCCGACGGCGACCCCATCGGCGGCGGCGCGCCCACCATCGCTGGCAACTGGGTCACCGACGCCCGGCTCAACCCCTATGACTTGGCCGAGGGCCGCGCGCCCGCCGCGCCGGGCGAGGTCGTCATCGACAAGGCGGCGGCCGAGGACGGCGAGCTGGCGGTCGGCGACACGACCGTGGTCCGGTCGCCGGACCGGGTCGAGGTGACGATCGTCGGCCTGGCCACCTTCGGCGGCGCCGACAGCCAGGGATCGGCCACCTACGCCGGCTTCACCACCGAGTTCGCCGACGAGGTGCTCACGCCCGAGCCCGGCAAGGCGACGAGCATCGCGGTGGCGGCCGAGCCGGGCGTGAGCCAGGCCGAGCTGGACCGCCGCCTCGACGCCGTGCTCCCCGACGGTGTCGAGGCGCTGACCGGTGCCGAGCTGACCCGCGAGATGGAAGAGGAGACCCAGGGGGAGGACCATGAGGCCTTCCAGCAAGCCCTGATCCTGTTCGCGGGCGTCGCCCTCGTCGTGGCGACGTTCACCATCTACAACACCTTCTCGATCCTGGTGGCCCAGCGCACCCGCGAGTGGGCTCTCCTGCGGGCACTCGGCGCATCCCGGGGCCAGGTGCTGCGCTCGGTCACCGCCGAGGCGCTGGCCGTGGGCCTGCTGGCCTCGGTGGGCGGCATCGCCGCCGGCATGGGTCTGGCGTTGGGCCTGCTCGCCCTCATGGACGCCATCGGCCTGACCACCCCGGCCTCCCCGCTGGTCCTCGACGCCAGCACGGTCGCGATCACCCTCGCTGTCGGCGTGGTCGTCACGCTGGTGGCGAGCCTGGCTCCGGCGGTCCGGGCCTCCCGCGTCGCCCCGCTGGCGGCGCTGCGTGACGCCGCCGTCGACCGGTCCGCGACCTCGCGGCGACGGGCCGTCGCCGGTGCCGTCGTCACCGGGGCGGGCAGCGCCCTGACCATCGTCGGCGCCACCGGCGAGGCGCTGCTGCCCACGGGCCTGGGGGCGCTGGCGACCCTGATCGGTGTCGTGGTGCTGGGACCTGTCGTGGCCCGCCCCGCCGCCGCCGTGCTCGGCGCCCCGCAGGCGGCGTGGCGCGGCATGAGCGGGGCGCTGGCCCGGCGCAACGCGATGCGCAACCCGCGGCGAACCGCCAGCACGGCCCTGGCGCTGCTGATCGGCGTGGCCGTGGTGTCGCTGTTCGCCGTCGTCGGCGCGTCGCTCAAGCAGTCGATCGACGACGCGGTCGACGAGCAGTTCTCCGGCGACCTGGTCATCATCGGCGAAGGCGCAGGTGGCCTCAGCACCGACCTGGCCCCCGCGGTCGCCGAGCTGCCCGAGGTCGCCGCGGCGTCGCCCACCGGCGGCGGGCCGGCGCGGATCGACGGTGAGAGCACGCTCGTCCCCACCTTCGACCCGGCCACCATCGAGTCGGTCGAGCACCTCGACGTGCGGCAAGGATCGCTACGAGACCTCCGCCCCGACCAGGTGGCCATCTCGGCCGACTACGCTGAGCAGCACCGGCTGGCGCTCGGCGACCCGGTGACCGTCGACTACCCCGACGGCGTGACCGAGCGGCCGACGGTCGGGGCGATCTACGCGGAGGACAACCTGAGCGAGGGTGGCGGGATCAAGCTGCACCGCGACGCCTACCTGCCCCACACATCCCGTCCCGCCGACGTCAACATGCTGATCGCCCTGGCCGACGGCGTGCCCCTCGCAGCGGGCGAAGCGGCCGTCCAGCGGGTGGCCGACCGGTTCGGCGCCCCCGACGCGCAGACCAACCAGGAGTTCACCGAGTCGATCGCCAGCGAGATCAACCTGTACCTCACCGTCATCTACGTGCTGCTGATCCTGGCGATCGTGATCGCGGTCATGGGCATCGCCAACACCCTGTCGCTGTCGATCCACGAGCGGACCCGCGAGCTTGGCCTGCTGCGGGCCGTGGGCCAGACCCGGCGCCAGACTCGGACAATGGTACGAGGCGAGGCAGTCATTGTGGGCCTGATCGGCACCGTCGGCGGTCTGGGCTTGGGCCTGTTCCTCGGCTGGGCGCTGGTGTCGGCACTGGCCAGCGAGGGCTTCGCGTCCTTCGCGATCCCCGCCGGGACGCTGGCGGTGGTGGTGACCCTGGGTGCGATCGTGGGCGTGATGGCCGCCGTCCGGCCCGCCCGCCGGGCCGCCCGCCTCGACGTGCTGTCCGCCATCGCCGCATCGGAGTGAGACGCCGAGGCCTACCGCCGCGGCCTGGTCGGCTAGCGGGCGGCGATCGCCTGGACGACGTGCTCGGCGTCCCGGTCGACGCCGGGCAGGAACCCCGAGGACATGGCGTAGAGGAACGACAGGCCCACGAAGTACAGGCCGGGCTGGTCGGCGACGACCCCGCGGCGGTGCCTCGGCTCGCGCGGGTCGTCGCCGAAGACGGGAAGGTCGATCCAGGAGAAGTCGGGACCGAACCCGGTGCACCAGATGACGTTGGCCACCTCCAGCACCCGCTGGTCGGCCAGCAGGGGACGGCCGTCGCGGACCCCGACGACCCGGGGGACGCGCCGGACCCCGGCGGCGGCGAGGTCCCTGGGCTTGACCCGGACCAGCGGCGCCCCGTGGGCCAGGAGCCTGGGGCGCAGCCGGCGGCCGATCGGCGTGTCCACGGTCAGCACCCGATGGCCGATGACCCGGAACAGCAGGGGCTGGAAGACGTACCGGGCCGCCGCGCCCTCGATCCGGAACGGGACATGGCCGGACTCCTTGCCGGCCAGCCAGGTCGCCTGCCGGCCGGCGACCTCGAGGGCGATCTCCGCGCCCGAGTTGCCCGCTCCCACCACCAGCACGCCGCCCTCCCGGAGCTGGGAGGGGTTCCGGTAGCTGCCGGCGTGCAGCTGGAGCAGGCCAGGGTCGAGCTCGGGAGCGAAGGCGGGGACGCGGGGGACCTGGAAGGTGGCCATGGCGACCACCACGTTGGCCGCCTCCCAGCTGCGGTCGCCCGCGGTGACCAGGAACCCGCCGTCGGCCTTGGTGAGCCGGTCCACGCGGACGCCGGTCCGGACCGGGAGCTGGAACCGGGTCGCGTAGGCCTCCAGGTAGTCGGCCACCTGGTCCTTGGTCGGGGACGCGTGCGGCGGGGCGGGGAAGGGGAACCCGGCCAGCCCGTCGTAGCGGGCCGGGGTGAACAGCCGCAGCGAGTCCCAGCGCCTGCGCCAGGCGTCACCGACCCGCTGGTTGGCGTCCAGGATCAGGAACGGCCGTCCCCGCCTGGCCAGGTGGTGGCCGACCGACAGGCCGGCCTGGCCGCCCCCGATGATCACGGTCTCGACGCGCGCTGGCTTCCGCTCCAACATGTCCGCCTCCCGCTGGTCGCGCTGGCCTGCTGCCGGCAACGCTACGAGCGGTCGCGGGCGCGGCCGATGGGGAGTTCTCCCCAGTCGGTGAGGCCGTGCTGCATGGCGAACAGCGCCGCCGCGGCGCGGGTGGAGACGCCGATCTTGGCGTAGGCGTTCTGGATGTGATGGTCGGCGGTCTTGACCGAGATCCCGAGCCGGCGCGCCACCTGCTTGGTCTGCAGGCCGCGGGCGAGCAGGACGACGACCTCGGCCTCGCGCTCGGTCAGCCCGGCCGGCCGCTCCAGCCGGGGGACGCGTTGGCCGGCCGCCTCCAGCACCGCGGCGACGGCGTCGCGGTCGAGCCGGCCGGCGGCGGCCTCCCGTCCCAGCGCCTCGGCGGCCTGCCCGGGGGCGAGGGCCGCCCGGTGTGGTCGCGGCTCGGTCATGGCGTGGTAGGCATCGGCGGCGGCGAGCAGGCGCGCCGGCGGCGTGAGCTCGGCCGCGGCGGCGCCGCGGTGGTAGCCGGAGCCGTCGAGCCGCTCATGGTGGAAGCCGGCCACCGGCGCCAGCGCGGCCAGGAACGGGGAGCGGGCCAGGACGCGGTCGGAGTAGTAGGCGTGCAGCCGGACCCGCTCCCAGTCGTCCGGGGTGAGCGGCGCCGCCTTCTGCCAGATGCGCACCGGGACGGCCACCCGCCCCAGGTCGTGCACCAGCGCGCCCCGCCGGACGCGCAGGACGGCGGCGGCGTCCAGGCGGCACTGCCGCGCCGCCGCCGTGGCCAGCTCGGCGACCCCGGCCGAGTGGCCGACCAGGTAGGGCGAGGCGAGGTCGGCGAAGTCGCCCATCGCCCCGAGGGCGCGGTCGATCGCCTCGCCCTCCAGGGTCAGCCGCGGGCCGGGCTCGTGGGCCAGCGTCTCCTCCCAGGCGGACCCGCCGGCGTCGAGGGCCAGGAGCTCGGCGGCCGCGTCGGCCAGCGGGATGGCCACGGCGGGGTCGAACGCGCCCCCGGCCCGCTCGCGGACCACCCGGGCGGCCAGCTCCGCCCCGCCGAGCTCGCGCTGGACGGCGGCGTCGCGGGCCACCGAGGCGATCCGCACCGGCAGCGGGATCTCCTCGCCCCGGGCCCGGCTGGGCAGGCCCTTGCCGTCCCAGCGCTCGACCAGGAAGGCGAACAGGCCCCGCATGGACGCGGGCACGCCGAGCCGGTCGGTCAGCATCTGGGCCACCTCGCAGAACGCGGTCACATGACCCTTGAATCCCCAGGCCGCCCTCGGCATGCCGAGCGCGATCTGCATGGCCCGCACCGGCGCCGGGCTGCCCGAGTGGGGGAGCGCCCGCATGAACCCGGCCAGCATCTCGGGCCGCGACCCGAACCGCGTCGGCAGGGCGCGGGTCGCCAGCGCGTGGTCGTCGCCGAAGGTCTCGGCCGCGACCTCCGCGTCGGCGGTGCAGCCGACGTAGAACAACAGGCACGCGTAGTAGGTCTGCGACGCCGTGGCCGCGTCGACGCCCAGGTGGTCGGCCAGCCGCATGGCCACCAGGGTGGACTGCAGGCCGTGCTCGAGCGGGACCCCGATCCCGAGGTCCGTCGCCAGCGACAGCGCCGCCATCACCTCGGCGGCGCGGACCCGCTCCCCGCCCTGGGGTGCCGCATCCACCACACCCGGACAGTACGCGCCGCGCTAGACACCGTCGACCACCGCCACCCGGTCCAGGGTCGGGTCGTCGGGGCCGCAGATGTGGACCTGGGCGCGGCGGCATTGCCTGCTCGGGGACCGGGCCGGGGCGCCACACGGGCGACGGCACCTGGGGGCCGGGTGGGGCGGGTGCTGGGCGGCCAGGGCGGTGAAGGCGCCGACCAGCTGGTCGACGCTGGCCGGGGTGTCGCCGATGGTCACCATGCAGACGACGCCGCGGAGGTCGCTGCCCTCGGGGGCGATGGCGAAGCGCTCCCGCAGCAGCCGCTCGGCCCGCTGGCCGCGTGGGCGCTGGTGCTCCGCAGCGCCGCCAGGAGCGGCGCGGGGTCGGCGACCGGGGCCTCGGTGGCCGTCACGGGGAGGAGCCGTTCGGGGCCAGGATCAGATAGGCCTGGAGGACCAGGATGGCCACGATCGCCGCCCACTTGCCGTTGGGCAGCTCGACCGCGTAGCGGATCCGCTCCAGCAGCAGCAGGCCGACCTGGAGGGTGACGATCCACCCGAAGGTGACCGTGGACAGCTCGGCCACCTTGAGGCTGACCGCGTACACGGCGAACAGCGCCCCGAAGGCGACCAGGCCGGCCGCGAACAGCCAGTGGTTGCGGCCCTCGGCCCACTCCTTGGCCAGCACCGCCCCCAGGAAGTCGAGCGCGGCCAGCATCACCATCGCCCCCACCAGCAGCAGGGGAGAGGCGTCCATGCGCTCGACCACCGCCTCACCGGCCCCGGTCCAGCCATCGTCACCCTCCCCGGCTCGGTGCCCACGACGGCAACGATGCCTCCAAGGCGGCCCCGGAGCATCGGGGAGACGACCTATTTCCGGTCCCGGTTTTCCGGTCCCGGGCATCGGCCAGCCGCCCCGTGCCCGGTCCCCGGCCCATTCACTTACTCGGTTCAGTTAGGTATTGACGTGCTCTTCTCCGAATGCTTTCATCCCTCTACTTACACGGTTCAGTAATCAGAGAGGGACCGCGGTGGGGAGCGACCGGGACAAGCTGCTGTATGGCGGGCGGCCCTGGCTGGGGGTCAACTTCTGGTCGCGGACCGGCGGGCCGCTGATGTGGCGGAGCTACGACCCCGCGGTGGTGCGCGAGGAGCTGGCCACCCTGGCCGCCCACGGCATCAACCTCACCCGGTCGTTCTGCTACTGGCCGGACTTCCATCCCGAGCCCGACCGGCTCGACGAGGCCGTGCTGGCCCGGTTCGCCGACTTCCTGGACGGTCACACCGAGGCCGGCCTGGGCACCGTGCCCACCTTCATCGTCGGGCACATGTCGGGGCAGAACTGGGACCCGGCCTGGCGGCAGGGGCGCGACCTGTACGGCGACGTCTGGATGGTGGCCCGCCAGGCCTGGTTCGTCCGCCAGCTGACCGAGCAGTTCGCCGGCCACCCGGCGGTGGCCGGCTGGCTGCTGTCCAACGAGATGCCGCTGTACGGCGGCCCGGCCCCGGCCGAGGCGGTCACGGCCTGGGCCGAGCTGCTGGTCCAGGCCGTGCGGGCCGGCGGCGGCGCCCAGCCGCTGTCGCTGGGCGACGGCGCCTGGGGGATCGAGCTGAGCGGGGTCGACAACGGCTTCTCGCTGCGGGCCACGGCGCCGCTGATCGACTTCGTCGGCCCCCACGTCTACCCGATGGAGAGCGACCGGGTCCGGCTCCACCTGGGCCCGGCGTTCGCCTGCGAGCTGGCCGGCTTCGCCGGCAAGCCGGTGGTGCTGGAGGAGTTCGGCGTCAGCAGCGACTTCTCCTCGGCCGAGAACGCCGGCCACCACTACCGCCAGGTGCTGCACACCAGCCTGCTCGCCGGGGCCAGCGGCTGGATCGCCTGGAACAACACCGACTACGACCACCTGGCCGGCCAGGACCCCTACCGCCACCACCCCTTCGAGATGCATTTCGGGCTGACCGACGCCGCCGGCGCCCCCAAGCCTCAGCTGGCCGAGGTGCGCGCCTTCGCCGAGCTGCTCGTCCAGCCCTCCGGGCCGGGGGGGGCCACCCAGCGCTGTACGCTGGGCGAGGCGCCTTGGGGGACGAGCCTTCCGGGGCTCACAAACGCCTTCTCCTTCGGGGCCACGGCCCCCCGGGACGCCTCGTCCGGCCCC
>Ga0126306_10000718_pt1 | contig 16366 bp, 10 predicted proteins | sample Plot27_FD_92592 | JGI IMG/M metagenome (GOLD analysis project Ga0126306, IMG submission 92592) | Serpentine soil microbial communities from UC McLaughlin Reserve, CA, USA - Plot27 | ecosystem: Environmental > Terrestrial > Soil > Grasslands | place: USA: UC McLaughlin Reserve, Lake County...
TAACCCGCTGCCAGCCCAGGGCGGCACGGCTCCCGAGACGCTGACCGAGGCAAAGCTGCTCGCACCGCACACCTTCCGGACCGAGTTGCAGCGCGCGATCACCGCCGAAGACTACGCCCGCCTCGCAGAGCGCCACCCCAAGGTACAGCGTGCGGCCGCCGAGCTGCGCTGGACCGGAAGCTGGTACGAGGTTATGGTGGCGATCGACCTGCGGAGCGACGTGGGACCCCGGGGGGAGCTCGCTGCCGCAGCGAGTGCATTCGTCGACGCCGTGCGGCTGACGGTGGAACGACACCTGGATCTGGAGGAGTTCCGCATCTCTCCAGGCGGAGAGATGGCGGGCAGGGTCATCAGCATCCTGCGAGAACTGCAGGGGAGCCTGGAGCGCGACGAGCCACCCAAACGCCTCGCTGCCCTGGTGCGTGAGAGCCTGCCGTCGCTGCGCGAGGAGCACGACCGCGCCCTCGCGAGCGACTACGAACGGCTAGAACCATGGACGGACGGGATCGTGGTCGGCCTAGACCGCGCGTTGACCATGCTGCCCGAGCACACGACGGACGCTCCGGCAGGAGATCGGTTGCTGCAGGAGATCGAGGAATACCTGAGCTCTCGCCGGCGTATCGGCCACGATCTGTTCGTCAGGCAGGCGCAGTACGTCCCGCTGGACATCGCGCTGGAGGTATGCGTGCTTCCCAACTTCCTGCGCGGTCACGTCAAAGCGGCCCTGCTCGACCTCTTCAGCAACCGCAAGTTGCCCGATGGTCGGCGCGGCTTCTTCCATCCCGACAACCTGAGCTTCGGCGACAGCATCTTCTTGAGCCGGCTGGTCGCAACCGCCCAGGCACTGACCGGTGTGGAGAGCGTCAGCGTCACCAAGTTGCAGCGCCTCTTCGAGGAAGCTAACCGGGAGATCGAGACCGGCGTACTGACCCTCAACCCGTTCGAGATAGGGCGGCTGGACAATGACCCCAACTCTCCCGAAAACGGCCAACTCCGGCTCGAGATGCGAGGTGGACGATGAACGAGAGCTGCGGTTGCTGCGAAGGCCTCGAACCCCTGACCCCGCTGACGACGGCCAACAGACCCGGCCTGGACGCGCTGGCCTACCGCGCCGGCACGCACGCCACCTTCCTGGAGACCATGAAGGCTCGCCTCTCCGCCGCAGAATATCCGGCTCTGAGAGTGCTGACCACGCGCGCGGCAACCGACCCGAGCATCGCGCTTCTCGACGCATGGGCCACCGTGGCCGACGTCCTCACCTTCTACCAGGAGCGAATAGCCAACGAGGGCTACCTGCGCACCGCCACCGAGCGCCGCTCCATCCTGGAACTGGCCCGGCTCGTGGGTTACGTCCCGCGTCCCGGCGTAGCCGCAAGCGTGTACCTGGCCTTTACCCTCGAAGACGGCTACGAGGTCGAGATACCCGCCGGCGCCCGCGCACAGAGCCTACCCGGTCCCGGCGAACTGCCTCAGTTCTTCGAAACCTCCGAAGACCTGGAGGCTCGCGCCGACTGGAACATCCTCAAACCACGACTGACCCGGCCACAGTCTTTGCAGCCATCGACGCCTCAGAATGGAGATAGCCCCCCGAGGCGCCTCTACCTGAAGGGCGTCGCCACCAACCTCGAACCCAACGACCCGCTCCTCATCGACTTCGGCGAAACCCAGGAGTTCTTCAAGGCACATACTGTGGAGCCCGACCCGGTGGCGAACCGCACCCTGGTGACGCTCGCGCCGGTGGTATCCCCCACGGACTCCGTAACGGGAGTCCGGACCGAGGACATCGTCCGCAGGGTGGACCGCTTCCTCGACCCGGAAGCGTACGAAGTCTCTCGCGTGTCCCAGACGGCGGGGCGCGTGGTTGGTCTCTTGGAGGAATGGCAGGATGAGCTAACCCGCGAGACGCCGCCCGAGGAGCTGGCGGATTCCTTGCGCGGAAGGGTTTTGCCACAGCTGCAGCAGGATCTAGACAACGCCCGCCGTCATGGCCATGCCAGGCTACGTCCCTGGATCGAGCAGATCGTGGAAGAGCTGCAAGAGATCGAGGAGGAGCTGTCCGCCGCGGCCAGCAGGGGGTTGGCTCGCATCCCGAGCGCGCCGGTAGCCGCGACCGCTCCGGATGTGAACGGAAGATCGCCTGCGGCGACGTTGGAAGAACTGTTGGAGCGGCTGGCCAAACCACCCTCCGTGCCACCGGTCAACGCCGCGAAGCTATCCAGAAGGCTCGAGACAAGCTTCAGTTCCGACTCCGATGCCATCCCCCAACTGCTGACGGCTTTGCGGCCGGATCTGGGCCGCGCGCTCTACCAGGCGTGGGAGCAGACCGGCACCGAACCGAGCGCCGTCCGCGTCTATGCGCTACGCACGACCGCGTCACCCTTCGGTCACAATGCGCCTCCCAAGCCGATCATAAAAGCGAATGACACGACTACCGTGGACTACGAGGAATGGACCCTGGAGAGGGCCACACCGGGCGTCGAGGAAAGCTACCGTATCAGCGTTGGGGTTGATAGACAATTCTACTCCGACCCAGACGACCTGCCCGAGCTCAGAATCCGTCTGGCTGTAGAAACTGAGGCCGGACAGCTTGACGAGCACGAGCAGACTCTTGCGTTACAGCCCAACGAACTGGTCCTTGAGCTTGAGGCGACCGATCAGAGAGTTAGGGTGAATATCGACGTGGAGGATGTGGCCGATGGGAAACGCTATACCGTAGTGTGGGATTTCTTGGACCGCCAGACGGTAGTGACGATAAGCGATCGGGTATTTCTTATCCAGATAGGGATCGCTGCTCCGAACATAAGCGGGGACATGAGCGGCCGGAGGCCCGAGGGTGGAGAGACAGTCAGCGCCGAGACAACGCCCCCGTCCGCAGTGCAGCTAGACGTAGAAGCGAGCTACCCGGACGGCGGTAAGGAAATAAGAGCCAGTGGGAAGATGCGGCGCCGCTCGACCGAGCCGACTGAGAAAGAAAACGTCGTCTCGCTGGATGCCTCCTACAAGCAGATTCTCCCAGAGAGTTGGGTCGTGCTGGAGAGACCGAATCCCGTGGGAACCATACCGCAGATGGTAATCACTCGGGGCACCGAAGTCCGTGAGGCTTCCAGAGCCGACTACGGCATCACGGCCAAGTGCACCCAGATCACGTTACGCCAACCCTGGCTTGACCTCAACCTGGACGGCTTCACGGTGATCCGCGGCACCTCCGTCCACGCCGGGAGCGAACTGCTCGAGGTGGCCGAGGCGCCACCCGAGGTGGTCGACGACGACGGCGTGGTGAAGCTGGAACCCGTATGTGGAGGGCAGATCGAACTGGATGCCCTCTATGACGGTTTAGAACCGGGCTGCTGGCTGTTCGTTACCGGAGAACGGGACGACCTTCCCGGAGTGACTGCCAGCGAGCTGGTCATGCTGGCGGGTGTCGAGCAGGTGGTGCAGCAAATAAGACTTACGAGAAAAGAGCTGCTAACACAGAATAGTGTAGCCCGGCCGATCACGTTCTCCGGGAGAGGGAGTACGGGGCGAGGGGGATACGACTTGACGATATCGGTCCGTCTCCTGCCCGATGGCTCCGCCACGGGTTATGCTCACCTCGCCGGTGGCGCGCCCGGGGACGTAGTTCAGGTCGATCCTCCCCGTGAAGACAAGGATTTCTGGTGCATCAACGTCAGGCGCACCGACACCGGTCCGGGGTCGGGTGACCAGCGGATCAACTGGTACATCCGAGACATCGGGGACGGAATAACCACCTTCGATGAGATCGCTTTCCTTACCAGTATAGGAGAAGACTGCACCAGGTACCCCGATCAGCCAGGGGTGTGGCTCACCCTGACCGAAGGTGATTTCCAGGCATCTATGGATCAACCCGAGGATACGGTCCACAGCACCCTCGTTCTCGCAAACGACCTGGCCTACTGCTACAAGCGCGAGACCGTCAGGCTCTACGGCAACGTGGTGAATGCCACCCACGGCGAGACGCGCGCCGAGGTGCTCGGTAGCGGCGACGGCAGCGCGGCGTTTCAAAGGTTCACCCTGAAACAGTCGCCACTCACCTACGTAGCTGCCACCACGCCCAGCGGTGTGGAGAGCACGCTGAAGGTCTACGTCAACGACATCCGCTGGCATGAGGCCGAGCACCTGGCCGGGCTGCAACGAACCGACCGCCGCTTCATCACGCACGCCAACGATCAGGGCGAGGTCGCGATCGTCTTCGGAGACGGCCAGCGCGGGGCGCGCCTGCCCACGGGCGTGGAGAACGTCAGGGCCGTCTATCGGACCGGCATCGGCCAGGCGGGTAACGTCGCGGCAGAGCAGATCAGCCTGCTCGCGACGCGTCCGCTCGGTTTGAAGGGTGTGATCAACCCGCTGCCCGCCAGCGGCGGCGCGGATCGCGAGACCCACGACCAGGCGCGCCGCAACGCGCCGCTGGGCGTGAAGGTGTTGGATCGCCTGGTGTCGGTCCGAGACCACGAGGACTTCGCCCGCGCCTTCGCGGGCATCGGCAAAGCCAGCGCAACCCGCCTCTCCGACGGGCGCCAGCAGCTCGTTCACCTCACCATCGCAGGCGCCGACGACATCCCAATAGCCGAGAGCTCGGACCTTTACCGACACCTGCTCCAGGCGCTGCACCGGTTCGGCGACCCACAACAGCCGATCCGGGTCGAGGTGCGCGAACTTATCCTGCTGATCATCAGCGCCGGAGTCCGCCTGATGCCGGACTATCTGTGGGAGTCTGTCGAGTCTCAGATCCGCGCCTCTGTGCTGGATGCCTTCAGCTTCGAGCGTCGCGAGCTGGGTCAGGACGCGTTGCTGAGCGAGGCGATCAGCACGATCCAGCACGTACCCGGGGTGTCCTACGTGGACGTGGATACGTTCGGTGGGATCCCCGAGAAGACCGTAGACGCCGAATCCGGACTACGGCGCGCCCTCATCCCGAGCGAGATCGAGGTAGAGATAAGGAAGCTGGTGAGGAGCGAGGACCAGCCGTTGCAGCGAATCACGGTAAATCTGGCCGGCTCTGAGGGTCTCTCCATACATCCGGCCCAACTCGCGTTCCTGACCCCCAAGGTCCCGGACACGCTGATACTCAAGGAGATAACGGCATGAGTTCCTCTCCAGACCGCCTATACGGGCTCCTTCCGGCCGTCTACCGCCGGCGCGACCAGGAGCAGCAGGCCAAGCCGCTTCAGGCACTGCTGCGGGTTATCGCCAAAGAGGTGGACGTCGTCGAAGAGGACATCGACCGGCTCTACGACAACTGGTTCATCGAGACCTGCCAGGACTGGGTGGTACCGTATATCGGCGATCTCATCGCCCACACGTCTGTATACGAGGCAGGCGAGCCGGGGGACGTGAACACGTCTCAGGGTGCACAGCGCAACAGGACCCTCGTTCCACGCAGCGAGGTGGCCAACACCATCCACTACAGACGGCGCAAGGGTACGTTGGCGCTACTGGAACTGCTCGCCAGCGACGTCGCCGGCTGGCCCGCACGGGCGGTGGAGTTCTACGGGCTTCTCGGTCTGACCCAGGCTATCAACCACCTGCGACTGAAAAGGGGCCGGACCGTCGATCTACGCCAGGAAGTTGCGCTGGATCGCCTGAACGGTCCTTTCGACGAGCTGGCCCATACAGTCGACGTGCGGCGCATCAGCTCGCACCGCACCCGCGGCCGCTACAACATCCCGACTGTCGGTCTCTTCGTCTGGCGGTTGAGATCCTACCCCGTAGCCCAGACGCCGGCCTACTACCGGGAGGACGTCGGCGTACACTGCTACACTTTCAGTGTCCTGGGCAACGACACCCCCCTCTATACCCGCCCTGAACCCGGACCGGATCCGACCCACATAGCTGAAGAGGCGAACTTGCCAGTATCCATCGAGAGACGGGCGTTCGACGTCCGCAAGACAGACTACTACGGTCCGGGTAAGAGCCTGGAGATCCTGGAGGAGGACTCGCGCAAGCCGGTCTCGCCGGACCGGATCGTCGCGGCCGACCTGACCGATTGGCTCTATCGGCCACGCCGTGGGCAGGTTGCGGTAGATCCCGAACTCGGACGTATCGCCTTCAACCCGCGCGAGGTGCCGGACAGGGTCTGGGTCTCCTACCATTACGGCTTCACTGCGGATATCGGCGGCGGCGAGTACGCCAGGTCCCTCCCACAGCTTCCCGACAACCTGCTGCTCGATAGACACGATCTCAAGGACCCGGCCGCCCTGATAGGCAGGCTGTATGAGCCTCGCGACCCCCTATCCCGGTACCTCAGAAGCCGCTTCTCCGAGGAAGGGAAGCAGATGCTTGAAGAACAGTACGCCTCCGGGTCCCCTTCTGAAGAGCATCAGAATGCTATGATCGACGAACTGAACCGGCTGCTCCAGGGCGAAAGCCTCTACACCGCGCAGCGCTTCGAGCACGTAACGTTACCGGCGAACATCCTGCGGCTCGTCGGCCAGGATCTAGAGGGACGCAGCCGGACCCGACTCAACCGGTTGTTACTGGAAGAGACCTACCCACAGGAGTTGACGAAGAGTTTCGTACTCTACCGCGTAGGTACTCGAGAAGAGCACAGGCGCATCAACGGGGCAGTACGGCGGTGGAGGGAAGAGAGACCGCGCCACGCCGTCATCGAGATCACCGACAGCGGGGTGTACGTGGAGCAGATCTACGTATCCCTCAGGGAGTATCAGACCCTGCAGCTCCGCGCGGCCAACGGCGTCCGTCCGGTCATCCGGCTGCTAGACTGGCATACGGACCTGCCCGACGCCCTGAGCGTGAAGGGCGCGCGCGGGAGCCGCTTCACGTTGGACGGGTTGCTCGTCACGGGCCGGGGGGTGCAGGCAGAAGGAGAGCTGGCCGGCCTTACCATCCGCCACTCCACCCTCGTGCCCGGCTGGGGACTGCACGGAGATTGCGAACCGCGCCGGCCCGCCGAACCGAGCCTGCAACTGTTCAACACCCCGTACGTGTGCATCAACATCGAGCACAGCATCGCCGGCTCCATACAGATAAACCAAGACGAGGTGCAGGCGGAGCCGGTCCGAATCCTGATCAGCGACAGCGTCCTGGACGCGACCAGCCGCGAGCGTGAGGCACTAGGATCGCCGGATTGGCGCGTGGCCCACGCGAGGCTGACCGTCGCGCGCAGCACCGTATTCGGCAAGGTCCAGGCCCACGCCATCGACCTCGCTGAGAACAGCATCTTCGAGGGCAGGGTCGAGGTCGCCCGCAGCCAGTGGGGATGTATGCGCTTCTGTTACGTCACCCCACACTCCCGCACGCCCCGACGCTACAACTGCCAGCCCGATCTGGTGGAGCAGGCAGCAAAAGCAGAGACAGAGCCGGCGACCGAGGCCGAGAAAGCCGCAGCGGCAGAACGTGAGCGCAAGCGGGTTAGGCCGCAGTTCGACGACGTCCGCTACGGCACGCCCACCTACTGCCGGCTCGCCGGGTCGTGCGCCGAGGAGATCAAACGCGGCGCCGAAGACGGGTCGGAAATGGGTGTGTTCCACGACCTGTTCCAACCACAGCGAGAGGCGAACCTGCGCGCCCGCCTCGATGAGTACACACCAGCCGGAACAGACGCAGGCGTAGTCTTTGCGACCTAAGGAGGCATGACGTGAAAGCAGATCTCACCCGAAGCACCTTCGACCAGCGCAAGCAGTTCTCCCGCGTGCTCATGCAGCAGGGAAGGGTCCAACTCGACTCCGACTGGAACGAGCAGGTGGCCATCCTGCTGCACTACATGCAGACCTTGGCGGCGGATATCATCGGGCCGCACGGCGGGCCACAAGAGAACGCCGGGTTCGAGATTTTCGATCCAGACGACCTCCCCGAAGAGGAACGGAAATTGCTGGGCGAGTTGGAGGATGGGGACTTCGTCATCGGTAAGGGGCGCTACTACGTTGACGGCGTGCTCTGCGAGAACGAGTCGTACGTAAAGTACACGGATCAGCCCTACCTCTCCAGCGTGCAGTTGCCCGAGGAAGACAGCTACCTAGTCTATCTCGACGTGTGGGAACGTCACATAACGACTATCGAAGACCCCGACATCCGCGAGGTTGCGCTGGGCGGCCCCGACACGGCAACGCGGGCCAAGGTAGTGTGGCAGGTGAGGGTGGACACTGGTGAAAACGGATCCGAAACCGAGGATGGGTCTTCCAAGCTTCAGCTAGCTTGCGATGAGGTCCAAGAGAATTGGAACACATGGGTTGAGAGGTGGCAACCGGCTAGCCGCGGTATGATCAAAGCGAGGGGCAGAGAGAGTGTCGACGACGAATCCGACCCATGCATCGTCTCTCCCGGGGCGCGTTACCGGGGCGCCGAAAACCAGCTCTACCGCATAGAGATCCACACCGGCGGCAAGCTCGGGCGAGACGACGGCTCCGTCGAGCAGCCCCGGCGGGAGACTACAAACAACGACAGGGAGAGAGAAACGAACGTTGCCGGCGTTCCCACCTTCAAGTGGTCGCGGGACAACGGCTCCGTAACTTTCCCCATCCGCGACCTGGACGGCAGCGTGGTCACCCTCGAAAGTCTTGGCCGCGATGACCACCTGAGCCTGAAGGTCGGCGACCTGGTGGAGATCGTGGACGACGATTACGTTCTCCAGGGCCGCGCCGAACCACTGTTAAGGGTCGAAGAGGTCGATGCTACCACCATGCACGTAACACTGGACGGACAGCCGCCGTCTGACGTCGGACAGCACCAGACGAAACATCCGCTGCTACGCCGCTGGGATCACGGTGCGTCGAGCCACAATGACACCATACCCTTGCAAGAAGACACCTGGCTCACCCTGGAGGATGGGATCCAAGTCTGCTTCGAATCCGCTCGACAGTCACAAGAGGAGAACACGCAACCGGTGCCCCACAAGTACCGGACCGGCGACTACTGGCTGATACCTGCGCGCACGGCCACCGGCGACGTGGAATGGCCGGGGGATGTGGGCGACCCAGAAGCGCAGCCGCCACACGGCATAGACCACCACTACGCGCCACTGGCGATCGTCGAGAACGGCGAGGTTGCGTTGGAGGGAGATTGCCGGTGCTCGTTCCCATCGCATTGTACCCTGCCCTCCACCATGATCTAATGCTCCGTTCCTCAATAGAGGTATAAATAGAGGTATAAACAACCTTAAGGGCTACTACTAACGGGGCTCGACTTTAGCCATTGGGCTGCACGGCAAACCGCATCTCTTCGGCTTCGTTGGCTGCCCGTCTGACTTTTTGCGGGTCGGTGTAGAGCACCAACTCGCGAAGAGTCTTAGAAGCCTACACGGGCCGAAATCGCCTACTCTCGTGCGCTCGAGGAGTAGGAGGACGGGATACGGTGCTACAAGGAGAGCTATTCGGACCGAGGCGAGCGTAGCCCTTTGTGGCCGCTGGGAGCTTCGTCGCCGAGATCGGATAGGGGGTGCGTGGCCGCCTGGAGATGGCCTCCCTTTGAGCGGATCGGCGGTGAGCGGCACCATCCGGTCTGACTCAAATGGCTAAAGTCGAGCGGGGAAAGGATCCGACAACATGCCCAAGTTGGTGCGCGCCCGTGCTCCGCAGGATAAGGCTGAGGGGCAAGAAGTACATAAGCTGGGGCCAACAGCCGTCACGCTCCAGTCGATTGGACAATGCGCGCTCGGATGATCGCCAGCAGTTGGGATGGACGTCGCACCAAGACCATCGCTGAAGAACTAGGGTGCCACCCACAAAAGGTCCGTAAGCGCATCCATCGCTTCAATGATTATGGACTAGATGGGCTTGGCGATCGGCCGGGCGCCGACCGTAAGCGACGCATCACCGAAACCGAGCGCTCGGCGATCATCTGGCTGGTTGGCACCGATCCGCCAGGGAGACTGGTCGGCGGCGCTGGTGGTGAGTTGGAGGCCAGCGATGAGCACAGAGAAGCTCATTGGACATTAGATGCCCTCACCACCGCTGCCCGAGAGCGTGGGATCGCCGTCGGGCGAAGCCAGGTGCGGCGCATCTTGCTCGTCGAAGGGGTGAGGTGGCGCAACCCCCATCCCTGGGGCGAGAGCCACGATCCGCAGTTCGTCCCAAAAGGACGAGATTCTTCACCCTCTACATCAAGGAGCCTGAGAACGCCACAACCATCTGCCTGGACGAATTAGGGCCAGTGAGTCCTCACAGCACGTTTCACAGTAGGTGAGCCGTGGTGTGGTATCCGGCATGCTCGAAGAAGCCCCTGTGTCCGCGGCGCTAACCGCAGATAGCGCCGCCCCTATCGCCTCTACCAATGCCTCCCTAGTCCTGGCCGCGGCTTTGCCGAGCAGGTTCTTGATCTTGGCGAAGGCCTCCTCGATCGGGTTGTACTCGGGCGAGTAGGACGGCAGATACAAAAGCTGGTAACTAGCCCAGTGCCGGAGCAAGATCTGCAAGATGAGACCAAGGTGATGCCTGCCTTCTACGATATGCTTCGAAACGTTTCGGCAGGAAAACGCTTTAGGATGCTGCACGGCGTCTACAAGGATACTCCCGTTCCCCTGTGCTACCGGCACTTGGCGGTACTCATTAGGGCCGGTTACTTCAATACTGTCCTAACCACTAACATAGACACATATGGTGAGATCAGGGGTGATCAAACCTATCCCAAGGGTCACGCATGCGAACTAAAAACGCAAGCTGGGCCTTCTCCTCCTCGCCGCCCTCTCCTTCCTTCTGACCTTCTTCTGCTCTCCTTTCTACTTGTGCTGTCTCCTCTCCCTGTGTCGATTCTGATGAGTACTCCTTTGGTCGAGAATAGCTCCGCGAGGCTCCACCAGCGATTCATCGCGGATTCATCGCGGATTCATCGGCCTGTGTTTTAGTGAAGCAACGATACATAGTAAGGAGACAACACACGAATGGTCCGATGGGGCTAAGGGAGGTAAGAATATGAATGTGGGGTCTGAATCTACCGCCGGCACGGGGGCCGTCGGAGCGGCTTTAGGTGTGATCCTGGTGTACGTCATCGAGCTTTTGGCAGGGATAGATATACCCCTCGCCGTCGAGGGCGCGATCACGGTGGTGGTTACGTTTTTGGTCGGCTATTTAGTACCGGCAAGGATAGGTAGAGGGCCAAATGGAGGGCCACAATAAGGATCAACACTGTGAGCTAGGCCTTCGGTGTGAAAAGGTGCGCCGCTGGGAGATGGCAGGAAGGAGTTAGTGATGAGGAGGGTGGTATTGAGAGCGCTGACGCTCTCGGAACCTTTTGCCGCCGCCAGGTGTGAGATCCTGAGCAACCCCTCGCAGCCGCTGCGTGCAGTATCTGCGAAATGCGGTCCACCTCCTACCGTTCCCTCTTTCTAAGGTTCTCCATTGCCTTGCGTGGCTTCGGACCCCAAACGGATCCATTCAGCGCAAAAAGTGGTACATGTGAGCAGTGAGGCCGAACCAAACAATGATCAACCAGATGGTCGAAAAGGCGGTGTGGCCTTGGCGACGTAGGTCTTCTTTCGAGTGAGCATCCTACGCTGAACGGTGGCGAGGAGATTGCAATAGGCCGCGCCTGCTCCACGCGCGGCAGGAGCAGGTGACCACTTATTTGACCACTTATCCGTGGGGGTCCAGGGAGCTGCGAAGGGGTCAACCGAGCTACGCAATTGCGCAAATCGGCTTTCTACAGGGGTTTATGGAGGTCCCTGGGGGCCTAAAGATACCTACGTAACTTGACTACGAATCAGAAGGTCGCAGGTTCGAGTCCTGCCGAGCGCGCCCCCAGAAGGTGAGTATCACTACTTCCAGGCTTCCATAAGGTCCTCGGGAACCAGGGCCGCGTCGAGGCCTCTGCCCTGCTCGTCGAATCCCTCTCTGGAGACGCCGATCAGGGCGGTATCTTCGTCCGTTCCGGGGACCTCCTCGCGCTGCGCCGCGATGCGACCCAGGTCGCGACCGCCGAAGGTCGCCCTCTCCCTCCACTTGATCGAACCCACGAACGCGACGCGCTCCGGGCGCGTCTTCTGGCCTGCCCCGACCAGGTCCACCTCCACGTCGCCCCTTCTCGTCCAGTACCCGCCCACGTACTGCGCGTCCCCGAACCGCTCGTCGGGCAGCATGCGGAAGATGGACTCCCGGACCAAGGGCTCCACGGCCTTGCCGCGGTACGCGGACCAGTCCTCCCGGATCCTCGCGACCACGACGTCGCCGCGACCGCGCTCTATCTCGGCCATGTTGGGCCCGACGAAGCGTAGCCAGAAGCGGAGGTAGAGGTCAGCGACCGCGTAGTGCGTCTCCCTCGAAGCCTTACTCGAGAGCGGGCGTTCTGCCGACACCATGCGCTTCTGCCCGACCAGCACCTCCAGCGCCCTCTGCAACGTCGTCTCGTGGATGCCCGCTCGCCGCTGTATCGTGGTAAAGGTCCTCTCGCCTGACCCGATGGTCGCGAGCACCTGCCTGGCCCTGGCCTCCTCCGGGAACTCCGCGGACAGGATGCGCTCCCCGCCGACGATGAACGGCGAGGTGGGGTTGGAGAGCTGCTCCCCCAGGAAATCCCACATGCTCATCCCGGGCCGCCATTCCTGAGTGATCTGGGGGAACCCGCCAAGCACCAACTGGGCATCGATCGCGTCGGCAGAAGGCAGATCCAGCATCTCGGCCGTCTCGTGCGGTCCGAAGGGCTGCACCACCATCTCCAGGGTCGGCCTCCCGTAGAGTGGCCGGTCGTACTCCGTGAGTGCTGACATCATGGATATGTCGGAACCTATGAGCACGAGGAGTACCGGAGCCTCCCTGAGGTACCTGTCCCAGACCTTCTGCAGCGTCGCCTCCAGGGAAGGGTCCTGCTCCACGAGGTAGGGGAACTCGTCCATCACGATGACCTGCGGCGTTCCGCCGGCAGCAGTAGCCAAAAAGGTGAGTGCCCCGTCCCACGACTCGAAGGTCACGCCCCCGCCGCGCACCACGGCCGCGGCCGGCAGCTCCGAGCGCGCGACGTCTTGCGCGAACATCTCGAGCTCACGCGCGAGCGGCTGCCGCGAGGCGGTGAAGAAGACGTAAGGCACCGCAGGCCGGCCACCCCGCCTCAGGAACTCGTCCACGAGGCGCGACTTCCCTACCCGCCTCCGCCCCCGCATGGAGACGAGACGGCCGCGTCCCGTCTGCCGCACCCTGTTCAGCTCGGCCTCCAGGGTCGCTATGTAGCCGCGCCTGCCGACGAAGTTGTTCATTTTCAGTCTTTCGATCTACTCACGACAACAAGACTCACATTCATGAAACATTCGTCAATGTGAGTATTTTAGACAAGATCTCTTGTCAAGACAAGCGTTTCTGGGGCACCGTTCGCACCTTGCGGATCTCCCTGATGTTGGATCGGGCCCGATGCCGTCCTTTAGTATTTCTTCCGAGTGAAACAAGTGTCCCGGCGGGAAGGGATGCGCCATCATCGAGCGTTTGCCTCCCCCTTGATCCCTCAACCTCCGACTCGCCGCACCGCTCACGCTCGAGACACCTACGATCTATGGGACACTGCTACGGGCAGCACGCAAGTCTTCCATCGGCATATCAGGCACCACTTTTGACGGGAGCGTGACGGGAGTAGGACGGGAACAGGATAGAACTATCTGATGCCCAGAAGCGCCAAAAGCGCTTAGAAATCGCCCTTAGCGCACTTCAAAGAACCGCATAGAACCGCGTGATTCGGCCTACGAATCAGAAGGTCGCAGGTTCGAGTCCTGCCGAGCGCGCCCAAGAAATGCCGGTGTTTGCAGCATAAACGCGCAACTCGGGAAGGCCCCGGATTTGCTCCGGGGCCTTTTTACACCAATTGGTACACCAATACGTCAGGAAAGGGCGTCCTCCATAGCTGCAGCGATCTGGTCCCCCATCCCCGGCAAAACGTGGGAGTAAGTATCCAAAGATATCGCTATGGTGGCGTGGCCCAACAGTTCCTGCACTAGTTTCGGATGCACACCCCGGCTCAACAGAAGCGTAGCGGCGGTGTGCCTGAGATCGTGAAACCGGACGCTCTGCGGCAGCCCGGCGCACTCTAACAGGGGCTTGAAGGAGCGTCCCGTCAGGTTGCGGGGGTTGATCGGCGTCCCCACTGTTGTCGAGAAGATCAGGCCGTCATCCCGGCAGAGGTCACCCATCTTCTTTATCTCCGCCAACTGGTGCTGGAGATGCTCTCTAAGGGCTTCTACCGCTCGAATCGTAAGTTTGACGCTGCGGCGGCTCTTCGCGGTCTTCGGCGGCGTGAAAGCGGCCCGTCTTTCGTCACGGTCAGCGTCCGGCGCACCTGGAGCATCCCGGCTTCCAGATCTACGTCCTCCCACCGCAAGCCGAGAAGCTCTCCCTGGCGCAGCCCGCAGTGGATGGCGAGGACGTAGAGGGCTTCGAGGCGGTCGGCATGCGCTGAGTCGAGCAATCGGCGAGCCTCGCCGCGAGATAGCGGTTTGATCTCGTCCTTCTGTGGCTTCGGCGCGTCCACGGCTTCCGCCGCATTGCGAGGCACAAGGCCCCAGCGGAGGGCTTGCTTGAGCGCCCGGTGCAGGACAGCGTGCGGGTACTGCACCGTCCGGGGCGAGAGCCCAGCTTCAAGCTTAGAGTGGTAGAAGCCTTGCAGGTGAGCCGGGGAGAGCGCCTTCACCTTCACGCGGCCAAGCGCCGGAACGATATGTTTGCGTACCAGCCACTCGTAACTCTCGAAGGTCTTGGGTTTGACGCTGCCCTTGACGGAGTCTCTCAGCTACCGGCTCATGTACTCCGCGAGCGTCATGCTCGCGGAGTCGAAGACGAGTCCGCCGTTCCGATCCGCCATCGCCTTCGTCAGCTTCTCAGCCACTTCCTGGCGTGTCTTGCCGTGGAGCGCAGGGCGCTTCGTCCCCGCAGCGGTCTGGACGGTGTAGCGGGCCATGTAGAGCCCGCCTTTGCGCCTGGTGATGCTTCCCTCGCCGTTACCGCGCCTGCCCATGCCTAGCTCTCCCTTATGAGTTCGGAGGGCTGGGCGCCCAGGGCTTCCGCCAGCTTCCTAACAGTTCGAGGGTGCGCCCCCTGGCGACCGTCCTCTATGCGCCAGATCGTGTTGTAGGAGACGCCGCTCCTCTCCTCCAGCTCTCGCAGAGAGAGAACCCGCTCTCTCCTCAGTTGCTTAAGCCGCTGCACGTTGACCTCCATGCTCTGTATTTTGCCCTACTTTCCTCACAAAATATTACCACAATCAATAGGCAAATATAACACAATGTTGTATAATATGGGTGTCGGATAAAGAAATGGCCCCGGCGAGAGCGGCTACTCTCCCGGAGCCCGGACCACAGGGTAGGACCCCCTAGTCGGGTAAGGACGGCGCATCTCTGCGCCGCCCTCCCCTCAGAACCGTGCATGCGACTCTCACCGCACACGGCTCAAGCAACTCGCCTCTTTAGATGCGCTGTCTCTGGTTGCTAACGGTCCTGTTGACATCGTGCCGGTCAATGGCGTTCCGCTCAGTGGGGCTCCGTCCCTCGGCTCCGTTTGCTAAGCTGTGGGCTTGCATCTAACTTTCACCTTGAGGTTGGCTTCCTTCACAACGCGCTCTTCGGGCGGCTCACCAGGATCGTGTCAGCACCCTTTCAGGTTGGGCATTACTCTAGGCCCTATCCGGCGGCTTATGGATTCCCCTGGCCTTTGGGCAGAGCCGGCATTCGCTTCTCGATCCTTCCCTCTCCCGCTGGGGATTTGGGCCTTGACCTCACGGTCGGCTTACTGCCGTTCTGTAGAACCTCTGAGCGACAGACCCCATCTCGGGGTTTACACGTTCCGCATGAGGAAGATGCGGTCGGGGTGGGTGCCTTCTTTACGCCGAGGTCTTCGGTGTTCATAAAAGCCGGGGTCGATCACAAACCCCGGAGCGAATGCGACCACTCATCACCGTCTCGATCGGGCTTTCGGTGACCTTGTCCTCTTTCGACGCGTCGACAAAGATTCACCTATTACGTTCACCCGTCCGACCTTCACCTGATCCGATTTGCTCGCCTGGTTCGGGCTCCTCTTGGACTTCTCCGGCGGCTTCGCACAGGTCGTTAGCGCTTCTCTGCACGCGCCGGATGGCGACGGGATCGAACACTATCCCGGGTCCATTGAGGACCACTTCTCTCATGCGACCTCGTGTCGCACTGGACACCACCAGTGTAGCGTACGTGCTGTGCAGGATCGAGGATGATTCATCCCTCACCCCCGTCAGTCAGCACGGGGATTTCCTCACAGCGATAGCCGCTGGAGGCTACGCCGTCGAGGTCCTCAACCTCGACTTCTCTTACGCCCTCTACGCTGGCGATCCCTCCAACGGGTCCTCCACGAGGCGCGTGGCATCCTTCCGGGAGGGCAGGATCGGCTATCGGGAGTGGGCCAGGAGGAGAGGCCGTATCAACCCCAGCGTCGAGGATCGCTACGACCACGACGTA
>Ga0126306_10000719_pt1 | contig 16363 bp, 13 predicted proteins | sample Plot27_FD_92592 | JGI IMG/M metagenome (GOLD analysis project Ga0126306, IMG submission 92592) | Serpentine soil microbial communities from UC McLaughlin Reserve, CA, USA - Plot27 | ecosystem: Environmental > Terrestrial > Soil > Grasslands | place: USA: UC McLaughlin Reserve, Lake County...
CTATTGGCGTTGAGCTGTAGGTACGGGCGGAAGGGCGGTGGGCCGATCAGGTAGATGGCCATCATGCGTTCGGAGCCTTTCTGCAAGCGAAGGTGCGGCTCGAACGAGCGGACACGGTCTTGGGGGCTCGTCCAGAACCCGAACGGTTGACCAGAGAAGTGCTCTCCGCCCGGCATGCGCCCGTCCAACACCACCTCGAACGCCAAGACCACCAGCATCACCCGTTCGACCGGCCCCCTACGCAGAACGGACCAGCGTTTCCGCTGGTCAGCGTCTATGTGGAGCCCCCCGCCGGAATCGAACCGGCGACCCCATCCTTACCATGGAACCACCAGGAACCGCTGTGCGGAACGCCGTTCCCCCAGGTCACGCTCGACCGTCAGGGCCGAATTTATGGGTTCTCTTCCGGTGAGGTTATGCGTTCTCGTTCCGTCGCACGGCCGAGGCGGACCGCCCCTCGGCGCGCGGCTACTCTCCCGCCCCTGGTAGCAGGGTCGGTCGGCAGTCGCCGATGGATTGCGTCCAAGCTGCTCACCTGCCGGCCGCCGGTGATGGCGGCCTGGGATCGCAGCAGGCTCTGGTGCCACCACAGCCAGCAGCCGACCCCGAGCAGGATCGGCAGCGCCCAGGTCAGCGCCCGGTAGACCAGCACCGCGGCGGTGACCTGCTCCCGGTCGCCGCCGGCGGCCACCAGCCCGGCGATCAGCACCGCCTCGACCACGCCGACGCCACCAGGGGTGAAGGGGACGGCGGTGGCCAGCCGAGCGAACGCGAACACGGCCAGCACCTGGGCCCAGGCAACCTCGGCATCGCTGACACCGACCTGGCGCAGGCTGACCAGCAGCACCAGATACAGCGACAGATGGCTGACCAGAGTGGCCACCGTGATCGGCACCCATTGGCCGTGCAGCAGGGCCAGCGTGCGAGCGCGGAACTTGGCGGTGACCAGCTCCCAGCCCGCCACCGGCGGCCGCCCGACCAGCCCCAGCGACCAGGAGGCAAACCGGCCGGCCCACAGCCCGAATCGGCGGGCCAGCTCCTGGCTGCGCAGCAGCAGGGCGAAGACCGCGATGGCGACGACCAGTCCCGCGATACCAGCCAGCGCGGCGCTGACCCGCCGTGGGGAGGTGTTGCCCTGGAGGGCCAGCAGCACCAGGGCAAGCACCGGCAAGCCAAGCTTGGCCAAGCTGTTCCACACCCCGGAGACCAGCATGGCCGTGGTCGCCCGAGACCGGGAGTAGCCCCACGAGCCGAGCATGCGGTAGGTCAGGCCGGTACCGATCGCCGGCCCGACGGTGGGCACAGTGTTGGCCACCGCAGTGGCCGCCTGAGTCACGATCATGATGCGCCAGAACCCCAGGCCGGCCGTGACCGGGACCAACGCATAGGTCGCCAGGTTCCAGGCCACGATTGCCAGCAGCCCGGCGAGCTCCAAGGAGGTCATGGCGGTGATCTCCGCCTACACCTCGGCCAGGTCGATGCCGCCCAGCAGGTACCTGAAGATGACCACGACCAGCAGCAGCGACAGCACTCCCTGGACCACGAGACGGGTGCGTCGGCCGAGCTTCTCCACGGTCAGTTGGGAGCCGTCCGTCGGGCGCCGACTGGAGACGATTCGGTCGCGAGCGGGGCTCGGCTCCGGGCCGACGTGCGCCTCATGCGTAGAGGGCTTCTGCTGGGCCGAAGAACTCGAAATGGATCCGCTCCTCAGGGACGTTCAGGGCCCGCAGGCCGATGGCCAGCATCCGCATGAACCCCTTGGGGCCGCAGAAATAGAAGTCGGCCTCAGCCATCGGCACGGTCTGCTTCAACCACTCCATCGTGATCCGGCCCGGCTGGTCATAGTCCTGGCCGCGCGCGTCCTCTGGGGTGGGGAGCTCATAGAAGACCACCGAACGCACCCCCGGGTGGTTGGCAACGACCTCTTTGAGGTGTTGCTTCATCGCATGATGGTGGCCGGACAGGGCGGCATGGACATACCAGATGTCCCGCTGGTCCCCTTCAGCCACCAGCGTGTCCAGCATCGACAGGATGGGGTGAGCCCGACCCCGCCGCTGAGCAGGACCAGCGGCCGGCTGTTCTGGTCGTCGAGGAAGAAGTCGCCGGCCGGGGCGCTCACACGCACCACCGTCCCCGGGCTTGCTTGGTCGTGGAGGTAGTTGGAGGCCAGCCCGGCAGGGGCGTCGGGGGCGTCGTCGGGGGCACCTTCGCGCTTGACGCTGATGCGGTAGTAGTCCTGGCCTGGGGCGCAGGAGACGCTGTAGTTGCGCACCACCTGGCCGTGGCCAGGGATGTCGAGCTGGAAGGTCAGGTACTGGCCCGGCTTGAAGGCCATGATCGGCCCGCCGTCTTGCGGCACTAGGTAGAACGAGGTGATGACCTCGCTCTCGGGCACGACCCGGTCGACCACGAACTCGCGCCAGCCCAGCCAGCCTCCTGGCGCCGCAGCCCGCTGGGCGTACAGCTCCTGCTCGCGCCGCATCAGGATCTGGGCCAGGAACTCATAGGCCTCGGTCCAGGCCGCGACCACCTCCTCGGTGGCCGCCTGGCCCAGAACGTCCCCCAGCGCTCCGATCAGCGCCCGACCGACCGCCGGATAGTGCTCGGGCACGATGTTGAGGGCGACATGCTTTTGGGCGATACGCTCCACCGCCGGGCCCAGCTCCTCGAGCCGGTCGATATTGGCCGCGTAGGCATGCACCGCCCCAGCCAGCGAGCGAGGCTGGGTTCCAACCCCGCGGTGGTGGGACTGGTTGAACAGGCGCTTGATCTGCTCGTCCTGGAACAGCAGCTCATACATCCGCTGGGTGATCTCAAGACCATGCTCCCGCAGGACCGGGGCGGTCGCCTTGACGGTGCTGATCGTCCGCGGCTGCAGGGTCACATCTCCCATGCCGTCCTCCCGCTCTAGGTCTGGGTTCAGCATCGCACTGGCTCTCCAGCCGTCCAACACGTCCTGAACAGCTTGAGTCGCCCAGCCATGACCGTGAGAAACCTCAGGTCGGATCTGGGCGAGAGATGAGGGCGGGAAGCTGAGCCCGCAGAAGCTTCCCGACCGAGTTCCTCGGCAGGCGATCCACGAACATCACCGACGTGGGTGCCTGGTGGGCGGCCAGGTGCCGGCGACCAAAGACCAGGATCTCCTGTTCGGTCGCCGCCGACCCCGCCGACAGCACCACCAGGGCAGCCACCACGCTGCCGCCCCCTTCGCCCAGGACTTGCACCACGCCGACGTCGGCCACCGACGGATGGCCAGCCAACACCCGTTCCACGTCACCGGGATACACGTGCCGGCCACCCGAGACGAAGCAGGCCGCCATCCGATCGACGACCCACACGTACCCCTCCTGGTCGCTGCGGGCCGCATCACCGGTCCGCAGCCAGCCGTCGGGTGACAGGACCTCGCCGGTGGCCTCAGGTCGCCTCCAGTAGCCGGCCATCACGTTGGGCCCGCGCACCAGCAGCTCGCCGGTCTCCCCCAGCCCCACCTCGCTCTGGTCTGGATGCACAATCCGGATGTCGACCAGCAGCGGTGGTCTTCCGGCAGATCCCATCTTGGTGAGTGCGCTGGTGGGGTCAAGCAGCAGCGCCAACGGCGCCGCCTCCGAGAGTCCGTAGCCCTGGAGCAACATCACGCCGCGATCCAGCCAGGCGCGGATCAGTCGTTCCGGCACCGGAGCACCGCCCGTAACGATGAAGCGGACGCTGGATAGATCAACCTGTGGCCAGAGCTCGGATCGAGCCAGGGCGTCCAGCAGGTCGGGGTTGCCGAAGCCGACGGTGACGCGATGGCGCTGCATCACCTCCAGAATTCCCGCTGGGCTGAGGTCGCTTGGCACCACCACCGTGCCACCCATGAACAGCACCGGCAGCACGTTCACCCCAGTGCCTCCCACCCGAAAGAACGGCGCGATCGCCACGGTGACGTCGTCGCCGCGGAAGTCGGCGCAACTCAGGAAGTTGACGGCATTCCAGGTCACATTCGCGTGGGTGAGCATGACTCCTTTGGGCGGCCCGGTGGTGCCCGAGGTGTGCGGCAGCAGGCAGACCTCGTCCATGCCCACCGCCGCCTGCACCGGATCGTCGGGCGACTCGACCACCAACGCCTCGAACTCCAACGCTCCGTCGATCGACCCCGCGACCGCGATCCGCTGGCCGACCGAGTCCGCCACCGGAGTTGGATCCGCGGCCGCGTGCTGGATCAGCACCCTCGGGTCGATGTCGCCAAGGACGACGCGGATCCCATCGCCCCCCAGCCGATGGTTCACCGGGGCCAAGGCCGCACCCACCAGCCCCGAGGCGAACAACGCCTCCAGGAACGCCGGATGGTTCGGTCCCAGCCACGCCACCCGGTCACCGCGCCCGACGCCAAGCCGCTGCAGGCCATTGGCCAGGCGCCGAACCCGGCGGGCCAACTCCGCATAGGTGAACGAACGGTCGTCACCCACCAGCGCCACCTGATTGGGGGCGATCCTGGCTCGGCGCTCAATCCAGGAGCCGACCCCGAAGTTGGCCGCAGCAGGCGGCATCGCAGCCATGGCCAAGGCTACCCTGCATCCGCACCCAGCAGGCAAGAGGCCACGCTCGCCACGCAGACCCTAAAACGGGGAAGCGCGTCCACCTCGCCACAGGTTCCTGGCGCACGTCGAAGAGAACTGGAACGGTAATGCAGTTAAGCGTTGTCATCCCGACGTATGACCGATCTACACGATTCGGACCAGGAGGCTGACCAGCTCACTGCCGCCTGAATCGGCCCGGAACGTGAAGCTGACCAGCGTTTCCGCTGGTCAGCGCGTATATGGAGCCCCCGCCGGAATCGAACCGGCGACCCCATCCTTACCATGGAACCACCAGGAACCGCTGTGCGGACCGCCGTTCCCCCAGGTCACGCCCGACCGTCAGGGCCAGAGTTATCGGTTCTCCTCCGGCGAAGGTATGCGCTCACTTCTGCCATGTGCTGGTCGTCTGGCCGGCGTCGTAGCGGCGCCGGCGGAAGCGCCGGTCCACTACCCGCTGGGTGCGGGCGGCGGGCCAGCTGGAACACCGCTGCCACCGCCGGGGTCGCCCTGGCCACTACCTGGCTGAACTCCTGGCCGAGGAGTTGGCCAGGCCGTAGGACTACCCGGCCGTAGCCACCACCCAGCAGATGATCTCCAGCGTCGCCCGCTTGTAGCCTTCACCCGCAAGGTGCCCTCCTTGATCCAGGACCGCGACCTTCAGCAAGCCGCATCGTCCCAGCTCAGGAGGGCACCTTCATATCCAGCGACCAGCACAAGCCCACCGAGCAAAAACCGCGCGTTACGCGCAGCTTATCTTGGGCTTGGAGAACTCGACCTTGACGCTGTCAGGCACGCCGTCGCCATCCGTATCGGTTCCCACAACATGTTCGACCACATGGATCCGAATCGTCGCCCCGCCTACGAGCTTGCCGTCCTCAAAGGCCACGAAGCTGTCGTTGATCACGTGCGTGAACGTGAACACGCCACTGACGGTACGGGTATTGAAGACGGCGACGTCGGTATTTCCGCGTTCAATGTACGTCGGTCCCTGACCGTCCGCCGGGACCGCCGTCCCCTCGTGCTTCTCGATCTGGAAGAAATGGAAGCCGGCGTCGCCGGCGTCGACGAAGTTCCCGCGGATGAACTCCGCACCGGTCGCCACGAACTCCTTGCCCTCGAGGCAGGGCATGTCGTTGACCACCATCGGGCCGAAGTGCTCCTCGCTGGTGAAGCTGCCGTGATCGACCACGGTGGCGTACGCGGGCGTCGCGAAGGCAACGGCCAGCGCTACCGCCAACACCAACATCGCTCGACGCCACATAGCTCCTCCGATCCTGCCGTTGGGGCCGGGAACCTTCGCTTGGGCAGGCGACGCCGGGATCGCCATGCCGGCACACAGTACGATGGCCGCAAGCCATTTCAACGGGTGCCTCATGGGAGGCTCCTTCCAGTTGGCCAGGGTGAGGCCGGGATCCTGGCTCGTCGGTCCTTGCCTCTACCCCCACCCCCTTACGCTGGACATTGGCTTGGCCCGGTGAGCAGCTTGGGTCCATCTGCAGGCCGAAACATCCGAGGTAACTTCAAGAGGTGGTTGCGGCTGGCCACAGTTTTCGACCCGGTGGAACGATGCGCGGCGCCGGGGCCAGCGATGCTGAAACGCAGCCTCGGGAGCTCCCGATCACGATCTTGGTGCTGGCCACAGTGTCTGCCCTGGTGGCCTATGGGACGATCAGCAGCATGCGTCCAACTGTGCTTATCGTCGACGATCATGCGGCCTTTCGGGCCTCGGCCCGAGCGCTGCTGCAGGCCGAAGGCTTCGACGTCGTCGGTGAGGCAGCCAACGGAGCGGCGGCCGTGGCGGCGGTCGCGGTCCTGCGGCCCGAGATCGTCCTGCTCGACATCCAACTGCCGGATCTTGATGGCCTCACGGTGGCCGAGCAGCTCGCCAGGGCGCCAGACCCCCCGGCAGTGGTGCTGATCTCCAGCCGGGACGCGGCCGCCTATGGGCCCCGCCTCCAAGCGACACCGGCACGCGGGTTCATCCCCAAGAGCGGGCTGTCCGGGGAGGCGCTCGCCGCCATGACCGGCTGAGACTGGCCGAGGCGATGGTGCGGCGGTTTGGCTTGGTCGGGTTGGCCGGCGTCGCTCTCGGCCTGGCTGCCGAGTGGGTCAGGTTCGGCTGGGACGATCCGCGCCACTGGATTCCCGACTTGGCCGTCGGCTGGACCCTGATCGGCTGCGGGCTGGTCGCTTGGAGTCGGCGGGCGGAGAGCCGCTCCGGTCCGCTGCTGGCGGCGACCGGCTTCACCTGGTTTGTGGGGAACTTTGCCCAGGTCGGTGTGGCCGCGGTGGCCTGGGTGGCGGCGCACCTGGTGTACCTGCACCGCGGGCCCCTGGTGCAGCTGGTGCTCACCTACCCGTCCGGGCGGCCAGGGTCACGGCTGGTCCGGGGAGCCGTCGCGGTCGGCTATGCGGCGGCGGTGATCACGCCGATCTGGGACAGTGAGGCCGCCACCATCCTGCTGGCCGGGCTGCTCCTCGGGGTCTGCGCCCGCGAGTATGGTCGGGCGGTCGGCGGGACCCGACGAGCCCGCCTGATCGCGCTGCGGGCCGCTGCCGGGCTGAGCCTGGTGCTTGCCGGAACCGCGGCGGCTCGGCTGCTGCTGCCCTCGGGGGAGGTCAGCGGTGCGTCGCTGCTGGTGTATGAGGCGGTGCTGTGCGTGCTTGCCGGTGGCCTGCTGGCGGGGCTGCTGGTCGCCCCGTGGCAGCAGACGACCGTGGCCGACCTGGTCGTCGAGTTGGGCGAGGCAAGGTCGGGCACGCTTCGCGGGGAGCTGGCTCGGGCGCTCGGCGATCCGTCGCTGGAGCTCGGCTACTGGCTGCCCGACCGGGCGGGGTTCGCCGACGCCGAGGGCCGCGTGCTCGCCCTTCCCGGTGCCGGTTCGGGCCGCTCGGTGACCGTGGTGGAGCGCGAGGGCCAGCCGGTCGCCGCCCTGGTTCACGACCCGGCCGTACTGGATGACCCAGGGCTGCTGGAGGCGGTCACCTCCGCGGCCCAACTGGCGGCCGCCAACGCCCGGCTCCAGGCCGAGGTACAGGCCAGGGTGGAGGAGCTTGCCGCGTCGCGTCGACGGATCCTTGCGTCACGGGATGAGGAACGCCGGCGGTTGGAGCGCCGCCTGTACGACGGCGCCGAGGTTCGGCTCAGGGACCTGGCGGGGACCCTGCGCCGCGGCCATTGGTCCGCCTCCGGGGAGCAGACGAAGAAGCTGATCGCACGCTCCCAGGAGCAGCTCACGCGAACGCTGGAGGAGCTGCGCCGGCTCGCGCAGGGGCTGCACCCGCGCATGCTGTCCGAGCAGGGGCTGGCAGCCGCGCTGGCCGCCCTGGCCAAGGACTTCCCACTCCCGGTCGACCTCAACGTCGCAAGCACCCAGCTGCCCCAGCGGGTCGCGGTGGTCGCCTACTTCATCTGCGCCGAGGCCCTTGCCAACGCCGCCAAGCACGCCGCCGCCGCCCGCGTCACCGTTGCCGTCATCGCCAGCGACGGCCGGCTTAGGGTCGAGATCGCCGACGACGGGGTGGGCGGGGCCGACCCCGCACGCGGGTCGGGCTTGCGGGGCCTCGCCGACCGGGTCGAGACCATCGGTGGGACGCTCTGGGTGGAAAGCACTCCCGGGCACGGGACGCGCCTCGCCGCCGAGATCCCGTTCGGCGGCGAGGCGACGTAGCGATAGACGGTGTCAGGCGATCTTGGTCCAGACCTTGGTTGACCAGACGAACTGGTCGCCCTTGTCCATCGGTGGGACCGGCGTGAGGTGGAGGTTGCCTTTGCCGTCCACCGAGAAGGTGAACGTCAGGCTGTAGCCCCAGGCAGGGACGTCGAACGTGATCCGGTCACCGTCGACCGCATAGGTCGTGCCTGGCTCCCCGGGGCCGTGGTCCATGTGGCCTTCGTTCAGGGTCACGGTGACGACGCTCGGGAACTCGCTGAGATCCGCTTCCCCGCCCTTGCGGGCATCCTCCTTGGTGAGCACGTAACGGTAGGTGCCGTTCAGGGCGGTGGGCACCGTCCCCAGAGGGTGCGTAGGTCGTTCGGGCGCCTTGCCGGTGCAGCCGGCCGGGATGGCCAGCGGCGCCGTAGCCGGCGTGGACTGCTTCAACGCCTGGATGCGCTGGATGAATGCCTTGGTCTGGGGGTCCTGCTCGAGGCTGGCGTAGACCGGGGCGAAGGCGGTGCGCAGCGCTGCCAGGTCGGCCTGGGAGGCGGTGGCGAAGCGAGCGCCCGATTGGCAGGCGTTCCTGAGGACCTGGGTGTCGCGGTCGGCGAGGCTTGCCGAGTGACCGGCAACGTCCTGGGCCGCCTGCCGGAGCCACCGCTGCTGCTGCCCGGTCAGCGCGGCAAGACGGCCCGGATTGGCGAACAGGACGTCGGTCTGCGGCCACAGGTTGACGTTTGCGGTCACGTACGGGGCCCGTTGGGTCAAGACGAGGTGGTTGTAGAGGTAGAGGTCCAGCTCCAAGCCCTGCATCTTGCCGTTCTTGAGCGCCTGGTCCCGGAAGGGTCCGAAGGCCTCCATAGGGGTCGCGCCGAGCGCCCGGATCGCCTGAGCCTGGCCCTGCGACCGGTAGATGCCGAACCTCATCCCGCGCCAGTCGGCCACGCCGAGCATGGGCTGCTTGACGGCGATCGGCTTGCGCAGGCCGTCGGCGAGGGTCCCAAGGCCCGTCACCCCGACCTTCTTCAGCCCGTCCATCATCTGTGCGGGGATGTCGCTGGTGATGACGGCCTGCTCCAGGGCGTAGTTGTCGATCAGCATCGGCGCCTGCAGCGCCTGGAAGCCGGTGACGCCCAGCGTGTCGAAGACGCGTGCTGCCGTCCAGCCGAGGTCGACCTGGCCAGCGGCCACATCCCGCACGACCTGCTGCTCGGCGTCGGCGGCGTAGTCACCCCAAGGGCCTTCGACCTGGATGCGGACGTTGTCGCCGGAGCGCTCTCTGACCTGCGACACGAAGTCTTTGATCAGAGGGACGACATCCAGGTCGGCGGTGACGTTGGCCATCCGCAGCACGACCGGCGCACCGGCGCCGCCGGCCTTGTCGCCTCCTGCCCCGCCACCGCTGCAGCCCCCCGCCGCGACGGTGGCGATGACGGCGAGCGCCACAGCGGCGAGCCGGGTTCGGCCTTTCATCCAGCGCATGGTCCCACTCCTTTCATCGACGGTCGAGGGGCACACTAGAAGGCGGCCAAGTCGGGCACATCGTGGCCCGCCTCAGTCCTGGACTGTGGCCAGCACGGGTTCCGCGCCACCTGCGGGGTGCCACAATCACGCGGTGACGCCGACCCTGTCGCAGCGGGTGAACCTGGCGCGGCTGGCCGCCGGGCCGGTCGCGCTCGCCGTCGGCCTGGGTGCCCTGGCCGTCGCGCAGGGCCCCGGCAGGTTCACCACCTACGCCGGAGGTTCCGGCCTGGCCGCCACGCTCACGGTCGCGGCCGGGCTGGCGCTGGTCCTGGCCGGCCTGGTCACCTCCTTCAACCGACCGGCAGGGCGGATCGGTGACCTGGCCGTGCTTGCCGGGCTGGTCTGGTTCGCACCCGTCTGGGTCGGCTGGGACAAGGGACCCCCGCTGGTGCGGAGCCTTGGCATGGTCGCCGCCGGCTTCACCTTCCCGCTGCTGCTGCACCTGGTGCTCGCCTACCCGAGCGGCCGGCTGCACGGGGCGGTGACGCGGGCGCTGGTGTTCATGGCCTATCTGGAGGCCGCGCTCGCCGCACTCGGGCTGGCGCTGTTCCGGCACCCGTTCTTCGACCCCAACTGCTGGGCCAACTGCAGCGACAACGACTTCCTGGTGCGCTCGCTCCCACAACTGGCGCGCGGAATCGAGGTCGCGGACCGCTGGTTCACCGCAGCCGCCGCGGCCGCGCTAGTGGCCGTCTGCGCCTGGCGGCTGCTCCGGGACTCGGGGCCGGCACGCCGTACACTGCTGCCGGTCGCCCTGCCAGCGACCCTATTTGCGGGTGCCGTCATCGCGCATGCGGTCGCGCTGCAGCGGATGCCGCTCGAGGACCCGTCTCAGCCGGCCTTCCAAACCATCTTCGTCGTCGGATGCGTCGCGGTGCTCCTACTTGCCGCGGGCCTGCTGTGGGTCACGGTTCGTATGCGGCTCCAGCGCCGCGCCGTCGCCCGGATCATCGCCAGCCTCGGCCAGGCGCCGCCACCAGGGTCGCTGCAGGCGGCGCTCGCGCAGGCGGTCGGTGATCCTGAGCTGCGGATCGCCTATTGGTTGCCCGACGCCCAGCACTACGTGGACGCCACCGGCCGGCCGGTCGCCGAGCCGGTGGCGGGGCCCGCCCGTGCGGTCACCGCGCTGGTTCGCGACGGTCGCCAGGTCGCGGTCGTCTCCCATACTGCGGCGCTGCCCGACCTGGAGCGCGAGCTCGGCGCCGCTGTCCGGCTGGCGCTGGAGAACGAGCGACTGCAGGCCGAGGCGCTGGCCCAACTCGACCAGCTACGCGCCTCCCGGGTGCGCATCGTGGAGACCGGCGACAGTGAACGCCGACGGCTGGAACGCGACCTGCACGACGGCGCCCAACAACGCCTGCTGGCCCTGTCCTACGACCTCCGGCTCGCCCGCGCCCAGGCCCAAGCCGACGGCGACAGCCACACCGGATCGCTGCTCACCCAGGCGACCGACCAAGCCCAGGCGGCTCTGGGGGAGCTGCGGGACCTTGCCCATGGGATCTATCCGGCGATCCTGGCCGAGGCGGGCCTTACGCCGGCCCTGGCCACCCTGGCCGAGGAGGCTCCCCTCCCGGTGGAAATCGTCGCTGCGACCGACGCACGCTACCCGGCTGCGGTGGAGACCGCCGCCTACCTCCTGGTCGCCGAGGCGGTGGAGGATGCGGCCGGCCGGACGGCCAGCCACGTCATCGTCAGCGTGGTGCAGGACGCCGGACGGCTGGAGGTCACGGTGCACGACGACGGGAGCCACCGCACCTCGGCGATGGTCGGGCTGGCCGACCGGGTCGGCGCCCTGGACGGCCGGCTGATGGTCGAGCCGACGCGGCTCCAAGCGGAGCTCCCGTGCGCGTAGTCGTCGCCGATGACGTCCTGCTCACCCGCCAGGGCATCGTCCGCCTGCTGCGCGAGGCGGGCATCGAGGTGGTCGCCGAGGCCGAGGACGCCCAAGGCCTGCTCCACCAGGTGCGCCTCGCCCGCCCGGACGTGGCCCTGGTCGACATCCGCATGCCGCCAACCCACACCGACGAGGGCCTGGTCGCCGCCCAGACCATCCGGGCTGAGCATCCCCAGGTCGGCGTCCTGGTCCTGTCCCAGTACGTCGAGCCCAGCTACGCCCTGCGCCTCATCCAGGAGCACCCCGAACGGGTCGGCTACCTGCTCAAGGAGCGCGTGTTCGACATCGCCACTGTGGTCGACGCCCTGCGCCGCATCGTGGACGGGGAGACGGTGATCGACCCCACGATCGTCTCGCGGCTGGTGGGGCGACGCCGCCGCCAGGATCCGCTGGCCGTCCTCAGCCAGCGGGAACGACAGGTGCTGGGGTTGATCGCCGAGGGCATGTCCAACCGGGCCATCGCCGCCCGGCTGTTCGTCACCGAGCGCACCGTCGAAGCCCACGTCACCCAGATCTTCCAGAAGCTCCGCCTGCCCGAGTCGCCCGACCAGCACCGCCGCGTGCTGGCCGTCCTCACCTTCCTTCGCGCCTGACCAGGCGGCCCGGTGGGCCGCTTCCAACGGCAAGGTAAGGCCGGGCCTCATCGCAGCCCGCATGCCGCAGGGCGGACTTGGAACGGGCTCGTCCAGAACCCGAACGGTTGACCAGGGAAGTGCTCTCCATCCGGCATGCGCCTATCCAACGCCATCCCGAATACCAAGACGACCAGCATCGCCCGTTCAACCGGGACCCCAGACGCGGAACTGACCAGCGTTTCCGCTGGTCAGCCTATGTGTGGAGCCCCCCGCCGGAATCGAACCGGCGACCCCATCCTTACCATGGATCGGCGGCCAAGCGCCGTGCTAAGCCTTGTTCTGGCAGCTCACGCGACACCGTACGTGCCGCAGTTATGGGCTCAGTTGCCGAGGTCGAGGACTGCCCATCCCCGTCACGCCTCCAGCGAAGGGCCTCTCGCATCACCGTGAAGGCGGGAAGTAGCCACAGGTGGGTGAGCGGTTCCGGTGGAACGAATGAGGGCAGCGGGTAGTCGGCAGCGCCACGCTCGTGGCGGGCTGTCAGCCCGAGTGGGATGCCCATACCTGCTGGGCTGAAGGAGTCGAGCACGATGACCAAATGTCGCTCAGCGACTTGGGCGCGACCGAGCTTGGTCAGCTTGTTGATGCCTTGATCGGAGGCCAGAAAGTCGTCAAGCCACTGATCGATGGCTGCCCCGTCCCATCCCCAGCCGCCGTAGGTGCCGGCCTTGACCATCACCGTGCCCTCGGACCCGGCTTTCGCCTTTCTGCCGTAGATCGACTCGATACCGAGCGCCCCGAGTCGCATGACGAAAGGATCGTGCAAGTCGCCCATGCCGTGGGCGCTGCGCCGCCCGCTGGCCTCCAGCTCGCCCAGCAGCCGGCGAAGCTCGTCGGGCTTGATAGCGTTGACCCGCGCTCCGGCGGCGAGCCCGACCGACCAGGTTTGTGTCGAGCTGGGGAGCGTGATCGATGAGAGGCGGCGTTCGGCAGAGGACTCCAGATCAAGTCGCTTCGCGTCTACTTCTCCAGTTACCTCCAAGGCGGCAACTGACCCGTTGGGCAGGTCCGCCTCGAAGTCGTGGAGCCCGGACGGACCGCCCCGCCGGTCGATTCTCCGCAGCGGCCCGAGGATCGGAGTAAGCCGATCCTGCGCGTACGTCTCGTACATGTCGAGGTCGTCGTGCTCCGGCTGTGGCGTCATGACGGAGCATGGTACGGCAGGTCGATGACCGGCACTCAGCACTCACCCTGAGAGACAACCAGGTCAGGCTGAGATTGCCGCCGCAGGCGGCGCCGGCCGATGCATCAATCGCGCGAAGCGCACCACCCTGCGCGGCCGCACCACTCCCCGAGGGGAGCTGGGGGTTGCCGGGATCGGGCGGTCGGGGCGTTAACCGGTATCTGGCAGCCAGCGTCGTGACGGATGGGAGGGTCTGGGTGTCACGGCTGGGGGGCGCCTGGGGGGCGATCACAGACGTCGCCCTCGCGAGTCGCGGCATAGCACTCGGCGATGCGGCGGCCCGCCTTGTCGTAGGCGACCACGCGTTCGGGCATCCAGGCCGTCTTGGCCGGTTGCAGGTAGAACACGGCGTAGAACTTAACCGGGAACTGGGGTCCAAGCTCGAGAGGCACCAGCTCGATCGGCGGTCCGTTCCGGAACAGGATCCGCAGCCGGACCGCTTGTCTGGTGACGGGGCCAGCCACCACCGCCAGCTCGCCCTTGCCGCGGATGGGCTCGCCCAGCTCGCTGGCCTGCAGCAGCTTGAGCCGGTCCTTTGAGCCGCCATGGCCAGCGGAGAGGGAACCCCTACTGCCGAAGAGGCCGTCCGACCAACAGATCCAGTTCTTCCCTGGAAGCGGCTCCTTGGCGGCCAGCACCCAGGTCTCCCCCAGCACCTGGGCCCACATTCGGACCTGGGCCGTGCCGCCTTCGCACCGCTGCATCTGGCCGGTCAGTTCGCTCGCCATCCCCCAGCGGTCAGGGAATCCTGATGGCCCGAGGTGGACCTGGACGTCAAGGGGGACGACCTTCGTGACGGCCGCCGGGACCCGGGTAACCGAGGTGGCCGTCGGAGTAGTGCTCGAGGTCGGGGCCGGAGCGAGGGGGGTCTGGCGGCTGGCCAGCCGGCCGGTACCGAGCGCCCCTGCCAGGAGCATCAGGACGACCAGCGAGGCCGTCCCGCCGACCAGGCGGCGTCGCCGCTGACGTCCCCGCCGGATCGCCGCCTCGGGTCTTGGGATGAAGCCGAGGCGGGCGGCCTCATCGGCCGCCGTCTGGAGTCGCGTCTGCAGGTCGCTCATGGGCGGTCCCGCACCTCCTCCGCCTCCCCGAGCCTGGCCGCCAGCGCCCGCCGCCCCCGGGACAGCAGGCTCTTCACCGTCCCGGCCGGCATCCGCAGCGTCTGAGCGACCTCCTCAACCGGCAAGCCCACCAGGTGGTGCAGCACGATCGCCTGACGCTGGCGAACCGGCAGGGTGCCCAACGCCTCGACTAAGGCCAGCGTCTCCACCGACACCTCAGGGGCCTCAAGGGGAGGCCCCATCCGCAGGATCGCTCGGGCCTGGCGGCGCAGCTTACGGGCGCGATCGGCGGCCAGGTTCATGGCCACCCGGCGCACCCAGGCTTCGGGGGCGTTGTAGTCCCGCAGCCACGACCAGCGCACCGACGCCCTGGCGAACGCCTCCTGCACGACCTCCTCGGCCTCATGCAGGTCGCCGGTCACCAGGAACAACTGGCCGAGGAGCCGGCTGACCGCTCCGGTGTAGAACTCCTCGAAGCTGCCGCTGGCGGTCATCGCCTCCATCTTCCAGATATGTGCACACAGACAAGCACGCCACAGAGCCGAGTTTGGTGGCATCGGACACAACACGGGAACCGACGGCCTAGAGAGAAGCTCCCGAGTCTTCCGGGTGGCGTCCCACCGAATGGTGTAGGTAGCGAGGCCTCGACGACGTGGCTGTCTGCGTCGAAGCGGCCACCGTGCGATGGTCAGCGAGACCAGGCCAATAGTGCGCGCGAACGGACACACCGCACGGTGGTCCTTGACCAGTCGGCAGTGCTGGAGGTCCTGGACGCACTCAAGGCCGCGGACGTCGATGACCGCATCCGCTCAGGCTCAAAGACCCGAACCGCAACGCCTCATCGCTTCCTGGAAGGGGATGTGCTCAGTGACCGCTGTGCGGCTCGACAGCTCATCACCGCACGACCGTCAGCGACCTGAAACTGCTGGTCAGCCGGCTGATGTGGACACCTCGATCCAGACTCATCCGAGCACATCCCTTGCGGAACAAGGCAAGTGGATCATCTCCCGATATGGGTCCCAGCAGCGTTTGCGCTGGTCAGCCTGGGTGTGGAGCCCCCCGCCGGAATCGAACCGGCGACCCCATCCTTACCATGGATCGGCGGCCAAGCGCCGTGCTAACCCGCGTCTTCGCAGGTCGCGCGACACCGTACATGCCGCAGTTATGGGCTCAGTTGCCGTGGCCTCTCCAGCATCCGCCTACCAGCACATGTCGTACCCTGTGCGCAGGTTGGAGACTGAAGACCGCTTCCACAAGCCTCGGGCCTTCCTGAACATCGGGTTGCACGATGGGCTACCGCACTGGATGTATGTCTTGGATCTCCAGCGTTCACGCCTCCAGGAGCTTCAAGCGGAGGGACGCAACCTTGGCGAGCTGCTCCGTAGCGGTCAATTGACGGACTGGAAGCTAATCCCCAAGTGGCAGGGACAACTTCTGGCGGATGGTCATTTCCTGCTGATCGCAGTCCGGCATGTATTGCTGTTGGCCCGTCACCTACGTAACCGCAGCCCCGAGGACGATGGCCGAGCCCAGGCGCTTTTCGAGGGATTCGTGCGTGGTAGGCATGGCCGTACCGAACGCGTACGGGGCATCCTTGAGCACTTCGACCGCTATTGGATCGAAGGGGAACAGGAGCCACGCAAAGGGATGGCTGGCTGGCCAAGACCTGCAATGGCGAACATTGGAGCGAACGACGAGCTGTCCTTGCTGGTAGGCAACAATGAGATTGAGCTGCTTCCGCTTGCGGATGATGCTCTTGAATTGGCGCAGGGGCTCTATGAGGTCTGGTCTGAGATCACTCCTCCGGCCATCATGTCCGAGAACCCTTACGACCCACCTGACGAAATC
>Ga0126306_10000720_pt1 | contig 16363 bp, 14 predicted proteins | sample Plot27_FD_92592 | JGI IMG/M metagenome (GOLD analysis project Ga0126306, IMG submission 92592) | Serpentine soil microbial communities from UC McLaughlin Reserve, CA, USA - Plot27 | ecosystem: Environmental > Terrestrial > Soil > Grasslands | place: USA: UC McLaughlin Reserve, Lake County...
AGCCGAACGCTGACCTGTCGGTAACGCCGATCTGCCGCGTAAAAGGCGACCCGCACGCAGGATGTCCTACGTGCGGGCCCCTCCCTCGCCTCACCCGGCGTGGAACTCTTCCGCCGCCCCGAACGCTACGACCGCGGCCTAAAGCTCCACTAACGCACCTCTAAAACTCGCTGCCGCTGCGAACGAGTCGACCGACTACTCTGGGCGAATGACCGACGTCCTGACCGAGGAGAGGTGTGTCGCCTGCCGCAGGGACGCGCCGACCGTGTCCGACGCCGAGATCGCCGCGCTCCTGCCGCAGATCCCTGAGTGGGAGCTCGTCGAGCTCGACGGGATCAAGCGCCTACGTCGCGTCTTCTTGTTCGACGATTTTGCCCAGGCACTCGATTTCACGCGGACTGTCGGCGCGCTGGCGGAAGACGAGGGGCATCACCCAGCGCTGCTCACCGAATGGGGCCGGACGACGGTGAGCTGGTGGACGCACAAGATCAAGGGGCTCCACCGCAACGACTTCATCATGGCCGCAAAGACCGACGTGGTCGCGCGCTAGGAGGGATTGGCGGAACGGGCCTCGTCGTCGGGGCGCGATGGGTGGTGCGAGGCAAGGACGCAGGGAGCGTTCGTATCAGTCGATACGGGCGCGACTGAGGACGCCGCGCTGTGCCGCCCAGCGCGGCCCGGCGGCACAGCGCCTTTTTCCCCAAGCCCTCCTAGGCCGCGCGCGCCCTACCAGTCGGTCGGCCGGTAGTCCTTCAAGAACTGTCCCCACACGTGCTCGCCCGTGTTGAAACCGTCGATGATCGGGTCGACCACCCGCGCGGCGCCGTCGACGATGTCGAGCGGGGGACGGAACCCATGCTCTGCCGTCTTCTGCACCGAGAGATGCACGGGATCCTCGTCGCTGACCCAGCCCGTGTCGACGCTGTTCATGTGGATGCCGTCTGCGTAGTAGTCCGCCGCGGAGGTGCGCGTCATCATGTTCAGCGCGGCCTTCGCCATGTTCGTGTGCGGGTGGCGCGTCGTCTTGAAGCGGCGGTAGAACTGTCCCTCGACCGCCGACACGTTGACGACGTGCTTGTCGCGCTCGGGCGTTCGCAGCATCAGCGGCTTGAGGCGCGCGTTCAGGACGAACGGGGCGACGGCGTTCACGAGCTGCGTCTCGAGGAGCTCGATCGTCGAGACCTCGGAGAGCAGCAGCCGCCACGAGTTCCGCTTACGGAGATCGACCTGCTGCAAGTCCTGGTCGAGGCGGCCCTCGGGAAAGAGGTCGCCCTGGCCGACGAGGTCGTCGGGCAGAAGCGGCAGCTGTGAGAGCTCGGCCGATCGCGTGACGCCGGGCATCGGCTCCGGCCGCGCCCCTGACGGGAGCATGTCGGAGCGCCGCAGGCCCTCGTACTCGCCGAGGAGCCGGCGCACATGCGCGGGCATCGCGACGGCCGAGGCCTGCTCGAGCTCCAGCATGTGCCGGTAGAAGTCGGGCGGGCGCCGCACGGTCTGGCAGGCGTTGTTGACGATGAAGTCCAGCCGGTCACGCGTCGCGCCCAGATGTCGGCAGAACTCCTCGACGCTGGGCGTGTGCCGCAGGTCGAGGCCGAAGATCTCGAGGCGATCGCCCCAGGCGTCGAAGTCGGCCTCGTGCGCGTAGCGAGCCGCTGCGTCCCGTGGAAACCGTGTCGTGACGATGAGTGACGCCCCCGCCCGCAGGAGCTTGATCCCGGCCTGGTAGCCGATCTTCACTCGACCACCCGTGAGCAGCGCGACCCGACCGGTGAGATCGGCGGTCTCGGTCCGTTTGCGATGGTTGAAGTCGCCGCACGAGAGGCAGAGCTGGTCGTAGAAAGGATGGATCTCGACGTAGCGCTGCTTGCACACGTAGCAGTGCTGCAGGTCGATCACCTCGCGAAACTCAGCGTTCTGCACCTCGCGCTGCTCGAAGCCTTCCGGCGCGAACATGTTCGGCGTCGTGAACAGAGGCTTCTCGCGCAGCACGCGGATGCCGGTCTCTGCGAGCACGGTCTCGTCGTGCCGCTCCTTCGCCGCCTTCTCCCGGCGCCTGAGCGCCTTTCCCCATCGGCGCCGCTGGACCACGTCCGGGTTGAAGACGTCGCCGGCTGCGGCGAGAAGGCGATGGCGTTCGTCCAGTGACAGCTCCCCGAGAAGACCGCGGTCTCGAACAATCGACTCGAGGACCTCGATCGCCTCTCTCAGGCGGGAAGCGCTCCCGTTTTCGCGTTGAGGATCCGACACGGCCCCGAGGGTAGCGGTGGCGACCGATGAGTTCGTGTTGGTTCCGGTCGCCCCCCAAGCTCGAGCCGAGCGGCTAGGAAAGCTTGGCGGAACACGCCTCGTTGCCGGGGTGCGCTGGGTGGTGCGAGGCAAGGACGCAGGGAGCGCTCGTATTCAACGGATACGGGCGCGACTGAGGACGCCGCACCGCGCTGCCCAGTGCGGCCCGGCGGCACAGCGCCTGTTTCGCCAAACCCTCCTCGCTAGACCTCGGAGCAGGCAGGCGCCGCGAAACCCGTCGCCAGCGCCTCCTTCGCGGACTCGCGGAGGAGCCGCGCGGTCTCGCGATCGATCCAGAACGGGTTTCCGGAGACGACGAGCGAGTTCGGCGCGACCGGCGAGATCCCGCGTAGCCCCGCATAGACCACCAGTGCAGCGAGGTACGTCCCGACCCGGCCCGGGTGGATGCCGTCCCACGCGTAGAGCGCAAGACTCGGCGACCGCCGCAGAGCCGCGCCCCACGCCGCGCCGCCCGGAAGCAAGGTCGCGTCGGCGCCCGCGGCAGCCGACGCGTACGCGTCGACCACGTCCGGCAGCCCCGACCCGCGCCGCGGCCACACCATCAGCAGGTACGGGCGGACCCCCCATTCGCGAGCCTCGTCCGCGAACGCCTTTGCGTAGAAGCAGAGCTTTGCGCGGCTCTCGGGCAGCACGGAGGGTCCCTGCTGCAGCACCACCGCGTCCCAGTGTCCCCCGAGCAGCGACGCGCGGGCGCGCCCCATGTTCCAGTTGCCCTCGAGGGTGATCGCGCTGGGCGCGATGGTGCGGTACTCGATCTTCGCCTGCTTCGACGCCTCGGCGATCTCAGCGACGAACGCGGGCAGGTCGTTGGTCGCGGTCTGGCTGTTCCCGATGAACAGCACGCGTAGCGGACGGGCGCGACTCGGCGCATCGGCGGCCCGACCGAGACCCGAGACGAGCGCGAGGCCGAGCATCGCGACGAGCGCGACCCACTGCAGCCGTTTCAAGCGACCCCTCACGTCAGGATACGACGAACTTCCCGGCCACCGGTTGGCGAAAACCTTGTGAGGCTCTAAGAGTTCGCGCAGAGCCGCCAGGGCTGTACCCGAGTCGTCTTCGATCGCGGCTACCTCGACGAGCACGTGACCCGGTGGAATGTCGACGTCGGACGCTTCGACGTTTCACCCGTGAACGAAGCCGTTCGCGAGGATGTCCGCGTAGTACATCGTGCCCCCTTGTGAGCCGACCAACTGGATGCTGTGAGGTGGAAGCTCACGCCGACGCTGTACGAGGATGCCTACAACCCACGCTGGTCGCCGGACGGAACACGAATCGCGTTCGCAACAGAAGAAGCGGTTTACGTGATGCTTGCCGACGGCCACGGGCTGCGCCGAATTGTCACGCAACCCACGACCTCGCGCACTCGTGGTCTCCGGACGGGACGCAGGTCGCGTGGGTCGGCAACACGAAGCGCAACTTCGGCATCCACGTCACGGACGTCACTTCGCGCCGGACGGTCCGGCTCACGCGCCACGAGGCGACCACGCCCCCGACTGGCGCTGATCACTGCGCTGCCCAAGAAGGAGGGGCTCGCGGGGAACCACGGGTTCCCCGCGCTAGCTAGACGGGCAGCACGCCGCGGTGCATACCGAGCCGCGCACCGACGACCGCATCGGCGGCGCGGAGGGCTTCCGCGTTGCCGGTCACCGCCGCGACGAACTCCTCGCCGGGCAGCTCGAGGAGCTCGACGTCGGTCGCCGCGACGACGGTCGCGGTGCGCGGGACCTCACGCAGCAACGCGATCTCCCCGAAGAACTCCCCAGGGCCGAGCCGGCGAGGCGCGCCGTCGTCGGACGCAACGTCCACCGTTCCTTCGACGATGACGAAGAATCGGTCGCCGCGCTCACCGCGAGTCACGATCGTCTCCGCCGCGCCGACGCGCCGTAGGAAGAACCGACCCGCAAGGTATTCGAGCGTCGGGGGCGGTAGCGGCGCGAACAGGGGCAGCGAGCGCAGCAGCTCGGTCTCCGGCGCGGGTTTCGTCTCATCCATCCTCGAGAGCGATCCCCACGAGATGACCGCGAGCACCGGCAGAACGGCACCGACCACGATCAGCGCCCAACGGTCGCCCGCGAGGTCCACGAGAACGGGCGCGGCGACCGAGCCGAGGGCGACCGCGACGAGAATCACGCTCTCCATCGCGGCGAACGCGCGTGCGAGGACCTCGTCCGGGACCGCGCGCTGCAGCAGGGTGTCGCCCGAGACGTCGACGATCGTGTTCCCGACTCCGACGATCGTGAGTGCGACGATCGCGACGAGCGGCTCGGGCCAGATTCCGATCAGGACGAGCGGTATGCCCCAGAGGACGATCCCGACGCCGAAATCCGTTCCGAGCCGGGCGCGAGCGACGAGCGCCGCGGCGACGATCCCCCCGATGATCCCACCCACGCCCAGCACCGAGTTGAGGTAGCCGACGCCCGACGCGCCGAGGTCGAGCGTCTCGAGCGCGAGCACCACGACGAGGACGCCGAGCGCGCCGTCCACGAACGTCTGCGCTGCGAACAGACCCGTGAGGACGGTGAGCCTTCGATCGGCGACGATCGCGCGAAAGCCCTCGCTCGTCTCTCGCAGGAAGCCGACGGAGGGCTCCTCGCCGCCGGCTTCCTCTTCGGCCTCGCGTCGGTGCGCGGACTCGTCCACTCGGCCGATGAGCGCGGCGGACCAGAGAAGGAACCCTGCCGCGGCGGCGAAGGTCGTTTCGACGCCGCTCGTCGCGACGAGGATGCCGCCCAGGGCCGGGCCGACGAAGATGCCTACGCTCTCGATCGTGCTCGCCGCCACGTTCGCGGCTGTGAGCTCCTCCGGCGTCTTCGCGAGCCCCGGCACGAGTGCCGCCTGGGCGGGGCGGAAGGCGGTGCCGATCACGGTCCCGACGATCGAGATCACGTAGACGGCGAGCGGCGAGCCGTCCGCGGCCACGATCAGGGCCATCGCCCCGAGCAGCGCCGCCCGGAGGAGGTCCGCGGAGACCATCACCCGCACCCGAGGGAAGCGGTCGCCCAGTGCGCCCGTGAAGGGAGATGCGGCACCGGCAGCGATCCAGCGCGCCAGGCCGATCAGCCCGACGGCGTACGCGCCGTCCTGCTGGAAGGCGTAGACGGCAATCGCGACCGTGTAGGCCCACGCACCGATGTTCGACCCGGCCCAGGCGAGCTGCAGCCGGCGGAGGTCCCGGTTCGTGAAAACCCGGCGGAAAGCGGTCAGGGAGGCCCTCAAGAGCTGAGCATTGCAATCAGGCCCCGGATCTGGAAGAAATTCGAGGGGAAGAAAATACGAATAGTGACCGTCTTGGGTTGCGACAAGTCGGTTTCCAAACGAAGGGAGCACCGGTGTCGGAGCAGGACGAGATTAGACCGTCGGATCCCCAGGACGAGGTCGAGGCGCACAAGCGCCGGCCAGGCGTGGCGGGCGACGAGCAGACCGAGGGCGACTCCGAGGACGTCGAGGCGCATAAGAAGCGCCCAATGGCGACCGACGAGCCGACGGCTGAAGGCGAGAGCGACGACGACGTCGAGCTCCACAAGCGCATCAGCGCGAGGTAGCGCAGCGGACTTGGCAGTCGCGGCCGGGGCCTCGCCCCGGCCGCTTGCCGTTCAGGGTCGAATGATCTCCTCGAGAGCCGCCAGCAGCCGGAGTGCCGGCCCCCGCCGCTCCGACGGCAGCGCGTCCAGGTTGCGGCCAAGCTGTGCGAGCCGCTGAAGCTCCTCGTCCGCATTGTCGAGTGCTGCACGAGCGCGGCGGGCCCGCAAGAGCAGGTCGAGGGCGATCGCTGCCTGGTTCGCGAAGCGGCTCAGCAAGTCCATCTCGGCGAGCGTGAACCGCGTGTCCTTCGGCCGGTCGAGCACGGAGAGCACGCCGAGCGCAGTGTCCTCGTGCAGCAGCGGCACGGCCATGATCCCCTTGGGAACGTAGCCCGTCGACTCGGCGGCCTCACGACCGAAGCGCGGGTCCCCTTCCACGTCCTCGAGCACGAGCGGCTGCCGCGTCGCGAGCACCCAGCCTGCGATCCCGGTGTCTGCCGGAAACCTCCTGCCGACGAGGTCGTCGGAACCCTCTCCCGCGACGGCCTCGAAGACCAGCTCCTCCGCGTCTTCGTCGAGGAGGAAAATCGACGAGGCCTTTGCGGAGAAGATCGCCCGCGCCGTCTCGACGATCGACGCGAGCAGGGATCGGTGCAGCTCGTCGTCCGCGAGGACGCCTGCCGCGACTGCGGTCTGGAAGCGATCGTCGCTCAAGCGACCGGCCCGACGTTGTTGGACGTGAGCGCGAGCACGCTCTTCAGTTGGAATGGGGGCAGCCGCGGGTGCTTCGAGAGGATGAGCGCGCAGAGACCGGAGACGTGAGGCGTTGCGAAGCTGTTGCCGGTGCAGCGGAGCGTCGAGCCCTCGAGCCAGGCGACGTCGACCTCCAGCCCCCGGGCGAAGAACTCCACCGGAGGCTCCGGATTGTAGTAGTAGACGAACGGATCAGGCTCCTCGTGGCTGCCGACCGAGATCACCGACGAGAAGCGCCACGGGTAGCTCTCGACCGGCATGTTGTGGGCCGAGGCCACGAGCACCGTGCGGCGGAAGTATGCGCTGTCGGCAAGCTCGTGCAGCAGCGCTGCAAAGTCGCGCTTCGTGGTCGAGAGGCTCATGTTCACGACGTCGTAGCCCTGCTCGATCGCCCAGCGCAGGCCTGCGAGCAGCACCTTGCCGCTCCCCTTGTACCCCTCGCCGAGAACACGGACGGAGATGAGCTCGCACTCGGGTGCGAGCCCGCGGATCACGCCGGCACAGGCGGTCCCGTGACCGCAGCGATCGCCCGAGTCGTCGTCGGAGACGATCGCGTCCCCCGCGTCGTCCACCGAGATCGCGAAGGCTCCCTGGACGGGCCCGACGAGCGGATGATCGGCCTCGATGCCGCTGTCGAGGATGCAGACGCGGACACCGGCGCCCGTCGCGCCCCCGAACGCCCACTCCCGCGTCACCTCCGCGGGCCAGCCGAGATCGAGGCGAATGCCGTCGACGGCGTCGGCGGGGAGGCTCCACGCCGGCAGCTCCTCATCGCTCTCATGGGCGTAGAGGTCGTGGGCGACGTTCGTCACGTCGCCGATTCAATCAGGTTGCCCGCAGCGGGCTACTCCGTGACGGCGTCGAGGAGGTCGATCTTCAGCGAGCGTTCGGAGCCTGTAGGAGAGCGAATCTCATAGCGGCGCCCGCTCTTGCGCTCCTTCGCCTTGAACTTCGCCAGGCGTTTCCCCAGATCGTTGTTGCCCTCATCGTGCGTCAGGTGAAGAACGAAGTCGTCGTCTTCCCGCGCGTCCGAGATCATCTCGAATGTCGCCATCTCGGGATTGTCGTCGGTGCCGTCCCCGGAGACGACGTAGTGGTCAGCGACGACCTGCCGAAAGAAGTCGGTCTCCACGTTTCGATCGCTGCCATGGTGCGGGAGCTTGAGGACGTCGACGTGAAGCGGCGCGCGATCGAGCAGGCCGGCTTTGCGTAGCCCGGCGAGGACGTCGTCGCCGCGCGCGTCACCAGTGAGGAGCATCCGCTTCTTCCTGACCGTCGCGAGGACGACGATGCTGGACAGGTTGAACACCTACCGGTCGAGGTACGCGGCGACCGTCGCCTCTGACGGCGGCTTCTTGCGGACGTTGCGTTCCCAGTCTCGCTGTAGGTCCTCGAGGCGCTCCCCGTCCGGGCCGACGACCGTCAACTCGAGGCCGTCGCCCCAGTCGACCGTCCTCGGCGCGATCACCGTGCCGTCGAACGGGCGATTCACCTCGAGCGCGAGCGCCGCTGCAGCGTCGCGCAGCCGGCGCCCTTGCGCGATGCTCGCCACGACGAGCCGCGCGGGCTCACTGAGCCCGGCCGAGCTCGCCGTCGAGCCGGTCGCAAGCGCGGACACCTCCGCCGGGACGCCCGCTGGGCCGTTGCCGCCGACGACGTCCTCGAAGCTGTTGTGCCACAGCGCCAGGACCTCGAAGCTCGGGTCGCGTCCATCCTCTCGTTCGCGCTCGAGCTGTTGGACGAGATCGAGCACGCCCCGGATGTGGTCGTCGTCGATGTGGCTGACCATGACTAGCTGGAGCTGAAGCGCGCCGTCCGGATCTCGGCTCGCCCGCAGCTCGTCGAGCCTCGGCCGGAGCGCACGCTTGTACACGCCGCTCGGCCCGCCGTCGATCACCGCGACGAGCGGATTGTCGGCGGGACCGTAGTGGAGGATCAGGCTGTCGCCCTGGTCCGCCTGCAGCGTCTCGAGCGTGAAGATCAACGTCACACCGCCTGCAGCGCGCGCAGGACGTCGAGCATGCCGTTGCCCTGAAAGTAACGCTCCCGTCCCAGGTCGGTTGCGTTCTCGCAGAGCACTTGCTTGATCCGCTCGGGCTGTCCGATGAACTCGTGGTAGCGAGCCATCAGCAACGCCGCCGCGGCGCTGACGTGCGGCGCCGCCATGCTCGTGCCGTCCATGGTGTTCAGCCTGCGACCGGGGATCGGCGCGGTGATCTTCTCGCCCGGCGCGACGAGATCCGGCTTCAGACGCCCGTCACCCGTTGGCCCGCGGCTCGAGAAGTACGAGACGCCGTAGGAGTGCGGCTGGAAGCGGTGCGTCGCCCCCACCGTGATCACGCTCTCGGCGTTGCCGGGGTCGGTGATGCTGATGCTCCGGTACCCCTCGCTCGAATCACCTTGGGTCGTCTGGAAGCGCGCGTACCCCTCGTTGCCGGCCGCGGCGACCACCACGGTCCCGGATCCGACCAGCCGCTCGCACTCCTCGCACACGGGTGTCCGGCCACAGGCGTAGTTCGCAACGTCGTGGCGAATCGAGAGGCTGACGTTGACGCCGTGAACGAGCACACGGTCCTTGTTCGCGTTCAGGTAGCGGACGAACTGCAGCGCGGCGATCAGCGAGAACTCGTCGCCGTGGCCGTCCTCGTCCAGGACCCGAAGGTCGTACACCTCGAGTCCCGCGGCGACTCCGAGCATGCTCTCGTCGTTCGGCATCCCGTCGTCGCTGACGCGCCAGTCGGCGGTCAGGATTCCGGCCACGTGGGTGCCGTGCTCGTGCGCGGGTGGCACGTACTCCTTCGGCTCGTGCGGAACGGTGAGCAGCGGCTCGAGCGCGAGCCAGTCGATCGCGCGGCCCGCCTTCAGGGCACGGCGGAAGTCGTTGACACGCGCACGGTCGTCGCGGCTCAACCGGTACTCGCCGAGATCGGCGTCCGGGTTCAGGAGCCTGCGCAGTCGCGTGAAGTCGTAGGTCGCGACGATCCGTGTCCGGTTGCGGGCCGGTGACCCGTGTCGCCCGGCCTCGAAGGCCTCCGGATAGGGATCGCCTTTCTCGTCCCGCTTGCGGAAGGCAGGATGGGTCGCGTCGATGCCGCTGTCGACCACCGCCCACCGAAGCTCGCGGCAATTCAGGTCGAAGAGCCGCACCGCCGCGTCGGCCTTGACCGCAAGGATCGAGCGCGAGATTGCCGGGCTGGCCGGACGGTTCCTGTCGACGCGCCAGAGCAGCGGCGCCGGCGGCGCCTCGGCGACGTCGCCGGCCGCGATCAGGTCCAGCACGGCCTCGACGAGCTGCTCGTTGGACGGCTCGCCCTTCGTGCGTTTGCCCCGTCGCTCGAGCTCGATCCTTCCGACAACGCGCATCAGCCAGAGCAGGTCAGGCGAGACGTCGCCTCCGAAGCCGGAGGGTCCCGCGTCCGCCAGCTGCGCGGCGACTCGCTTCTTCACCGTCGGCGCGCGGAGCTGCTCGACGTCGCTCAGGTCGGCTTTCGTGCGCCAGACGTGATCACGCCACCAGTGCGTGAGCGGTAGTGCGACCTTCACCAGCTCGTCGAAGTCGAGCTCCGCGACGACGTACGACTCGTTGTAGGCGACCCGCACCTCAGCCGGCTGATCCTGTCGCATCTCGCGTCCACCGAGCCGCTGGCGGAGAGCGTGTCCGAGCTCGGGGGCGGACGCCTCCACGTGCGGCGTCAAGAGCAGGTCGAGCTTCGCGTCCGGGTTCAGCCCGTACGCGATCCAGACGTCCGGCATCACCGGCGAGTCCTGCGTGAACCTGCGGAACCTCTCAGTCCCGAAGATCAGCTCTTCGAGTTTCTCGGCGGTGAGCGTCAATGGTCCCGGCTCCGCCGGCGGCTCGAGTCCCGACGGCTCGGCGATCGTACAACGGCTGCCTAGACCACTGCCGCGTGGCGCGCGATACTGCACCGAACCGCGAGCCGTCAGCGGGACGCGGCTCCGCAGCGGACCAGCAAGACGCGGGAGGCGCGAATGCCGTTGCAATCGTCGGGGTTGAAAACGGCTCGCGGTCGCGCTCTAATCGAAGCCTCGCGTCCACGCCGATGCGGCCGTGCGGGGCGTGCGAGGAGTTGGAGACGATGGTCGCCGCAGCTACCCAGATGGACACCGTGCCGCCTCCCTGGCTGACGGCGCCCCCAGGCCGGGCCTTTCCGCTGACGCTCTCCGGCGGGGCCCCTGCGTCCGCGGTTCGAGTCGACCGCCGGGACCAGCTGATCGCGGCCGCGGCGGCGCTCGGCCTCTCGGGCCCGGTGCTCGTGGTCGTCGGCGGCGCCGATCGCATGGACGACGGGGAGCTCGCCGGCGCCGAGCCGCTCTTCCGCGAGGTGCTCGCTCCGTTCGCCGAGCAGCGGGGCGCGATCGTCATCGACGGCGGGACGGACTCCGGCGTGATGCGGCTGATCGGACAAGCGCGCGGCAGCTCGTCGTTTCCGCTGGTCGGCGTCGTCGCCGCAGAACTCGCCGCCGGCCCGGACTCCGAGTCGGACGCCGCGCCACTCGAACCGAACCACAGCCACTTCCTCTTCGCCCCGGGAACGCGTTGGGGCGACGAGTCGCCCTGGCTTGCCCGCTTCGCAACGGCGATCGCAAACGGGCACCCGTCCGCAACCGTGGTTGTGAACGGGGGCGACGTCACTCTGGGCGACGCCGAGCAGAGCGTCGGCGCAGGCCGTCGAGTGATCGCGGTCTCGGGCAGCGGGAGAACCGCCGACACCCTCGCTGCCGCCGCCCGAGGTGGCACGGCGGACGACCGCGCGCGCAACCTCACAGCATCCGGCTTCGTCGACGTCACGGACGCCGCCGAGATCCGGTCGCTGCTCGACGAGCTGTTCGCCGAGGAGACCGACTGATGGTGAAGGAGCGCTCGTACTCGGAGTGGCTCGAGAGCGAGTTCGGCGGCCTGATCGACGAGCTCCACGTCGACCAGCAGCGGAAGCGGTTCCTGAAGTCCCGCTGGCTCGACCAGGTGATCTGGACGGAAGCCAAGGCACACCAGGCCCGGAACCGTTACTACCTGCTTCGTCTGACGACGATCGTCGGCGCGTTGCTCGTGCCGGCGCTCGTCAGTCTCAATCCGTCCGACGAGACGCTCGACGACGCCGTCAGGATCGCGACCTGGGTCGTGAGCCTGGTCGTCGCCGCGAGCGCGGCGATCGAGCAGTTCTTCCACTTCGGCGACCGCTGGCGCAACTACCGCCGAACATCCGAACGGCTCAAGGCCGAAGGTTGGCTCTATCTCCAACTGAGCGGGCCGTACGCGAGCAACAGCAGCACGCACGCGACCGCCTACCCCGCCTTCGCCATCCGCGTCGAGGAGCTGCTCCAGGCCGACGTCGACGCGTATCTCACCGAGGTCACCGTCGAGAAGGAGAAGAAGGAGACGAAGAATCAGCACGAGAAGGCGAGCCCGAGCGGATGACCACCACCGCAGAGAGCGAGGCGCCGAGCAAGCGATCGGCGCAACCCGAGCGGCCCGACGTCTTCATGTCCTACTCGCGCAAGGACACCGAGTTCGCAGTCCGGGTCAGCGAGTCGCTCGCCGCGCGCGGAAAGGACGTCTGGATCGACACGGAAGACATTCCGCCGACGGCCGAATGGCGCGCCGAGATCGCGGCGGGGGTCGACGCCGCCGGCTCCTTCGCCTTCGTGATCACCCCGGACTCGCTCAAGTCGGAGGAGTGCCGGAAGGAGCTCGTGCACGCGAACCAGCAAGGCAAGCGGATCGTGCCGCTCCTGCACAGGGATCCCGACGGCCTCGCCGTACCGCCGGAGCTCTCATCGCGGAACTGGATCTTCGTTCGAGTCGCCGACGACTTCGAGGCCGCGGTCGACACGTTCGTCGAGGCTCTCGAGACCGACCTCGACTGGGTTCGAGCGCACACTCGCCTGCTCGTCCGCGCCCGCGAATGGGAGCAGCGACAGGGTGAGCGGAGCCTGCTCCTGCGGGGCGCGGATCTGCGCGACGCGGAGCAGCGGCTAGCGGGCATCGGGCCGGAGGCCGAGCCGCAGCCGACGCCGACCCAGCGCGCGTTCGTGCTCGCGAGCAGAAACGCGCAGAGCCGCCGCCAACGGATCACGCTTGGTGCGGTCGCGACCGCCTTACTCGTTACGGTCGCGCTCGCCGTGGCCGCCTGGCTACAGCGAAACCAGGCGATCGCCAACGAGAAAACCGCGCGCTCACGCGAGCTCGCAACCGCAGCGGTCGCGCGACTCGACACCGACCCCGAGCTGAGCGTGCTGCTCGCGAAGGAGGCCGTCGCGAAGAAACGGACGAGCGAGGCGGAGGACGTCCTCCGCCGGGCACTCTCGATCTCGAACCTGCTCGCGACGACGGAGCCCTACGGCGGCTGGGCCACGGGTGTCAGCTTCAGCCGCGACGGTCGGCGGCTCCTCACCTCGAGCCGTGACGCAACCGCGCGTCTGTCGGACTCCTCGACGGGTCGCACGCTCGCCGTTCTGCGGGGACACAAGAACTGGGTGACCTCGGCTCGGTTCAGCCCCGACGAGCGACGGGTCGTCACCGCGAGCTGGGACGGAACCGCGCAGATCTGGAGCGCGAACGATGGTCGGCCGCTCCTCACCCTCCGCGGCCACGAGGGGCGCGTCTCACGCGCCGAGTTCAGCCCGGACGGCAGGCGCGTGCTCACCGGCGGCCTCGATGCGACGGCGCGGATCTGGGACGCCGAGACCGGCGAGCAGCTGCTCATGCTGCTCGGGCATCGCAAGTGGGTGACGCGGGCGACGTTCAGCGCCGACGGCCGACTCGTCGCGACCGGGTCGGAGGATGCGACGGCCCGGCTCTGGGACGCGCGCACCGGGCGGCTCTTGCGCGTGCTCGCTCCGGGCGGCGACTTCGTGCTTGCGATCGCGTTCAGCCCGGACGGCCGCCTCCTCGCCACGGGAAACGACACCGGCGCCGTCGCGCTCTGGCCGACGACGGGTACCGGCAAGCCGACGGAGCTCCGCGGGCACACGAGCACGATCGCCACGCTGGTGTTCTCGCCCGACGGCCGGCGGCTCGCGACGGCGAGCGCCGACACCACGGCGCGGGTCTGGGACGTCGAGCGTCGCCGGTCGTTGGAGGTGCTTCGCGGGCATACCGACGCCGTCACGGCGCTCGCGTTCAACGACGACGGGAGCTTGCTGGTGACGGGATCCGGAGACGGCGACGCCCGTCTCTGGGACGCCGGCGGTCGCCAGGTCGGCGAGTTCCGCGGGCACCGCGCCTGGGTGACCAGCGCCACGTTCTCCCCCGACGGCAAGCGTGTCGCGACGTCGAGCGCCGACCGGACCGCTCGCGTCTGGGACGCCACGCTCGGCTTCAACCGAGCCCTCCTCCGCACCGAGGACATGCTCGTCGGCGTCGCCGCGTTCAGTCCCGACGGGCGTCGGGTTGCGACCGGCGGAGTTCCCGGACGGATCTGGGACGTCGCTCGCGCCCGACCGACGGCGTCGCTCTTTCCCGCCGCCTCCGTCTTCGCCTTCGCCCCCGACGGGCGCCACATTGCTGCGGCCGCGCCCCTCGGGGGCGTCGCAGTCCATGACGTCCAATCCGGCCGAGTCGTGGGGTCGCTTCGTGACCACGACGGAAGCGTGAACGACGTGGAGTTCAGCCCAGACGGGAGACTGGTCGCGACGGCCGGCAAGGACGGCACCGCGAACATCTCGCGGGCGTCGACGGGAGCCCCGGTCGCAACGCTTCGACACGAGGCGACGGTGAACGTCGTCCGGTTCGCCCCGGACTCGAAGCTGCTGGTCACCGCGAGCGACGACGACACCGCAGGCCTCTGGGACATTCGGACCGGACGCCGGCTCGCCGTCCTCCGTAACGGCGGCGACGTCCGAGCGGCGGCGTTCAGTCCCGACGGTGAACTGCTCGCCACGGCCGGAATCGACGAGACAATCCGGCTCTGGACCGCGCAAGGAAGGCCGGTCGGGGTCCTCCGCGGCCACTCGCGCGGGGTCTACGTCGTCGCCTTCAGCGACGACGGCCGGTTACTGGCGAGCGGGTCGGGCGACGGGTCAGTGCGCCTTTGGGACGTCGCGAGGCTGCGCGGGGTTGCGGAGCTCCGGCATGGAGCCTTGGTGCCCGCCCTCGACTTTGCCGCCGGCGGACGGTTCCTCGCCACCGCGAGCTGGGACCGGACTGCCCGGATCTGGGAGGTCGCGACGGGACGCCAGCTCGCTCGGTTCTGGGATCACCCCGGCCTCGTCCTGGACGTCGACTTCGATCCGAGCGGCCTCCAGATCGTGACGGCCGGCTTCGGCGACGCTGCGCGCCTCTATGGGTGCGAGGTGTGCGGCACGCTCGACGATCTCCTGACGTACGCGGACAAACGCGTGCGCCGAACGTTGACCCCTGAGGAGCGGGCGAGGTACCTGCACGAGAGTGGAGACGGATGATGAGTACGCGGACGACACTCGTTCGAGTGCTCGTCGTCGTGCTGGTCGCGGCAACCGTTGCGGTCCCCCCGACCGCCGCAACAACGGTGGAGCCGTGCGCAACGGATCGACGGTTCGTGAACGCCTGGAACAAGGTCTTCAACCAGCACGTTCGAATTACGGCGCGGCAAACGCAGCTCCTCGGCCAGATCTTCACGTTGCTCGCCGCCAACGAGAAGATCCCGAGGGAGGTGGTGACCGAGCTGCAGACGCTGATCACCAAGCAGCGGCAGCTGATCGCCTCCGGCTTGCGAACGCTCACGCGCACGAAGGTCGGCACGGCCAACGGCGTAGTGTTCAAGCGGCTGGTGCTCCGCTACCTCCGGGTCGTCGCGCGCCCGCTCAACAACTGCATTGCGAAGCTGCTGGTCGCGGATTCGCCGTCCGAGCTGCAAGCGGTGATCGGGTGCGTCGACTCCACGGAGCGAGCCCGCGTATCCCTGCAGCGATCGCTGGACAGTGCGCTCGAGAAGATGGCGGTGCGGCGCAGCAAGTGCGCCTAAGCGTAGGTGCGTTGCGGATCTTTCTGAGCTATCGCAGGGAGGACGCGAGCGGCCACGCGGGCCGGCTGTACGACGCGCTCGCCGCGAGGTTCGGCGACGAGAACGTCTTCATCGACGTCGACACGATCGATCCGGGCGTCGACTTCGCCGAAGCGATCACGCGCGCGGTCGCCGGATGCGATGCCCTCATCGCACTGATCGGTCGGGAGTGGCTCACCGCGACCGACGAAGAAGGCCGCCGTCGGCTCGACGATCCCCAGGACTTCGTGCGACTCGAGCTCGAAGCGGCGCTGGAGCGAGAGGTCGTCGTGATCCCGGCCTATGTGCAGGAGGCCGAGCCTCCCCGCGCGGATCGGCTCCCCGCGTCGCTTGCGCCGCTCGCACGGCGGCAGGGCGCAGAGCTCCGGGACGTCGGCTGGCGCGACGACGTGAGGCGACTGATCTCGCGACTCGAGGAGCCCGGGACGGCTCGGCGGGAACCGCTGCCCTGGAAACCGAGCCGGATCGCCGCCGCCGCCGCCGCCCTCGGTGTTACGGCCCTGGCCGCCGCGGCCATCCTGGTGTTCACTCCAGACTGGTCGCCGGAACGGGGAGAGGAAACCGGGCAAACCGGGCAGCTCAGTGCAGAGGAGAACCGCCTGCTGACGCTGATCCCCGCCGGTACGCGGGCGTCGTGCACGCAGACCGAGCGCGAGCCGGCGGCCCAGGCGAGCGTGTCCTGCTCCGGCACTCGGCTCTCGGTCGAGTACCACCTGTTTCCGCGCTTCGCCGATCTCAACGCCTGGTACGTCCAACGACGCGAAACCGAGCGGATCGAGC
>Ga0126306_10000721_pt1 | contig 16363 bp, 13 predicted proteins | sample Plot27_FD_92592 | JGI IMG/M metagenome (GOLD analysis project Ga0126306, IMG submission 92592) | Serpentine soil microbial communities from UC McLaughlin Reserve, CA, USA - Plot27 | ecosystem: Environmental > Terrestrial > Soil > Grasslands | place: USA: UC McLaughlin Reserve, Lake County...
GATCGGCTTCCCGAAGGCCTTCCGCTCGGCCGCATAGCCGACCGACGCGTCGAGGCAGCCCTGGGCGATCCCGACGCAGCCTGCCGCCAGCGAGATCCGGCCGTTGTCGAGCGCCGACATCGCGACCTTGAACCCGTCGCCCTCGGCGCCGAGGCGAGCGGCGTCCGGGACTCGCACGCGCTCGAGGAAGAGCTCGCCCGTGTCCTGCGCTCGTAGCCCGAGCTTGCCTTTGATCGGCCGAGCCTCGAAGCCCTCGGAGTCGGTCGGGACGAGGAAGCACGTGATCCCGCGCGCGCCCTCGACGCCCGTCCGGGCGAAGACGAGTGCGACCTTCGCCCACGTGCCGAGCGTGATAAAGATCTTCGACCCGGTGATCAGCCAGTCGCTGCCGTCGCGCTCAGCGCGCGTCGTGAGCGAGGCGGGGTCGGATCCGGAGCCGGGCTCAGTCAGCGCGTAGCAACCGAGCGCCTTCCCAGATCCAAGCTTCGGGATCCACTCCTCCCGCTGCGCGTTCGTGCCCCACTGCTTGATCGTCTTGCCGACGAGCCCGACGTTCACCGACACGATCCCGCGCACGGAGGAGTCGGCCTTGCCGAGCTCCTCCATCACGAGGCAGTAGGACAGCGTGTCGAGCTCCCAGCCGGCGAGGAACCCGACCTCGCCGAGCTTGTCCACGAGGTCGCGGCTCATCTCCTCCGCGCGGTCCCAGTCGCGCGCATGCGGCGCGACCTCGCGCGCGCAGAAGTCGCGCGCGGTGTCGCGGATCAACTGCTGTTCGTCGGAGAGCGCGAAGTCCATGCCCGAAAACGGTGCGGGGCCGGCGTGTGCCGGCCCCGCGAACCGAGCCCTACGGAGGACCTACCGCGTCTTGACGAGCGCGCCGAACTCGCTGAACGCGCCGTCGTTGTAGCGGGCGAGCCGCTGGTAGCGGATCGGGAACGCGCTCCCGGGCGAGGTCGTGATCCGCGACCCGCGCAGGAGCCACGGGCTGGGGATCTTCAGGTTCGCCGCGGCGCGCATCAGCGACGCCCGCGTCGGGTTCCGACCCGCACGGTACAGCGCCTGGATGAAGGTGTCGGCCTTCGCCATGCCGTAGAAGAACAAGCCTTCGTTGGTCGGCTGCCCCGGCGCGTACTTCTCCATCAGCCGCTTGAACAACCGCACCTGCGGGTCGTTCTGGTACGCCGGCGAGGCGACGTCCTTCAGGTACGTCGTCGTGACGACGCCGTTGACCGCGTCGGCCGAGCCGGCCGACGTGCGCGCCGCCGCCATGAACCCCGGGGTCGCGCCGACCGAGTTGACGAGCTTGTTCGGTCGCCACCCGAGCCGGTACGCGGTCACGAGCGCCGTGATCGACTCGACCGGGGTGGCGACGACCAGGAACGTGTCCGCGCCCGAGGCGCGGAGCCTCGCCACCGGCCCCGGGATCACCGAGGCGCCGCCGGCGCGTGGGTACGTCTCCGTTGCGACGACGCGCGCCGCGCCGACCCGGGACGTGAAGCCCGCCACGAACTCGCGGCCGTAGTCGTCGTTCTGCCGCAGGACCGCCACGCGCGCGTTCGGGAGGGTGCTGCGCACGTACGACCCGAGCAGGATCCCCTCCTGGACGTAGTCCGGCTGCCAGCCGATCGACCACGGGTTCCGGCGGTAGAGTCGGCCGAACTCGCTCAGGCCGGTCGAGACGTACAGCTGCGGCACGCGTCGCTGGTTCATGTACTGGCGGACCGCCTGCTGGTTCTCCGTGCCGAGGCCTCCGAGCATCGCGAAGACCCGGTCCTGCTCGACCGCTCGCCGCGTCTGCTGCACGGTCTGCGCCTCGTTGTACTGGTCGTCGTAGACCCTGAGGACGATCTGCCGCCCGTACACGCCGCGCTGGCCGTCCCGCGCGCGCCGCGCGTTGATGTAGCTGAAGTACGTCCGCATCCCTGTCCCGATCCGGGCGTACAGGGAGGCGGACCCGCTCAGCGGCAGGGTCGTCCCGATCGTGATTGTTCTCGCGCTGACTCCCGGATCGGCCGCAGGTCGCGCGACCGCGCCCGGGATCGCGACCAGGAGCGCCGCCGCAGCGGCGATCGCGGTCACGAGCAGGACCTTCATACGCATATGCCTCTCTCCTTAGGGGTTCGCACGACGTTCCGGAACGTTGAGACGACTATAAACCCGCTTTGTAAGCACGCCAATGCGCCCGGGGAGCCCGGCGAGGCCGGTCGGGGCGATCAGGAGCACGAGCAGGAGGATCACCCCGTAGACCACGGAGGGGACGCCCGGGGTCGTCGGGTCGACGTCGTCGATCGGCACCTGGAGCCGCTGGAGGAAGTTGACCACCGGCCCGAGGACGTCGCCCGCGTAGAGGGGGATGAACTCGACGAAGATCGCGCCGATGATCACGCCGATCAGCGACGTGGCGCCCCCGACGACGAGCCCCGCGAGAAGCAGGATCGAGAGCGTCACCGGGAACGTCCCCGGGGTGACGATGAAGTTGAGGATCGCGTAGAGCGACCCGGCGACGCCCGCGTAGAAGGCAGAGACGCCGAAGGCGAGGGTCTTGTACCGCGAGAGGCTGACGCCCGACGAGGTCGCCGCGAGCTCGTTGTCCCGGACGGCCCGGAGCGCCCGCCCGCGTTTCCCATTCACGAAGAGCACGGCGCCCGCGAAGAGCACGATCGCGATCGCCCAGGTGACGAAGTAGAGCCATTTGTCCGGCGTGAGCGCGCCGACGGGGCTCGTGGGCAGGTCGAGCAGGATACCGGCGGTGCCGCCGGTGAACTCGCCCATCGCGATCGCGACCGACGGGACGATCAGGGCGAACGCGAACGTCGCCAGCGCCAGGTAGACGCCCGCGAGCCGGAGGGCCGGGAACCCGAACAGGAAGCCGACGATCCCGGCGACGAGCCCTCCGAGCGGGATCGTCGCGAGCTCCGGGACGCCGTACTTCATCGCGAGGATCCCCGTCACGTACGCGCCTATCGCCATGAAGCCGCCGTGGCCCAGCGAGATCTGGCCGGTGATCCCGGTGAGGATGCTGAGGCCGACGAGCGCGATCGCGAAGACGCCGACGTAGGAGAACTGCGTGACCCGGAACTCGCCGGTCGTGTAGGGGAGCGCGACGATGGCCGCGAGGAGTGCGGCATAGAGCACGACGCGCAGGGGGGAGAGCCCGATCACACGCGCCTCACGACGACGCGGCCGAAGAGCCCGGCCGGTCGGAAGAGCAGGACGAGCACGAGGATGGTGAACGCGATCGGCACGTCGAGGTCGGAGGAGACGAAGGGAACGTACGCGCCGATCAGCGTCGTACCGAGACCGAGGAGGAGTCCGCCGACGACCGCGCCGACCGGGCTCTCGATGCCGCCGAGCACGGCGGCGGCGAACGCGTAGATCAGGACCAACTGCATCATGCCCGGGCTGAGGAAGATGCTCGGCGCGACCATCATCCCGGAGACCGCGCCGAGCACCGTCGCGAAGCCCCAACCGAGCGCGTACATCCATTCCACGCGCACGCCCATGAGGCGGCTCGCCCCGGGCCCGATCGCCGCCGCGCGCATTGCGAGCCCCAGCTTCGTGAAGCGGAAGAACGCCCAGAGGACGGCGACCGTGAGCAGCGTGACCGCGAGCACACCGACGTCCTGCCGCGAGATCGCGACACCTCCGATGATGAACGGCTTCGCGCTGAACGGCCCGACGAACGCGCGCTGCTCGGGCGTCCAGATCCACGCTGCGAGGCCGTTGAAGATGACGAAGAGCGCGATGGTGACGAGGATGAGGGCCAGGTGCGACGCGTGCTCGAAGGGCCGGATCACGATCCGCTCGACGGCGACGCCGAGCACGAATGCCGCGCCGAGCGTGACGAAGAACGCCGGCCAGAACGAGAGGCCGTGGTTCGTGATCAGCGACCAGCAGATGAAGGTCGTGAACATCGCCATCTCGCCCTGCGCGAAGTTGACGACGCGCGTCGTGCGGTAGATGAGCACGATCGCAAGCGCGAGGCTGCCGTAGACCGACCCGATCGAGAGGCCGAAGACGACCTGCTGGAAGAACTCGGACCACGTGAACGCGAGCGGGAGCAGCATCAGTAGCCCAGGTACGAGCGGCGCACGCCTTCGTGCTGCCGCAGCTCGTGGCTCGACCCCTCTACCGCGACGCGCCCGACCTCGAGCACGTACGCGCGGTTCGACACGTCGAGCGCGATGTTCGCGTTCTGCTCGACGACCAGGACGGTGAGGCCCTCCTGCTCGTTCAGCTCCGTGACGACCCGGAAGAGCTCCTGGACGACGAGCGGAGCGAGGCCGAGCGACGGCTCGTCGAGCATGAGTAGCTTCGGCCGGGCGACGAGCGCGCGCGCGAGGGCGAGCATCTGCTGCTCCCCGCCGGAGAGCGTCCCCGCTTCCTGGTTCCGCCGCTCGAGCATCCACGGGAAGTGACCCGCGACCCGCTCGAGGTCGGCCCGGACGCTTCGGTCGCGCCGGACGTACGCACCCATGCGCAGGTTCTCCCAGAGCGTCAGCTCGGTGAGGATCCCACGTCCCTCGGGCACGTGCGCGACGCCGAGCTTCGCGAGCCGGTCGGCGGAGGCGCGCGTGACGTCCTTGCCCGCGTAGAGCACCTTCCCGCGCTTCTGCACGGTGCCGGAGACCGAGCGGAGCGTCGTCGTCTTGCCTGCCCCGTTGGCGCCGAGGAGCGCAACGACCTCGCCCGGTTCCACGGTGAGCGACACGCCGTGCAGCGCGACGATCGGGCCGTACCGCGCCTCGACGTCGCTCAGCTCAAGGAGCGGCGCCATCGTCTCCTTGCGCGGCGGCCGGCTCGGGGGCCGGTGTCGAGGTGGTCCCGAGGTAGGCCTCGATCACGGCCGGGTCGGCGCGCACCTCGTCCGGCGTGCCTTCCGCGATCTTCTCGCCGAAGTTGAGGACGTGGACGACCTCGGAGACCGACATGACGAGGTTCATGTGGTGCTCGACGAGCAGGATGGTCAGGTCGTAGTCCTCGCGCATGCGGCGGATCAGGCCCGCGAGCTCCTCGACCTCCTCGTGGTTCAGGCCGCCGGCGGGCTCGTCGAGGAGGAGCAGGCGCGGCCGCGCGACGAGCGCGCGGGCGATCTCGATCCGCTTCAGCATCCCGAAGGGCAGGCCGGAGGCCGGACGTCGCGCGAGATCGGCGTGGCCGAGGTAGTCGAGCGCCTCGGTCGCCCGTGTGCGCGCGGCCGACTCGCTCTCCTCGCCCATCCGCGAGTGCGCGCCGACGAGCACGTTCTCGAGCACGGTCATCGTGGGGAAGAGCGCGAGGTTCTGGAACGTGCGCGCGATGCCGAGCCCCGCGATCCTGTGCGCACGCAGGCGCAGGAGGTCCTGCTCGTCGAACACGACGCGGCCCGAGTCGGGCTTGTAGAGGCGGGTGACGACGTTGAATAGCGTCGTCTTGCCCGCGCCGTTTGGCCCGATCAGGCCCGCGATCTGTCCGGGCTCGACAGCGAGCGACACGGCGTCGAGGGCCACGAGGCCCCCGAACGTCCGGGTGACGTGCTCGATCGAGAGAAGAGACGCCACAGCGAGGCACGATCCTAAGCCGGAACGCCTTCGGCGCGCAAAGTCAGGGACGGCGCGTTTCAGTCGACGCGTTGACCGCCAGCCTGCGTCGCTCCTCGGCATGCGGCGCGGAATGCGGGATTCCCGCAGCCGGGCTGCGGCTTCCGGCGGATTCGGCTCGCGGCCGCGCGTCCGACGATGAAGGCAAGAAATCGAGAGGAGTCGCACACATGGCAATCAAGGGAATGCTCGCGCTCGTCCTCGTGGCCGTTTTCGCGGCGATCGGGGCCGTTGTGTTCTCGCTGGACTCGATGGCCGCTTCCCGGGACAAGAACAACGAGCCGGCCGAAGCTGCTGCACCGGCGGCCGCCGACGATCACAACGTCGCCCTGCCGCTCGCCAGCTTCGCCGGCACGGTGCCCACAAACGCGGACGAGCTTGCGAAGGCACACGAGGCTTCCGATGCGACCTTGCCTCCGCTTCAGTCCGGCGACGTCGCGCGAATCCAGATGACGCTGAAGGACATGGCCGTCCAAATCGCGCCCGGAGTGACCTACAACACGTGGGCTTTCGACGGCCACGGCGCGCCGGGTCCGGTCGTGCACGTGCGCGAGGGCCAGACCGTCCAGATGACGCTGACGAACGGCGGCGCGATCCCGCACTCGATCGACTTCCACGCTGCGCGCATCGCGCCGAACGTTGCGTTCAAGGACGTCGACCCAGGCGAGTCGTTCACGTTCCGCTTCAAGGCGAACGATCCGGGTGTGTTCATGTATCACTGCGGCACGAAGCCCGTGCTGGCGCACATCGCGAACGGGATGTACGGCGCGATCGTCGTCAGTCCCGCGAACGCGTTGCCGAAGGCCGACCGCGAGTACGTGCTCGTCGCAAGCGAGTGGTACCTGAACGGCGACGGAATCGACGAGCCTGCGAGCCTCGACATGGCAAAGGCGCGGGCGACCGCGCCCGACTGGACGACGTTCAACGGGTACGCGAACCAGTACGTTACGCACCCGCTGACCTCGGACCCGGGCGAGACCGTCCGCTTCTGGGTGGTCGCGGCCGGGCCGACGCTCGACACGAACTTCCACGTCGTCGGCACGATCTTCGACAGGGCCTGGGTGAACGGCGACATGACGCAGTTCCAGCGCGGCGTGCAGACGGTTGCGGTGCCCGCCGGTGGCGGCGCGGTCTTCGACGTGAAGATCGACCAGCCGGGCCTGTACCCGTTCGTCAGCCATGCGTTCGCCCACGTCGACCTCGGCCAAGTCGGGCTGCTGAAGGTAGGGAATCCGCCCGGGACGATGAGCCACTGATGACGCAGAGGCGAGTTCTGCTCGTCCTGATCGGCGCGGCGGCGCTCGCGGGAGCGCTCGTCGCGGCGAGCCAGCTCGAGGCGCGCGACCCGGACGCGAGTCCCACCAGGCAGGTGATGCACCGGTCGCTCGCGGGATTCCTCAGGCCGGGGTCGTGCTCGGCGCGCCCGACGCGCCGGTCACGCTGATCGAGTACGCGGACATCCAGGCCGGTACTGCGCCGACTGGGCCGAGCGAACGTTTCCCGTGCTCGTCTCGCGGTACCTACGAGCCGGGAAGCTCCGGATCGTCTTTCGCGGGCTTGCTTTCCTCGGTCCGGACTCGGAAACCGCGCTTCGGACGGCGCTCGCCGCCGGACGGGAGGGGCGGCTCTGGGACGTCGTCGACGGCCTCTACCGGCGACAGGGAGCCGAGAACGCGGGTTGGGTCACAGAGGAGCTCCTCGACGAGGTCGCGGCGGAGGCCCAGCTCGACGGCGACAAGCTTCGCGCCGCACGCGGCGCGCCGTGGGTGACGGCCGCGATTCGGACAATGCAGGCGGCTGCCGACGCGGTGGGCGTGCGCGGCACTCCGTCGTTCCAGCTCGGCCGGACCGGCGGCCGGCTCGAGCTCGTGCGGCTTGGCAGCCTTGGGCCCGAGGGCATTACGCCGGGGATCGACGCGCTGCTCGGACAGTGACCGAGCGGGCGAACCGAGTCGCCTCCGCGGCATTTGCGCTCGTCGGCATCGGGATCACCTCGTACCTGCTCTCCGTCAGCGCGTCCGGTGAGTCGCTCTCGTGCACGACGGGGGCTGCGAAACGGTCCAGAGCTCGCCGTACTCCGAGCTGTTCGGCGTCCCGGTCGCCGCGTTCGGCCTCGGCGCGTATCTCGTCCTCCTCGCGGCCGCGCTCGCACGCGGAGAGCCGGCGCGCCTCACTGCTGCGATCGTCGCCCTGGCAGCGTTCGCGTTCAGCGGCTACCTCGTCGGCCTCCAGGTGTTCGCGATCGGAGCACTCTGCGACTGGTGCCTTGCGAGCGACGCGGTGACGACGGCGCTCGCGGCGCTCGCGCTCCTGCGGCTCAGAACGACTGTGGGGCCCAACGAAGCGTCGGGCCGAGGGCGAGGCCGAGCACGAGCGTGGGCACGATCGTCAGGAAGCGGTAGACGAGCACCGCGGCCACGACTTCGGCTCGGTCGCCGCCGAAGCCGACAAGCGCCGCCGTCAGCCCGACCTCGACGATCCCGATCCCGCCCGGCGTGATCGGGAGCTACCCGACCAGGCGCACGATCGACCAGGCCGCGAACGCCTCGACCAGCGACACCTCGCCGCCCTCGACACGAGCGTCGCGGCCGTCAGGTCGAGCCACCGGTGCCGCAGCAGGTCGACCCCCTGCAGCCGGAAGCCCAGGATCAGCTCGGCGTCCCAGCGGTTCGTGATCCGGCCGAGGAGCCTGCCCGCTCGGCGTGCTGCGCGCTCGCTCGCTCGCCAACGCGAGCGCGAAGAGGACGAGCGCGGTGACGAAGATCACCAGCCCGATCAGGAACATGAACGCGATCCCGACCGCGGCGCCCGCCGCGGCCACTGCCCGCCTCGCCCAGCGACTCCGAAAAAACGTCACGCGTGGAAGGCGGCAAGGCGCTCCGCCTCGTCCTCGAGCTCGGCGCGCGCTCCGCGTGGAAGCCGCGCGAACGGCTCGAGCCTCACCCGGCCGTCCTCGTAGCGCCACGTCCCGGCGACCTGGCCGTCGACGATGAAGGTCGGGAACGAGTGCGGCGCCCTCACGTGGAAGATGCGCTCACGGTAAGCCTCGGGGAGGATGAGTGTGCGGCGTGCGTGCATGAGCAGCGTCGCGTCGAAGGTCGGCAGAAACCGCACGGGCGCCGGCGTCCCCGGGTCCGGCAGCGCCGCGCGGGGGAGATCGAGAAGCTCCCTGCCGTCCTCGTCGCGGAAGCGGCGGAGCTGCATCCGGCCGAGCACCGGGCCGAGCCGCTTCCCCGGGATCTTCGACCAGCTCGAGACGTCCTTCGCGGTTGCCGGTCCGAACGCCCCGAGATAGCGGCGCGCCAAGTGCTCGATGCCTTCCTCCTCGGCGGCCTCGAGCGGGCCGACCCACTCCGCCGCAAGGCCGTAGATGTGCGCGCCGCGCTGCTCCCACGTTCCGCACGGTGGGACGCGTACGAGGTCGACCCAGTGCCCGACGCCGGTCGTGCCCCGGACGAACGCGTCGAGCTCCTTCCGCGTGAGCGTCCGTCCGCGGAGGTGCCGCTCGAGCTTCCGCGCTGCCGCGGCGACCTCCCGGTCGTTCGTGCGCTTGTCGACCCGCAGACGCCATTCGCGTCCCGAGCTGCGGATCCCCGCGGCGAAGAGCGGATAGTCGCGCCGCGAGACGAGATGGATCGTTTCCCGCATCAGCGTCCCCTGGATCACGCTTCGCCGCTCGAGCGCGCGCGTCAGGTCGTCGCGCGCGAATCCCTCGACGGAGGACCACAGCCGGAGGTAGCCGTTGGGCGCGTACTGGTTCTGGATCCCGCCGATCCGCTCCAGCACGCGTGGGATCGGGAGCCGCACGCGCTCGAGGAGCAGCTGCCGGGCGAGCAGCGCGCGGTTCAGCTCCCGCGTCGTCAGCACCCGCTCGGCCACCGCGGCGACCGTACCGGACCGGCTTTTCGCAAGTGTTGGTATTGACCACTTGCCGGTCGGCGCTGTACGATGCCGAACACCATGACCCAGCGCTCCGAGAGGCACTGACCACTTGGCCGTCCGGGTAACCAAACAGGTCGAGACGCGCGACAAGGTGCTCGAGCTGATCGAGCGCCTCACGATCGGCGAGTCGATCCCCTCGGAACGCCGGCTGAGCCTGGACTTCGGCGTCTCCCGCCTGACCGTGCGCGCAGCCCTCGACGAGCTCGTGCGCGAGGGATACCTCGTGCGCCGCCGTGGCAGCGGCACCTTTGTCAGCGAGCCGAAGATCGCCCAGGAGCTGACGATGACCTCGTTCACCGAGGACATGCGGCGCCGAGGAATGCGGCCGACGAGCCGCACGATCGAGCTGAAGACCGTCCCGGCCGGGGCGAGGCTCGGGCGCTTCCTCAAGGTCTCGCCCTCCGAGCCGACGATGGTCGCGAAGCGGCTTCGCCTCGCGGACGGGGAGACGATGGCGATCGAGATGCTGCACGTGCCGAGCGCGCTCGTCCCGGGCTTGACCGCGAAGGATCTCGAGACGCAGTCGTTCTACGAGCTGCTGTCGGAGCGCTACGGGATCACGATCGCGGGCGGTGTGCAGCAGATCGAGCCGACGGTGACGAACGAGGAGGAGTCGGAGGCGCTCGGCGTCCCGCTGCACTCGCCGGCGTTCCTCTTCGAGCGGACGAGCCGTTCCGCCGACGGCAAGACCGTCGAGTTCGTGCGCTCGATCTACCGTGGCGATCGCTACGTGCTCGTCAGCGAGCTGACGCCGCAAACGCCACGCACCGGCGTTCCGGTGCTGACGGTGCGCGATGACGGGCGCGTCCACTAGCGGCGCCGTCGGTTGCGCGTACTTCGGCGTGCGCATCGTGCGCCACGTCGAGCGCGACCTCGACGATCTCGTGCGGCGCGGGTTCACGGGTGTGCTGCACACGTACTCCGAGAACGACCTCGCGTACTACCGCGACACGATGAATCGCATCGTCGACGCGTCGCACGCGCGTGGGCTCGAGGTGCAGATGAACCCGTGGGGCATGGGGCGGACCTTCGGCGGGGAGGCGGAGAGCCGCTTCGTGACGATGAACCCGGATGCCTGTCAGGTGCTCGACGATGGTCGCCGCGTCGCCGCCGCCTGCCTCAACCACCCGCGCTATCGCGCGTTCTGCGCCGAGTGGGCGGACGCCGCGCTCGAGGCGGGCGCCGACCTCGTCTTCTGGGACGAGCCGCACTGGGTCGTCCCCGAGCACGTCGGCATCCACGACGACACGCGCTGGAGTTGCCGGTGCGACGTCTGCCGCGAGCGATTCGGCCGCGACTTTCCCGCGCAGCTCGACGACGAGGTGCTCGCCTTTCGTGAGGCTTCCCTCCTCGACTACCTGGGTGAGCTCACCTCGCACGTGCGCTCGCGCGGCGGACGCAACACGATCTGCCTGCTCCCGGCGGTCGAGGGCGCACACGGCGTGCGCGACTGGGACGCCGTCGCTTCGCTCCCAGGCGTCGACGTCTTCGCAACGGATCCGTATTGGAAGAGCTTCGACGAGGAGGCAGGCCCCTTCGTTCGCCGGTTCGCAAGCCTCCTCGTCGAGACGGCGACTTCGCACGGGGTCGCGTCCGAGCTCTGGGTTCCCGCGTTCCGGCTCACGGCGGCTGACCTGCCCGACCTCGAGGCAGCGGTCGCCGCCGCGCAGGCCGCGGGTGTCGAGCGCGTCTGGGTCTGGGGCTACGAGGCGTGTGCGCACATGAGCCACCTCGCGACACCCGATTCGCTCGAGGTCTGGGAGCGTGTGAGCGAGCTGCTCGCCTCCCCGGCGACGCGGATCACCGAAGCGGCGCGCACTGATCACAGGGATCTCGACCTGCGCCCGTCCGCGGAGCTCGTCGCGCTGATGAGCGCGCAGGATGCAACCGTTCCCTGGGCCGTCGCGGCCGCGGGCGACGACATCGCGGCAGCGGTCGACGAGATCGTCGAGCGACTGCCGCGTGGAGGGCGCCTCGTGTACGTGGGTGCAGGAACCTCAGGCCGGCTCGGGGCGGTCGATGCCGCCGAGTGCGTGTCCACGTTCTCCATGCCTCCCGAAAGTGTTGTCGCGCTCGTCGCCGGAGGGAGCACGGGATCGGCGCTCGAGCAGGACGTCGCCGAGGACGACGACGCCGCCGGCGCGCGCGAGCTCGGGCAACTCGCGCCGGGCCCGGACGACGTCGTCGTCGGGATCAGCGCGAGCGGCCGGACGCCGTACGTGCTCGGCGCGCTCCGCACAGCGCGCGCCGCCGGCTGTCGGACGGTCGCGCTCGTCTGCGCGCCCGGGTCCGAGCTCGCCGCGCTCGCCGACCGTGCGATCGAGGTCGTCGTCGGCCCCGAGCTCGTCGCCGGGTCGACCAGGCTCAAGGCCGGGACGGCTCAGAAACTCGTTCTCAACATGCTCTCGACGGTCTCGATGATCCGGCTCGGCAAGACGTACGGCAACCTGATGGTGGACGTCGCCGCGACGAACGACAAGCTGCGCGAGCGGGTTCGCACGATCGTCCGTGTCGCCACCGGGGTCGAGGAGGTTCGTGCCGACGAGGCGCTCGAGGCGGCCGGCGGCAGCGCCAAGGTCGCGATCGTCTCGCTGCTTGCGGGAGTCGATGCGGCCGCCGCGCGCGAGCGGCTTGCGTCGTCCGACGACAACGTTCGCGCGGCGCTGCAATGAGACTGGGCGTCGAAGCCGCACTCATCGACGGGAAGCTCGTCCCGGGCGACGTCGAGGTGCGCGACGGGCGGATCGCCCGCTACGGCATCCGGCGCGGCAACGGCCGCAGCGGGCTCGCGGCGCCAGGCTTCGTGGACCTCCAGGTGAACGGCTTCGGCGGCGTCGATTTCGCCGCGGCCGACGCGGCAGGATACGAGCGCGCCGGCGAGGCGCTGCTCGAGACCGGGGTCACCGCCTACCTCCCGACGTTGATCACAGCGCCGGAACCGGCGCTCGCCGCGGCGCTTCGCGAGGTTCCGCGCGAGGCGCGCGGCCCGCGGATCCTGGGCGCGCATGTCGAAGGCCCCTTCCTCGCCGCGGCGCGCATGGGCACCCATCTCCTGGAAGGACGGCTCGACCCGGACCCCGATGTGCTCGAGCGGCTGCTGGACGCAGGACCGGTTCGGCTCGTGACGCTCGCGCCCGAGCTTCCAGGCGCGCTCGAGCTGATCGACGTGCTGCTCGCGCGCGGCGTCGCGGTCTCCTGTGGCCACACCGACGCCACTGCGGAGGAGGCCGAGGCGGCGTTCGACCGCGGCGCGCTCTCGGTCACGCACCTCTTCAATGCCATGCGGCCGTTCAGGCACCGCGACCCGGGCATCGCAGGCGCCGCGCTCGTCCGCGACGACGTCTTCGTCCAGCTGATCCTCGACGGCCACCACGTGGCGGACGAGACCGCGCTGCTCGTCTGGCGCGCTGCCGGGGGACGGATCGCGCTCGTGACCGATGCAATGGCCGGCGCGGGCCAGGGCGACGGGAACTACCGTCTCGGGGACGTCGAGGTCGAGGTCCGCGGCGGTAGCGCGCGAAGCTCGGAGGACGTCCTCGCCGGCAGCGTGCTGACGATGCTGCAGGCGGTTCGCAACCTCCACGCCCTCGGAGTGCCGCTCGCGGATGCGCTCTCGGCCGCGACTGTGGTTCCCGCGCGCGTCGTCGGTGAGCTGGAGGTGGGGCGGATCGAGCGGGGCGTGCGTGCCGACGTCGTCGTACTCGACGACAACCTCGAGGTCGCCCGCGTGCTCGTCGGGGGCGAAGCGCTTGTCGCTGCCTGAGCTCGTCCCCGCAGAGCCGCACGGGGCCGCGCTGCTCGACGAGATCCGCGAGCAGCCCGCGGCCCTCCGTCGTCTGCTCGCCCACGAGACCGAGTTCGCCGATGTTGCAGCCGAGGCGAAACGCACGAGCCGCACGCTCGTCCGGCTGGTCGCGCACGGCTCCTCCGACAACGCTGCGTCGTACGGCGTCTACGCGTTCGGTCTCCTGCCCGGCTGGACGGCGCTGCGCGACTCGATCTCGCTGACGGTCTACTCGGACGCGAAACTCGACCACACCGGCTCGTGTGTGCTCGCGCTCTCGCAGTCGGGTCGCACCCCCGACGTCGTCGAGTACGTCTCGCGGGCGCGCGCCAACGGCGCATTCACCGTCGCGGTCACGAACGATCCCGATTCGGAGCTCGGCCTCGCCGCCGAGGCGATTCTGCCGCTCGCAGCCGGCCCCGAGCGGTCGATCGCCGCGACGAAGACGTACTTGAACACGGTCGCAACGCTTGCGCTCCTGGCTGCGCATGCCGCAGGCCGCGCGAAGGAGTTCGCCGATGGGGTCGCGCGCGTCGCCGACTTGATCGACGAGGCGCTCCCGGCGCTCGAGGCCGCGGTCGCCGAGCTCGCGGTCTCGTTCGCCTTCGTCGGGCGGATGTTCGTGATCGGCCGCGGGACGGAGCTCGCAACCGCGCGCGAGATCGCGCTCAAGCTGCTCGAGACCTGCCGCATCGCCGCGGAGCCGATGACCGCCACGGCGTTCGCGCACGGCCCGGTCGCCGCGCTCGACGCGCTCTTCCCGGTCTGGGCGATCGCCTCGAGGGACGAGAACCTTCAAGCGGTGCGCGAGGCGGTCGCCCGCGCCCGCGACGCCGGGGCCGGGGTGGTCGCGAGCGGGGCCGCAGCCGGCGAGCTCGACGCCTCGTTCCGGCTCCCGACACCGGAGGCGCCGCTGCCGCTCCTCTCGCCGATGCTCTCGGTCCTTCCGGGCCAGCTCTTCGCGAGGGCGCTGGCCCTGGCGAAGGGCTACGACCCGGACCACCCGCAGGGGCTCCAGAAGGTCACTCTGGCTCGCTGAGTGGGCTGGTCAGTACCATTCTCGGGCATCGGGCACGGCTTCTCCCCGCTTCCGGAGCGGAAGTTCACTAAGTGGTCTTGACAGGGACGGGGCGATCGTGCCATGCTCCCGCCGTGGCCCATTGGTACGAACCACTCGGCGAGCGGCCCGGCCACCATGTCGCCCGCCGACGTCGCGGGAGGACGAGAATGAACCTTCGCTATGTCGTCGCCGCGGCTCTCGCGATCGTTGTTGCCGCCGGGGCGCCGACGGCAGGCGCGAGAACCGACGGCGCAAAAGCAACAACGCTCACGGTCTGGCTGATGACCGACGCACAGGGGCCCGACTGGGCCGCCGTGGTCAGCGCTGCGAACCGCTCGTTCGAGAGCTCGCACGCCGACGTCAACGTGAAGGTCGAGATCCAGACCTGGGGCGAGCACCTGACGAAGCTCGACGCAGCCCTCGCGGGCGGTCGCGCTCCCGACGTGGTCGAGCTCGGGAACACTGAGACGACCAAATACATGGCCGCCGGCGCGCTCGCCAACCTGACGGCGAGCAAGGCGCGCTTCCCCAACAACAGGACGTGGCTCAACGCCTTGAAGGGGTCGTGCACGTACCAGAGCAAGCTCTACTGCGTGCCCTATTACGCCGGTGCGCGAGCCGTCATCTACCGGAAGGATCACTACGGCGCCGTGGGCATGCGGAAGGCGCCCGCGTCGCTCGACGCGTTCATCGCCGCCGGCAAGAAGGTCATGGCGCGGCACAAGAGCGATCGGAACTACTCCGCCCTCTACTTCCCGGGCAAGTACTGGTACGCCGGGATGTCGTTCGTCTATGACTACGGCGGAGCGATCGCGCGCTTCAAGCAAGGTCGATGGGTCGGAACCCTCAACTCTCCCCAGGCACTCGCCGGGCTGACGAAGCTCAAGTCCACGGTGCTCGCGCTCTCGCGGGCGAATCGCTCCGGCACCGAGGCCGAGCAGTGGACCGTGTTCTCGCAGGGCCACGTCGGCGCGGACATTGCGAACGGCTGGGAGTGGGGCCTGATCTCAGACCCGAAGATCGGCGACCCTGCCCTGGCTCCGGTGCTCGGCGCGTTCCCGATGCCGAGCCACAACAAGGGCAAGTTCATGCCGACGTTCCTCGGCGGCTCGGACCTCGCGGTCCCGGCGTCGAGCAGCAACCGTGCACTGGCGATCGACTGGATCCGGGCGTTCACCGCGACCACGTCGATGCGTCAGCTGACGAGCGCAGCGGGCGTGATCCCCAACACGACCTCGCTCGTCAACATCAACGCCAGCAAGCCGACCCTCGCTCCCTGCGCCCGCGCGGCGACGTCGAGCTGGTTCGTGCCCACGGCGCCGAACTGGGTGAACGTGGAGAACGCCCAGGTGCTGCAGAACATGCTCGCGGAGATCTTCACCGGTCGCCGGACGGTCAGAGCGGCGGCCACGCGCGCGAGCGCGCAGATCACCCAGATCCTGAACGCACGGTGACGCGACACCCGGGGAGCGGCGGGCGATGAGCGCCGCTCCCCGGGCCGCGGCCCCAGCCGCCGAGATCGGGACTCCTACCTCCTCTCGGCGGCGGAGCCGCACCCTCGGCGAGGCCATCCGGGCGCTCGCTCCTCCGTACCTCCTGCTGCTTCCGACGATGGTCGTGCTCGTCGGGGTGCTCGCCTGGCCGCTCTGGTGGCTCGGGCGCATCTCCTTCGAGCACTACGGCCTCGCGGAGCTGATCGCGCACCGCGGCACCTGGACGGGGCTCGACAACTACCGGCACATCCTCGGCGAGAGCGAGTTCTGGCGCATCGTCCTGCGGACGATCGTCTTCACCGCCGTGAACGTCGGGCTAACGATGCTGTTCGCGACGCTGATCGCCCTGCTGCTGGCGCGCATGGGTAAGTACATGCGCTCGGCGCTCCTGATCGGGCTCGTCTGGGTTTGGGCGACGCCCGTCACCGTCGCGATCGCGGTCTGGCAGTGGATGGTCGACTTCGAGTTCGGCGTCCTCAACTGGACGCTGACGAAGCTGCAC
>Ga0126306_10000722_pt1 | contig 16361 bp, 13 predicted proteins | sample Plot27_FD_92592 | JGI IMG/M metagenome (GOLD analysis project Ga0126306, IMG submission 92592) | Serpentine soil microbial communities from UC McLaughlin Reserve, CA, USA - Plot27 | ecosystem: Environmental > Terrestrial > Soil > Grasslands | place: USA: UC McLaughlin Reserve, Lake County...
GGGCAAGGTTATCCTCTACACAAGCCTCGACACGCAGATCGTCGATGCCATCATCGCCGCTTTCAAGAAGAAGCATGGCATTGCGGTCGAGTACTTCCGCGGCGGCTCGGCCGACGTCACCTCCAAGGTCCTCGCGGAGGCGGATGCGGGTCGGCTCCAGGCTGACATGGTCGACGCCTCCGATCTCGCGGCGCTCCTCGTGATGAAGGACAAGGGCCTCCTTAAACCGATCAAGTCGGAGTCGACCGGAGCGGTCGCGGCGGAGCTGCGCGATCCGGACGGCACCTGGATCGCCGACCGGCTGACCCAGGGGGTCCTTCAGTACAACACGAACGAGTTCGGCCCCGGAAAGGCGCCGCAGTCCTGGAAGGACCTGACCGATGCGCGGATGAAGGGCCGCCTCGTCTTCTTCAGCAGCGCCAATGGCGACGGCGCGCCGCGGCTCTATACGCTCGCGAAAGCCTTCGGCTGGGAACTCTTGCAGGCGCTTGCGCAGACCAATCCCCTGCGTGTGCAGACGCCGCAGGTGATCACGCAAGTGATCGAGCGAGGCGAGCGAGGCGCCGCATTCGCGACCAATGACAACATCGCGCTGCGCTCGAAGCAGCAGGGCAAGCCCACCGACTACGTCTTCCCGAAGGAAGGCGTTCCGACCGAGCTCGGCGCGACCGGCCTCCTGAAGGGCTCGCTCCACCCGCACGCCGCGCTCCTGTTCCACGAGTTCTGGATGAGCAAGGAGGGGCAGGAGCTCCTTTCCGAAAAAGGCAAATACTCGAGCCGCTCGGACGTCGCGTCGCCGCCCGGCAGCCCCCCGTTGAGCGCGCTTAAGCTCCTCACCCTCGATCCCAGCGAGTACAAGAAGAACCGCGACACCATCCTCCAGAAGATGACCGACATCTTCGGCGGCGAGTGGGGCATCTGAGCGCCCGCGCGCACGCCCGAGACGAGCGCAAGGCGATGAACGCCGCCATCGGCAAGGCGCGGCCGGTGGCGGCTTCCGCGCCGGTCGGGCCCATGCGCGGAGCCAGCGCCGCGATCGTGCTCGGCGCCGCGACTGCGCTCCTGCTGCTTCTGGTGGGCTATCCGCTGCTCTGGCTGTTGATGGCCGCATTTGGCCTTCCCGACGGCTTCCAGCTCGGGTTCCTGACGCGTGTCTATACGCGCGCGCAAAACCTGCAGCCGCTCATCAACACGATCACGCTGGCCGCCGGAACCGGCCTCCTGAGCATTATCCTCGGCGTGCCGCTCGCCTTTGCGACGGCACGGAGCGATATGCCGCTACGTCGCGTGGTGCACGCGCTCGTTGCGCTCTCCTACATCACGCCGCCTTACCTGACCGCGCTCGCCTACGTCATCCTGCTCGGGCCTGACGCCGGTTACTTCAACCGCGTCTTGCAAGCAGTGACCGGGCTCGAGCGAGGCCCGCTCAACATCTTCAGCATGGGCGGCGTGATCTTCGTCATCGGCCTGCACGTCTTTGCCTTCACCTACTTCATGACCCACACCGCCTTGCGTTCGGTGGACGCCTCCTTCGAGGAGGCCGCCCGCACGCTCGGCGCTGGGCGCTGGCACCTCGTTCGCCGCATCAATCTGCCCCTCGTCGCGCCTGCGATCACCGGCGGCGCCCTTCTCGCCGCGGTGGACTCGATGGCGTTGTTCGGCCCGCAGGCGTTCCTCGGCTTACCTGCGCAGATCACCTTCCTGCCGACGCGTATCTACGGCGTGATCGGAAGCTATCCGCCCCGTTGGGGCGAGGCGTCTGCGCTCGCGCTGGTTCTGGTGTTGCTGACCGTTCTCGGCCTGCTGGTCCAGCGTGCCTATCTCGAGCGGCGCTCCTTCATCACCATCGGCGCCCGCGGGGTACGCGTCGAGCGCATGAGACTCGGCCCCTGGCGATGGCCGCTCCTCTGCTTTTGCGTTTGCGTGGTCTTTCTGAGCGCGGTCGCACCGATCGGGGTGCTCGCCCTCGCCTCGGTCAGCCGGAGCTGGACCGGACCGCTCGCCGCCTCGAATCTCACGCTCGAACACTTCCAGGTCGCGCTATTCGAAAACCAGATCGCCGTCCGCGGTATCCTCAACAGCTTCCGACTGGCCACGGCGGCGGGCGTCCTTGCGGTGCTGATCGGAGCCTGCATCGCCTATATCGACCTGCGGACGAAGGCGCGCGGACGCCGGCTTCTCGATTATCTCGCTATCCTTCCGCTCGGGTTGCCGGGAACGGTCATGGCCGTCGGAGTGCTCCTCGCCTTCATTCGTCCGCCCTTCGCGATCTACGGCACGATCTGGATCCTGCTCGTGGCGTATGTGGCGCGCTTCGTGCCGCTCGCGACGCGCAGCGCCAACGCCACTTTGCGCCAACTCGACCCCTCGCTCGAGGAGGCGGCGCGGATCACGGGCGCCTCGTGGCTCGCCACCATCCGCTACGTGTTGCTGCCGCTCGCGCGGCCGGGTCTGATCGTCGCCTTCCTTCTCGTCTTCGTGCCGGCGCTGGGCGAGTTGAGCGCCACGATCCTTCTCTACACCGGCGGCACCGAGACGATCGCCGTCGCCATTTTCCGGCTGAACGATCTCGGCCAACTCGAGGTCGTGTCGGCGCTTGCCGTCTTCACCATCGCGGTGATCCTGGTCGTCAGCCTGGCGCTCAATTCGCTTTCGAACCGCGGCGAGCTCGCGGCTGCCACTCGCGCGCCCGGGGTTTAGCCGCGCATGGCTTTCATCGAGATCCGAAACTTGCGCAAGCGCTTCGGTGCCGTGCACGCGCTGAGGGGAATTGATATTGGCGTTGACGAACGGGAGTTCGTCACCTTCCTCGGCCCGTCGGGGTGCGGCAAGACGACGACCCTTCGCGTGCTGGCGGGCTTCCTCGAGCCCGACGAGGGCACGATTTCTGTCGCCGGGAAGCTTTTGTCGTCGCCAGGAAACGTGGTGCCGCCGGAGCGGCGCCGGACGGGAATGGTGTTCCAGAACTATGCCGTCTGGCCGCACATGTCGGTGTTCGACAACGTCGCCTTCGGCCTTATGGTCGCGAAGCGTCCGCGCGCAGAAATCCGCTTGCGTGTCGACCAGATCCTCGCCGCCGTCGGCCTAGAAGGGCTGGGGGGGCGCCATCCGGGCCAGCTTAGTGGCGGCCAGCAGCAGCGCGTGGCGCTCGCCCGTGCTCTTGTGGTCGAGCCGGCGATCCTGCTCCTCGATGAGCCCCTTTCGAATCTCGACGCCAAGCTGCGCGAGCGCATGCGAACGGAGCTGAAGAGCCTGCAGCGCCGCACCGGCATCACCTTCGTCTATGTCACGCACGATCAAGCGGAAGCGATGGCGCTCTCCGACCGCATCGCGGTCTTTCACAAGGGAACCGTGCAGCAGGTCGGCTCGCCGCGGGAAGTGTACGAGCGCCCGGCCAATCTCTTCGTCGCCGATTTCATGGGCCTCGTGAACAAGCTCGCCGGGACGCTCATCGAGCGGCGCGACGATCACGCAACGGTCCAGATGGGGAGCCATGTCGTCAAGGCTGTTCCCGCCCCGAGCCTCGGCGCCGCGGGCGCGGCAGCCATCGTGGCCATCCGCCCGGAGGCCATTGCCTTTTACACCAAGGCCGGATCGGATGGCGTCAACGAATTTGTCGGAACGATCGCCGAAGCGACCTTCCTCGGCAACATCGTGGACTATTTCGTCGACATCGGTGGGGTCGCGCTGCGGGTCCAGGGAGACCGGCGTGATCTGCGCGAGATCGGCACAAGGGTGTGCCTAAGAATTCCCGCCGCAGAATGCGTTGCTATGAGCGCCGGCGCGCCTGCGGCCGGCGAACCCGCGAAGGACCCCGATCCGCTCTCATGAATCCAATGGCAACGGAGAAACCGCGAATGTCCGGAGGCAACGTCTTGTTCATCATGTCCGACGAGCACAGCAAGCGCGTACTCGGCTCTTACGGGAATCCGATCATCAAGACGCCGAATCTCGATAACCTCGCAGCGGGCGGGACCTTGTTCGAGAACGCCTATTGCAACTGCCCGATCTGTGTACCGAGCCGGGCGAGCTTCGCGACCGGGCGCTACGTCCACCAGATCGGCTACTGGGACAATGCCTTTCCCTATACTGGCACGCCGCCCTCGTTCGGGCATCGCTTGCACGACACCGGCCATCGCTGCGATTCAATCGGCAAGCTGCACTATCGCGGCACGAGCGACCCGAACGGCTTCGACAACGAGATCCTGCCGCTGCACGTTCTGAACGGCGAGGGCGATGTCCAGGGCATGCTGCGCCGCCCGCCGCCGAGCCGGCCGACCACGCAGCAGCTCGCCGGAGATGCCGGCCCGGGCGACTCGACCTATCTGCGCTACGACCGCAGCATTCGCGACTCCGCGATCCGCTGGATCGAGGAGGTGGCGCAGCGACCGCCCGAGAAGCCGTGGTGTCTGTTCGTCTCCTTCGTCTGTCCGCACTTTCCGCTCGTCGCCCCGCCGGAGTTCTTCCGGCTCTATCCGCTCGACAAGCTGCCGCTGCCGACCCAGCGGGCTCCCGATGAGTTCCCGGACCATCCCGTCCTGCGCAAGCTGCGCGAGGTCCAAGACTACGAGGACCATTTCCGTGACGAGGAGCACGTGCGTGCCGCCCTCGCCGCCTATTACGGCATGGTCTCTTTCCTCGACGACAATATCGGCCGCGTCTTGAATGCGCTCGGCGCGGCCGGGCTCGCCGACGACACGCTCGCGCTCTACACGAGCGACCACGGCGACAACCTCGGCACCCGGACGTTCTGGGGCAAGTCCAACATGTACGATGAGACCGTCGGCGTGCCCCTGATCCTGACGGGGCCCGGCATTCCGGCGGGACGCCGCGTGAAGACGCCGGTGTCACTCGTCGACTGCTTCCCGACCATTCTCGAGGGGGTCGGAGAAAGCCTCAGCACCGAGGATCGCGCGTTGCCGGGCACCTCGCTCTTGCGGCTCCTGAACGACGAGCAGGCGGACCGGACCGTCTTCAGCGAATACCATGCGGTCGGCTCGCTGACCGGCATCTTCATGGTCCGCTTCAGCCGCTACAAATATGTCCATTACGAGGGCTATCGGCCGCAGCTGTACGACCTCGAGGCGGATCCGTTCGAGAAGCGCGACCTCGCTCTCGAAGCGGGGCACGACGCGATCCTCGCCGAGGGCGAGCAGCGGCTGCGCGCGATCTGTGACCCGAGCGCGGTGACCGAGCGCGCCTTCGCCGATCAACAGCGGCGAATCGACGAGTTCGGCGGCCGAGAGACCGTGCTGAAACGGGGCAGCTACCCGTACACGCCGGCGCCCGGCGAAGCGCCCCGGTATGCCTGAACCTCTCGCGGCCACCCTCAGTACTGGGTCAAGGACTCGGTCGAAAGGACATAACAGCGGTTCTACTCGCCGCAGCTGCGAACGCCGTTAGCCGCTGTACCAACAGCGCGTTGATGGCGTAAGTGTAGCCGTCGAGCAAGGGCGTGGAGAGCCAGTGCTTCTGGGCTAGTCGCATGGCGCGCCTCGATCCGTCGCGCGGGATCAGCATCATCACATCGAGTCGTGAAGGTTGAGGAGCGGCGTGATCTGACCTGGTGCGCAAGTCGGCACCGCGTCGGACCCGGTGGTTGGTACAGGAGCCGCAAACCCGTTTCCGATTTATAATTTCAGCTCTCTGATTGTCCGCGTTGAAGACGCTCCCGAGGCCGGCTGGACGGCAGCTATGGGCGTTTAGCGGAATGGGCGGTCTTGGCCGTAAGCGGAATGACGGCTTCGAGGTGGGAACCCTGGAAAGCTGCCGTTCGCTGCATCGTTCCGGCCGATCTAGTCCGTCCCGTCCATCTCTTTGAGATCCGGCCCGGCAGTGTACGCGTTCTTCAGAAGTACAATGGTCGCTGGATGGGGGGCAGGCGGAGTGGAAGGCTAGGCCTAGGCACTGCAGGACCGAAGGATCTCGGCAACTTTGATAAAGGCCGAGATCTTGGGTGAGCCCGCACGCTCACGGAGGCAGACGATCTTGTACTCGGTCCGGATCTCGGCATCGGCGATCTCTAGGGCGCGGAGGTTGGGGTGCGCAACGAACTCGAAATCGGCCACGACGCTGATGCCGAGCCCTTGCTCGACCGCTTTCCACACCCCTTCGCGGCTTCCGATCTCGAAAACGGGCTGAGCTTTGAGTCCCCCGCGCGCGAGCGCCTGCTCCAGGGCGCGCCGGGTCGTGGAGCCCTGCTCACGCAACACGAGGGGCTGCGAAGCCAGTTCCGCGAGCGTGATCTTCCGTCGGCGGAACCACGGGTGCTGGCCGTTCACGAAAGCGACGACGCGGTGCTCGCGATATGGCACAGCACGCACGCGCGGATCATCGATGGCCTGGGCGAGGATGGCAACGTCGGCCTCAAGCTCGAGAACGTGCTTCAGCGTCCGCTAGGAGTTGCCAAGCACGACGGAGACGGAGATCCGCGGGTGTTCGCGCTTAAAGGCAGCAAGGATCTCCGTCGCGTGGAACGGTCCTACCGCCGCAAGCCGAAGGTGTCCTGTGTACAACGCCCCGTGCCCGCTCAAGAGCTCGTCCGCCTCGTCCCGTAGGCTCATAATCCGCTTGGTGAGCGCGAATAGGGCGGCGCCGGCGTCGGTGAGCTCCACCCGTCGACCGCTGCGCTCGAACAGCTCGACGCCGTAGGCTGTCTCGAGCGCCTTGATCTGCGTAGTCACCGTCGGCTGGCCGATGCCGAGAGCGCGCGCAGCTGTCGTAAAGCCCCGATTCAAGGCGACGGCATGAAACGTCCTAAGCCACGTGAAGCTCATTGACATGAGCAATGGTTGGCATGGAATTTATGAATTTGGCAATGGGAATGAACTCGATAGGGTTTGGTGGGAGACCGCCATGTGGCGCTATCGCAATCCGGTCGAAATCACCTTCGGAGCCGGCGCCCTCGACGCACTCCCGACGCTGATCCGCGGCCGCCGATATGGGCTCGTCACCTATCCGGACCCGCCGTTCGCGAGTCTTGCGGCGCGCCTGCGTGACCTTTGCGGAGACCCGCTGCTCACCATCAACGACGTGGCGCCGAACCCCGACATGCGTCTGCTGTCGGCGCAGAGCTCGCGTTTCGCCCATGCCGCCGACCGGCTGGGAGTGATCGTCGCGCTCGGCGGCGGCTCCGTGATCGATTCCGCGAAGGTGTTCGCTTCGGCGCCCGGTCGTTTCACAGCTGTGGAGCGGTATCTAACGATGGGCTCCGGCGCGGACGAGCTGACCGCCACGCCCATCGTCGCGATCCCGACCACCGCGGGCACCGGCAGCGAGGTGACCTCCTGGGCGACGGTCTGGGACACAGCGTCCGGGAAGAAGTACTCGCTGGCGCGCCCGGACCTCTACCCGGAGCATGCGGTCGTAGATCCGCAGCTCATGCTGGGCAAGCCGAGACAGCTCACGATCAGCACCGGGCTCGACGCGCTTTCTCATGCGCTCGAAAGCCTGTGGAACGTGAACGTTAATCCGCTCTCGGCGCATCATGCGGTGGCCGCGGCGCGCGAGATCCTCGTCATCCTACCAGCGCTTGCGAAAGATCTGCAGAATCTGAAGCTGCGAACGCGCATGGCGCAGGCGGCCCTTTCGGCCGGCCTCGCTTTCTCGAACACGCGCACCGCCATCGCGCATTCGATCTCGTATCCGCTCACGCTTTACTACGGCGTTGCGCACGGCATCGCATGCTCCTTTACCTTGCCCATGGTCCTAAGGAGCGTGTCGGACTTGGAAGGCCTCACGCGCGAAGGGCTGGCCGACATCTTCGGGTCGGACCTCGCCCGAGCCGGCGACCAGCTCGAAGACTTCCTGCAGGATCTGGGAGTCTCCACGGACTTCAGGAACTACGGCGTACGGTCGGACGCTTGGTCGCAGCTGATCCTCGACGCCTTCGACGGCGAGCGCGGGCAAAATTTCGTCGGCACGAAGCAAGCGCTTATGCGAGCCGCGGGACTGTCCGCGCAACGGCGGCCGAGTAAACAACGGGAACCGCGCCATGCAAGCCCCCGCACATGAGCAGAGCGACCGCGCGGCTCCGACAGCACGCCAAGGGGCAACCCCGCTCGAACGGATCTCGCATGGCATCGACCGGATCAGCATCTGGTCGGGCAAGACCGTTGCGTGGCTGATCTTTCCGATGTTCCTGGTGCTGTTCTACGAGGTTCTGGTGCGCAAGTTCTGGCGCCCGACAATCTGGGCGAACGACGTCGCAACCATGTGCTACGGGGCGCATTTCTTTCTGGCGGCCGCCTACACGCTTTATCTCCAGAAGCACATCCGCACGGACTTCCTCTCGCAACGCTGGTCGCTCGAAACGCAGGTGCGGCTCGACATCGCGCAATACCTCCTCCTCTTTCTCCCGGGGATGATCATGTTCACCTGGCTGAGCTGGGAGTTTGCCGAGGAGTCATGGGAGCTCCGGGAGTCGTTGATGACCACGTGGCGACCGCCGGCCTACTGGTACAAGACCATCATCCCGGTGAGCTCGGCTCTGCTTCTGCTGCAGGGACTCTCCGAAGTCATCAAATGCTTCAAGACGTTGCGCACCGGCATCGACTACCGGCAGGAGGCGGTGCCCAGTGAGCTCGTCTGAACATCGCGCCGGCCTTTCGCGGGGTTCGCGATGAGCGACGAGATTCTGGGGCTCGTGCTGCTCGCGCTGCTGTTCGGCGTCATCCTTTCCGGATTTCCGATCTCCTTCACGCTCTTCTTCCTCGGCATGGCCTTCGGCTATGCCGGGCTCGGCGAGCGCGTGTTCCATCTGATGACCTACCAGGTGTTCAGCGCGATGATGGATACGGTCCTTGCGGCCGTCGCCATGTTCACCTTCATGGGCTATGTGCTGGAGGGCGCAGGGCTGATGGCGCGGCTCTTCCATGCCGTCCAGCTGCTCTTCAGACGCACGCACGGGTCCCTCTATTTCGCGACCATCTTCACGGCCACCCTGTTCGCGGCCGCGACCGGGATCGTCGGCGCCTCGGTGACGATCATCGCCTTGATGGCCGCGCCGGTGATGCTGAAGGCTCGCTACGACACGGCGCTTTCAGCCGGAACGATCTGCGCGGGCGGCACGCTCGGCATCCTGATCCCGCCGAGCGTGATGCTGGTGGTGATGGGGCCGGTGCTCCAGGTTTCCGTCGCGCGGCTCTACGCCGGCGCGCTCCTGCCGGGCCTGCTCCTCGCGAGCGCCTACGTCATCTACACAACGGTGCGGGTCTGGCGCGACCCGAAACTCGGCCCGCCCCTGCCGGAGGCCGAGCTTGAGGTGAGCAAGGGCTACATCGCGCGCGAGTTCTTCCTCGGCCTCATTCCTCCGGCGACGCTGATCATCGCGACGCTCGGCTCCATCATCACCGGCTGGGCGACGCCGACGGAAGGCGCCGCCATCGGCTGCGTGGGCGCGCTAGTCGTCACCGCGGCGCACGGCAAGCTCGGTTGGGCGATGCTGAAGGACGCCACCTTCCGCACCGTGCAGACCTCCAGCATGGTGATGGTGCTGCTGGTCGCCTCGACCTTCATGGGATCGGTGTTCTCGGCGCTCGGAACGCCGACGTTCATCGCCAAGGCGATGCTCGCCTGGGACATCGCGCCCGGGCTCGTCATCATCGCCATCCTGGTGCTCTGCTTTGTCTTGGGCTGGCCTCTCGAATGGGTGCCGATCGTCGTCATCATCGTTCCGATCTTCCTGCCCATCCTGATCGCGATGAAAGTCGACATGGTGTGGTTCAGCATCCTTTTGGCGGTCACCCTGCAGACCTGCTGGCTCTCTCCGCCGGTGGCGCTCTCGGCCTACTACCTCAAAGGGGTCATGCCCGAGTGGAGCCTCGCGAGGATCTACCAGGGAATGCTGCCCTTCATGGGCCTGCAGTGGCTCGTCGTGCTGATCCTGTACTTCTTCCCCCAGATTATACTCGTCCTGCCGAACATCATGTTCGGCAGGCGCTAGCGGAGAGCCGGCAATAAAGGAGGTCACCCATGAAACGACGCACCTTCATCACGGGCGCGGGACTCGCCGCCGGCGTGTCGATGGCACCGGATCGGAGCCGCGCTCAAGGCGCCCAGTTCCGCTGGAAGCTGCAGAGCGGCAATCCGGCGGGCACGCCGCACATGACGCTCCTCAACAAGTTCGCCGCGAACGTCGAGAAAATGTCGGGCGGGCGGCTCACGATCGAGGTGCTGACCAGCGGCGCGATCGTCAATCCGTTCGAGATCCTCGACGCCGTGAACAAGGGCGTCGTCGACTGCGGCCAATGGTGGACCCATTACGCCACGGGCAAGCACCCGGCCGGGGGCCTCTTCAGCGCGCCGCTCGGCGGCTCCGGCAGCGGGCTCGACCAGATGGGCCAGCTCGGGTGGTATTTCCGCGGCGGCGGCCGGGAGCTCTATATCGAATACTATCAGAAGATCCTTCGCACAGACGTGATGCCGTTCCTCTACGCGCCCGACGGCCCAGAGTGCTTCGGCTGGTTCAAGAAGCCGATCACCTCGGTCGAGGAATTCACCAAGCTGCGCTTCCGGATCTCGTCCGGCCTGCCGAGCGACGTCCTGAAGGACATGGGCGGGGTGCCCATGAACTTGGCCGGGCAGGAGCTCATCCCGGCGGCGGAGCGGGGCATCGTCGATGGCGTCGAATGGATCAATCCGGCAAACGACCTGCCGCTCGGCCTGCACGACGTATTCAAATACTACTCGATCCAGGGACTTCACCAGGCTATCGACATCGCCGACGTGATGTTCAACGGTGCCAAATGGCGATCGCTGCCGCCGGACCTGCAGGCGATCGTCGAGACGGCACTCACCACCTCGCTGCTCGACGCGATGCTCTACTTCGCGCATGAGAACGCGAAGGCACTGAAGGAGATCAGGGCGAAGGGCGTGACGATGTTCGATGCTCCGGCGGACTACGCCCCCGCCTTCATCAAATCGGCCAAGAAGGTTCTCGGCCAGCTCGAGGCGAAGGACCCGTTCTTCAAGAGAGTGCTCGAGTCGCAACGCGCTTTTGCGAACGTGGTGGTGCCCTATACGCGCGAAACTTCGAAGCTCTCGACGCTCATCAGCGGGGCCGCGGAGGTGAACTGAGTAGCGAGCCGGCGCGACCGGATGCCGTTCTCGCGTCGCATCGCACACTCCACTCCCGTGGCGTCAAGCTCAGCGATCACCCACTCTGCCGCCGAAGTGGCGGCGCGCAGGGCGCATCGACGCGACCCTGAGCCGCTATCTATCTCACGTGAATCCAAGCGTCCGAGTGTCCCACTGCCGTTCTCCTACCGGCCGAAACTGGCCAGCAGGAGATTTGACCGCACACTCAGCAGGAGGTCCTGGCCGAAAGCGGAATGACCGCTTCCGAGGTGGAAACCGTGGAAAGCTGCCGTTCGCCGGCATCGGTTCCGGCTGATCTATTCCGCACCGTCCCGTTCGTAGAGATCCGGCCAGCTGCCAGAAGCCGCCGTTGGCCAAGCACGCCGAACTGATGTTGTCTGACCCTTCCCCGCCCTGGGCAGATCGGCTCCAGGCACCCGCACCATGCGTCTTCGCGATGGGCGGCTCCAGTCAATACTGTATATCATGCTGCTGGACGGACGGCGGTCGGCCGGGTTAGCGTTCCCTACTTTTTGAATGGGCGCCCAAATATGATTGGTCGCATATCTGCTGCCGCCGTCGCTCTGATCGCAATGGCCAATGTCGGCGTCTGGGCGCAGGACTGGCCAAATCGGCCCGTCCGCGTCGTGGTTCCGTTTGCAGCAGGCGGGTCGACCGATGTCGCAGCTCGCCTCGTCGCCGACTACCTCTCTCGCAGCCTTGGCCAGCAAGTCTTTATTGAGAACCGAACAGGCGCGAACGGGAATATTGGAATTGAAAGCGCCGCTCGAAGCGAGTCAGACGGCTACACCATTCTGATCGCTCCTGATGCGGTCGTCAGCAATCCTCATTTATATAAAGTCAAGTACGACCCGCTCAAGGATCTCACGCCTGTGGTTCAGATCTCGCGCCAGCCGATCGTGCTTGCGGCGCATCCGTCCATCGGGATCAAGACGGTGGCCGAGCTCATAGCGCTCGCGAAGCGAGAGCCCGGGCTTCGATACGCACTCGGAAGCGGGGTCGGCTCGGCTCAGCACATGGTCGGCGAATGGTTTGCCCGAATCGCCGGAATTCAGTTGCAGGCGGTTGCTTATCGCGGTGGCGGTCAGGCCATCAACGACCTTGTTGCAGGGCACGTAAAGCTTGGCTCGCTAGGCTCTACGCCGGTCATCCCTCATTATCAGGCGGGCACGCTTTTGATCCTCGCGCAAACCACCGAGGCGCGCTCAAAAAGCTTACCGGAAGTGCCCACCTATCAGGAGGCTGGGATCAACGGCTTGGTGCTCGACCAGTGGGTGGGAGTATTCGTCCCGGCAGGGACCCCTGCTGCGATCATTGCCAGGATCAACAGTGAGGTGAACAAGGCTCTTGCGGATCGGGCGGTCAACGACGCGCTCGACAAGTCGGCGCAGGAGCCTGTAGGCGGCACCGCCGAGGCGTTTTGGAAACGCGTGCAGGACGAATTCTCGAAGTACGCCTCACTAACGAAAGACCTCGGCATGAAGGTCCAGTAAGGTCCATCGCCCAGGGCGGGCCACCGCTCTGGCGACCTGCCCGGTTGCTGACCTACAGCACGACCGGCTGTCCCTTACCCTACGATCGTATCTCAGCAGCATAACACCTCAAGCGATCAGGTAAATCGGGCTTGACCAGGCTTGATGACCGTCGGCTTGCGTGACGCGCAGGTAGACGGGTAGATCGGAGGGACCGGAAAAGCGGACGCTGTGCTCGATCGTGACCCGGCGGGTCCATTCGGCCTCGGGTAAGCGATAGATGCTGATTCGCCGGTCGAGGCCGCCGCCGTCCCAAGAAACGACTGCGTCCTCAAGAAGGGACAAGTCCAGCTCCCCAGAGACGATGTTGCTGTCGACGGAAAGCCGGCCGGATCGGGGCTCCTCGAGCCACAGATCGACGCCGGCGAGGTTCCCGGTTGTAACGGAGGTCCAGGCGAGAGCCGAGCCGGGCTCGGTCTCCCGGAGTACGCGCTCGGGATTGACGAAGTTGACCGTTGCGTGGCGCACGATGCGATTGCCCGAAATCCGAAGCGAGCCTTGCCATTGGGTCTCGCGGCCGCGGCCGCGGTATTCAGCGCCCTGCCAGAGCACGCGCACCCGACGGCCGAGATCCGTCGGAGCATAGGGCCGCACCGTCTCCGCGATCTGCCGTCCGTGCATGATGTCGACCCGCTCGATAGGCGCGGTCCCGATCACTTCCGCAAAGAGCCGCAACGGGGTGGAGCCCGGGCGCACGATATCGCCCATGAGAACCTGCCGGGTTTCATGCTCCTCTGCGGCACCAAGCTGCGGATCGTCCGAGAACCCGGTTACAGCCTCGACGAACTGCCCACGGATATCCATGAACAGCCGCGTGCCGGTCGTGCCATAATGCCAACGTCGGCGCAGCGCTTGAAACAGCGCGTCGCGCGTGAGTTCCGGCATAAGATAGCAGGTGAGGCCGCCAATAGCCCCGAAGGTCGACGCGCCGGGGCGGGTGGCGCCGGGGCGGCCCTTGTGGTCGTCGCTATGGCATACGATGCCGACCCGGTATCCGGCGTCGAATGCGTCATGCAGAAGCCATTCGAAGGTGCCCCAGGACGAGTGCACCTCGACCGCGCGCTCGAGCCGCCCGTCGTGAGCAACGCTAATATCGGCGTAACGTCCTCCCACATGCGCGATCACGATGGCATCTTCGCCATCGAGCGCGCCGAAGAGGTCACGGGCAGTGTAGCAGTCGCGCGCGCCCCCGCTCTCCGGATCGACGAGGATGCGGGACGATCGGCGGATCGGGCGCCCTTCGTGGCGGAAAAAGACGTTCCTATCGCCACCCATGCCGGTGTTGCCCGACCATTCGTATCCCGGCACACAGACGAACTTGCCAGGACAGTCGAACGCCGCCGTGAGCCGGTTCAATTCCGCCCAGAACGCGTCGGTGATCTGGAAATCGTTCCCCTGGTGACCGACGATGTCGAGAAAGGACTTGTCGCGCGCATAACCGAAGTAGGTCTCCGCCGGATTGGTCCCCACGGTCTCCCCGCTTTGCCCATGCAGATCGCCCCAATAGCGTCGAACCGAAGTCTCTCGGACCAGTCGCAAGGGGTTGGCGCGCGCGACCTCCGCGCCGCTGTCGTCACAAACGCGAAGATCCAGATCGGCCGGCACGTCCGCCACCAAGCCATGCAGAACGAGAGGCCACTCGGTCTGCTTGGGCGCGATCTTCGACGGTAGATTGCGGAGCGGAGGCGCGGCCGTGAAGTGAAGTGCCTGCTCGCCGAACGCGGTCGGATTTCCCCATAGATCCTCAGCGACAAGCGCCAGCCGAAACGGCTCGCCGACAATCGCGAGCGAAGGGAGGATCGCCTTGAGCCGCGCCGCCGCGCCGGGAATCAGGGCGAAGCCCGGCGAGGACGAGACCTCGGTGAATTCATAGGTCGCAAACGCATCGATGTAGGTCCTTAGTTCAAAACGCTCCTCGCAGTTGGTCTGGAGCCGAATTCCGGGAGACCCGAAGCGCCTGTCGCCTAGTCGGGCTGTGAGGGTTTCTCCGGCCCGCAGGAAACCGCGGCCGACTCGAACAAGCAGCGTGTTCACCCACGGGCGGATGTTGAGGCGCTCGAACGAATAATCGAGCGTCGCGCCGTTGCTCGCCTCTACGGTGGTGTAATTCGGGCCAGCCGGTTCGCGGAACTGCGGCTTGGCCATATCCGAAGTAGTCCGCCAGGAAATCTTGATCATTCCCGTGTCATCGATTCCGAATGTTCCCGCCGTGTAAACGACCGTCAGCTCCGCATAGGAGCCCGCGACGAACGGTCCTGGAGGGGTGAGGACGGCCGTGCCCATTTCCTCCGGAAGATAGGTAGAAAACGGCACGGGTATGCCTCCGCAGGCTCGGTTGAACGGAATCTTTGCCATCCGTTGTCGCACAATCGAGGCCGCCGCGGCGAGGGCCCGCCGGCTGGTCGCGACCCCTATCTGCAATGTCCCCTTTTGCGCAGCCGAGATGCGCGCCTTCAGCCGGAATGCCACGAAGCAGCCGGAAGGCGGGAAGTGGCCGAAAGCGGAATGACCGCTTTCGAGACGGAAACCGTGGAAAGCTGCCGTTCGCCGGCATCGTTCCGGCCGATCTATTCCGCCCCGTCCCGCTCGTTGAGATCCGGCCGGCATGTGCCTGGAGCTGACCTTCGATCTTCGATCGAGCAAACGTACTCTTGAGGCATGAGGCAGGCGGTCGGGCGGTGTCCGAACGGATCAAGCGTCCCAAGCCAAGGCCTGGATGCTCAAGCGGATTGCCACTGGGGGCTGCCGCGGGAAGCGCTAGCAGTGCCAATGAGACCGAACGACCGTGAAGCCGTGCGCCGGTTGGGCCTGTTGCACATGCACCGAAGGCACCCTCGACGTGCTGCGACGAGACGTGTTTAATCCGCGGCGGTTCCAGCGCTGAATCACGAGCAGCTTTATGGACGATCCAGCAGGTTCTCGGCGGCGCAGCGAGCGGCTGCTTTTCTTTCTGCTTGCCGTGGTGATCTGGCCTTTCATCGCCGTCGGCGTCGTCGCCGGATGGGGGTTCCTCGTCTGGTTCTACTACATGTTCACCGGACCTCCCGGGCCGGTGTGAGGTGCGCCCGATGAGCGCCGCCGATTTGCCCTCCCGCCGCGAGCTCCTGACCGGACGCCTCATCGCGCCGGCGCCGCCGGAGGCGCACGTCTCCAGCCTGGTCGTCCATGTCCGCCCCGCCGGCCTGCCAGGCGTCCGGGCCGCGCTCGCCGCAACGCCCGGCGTGGAGATCCACGCGGAGGCCGCGGGCAAGCTCATCATCACCCTTGAGACCGCCACGGAGGCGGACATCGTCACCCGGATGAACGAGATCTCACTGTTCGACGGCGTGATGTCGGCCGCGCTTGTGTTTCACCATTTCGAGGCCGCCGCGGAAACCGAGGCCGCGGCGAAGCAGGGATGATTGCGATGGATCTCTCGCGACGTGCGTTCATCAAGGCCCAGGCCGCCGCTGCCGCCGCGGCTGCCGCCAATGTCACCCTTCCGGCGTCGGCGCAGAACCTGCCTGCCGGGCCTGACGTCCAGCTGCAATGGTCCAAGGCCCCGTGCCGCTTCTGCGGCACCGGCTGCGGCGTCATGGTCGGCGTCAAGGATGGAAAGGTCGTCGCCACGCACGGGGACATGAAGGCGGAGGTCAACCGCGGCCTCAACTGCGTCAAGGGCTACTTCCTGTCGAAGATCATGTACGGCGCCGACCGGCTGACCCAGCCGCTGCTCCGCATGAGGAACGGGCA
>Ga0126306_10000723_pt1 | contig 16361 bp, 15 predicted proteins | sample Plot27_FD_92592 | JGI IMG/M metagenome (GOLD analysis project Ga0126306, IMG submission 92592) | Serpentine soil microbial communities from UC McLaughlin Reserve, CA, USA - Plot27 | ecosystem: Environmental > Terrestrial > Soil > Grasslands | place: USA: UC McLaughlin Reserve, Lake County...
CGACGTCTACCTGACCGCGTTCTCCGAGCTGGAGGACGACGTCTTCGTCGGCCCCGGCGCATGCACCACCAACGACGACACGATGTCGCGCCACGGACCCGAGTACGAGCTGCGCGGTGCGCGGCTGCGGCGGGCCTGCCGCGTGGGCGGTGGCTCGGTGCTGTGCCCGGGCGTGGAGATCGGCGAGGAGGCGTTCGTCGCCGCCGGCGCGGTCGTGACGCGCGACGTGCCGGCGCGCGCCGTCGTCATCGGCGTCCCGGCGCGGGCGGTGCGCGAGGTGCCCGATCGCGACCTCGTCGAGCGCTGGCGCTAGCGTTCAGGACCATGAGCGAGCGCCCCAACGATCCCGGCCTGACTCCCGGCGACCCGCTGGCTCCCGGGCCGGACGCGCCGCGGCACGACTCCGGGTTGCCCGGCTATGAGCCCGACCCGCCGGCGACCGGCTACTCGAGCCCGCCGCCTCCCGGGGCGCTCGGCGCACCGGGCGGCGGCGCCCCGCCCGTCCCCGCCTCGGGCCAGTACCAGCTGGCCGGCTGGTGGTCGCGCGTCGGTGCCACGCTGGTCGACAGCCTGATCATCGGGGTCGGCGCGCTCATCATCCTGGCGGTGTTCGGCTCGGTCTTCTCCGTCGGTTTCTTCGAGTCCGAGGAGACCGGCGTCGTCGCGCTGATCGTCGGCCTGATGCTGTCGTTCGTGGCGATCGCGGTGGTCGCGCTGCTCTACGCGCCGCTGATGATGGACCGGACGAACGGCAAGACGCTCGGTCGCATGGCGATGGGCATCCGCGTAGTGCGCGCGAACGGGCAGCCGATGACGTTCGGCTGGGCGATGCTGCGCGAGGTCGCGGTCAAGGCGCTGCTGTTCGGCTTCGCCGGCTCGATCACGTTCGGCCTGGCGAACCTCGCCGACGTGCTGTGGCCGCTGTGGGACGACGAGAACCGTGCGCTGCACGACTTCGTCGTCGACACGCGCGTGGTGCGCGACTAGGCGATCGCCGCGCGCTGGGCCGGCGCGGTCCGCCGTCCCTCGTCGGTCCAGATGATCTGGTCGCGGCTGGGGCCGACGCTGATCAGGGCGATCGGCACGCCGATGGAGTCCGAGATGTAGGCGAGGTAGTCGCGAGCGGTCTGCGGGAGCTCGTCCTCGCTGCGGCACTCGGTGATGTCCTCGTCCCAGCCGGGCAGCTCCTCGTACTCGCCGCCGGCGTGGTGCAGCACCGACTGGTGATACGGGAAGTGGTCGAAGCTGGCCTCGTTAGAGCTGCGGTAGCGAGTGCAGACGCGGAGCGGCCCGAGCCCGCTGAGGACGTCCAGCTTCGTGACGGCCAGGTGGGTGAGCGTGTTCAGCCGCGCGGCGTAGCGCAGCGCGACGAGGTCGATCCAGCCGACGCGGCGCGCACGGCCCGTGGTGGTGCCGTACTCGCCACCGGCCTCGCGCATGGTGGCGCCGAGCTCGTCGTCGAGCTCGGTCGGGAACGGGCCCGCGCCGACGCGCGTGGCGTAGGCCTTCGTGACGCCCCAGATCTCGTCGAGGTCCTTGGGCCCGGCGCCGGTGCCGGTCGCGGCGCTCGCCGCGACCGGGTTGGAGGAGGTGACGAACGGATAGGTGCCGTGGTCGATGTCGAGCAGCGTCCCCTGGGCGCCCTCGAAGATCACCTGTCCGCCCTCGTCGAGGTGCTTCCACGTCAGGCGGGCCGTGTCGGCGATGTACTGCTCGATCCGATGGCCGTAGGTCAGATAGTCCTCGGTCATCGACTGGAGGTCGAGGTCGGGCGACTTGGCGTAGGGCCGCAGCGCCAGCCGCTTCGGCTCCATCGCCGCCATGATCTTCTTCTTGAGGATCTTCTCGTCGAGCAGGTCCTGCACGCGGATGCCGAGCCGCGCCGCCTTGTCCGCGTACGCCGGCCCGATGCCGCGCCGCGTGGTGCCGATCTGCAGCTTGCCGAGCCTCGTCTCCCCGGCGTGGTCGAGCAGCATGTGGTACGGCATGATCAGGTGCGCGTTGGCGCTCACCCTCAGGCCCGAGAGGTCGATGCCCTTGGAGCGCAGCTCGTCGAGCTCGTCGGTCAGCACCTTCGGGTCGATCACGACGCCGTTGCCGATCGCGCACGGCTTGCCGGGATAGAGGATCCCCGACGGGATCAGGTGGAACTTCCACTTCACGTCGTCGCGGACGATCGTGTGGCCGGCGTTGTTGCCGCCCTGGAAGCGGATCACGAGGTCGGCGTTCTCGGCCAGCAGGTCGGTGATCTTGCCCTTGCCCTCGTCACCCCACTGGGCGCCGATGATGACGATGCCGGCCATGTCGCTCAGTCTATGAGGCGGACCGCGAGCCCGGCGGGCGCGGCTCCCCGTACGCGGGCGCGGCGCCCCACCCGTACGCGGCCGCGGGCAGCTCGGCCGTCGTCTCGAGCCGGCGGTCCTCGCCGAACATCGGCTTGGGGTCGCCGCACATCTCGATGATCCGCGACACCGTGCGGTCGCCGATCTGCTCGCGCAGCGCGTCGTCGCCTTCGAGCGTGACGAGGTTCGTCGTGAGCAGGATCGCGCGGCCGTCCTCGTAGCGCGTGTTGACGATCGTGTAGAGCTGCTCGAGCACCCAGGGCGAAGTCTGCTCGGCACCGACGTCGTCGACGTGCAGCAGGTCCACGACGCACAGCCGCTCGATCAGCTCGTTGAGTGAGTACTGCGCGCTGTCCTGGTAGGTGTCGCGCAGCTGCGCGAGCAGCCGCGGAAGCGAGTAGATCGCGACGGTCCGGTCGACCTCCATCGCCGCCTTGGAGATCAGCATCGCGAGCGTCGTCTTGCCGGTGCCGACGTCGCCGGTGAACCACAGTCCGCGGCCGGCCTCGAGCTGCTCGCCGATCGTGCGGACGTACTGCCGCACCTCGCGTACGACGTGCGGGTTGGCGCGCTCGATCGAGATCAGCGGCTCGCGCTCGAGCGACACCTCGCGGTAGCGCTTCGGGATCCGCCCCTCGAGCGCGGCGGCCCGCTTGCGCGCGATCCGGCCCGGCCGGCACGTGCACGGCCGCGCCCGCCGGGCCGCCTCGTCGAAGAGGAAGCCGGAGCCGTCGCAACGTCCGTCGGGGCAGGTGGCCATGCCCGTTGTCAGTAGCGGTCGTCGCCGACGTAGGACATGAACCGGGGGTACTCCTTCTGGAACGTCAGCTCGACGGTGCCGAGCCCTCCGTTGCGGTGCTTCGAGAGGGTGAGGTCAGCGATTCCCTCCCGCTCCGAGTCGTCGTTGTAGTACTCGTCGCGGTAGATGAACATGACGAGATCGGCGTCTTGCTCGATCGATCCACTTTCTCGTAGATCGGAGAGGAGCGGGTGCTTGTCCGTCCGCTGCTCCACGCCGCGGTTGAGCTGCGAGAGGGCGATCACCGGGCAGTCGAGCTCGCGCGCAAGCGTCTTGAGCCCGCGCGAGATCTGGCCGATCTGCTCGACGCGGTTGTCGGTCCGGCCGTCGCCGCGCATCAGCTGGAGGTAGTCGATCAGGATCAGCCCGAGCCCGTCCGGGTTCTGCTGCAGCAGCCGCCGTGCCTTGGCGCGCACGTCGAGCACCGAGAGGTCGGAGGAGTCGTCGATGAACAGCGGCGACTTCGCGAGCCGATTGGACGCCTCCATGATCTTGCCCCAGCGCGTCGCGGGCACACGGCCCTTGCGCAGGTCGTCGCCCTTGATCGACGCCTGCGAGGCGATGAAGCGCTGGGCGAGCTCGGACTCCGACATCTCGAGCGAGAACAGAGCGACCGCCTTCTGCGAGCCGAGCGCGGCGTTCTCGGCGAAGTTGGCCATCAGGGCGCTGTTGTGGACGATCAGGTCGTTGGCGACGAAGTTGTGGTCACCTGGAACGGTCAGGTCGTACGTCTCCTGTTCGCCGAGCGGCTCGATCGAGGTGACCGTGTCCCACCAGAGGTCGGAGGCGGCGAGGAGGCCCAGCGACTCGCCTTCGAGCGCACCGGCAAGGACCGCGCGCTGTGGACGCGAGCGGCCGCGGGTCCCAACGACAGCCTCGGCGACTGGCGCGACGACCGGCGAATCCACGCCCAACGCGAACCGCGGAGTGGATTGCGTGAGGTTGCCGTCCGCGATCAGCGCGGCGAGCGGCACCAACTCATCATCCGGGAGCGTCTGCCGCTTCTGCGGCCAAGCGAGGCTCCTGGGAGCCGCGATCGGGTCTCCGGGCCGAAGCTCGCCCAGCTGCGTCCAGCCTGTGATCGTGAGTAGAGGGTGATTGGCGGTTGCCTCGAGCTGCTTGCCCAACCTCGTCCGCAGCCGGAACACGGGCTGGACGCCGCTCCTGATCGCCGCCGAGACGCGCGAGCGATGCAGCTTGTGGCGCTCGTCGACCGATGCCACGACGATCTCGCCGCCCCGCCCGTGTGCTGCCACGAGCTCATCGATGCGACGCCTGCCGCCGTCGCGCGGATCGTAGATGAGCGTCGATCCCGTGAGGCACTTCCCCATCGACGGCCGCGCGGCCAGGACGATCAGGTTGCCCGGCTGGAAGCCGCCGGTGATGTTGTCGAGGTCGTCGAAGCCCGAGGGCGTGCCGGTGATCGCCTTGCCCTGCTGGGAGAGCTGCTCGAGCTTGGTGATCTCGACGTCGAGGACGTCGTTGATCGCGCGGAAGTCCTTGCGGCTGTCCTCGTGGGCGACCTCGAGGATCGAGCGCTCGGCGATGTCGACCAGCTCGCGCGGCGGCGCGTCGTGGGAGTGCACGCGCGCCTGGATCTCGTACGCGGCCCGCAGCAGCCGGCGCAGCATCGCGTTCTCGCGCACGATCCGCGCGTACTGGCGCACGTGGCCGACCGCGGGGACGCTGGAGGCGAGCAGGTCGATCGCCGCGCGGCCGCCGGCCTCCTCGAGCTTGCCCGCCTGCTTGAGGTGCTCGACCAGCGTGAGCGCGTCGACGGGTTCGCCGCCGTTGTGGAGGTCGAGCATCGCCGCGAATACGATCCCGTGCGCGTCGCGGTAGAAGTCCTCCGCATGCAGCCGCTCGTCGATGATCAGCGCGGGGAGCGCCGTATCGGACAGCAGCACGGCGCCGAGGACGGACTGCTCGGCCTCGAGGTTCTGCGGCGGGGCTATCGGCCCGTCCGGCAGGCGCGGGGCGGGATGGCCGTTGGTGGACGTGCGCTCGGGGATGCTCACGGGCCGCCCGAGTCTAGGTCGCGGACCGGAGCGCTCCCGCGAACACCGTGGATATTGCGCAGAGTTGTTGCAGAGCCGCGACCCGCCGCCGCGATCCGGCGGCCGGGCTACTTCTGCTCGACCACCATGGTCTTGACCGTCGCGGTGACGCCGCTCTCGACCTCGACCACGACCATCCGGGTGCCGACCGTCTTGATCGGCTCGTCGAGGTGGACGTGGCGCTTGTCGATCGTGATGCCGCGCGCTTCCTTGATGGCGTCGGCGATGTCCTGGGACGTCACCGCGCCGAAGAGGCGGCCGTCGTCGCCGGCCTGATGCGCGATCGTGAGCACGGTCTTGTTGAGCAGCGCCGCGCCCTCCTCCGCCTTCGCGGTTGCATCGGCGACCGCGCGCTCGGCCGCGACGGCACGGCGCTCGGCGGCGGCGAGCGCGCCGCGCGTGGCCGGCTCGGCGAGCTTGCGCGGAATCAGGTAGTTGCGCAGGTAGCCCTTCGAGACGTCGACGACAGTGCCCTTCGCGCCGAGGTTCTCGTGGTCCGCGAGCAGGATCGCCTGGGGCATCGCGGGCCTAGCGCTCGCGCTCGCGGTCCCGGTCGTCGCGGCGCGGGCGGCCGCGCTCGTCGCGATCCTCGCGGTTGTCGCCGACGTATGGCAGCAGCGCGATCTCACGCGCGCGCTTGACGGCGGTGGCGACCTGACTCTGGTGCCGGCGGCAGGCGCCCGTGATGCGGCGCGAGCGGATCTTGCCGCGATCCGAGACGTACTTCTTCAAGGTCGTGACGTCCTTGTAGTCGACCTGGTCGACCTTGTCGCGGCAGAAGCCGCAGGACTTGCGGCGCCCGGATCCGGGCCCGCCCTTCTTGTCACGCCGGCGCGTCGGCCGGCTCCGCTGCTTCGCCACTGTTGAAAAGACCTCGCTGGAAGAAGACTGTCCGCACTCACCGCGACGGAGTGCGCGCGCTGACAGCGCGGGTCAGACAGTGTAGGAGGTCGCGCCCGGGCCGGTCCGGCGCCCCTGCCGAGAGAGGCGCCGGATTGGCGGGCCTCAGAACGGGATATCGTCGTCTGCGGCGGCTGGGGGCGCGCCGTTGCCCGCGGTGGCGCCGGCGGGCTGGAAGTCGCTCTCGTTGACCGGCACGTCGGACCGGGGGGTGAATCCGCCGCCGCCCTGGGCATCGTCGCGGCTGCCGAGGAACTGCACCGCATCGGCGATGATCTCCGTGGACTGGCGCTTGGATCCGTCCTGCGCCTCCCACTCGCGCCACTCCAGCCGGCCGTCGAGCGCGACGGGACGTCCCTTGGAGAGGAAGCGCGCGCAGTTCTCGCCCTGCGCCCCCCAGACCGTGACGTCGAAGTAGTTGGGCTTGTCCTCCCACTCGCCGGTTGAGTTGTTCTTCCGGCGCGTGTTGCACGCGATCCGCAGCTTGCAGACCGACATCCCGCTCGGGAGCGAGCGGAGGTCCGGGTCGTGCGTCAGATTCCCGGTGAGGACGACGCGGTTGATGTTGGTGGCCGCCACTGAGGGCTCCTTTCCTTCCCTTGCAAGTCTTTCGGGTGGCCGAGTCTAGGGGCGGGATCGGCGCATCCCGAGGAAGCGTCGCATCTTGGGCGGATTAATTGACGGCGTTGTTGCAGGCCGTCGCGAAGCGGCGCGGTTCTAACGCTCGATCTCGATCGGCTGCTCCGCGGCCGCGGCGGCGGCCGACATGCGGAGGTCGGGCGGCGGGGGCGTGCCCTTGCGCAGCTTGATGATGCGGAAGCGGTTGACGCCGTCCGTGATCTTCAGCGCGTGGTCGAGCTGCTGCAGCAGCTCGGCCGTGCCGTGGAACTGCAGCAGGTGGTAGTCGGCGTCGCCGCGCTTGCGCACCTCGTAGGCCGTCGGCCGCAGCCCCCAGTCGTGCCGCGAGATGATCTCGCCCTGGCGTTCGATGACCTGCTCCAGGCTCGCGAGGATGTTCGTGCGGCGTTCTTCCTCGGCCTCCGGGTCGAGAAGCAGGATCAGGTCGTAGGTCGGCTGTTCGGTCGCCATGCGGCGGGGCATGCTAGCAACGCAGGGGCGAGGGGCCGGCGGCGCCGACCTAGGCAGAGCATGCCGGCGCGCGTGCGATGGGGCAACGTGGGGCGGGCCGCCGGGGTGGGCGCGCTGGTGGCGCTCGTGATCGCGTGGCCGCGGCTGGGCGGGCCGGCGGTCAAGCTGCCGCGCGACACGGCGCTGCCGGTGGCTGGAGGGAGTGGCGCGCACACCGCGCCGGCCCGGCCAGAGCGTGGGGCGGCCGGGAGCGGGCCGGCAAGCGGCGAGGGGCGCTTGGGGCGCCGGCGGATCGCGGCCGTGGAGGGGCGCGATGAGCGGTTTCGGCGAGGTCGGGCGCGGTCCCGGCGCCGGCGCATCGCGCCGGTGAAGGAGCGGTTTCGGCGGGGTCGGGCGCGACCGGAGCGCGGGCGAACGGCGCGGGCGAGAGAGAGGGACGACACGCGGGCCGCCCCGTCGTCGCCGCCCGCGTCACTGGCGCCCTCGGCGCAGCCGCCCGCGTCACCGGCGTCACCGGCGCCACCGGTGCCGCGGTCGCCGCCGCCCGCGCCTCCGCCGCCGACGCAGCCGCGTCGGGCGCCGCCTGCGCCCGCGCCGGCGGTCGACCCCGCCGAGCGGGAATTCGGCTTCGAGCGGTGAGTGACCTGTCCGGTGCGAGTTCGCGTCGCATGGCGACGCCAACTCGCACCGGAGCGCCCGAAACCGCCCGGCGGCCGCTCCCGGCGATATACCGACGCCGACTGGTCGGCGTCGCGCGTCGACACCTCGACCCTTCCCTTCAACGCCGCCGTCGACGTCGGTCGCGCTCATACGCGGGCGAAGACCGCCGCCGTCGACGTCAGCCCCGGCTCATACGCGGGCGAAGACCGCCGCCGTCGACGTCAGCCCCGGCTCATACGCGGGCGAAGACCGCCGCCGTCGACGTCGGTCCCGGCTCAAACGCGGGCGAAGACCACCGCCGTCGACGTCGGCCCCGGCTCAAACGCGGGCGAAGACCACCTGCGCGGGCGCGTCGCGTTACCCGCCCGCGCCGCCACCCCGCGCCTTCTTGCGGATATCGGCGATCTGGTCGTCGATCCAGTCGCCCGGATCGCGTGACATGACGATCTCCTTCAGGCCGCGCGCCCGGCGCGCGCGCTCCTCCGCCGACATCGTCAGCGCGGCGTAGATCGAGTCCGCCAGCTCCTGCACGTCGAACGGGTTGACCGACAGGGCGAACTCGCCCAGCTCCTCGTGCGCGCCCGTGTTCTCGGACAGGATCGAGACGCCGTCGCGCTCGTTCACCAGCGGCCCCTCCTTGGCCACGAGGTTCATCCCGTCGAACATCGCGTTGACCATCATCACGTCGTAGTGCTTGTAGGACGCGACCGCCTCGTCGAGGTCGTCGCGCAGCTTCAGGTCGATCGGCATCCAGTCGGGCGTGCCGTGGCGGTGGTTGACGACCGCGACGAGCGCCTCGATCCGCTCGAGGTACTCGGCGTACTCGGCGACGTCGGTCCGCGACGGCATCAGCTGGGCCGTGAACGTGATCCGCTCGGAGAACTCCGGGTGCTGCTCGAGGAAGATGTCGAAGCCGGTGAACCCGCGCAGCACGTTCTTGGACAGGTCCGCGCGGTCGACGCGCAGGATCGAGAAGTCGCGCCGCCGCGCCCGCAGCTCCTGCTCGAACTCCGCGACCCGTTCGCGACCGGCGACGCTCCGCGTCGCGCGCCAGTCGATCGGCAGCGGGTATGCGCGCACCCAGACCTCGCGGCCCTCGCAGTGCACCACCCCGCGCGCCATGTCGACCTCCAGGTCCAGGAGGTCGCGGCAGCACTGAAGGAAGTTGCGCCGGTAGGAACGCGTGTGGAAGCCGATGATGTCGTTCGCGAGCAGCCCGTGGTAGATCTCGTCGCGGATCCTCGACGGCAGCACGCGCCAGGAGTCCGACTGGGTCCACGGGATGTGGACGAAGTGGTGCAGGAACGCGTCCGGCCGCGCGCGCCGCACCATTCCCGGCAGCGTGTAGAGCTGGTAGTCGTGGACCATCACGACCGGCTCGTCGAGCCCCTCGATCTCCTCGAGCACCGCTTCCGCGAGGTCCTCGTTGACGACGTTGTAGCCGAACTCGAACGCCTCCACTTCATGACGGCGCACGTCGGGCGCGTTGCTCTGGTCCCACAGGTAGTGCTGGATGAACCAGAGCATCGGGTTGGCGAAGATGTTGTAGAAGCGGTCGTAGGCCTCGGGGTCGGAGGCCACGAAGCGCACGCGGAACTCGCCGCCCTGGGGCGCCTCGACCTCGAACGCCTTGCCGCCATGCTCCTCGGCGACCTGCACGTCGCGGTCGGTCATCGCCGACGCGATCCAGACCGCGTCGCGGTGCGAGGCGAGGCCGATCAGCGCCGTCGCCAGCCCGCCCGTCCCGCGCTTGACCGAGCCGTCCTCCTGGTAGGTGACCGGCCCGCGATTGGAGACGAGCACGAGCGGGGAGCCGCCGTCCGGCACGGCTACAGCACCTCGCCGATGATCCTGAGGTAGTCGCGCAGGTAGCGCGGCATGAGGAAGTGCGTGCGCACGTACTCCTTCCCGCGGCGGCCGAGCGTGCGGCCCAGCGACGGGTCGTCGAGGATGTCCAGCGTCCGCGCCGCGCAGTGCTGCACGGAGGAGACGAGGTAGCCCGAGATGCCGTCCTGGACCTGCAGCGGGATCCCGCCGACGTCCCCGCCGATGAACGGCCGCCCCTTCCACAGCGCCTCGGCGACCGTCAGGCCGAAGCCCTCGCGCGTCGACTTCTGGATCACGACGTCGGCGAGCGACTGGAAGGCGTTGACCTCGATCGCGCCGACGTTGGAGAAGTTGTTGAGGATGTGGATGTCCGGATCGCCGTCGGCGTGCGCCAGCGTCGCGTTGTAGAAGTCCCAGCCCTCCGGGTCGTCGGACGCCATCGAGCCGACCAGCGCGAGCTGCGTCTCGGGGCGCTCGGACTTGACGAGCCGGTACGCGTCGATCACGCCCATCGGGTCCTTCCACGGGTCGAAGCGCGACACCTGGCACATCATCGGCCGCGCGGTGTCGACGCCGAACTGCTTGCAGACGAACTCGGAGTCCTCGAACGAGAGCGCCATGTTCTTGGGAGCCAGCGGGTCGATCGCCGGTGGCACGATGTGCACGCCGCTGTTCATGCCGTCGGGCACGTAGCCGGCCACGTGGAAGAGCGAGGCGGGGTACTCGCGGACGTACGGCAGCAGGCGCTCCATCGTCAACGGGTTCGGCGTCGAGACGTCGATGTGGCAGCGCCAGATCCAGCCGCCCGCCTTCTCGGGCGCAAGCGACAGAAGCGCCGCCGGCTGCGGGTCGTGCACGACGCACACGTCCCAGCCGCCCGACAGCTCACGCGCGTTCATCTCGTTGTACTGCGCCCACGTGGCCCACTGCTCTTCGGTGAGGTCCTGCGGGTTGCCCTGCAGCGCGTTGTGCATCAGCTTGGTCGCGTTGAAGAACTCCTCGCGGCCGTAGATCACCTGCCACTCGACCTCGAGCCCGACGTCGCGCATCAGCGGCACGAGCGTGTAGAGGATCTCCGACACGCCGCCGCCGAAAGCGGTCGCCGACAGGTGCACGACGCGCCGGCCCTTCAACGGCTCGGCGAGCTCGCGGACCTCCTCGACGAGCGGACGTCCGACGATGTGCGTGTAGTCGGCGAGGCTCTTGCTTGCGAGGGCGACGGGCTGGAGCACGGGCGGCCGGACGATACCGCGAAGGCGGGCGAGCCCTGCTCAGCCGGAAACCTGGAGTCGCTGCAGCGGCCGCTCGCCGAGCTTTGCCTTCAACTCGCGGCGCTCGCCGTCGCGCCACGCCTCGATCGTCACGGTGGAGCCCGGGTCGAGCAGCGCGACCGCCCGCGAGAGGTCGTCGGGATCCTCTATCGGCCGCCCGTCGATCGCCGTGATCACGTCGCCGCCCGCGCGGTAGGGACGCACCTGGAAGGTCGTCTCGTCACCGCTTCCGCCGCGCAGCCCGGCGTCGGCGGCGGGCCCGTCCTCGACCACGCGCTGCAGCCACGCGCCGTCATCCACCGGCAGGTCGAAGCGCTCGCGCAGTTGCGGGTAGATCGCGACCGACTCGACGCCGAGGAACGCGTACGAGACCTCGCCCGTCTCACGCAGCTGGTCGAGCGAGCGCCGCGCCACGTCGACCGGGACCGCGAAGCCGACGCCCTCGCCGCCGCCCGAGCTGGTCTTGATCTGCTGGTTGATGCCGATCACCTCGCCGTCCTCGTCGACGAGCGGCCCGCCGGAGTTGCCAGGGTTGATCGCGGCGTCGGTCTGGATCGCGCCCGAGATCTGGAACGCGGTGAGGCCGGAGATCGAGCGGTCGACCGCCGACACGACGCCGACCGAGAGCGACTGGGCCTCCGAGAACGGGGAGCCGATCGCGGCGACCGGCGTGCCGACAGCGACCTTGTCGGACTCGCCGAGCGGCAGCGGCCGCAGCGTCAGGCCCTCCGGGTCGACCTTGAGCAGCGCGACGTCCGCCTCGGGGTCATAGCCGCGCACGCTCGCCTCGACCTGGTTGCCGTCGGCGAACTCGACGAAGACCTTGCGCGCCTCGCGCAGGTTCGGCACGTCGCCGGTAGTCACGACGTGGGCGTTGGTCGCGATCTCGCCGTCGCCGTTGAGCACGAAGCCGGAGCCGACCCCGCCACTGGAGTCCTCCAGGTCGCCGATGGACTCCGAGCCGAACAGCGACACGACGGTCACGACTCCGGGCGCCTCCTCCTTGTAGATCGCCTGCGGGTCGAAGCCGTTGCCCCTGCCGAGCCCGCGGACCACCTCGACGCGGGTGGTCGTGCGCTCCCGCGCGGCGTCCTCGTCGTCGCTGCCGAAGCCGCAGCCGGCCGTCGCACCGAGCGCCGCCGCCAGCGCCACGAACGTGACGAGCGCGATGTGTCTCATGCGGGCAGCGTGAGCTTGAACGCCGTCTCACCCGGGACCGAGCGGACCGATAGCTCGCCGTGCATCCGCTCGGCCAGCTCGCGCGCGATCGCCAGCCCGAGGCCGGCGCCGCGCGCGCCGTCGGCGGAGGTGTAGAAGGGCTCGAAGATGTGCGGCATGGTCTGATGGCGGATGCCGAGACCCTCGTCGGCGACCTCCAGGGTGACATGCCCGTCCGCGCGCGCCGCCGAAACCACGATGCTCGTGCCCGCCGGCGTGTGCACGAGCGCGTTGTCGAGCAGGATCCGCATCACCTGCGCGACGCGCTCGGGATCGCACTCGATCTCGATCGGCTCGGGCGAGGCGTGGACGTGCAGTTCGGAGTTGTGCGCGGCCACGGCGGGGGTGAACTCGTCGGCGACGTCGCGCGCGAGCCGGCCGACGTCGGTCGGCTCCGTCCGCAGCTCCAGCGAGCCCGACTCGAGCCGCGACAGGTCGAGCAGCTCGGTCGCCAGCTTCTGCAGGCGCGCGACCTGGCCGCGCAGCTGCGAGAGGAACTGGGCGCGGGTCTCGTCGTCGAGCTCTTCGTCCTCGAGCAGCTCCAAGAAGCCGCCGAGCGAGAAGATCGGCGTGCGCAGCTCGTGCGAGGCCGACGCGATGAACTGCTTGCGCGCCGTGTCGAGCCGCGCGAGCTGGCGCTGCATGTCGTCGAACGTCGCCGCGAGCTGCCCCAGCTCGTCGTCGGAGTCGGCGTGGATCGGGTTCGAGAAGTCGCCCGCCGCGACCTTGCGCGCCGCGCGCTCGAGCCGCTTGATCCGCTCCGTCAGCGCGCGTGCGACCAGGTAGCCGCCGAGCGCTGCGAGCACGAGCGCGATCGCGCCGGCGACGAGGATCCGGTTGCGGATCAACTCGACGTTGCCCTGCACGTCGGACAGCGAGCCGGCGAACACGGCCACGCCGCGCACCTTCTTGTTGCGGACCAGCGGCTGGGCGGCGAGCGCCTGGCGCCCGACGTCGGTCTGGGCGGTGCCCGTGACGAGCTTCCGCGTCCGTGCCGCGCGCTCCGCCAGGCCCTGGACGTCGCCGAGCGCGGCGGCACCGGGGCTCGAGTCGGCGACCGGGAGGAGCTGGGTGATCCTCCCGAACTTCACCTGCAGGACCGAGACCTCGGAGTTCGAGAGGTTCGCGGCCCTGCTGGTGAAGCTCTCGAGCTCGGTCTGCCGCGTCTCGGTGCCGACCACGTCCTCGAGCGGTCCCGACTCGCGCTGCGCGTCCGCCGCGAGCCGCTCGACCTTCTGGCTCACCAGCTCGTCCTCCAGCCGCGGCGTGACGTAGAAGTAGACGATCCCGATCGCCCCGGTGACGATCAGGGCGAAGATCAGCGTCAGGCGGTTGCGGAGCGACCGCAGCGGCCGCGGCATCGTCACTCCTCCGCGGTGTCCCTGAAGCGGTAGCCCACGCCGCGCACGGTGAAGATGTACTCGGGCTCCTTGGCGTCGGCCTCGAGCTTCTCGCGCAGGTGGCGGATGTGCACGTCGATCGTGCGCGGGTCGCGATAGGCGGAGTCGCCCCACACGCGCGAGAGCAGCATGTCGCGCGTGTAGACGCGGCCGGGGTTCGACGCGAGCGCGCTGAGGATCTCGAACTCGACGAACGTGGCCGGGATCTGATCGCCGGCGAGCGTGACGGTCCGCTTGGACGGGTCGATCCGCAGCTCGAGCACCTCGATCGGCTGCTCCTCGCCCTCCTCCGGGCGCGCCATCCCGGCCCGCCGCAGCGCGGCCTTCACGCGCGAGCGGAACTCGCGCATCGAGAACGGCTTCGTGATGTAGTCGTCGGCGCCGAGCTCGAGGCCGAGCACCTTGTCGATCTCCTCCGACTTGGCGGTCAGCATGATTATCGGCACCGAGGAGCGGGCGCGCAGCCGCCGGCACACCTCCAGGCCGTCCATCCTGGGAAGCATCACGTCCAGCACGACCAGGTCGAACGTCTGCTCGGCGAAGCGCGCGAGCGCCTCGCGGCCGTCCGACGCCTGCACGACCTCGTAGCCGTCGCGCTGCAGCGGAAACGACAGCAGCGTCTGGATCGGCTGCTCGTCGTCGACCAGGAGGATGCGTGCAGGACGCTCGGCCATCACCGGAAGCGTAGATACCGTGCATAAGCGTGCTCGATGTCCGCATTTATCGAGCGGCGTTCCTGCCCGCGCTGCTCGCGCTGTTCGTGGTGGCCTTCTCGCTTGAGGGACGTCCGTCGCCGCTGCGCACGCGCGAGGTCGCGGACGCGTTCGACCCCGCGCGGGCATACGGCAGCGAGCGCGTGCGCGACTCGCTGGTGCAGCTGGGCGCGGCGTTCCCGCAGCGGCGCTCGGGGTCGGCCGGCGACGCGGCGCTCGCTGACCGCGTCGGCGAGGTGTTCCGCGCCGCCGGCTTCGAGGTCGGGCGGGCGACCGCCCCTGGCCGCACGGTCGACGGAGAGACGGAGCTCGAGACGGTCGTCGGCGTGCGGCCGGGGCTCTCGAGCCGCCGCATCGTCGTGCTCGCGCACCGCGACTCGCTCGACTCGCCGGGGCTCGCCGACCTGTCCGGCACGGCCGCGCTGCTGGAGCTGGCGCGCATCTTCCGCACGCGCGCGCCGTCCGGCGAGCAGGACCCCGGCGACGCCGGCAAGCCGCAGCTGATCGGACGCGACCTGCGCAAGACGCTCGTGCTGGTCTCGACCTCGGGCGGGAGCGGCGGCGGCGCCGGAGCACGTTCCTGGGCGCGCGAGCAGGACGCCGCGGGGATCGATGGCGTGCTGGTGCTCGGCGATCTCGCCTCGGCCGCGGCGCGCAAGCCGTGGGTCGTGCCCTGGTCCAACGGCGACGAGCAGCCTCCGCTCGGCTGGCAGCGCACGGTCGAGGCCGCGGTGCGCCAGGAGGCCGGCACGGACCCGGGCGGCGCGCGGGCGAGCGCCCAGTGGTCGCGCCGCGCGCTGCCGCTGGCCATCACTGAGCAGGGGGAGATCGACCGCGCGGGACTGCCCGCCGTGCTGCTGCAGGTCAGCGGCGAGCGCGGGCCGGGACCGAGCGCGGGCGTATCGCGCGGGCGCTTCACCGTGCTCGGCCGCGGCGCGCTGCGCAGCGTGATCGCGCTCGACGAGGCGGGCCGGCGCGGCGTCGGTGGCGACACGACGCCGCCGTTCGCCGGCGAGCCCGAGGGAATCGTGACGCTGCGCAACCTGCTGCCCGACTGGAGCGTGCGGCTGCTTCTGCTGTGCCTGCTGCTGCCCGCGCTGCTGGCGGCGCTCGACGGGTTCTTCCGCGCCCGCCGCCGCCGGCTGCCCACCGGCGCCTGGTTCGCGTGGGCGCTCGCGGCGGGGGCGGCCGTCCCGCTGGCGTGGGCCTGGCTGCGCGTGCTCGGGATCGCGGGCGCGTTGCCGGCGCCGCCGGCGCCGGTGGACCCGGCCGACCTACGGTTCGACACCGGCCAGGCGGCGGCGCTCGCATCCGTCGCGCTCGCGGTAGCGGGCGGTCTGGTGCTGATGCGGCCGCTGATGCGCTCATCGCGCAGGTCACGCGGAAGCCCGGCCGCCGGGGCGGCCGGTGCCGTGGTCGGGGTGCTCGTCTGCGGTATCACGCTCGCGGTCTGGCTGGTCAACCCCTACGCGGCCGCGCTGCTGCTGCCGGCCGCGCACCTCTGGCTCTTCCTGGGCGTTCCGCAGACGCGCCTGCGCGGGCGCGTCGCGTGGCTGGCGCTCGCGGGCGGGCTGGTCGCTCCGGCGGTCGTGCTGGCCTACGAGCTGCGCGCGCTGCGCACTGGACCGTTCGAGCTGGCGCGGATGTGGATCGTCGCGACGGCGGGCGGTCACGTCTCCGCGTGGTCGGCGATCGCGCTCGGGGCGCTGGCGGGCTGCGCCGCGACGCTGGTCCGGATCCTGCTCGCGCGTCGGCGGATCGCGGCGGCGGCACCCGACGAGCCTCCCCGCACGCGCGGTCCGGCGACGTATGCGGGACCCGGCTCGCTCGGCGGGACCGAATCGGCGCTCAGGCGCTGAGTCATCCTGGTCGCATGCGCGCCGCTTCCCTACGGCCGCTTCGTCTAGCACGTCGAGCGGAGCCTCATCGTCGCCCCGACGGCGATCTGGTGCCGCGCCGGATCGCGTACGATCGGCTCGTGCTGACCGCGTGCCATCCGCTCTACTCCGCGGCCAAGCGGATCGCCGTCATCGCGCGCCTCGAGCGCTCCCTTCCGGCCTTCGGGTCGTGACCCCATGAATCGCG
>Ga0126306_10000724_pt1 | contig 16317 bp, 14 predicted proteins | sample Plot27_FD_92592 | JGI IMG/M metagenome (GOLD analysis project Ga0126306, IMG submission 92592) | Serpentine soil microbial communities from UC McLaughlin Reserve, CA, USA - Plot27 | ecosystem: Environmental > Terrestrial > Soil > Grasslands | place: USA: UC McLaughlin Reserve, Lake County...
CCTCGTCCCGGTCGTCGACGACTTCACCGTCCACGTCCGCCCCGGCCAGGCGACGCTCCTCGTCCCGCTCGTCGACACCGTCGAGGTCGAGGTCGGCGTGGCGGCCGTCGGCGTCGATCGGCGCCGGCCTGGCGTGGGCGTCGACGGCGTCGGACGGGTCGCCGTCGTCGACCAGGGCTTGGAACACGTCCCGGTAGCCCAGGAACGCGTCGCGCAGGTCGTCGGTCGTGACGGCCTCGCCGGCCTCGCCGCGATGGACGGCGTACGCCCGGCGGTAGGACTCGGCCCGCTCGCCGTGGTCGACGGCGACCATGGCGGCCTGCTCGTCGAAGTCGCCGGTCGGGTAGCCGCGCTCGCGCAGGACCTGGCCCACGAGGGCGTCCGCCTCGGCGACGGCCCGGCCGGGGGCGTCGACGAAGCGGGCCTGGGCCGCCCGCCAGCGGGCGACGTAGCCGTCACGCGACGCCACGGACAGCGGCCGGATGTCGAGCGCGTCGCGCTTCCGAGCCACCTGCCGCAGCCCGGCCTCGGCCTGGCGACGATCACCGTGCGTCTCGACGGCACGGTCGTACTCCGGACCGAATTGCTGCCGCAGGCGGGCCGATCGGCCCTTGGTCACGCCAAAGGCCACCAGCGCCAGGACGACGAGAACGGCCAGGGCGATCAGGATCCACACCATGACAAGCCTCCTCCGTCAGCTCGCGCGGGCTTACCCCCGCGCTGAGCTGGCCATACGCTGCGTAGCGAGCGGTGCGGGTCGGCGGGGGGCCGGACGCGCAGACGCCACGCCCGGAGGAGGGCGTGGCGTCGAAGGCTCCAGTGGGCCGGGGAGGATTCGAACCTCCGAAGGCTGAGCCGGCAGATTTACAGTCTGCTCCCTTTGGCCACTCGGGCACCGACCCTGGGGCTGTCGCACTCTAGTCGCCTCGCGACCGGGGCCCGCACACCGGTACCCTCGTCGGCCATGCCCAGCTTCGACGTCGTGTCCGAGATCGACATGCAAGAGGTGCGCAACGCCGTCGACCAGGCAATGCGCGAGGTGTCCAACCGCTACGACTTCAAGGGCACCGACAGCACCATCGACCTGAGCGAGAGCGAGATCACGCTGCGCTCGGTGTCCGAGGACCGGCTCGCCGCCCTGCGCCAGGTCCTCGAGGAGAAGCTCGTCAAGCGCAAGGTCTCGCTCAAGTCGCTCGACTACGGGAAGGTCGAGGAGGCCTCCGGCGGCACCGCCCGCCAGACGGCCGCCCTCGTCGCCGGCATCTCGACCGAGAAGGCCAAGGCCATCAACAAGTTCGTCAAGGCGCTCGGCCTCAAGGGCGTGCAGAGCCAGGTCCAGGGCGACCAGCTGCGGGTCAACGGCAAGAAGCGCGACGACCTGCAGGCGGCGATACAGGCGATGCGCGACGAGGACTTCGGCATCCCGCTGCAGTTCAGCAACTTCCGCGACTGAGCGCCGGCGCAGCCGGCGCCCCGGGCCGAACCCCGAGGGGCCGCCCCCGCCGCCAGCGTGCCACCGCCCGGGTCTGGCATCCTCGACCAGCACGCCCCGGTACGCGACGGCGCCCCGCCCGGAACACCCGACCCGTGAGGGCCCCGCCAGGGCGAGGCGCAGCCTCGATGGGGGGTCAGCGGGGGGCGAAGCCCCCCGCTGGATTGGCTACCAGGCCTGGCGCCACTCGCCCTTGCGGAGCCGGGCCACCCGGTCCTCCGTCTGGGGATGCGTGCGCCACAGGCTGCCGAAGCTCACGCGCCGGCCGGCCAGCGGGTTCACGATGAACGCCGAGGCATGGGCCGGGTCGATGTCCATCGGGATCTGGCGGGCGCCGTTCTCGAGCTTGAGGAGTGCGCGGGCCAGCGGCTCGCCGTCGTCGATGAGCCGGGCGCCGGTGCGGTCGGCCTCGAACTCGCGGCTGCGGCTGAGGGCCATCTGGAGGAGGCCTGCGGCGAGCGGGGCGAGGATCGCCAGCGCCAGCAGGGCGATGGGGTTGGCGTCGTCGTCGTCGCGCCCGCCGAAGAAGGCGGAGAACTGCAGGATGTTGGCGATCAGGGTGATGCCCGTGGCGATGGCGGCCGCCACGGACCCGATGAGGATGTCGCGGTTGCCCACGTGGCTGATCTCGTGGGCGAGGACGCCGCGGAGCTCGTCCCAGCTGAGGATGCGGAGGATGCCCCGGGTCACGGCCACGGCGGCGTGGTCGGGATTGCGGCCGGTGGCGAAGGCGTTGGGCTGCTGATCGGGCGTGACGTACAGCTTCGGCATCGGCATGTTCGCCTTCTGCGTCAGCTCGCGCACGATCGCGTAGTACTCGGGCATCTCGGCCTCGGAGACCGGGACCGCCCGGGCCGCCCGGATCGCGAGCGTGTCGCTCTTCCAGTAGGAGAAGCCGACGATGGCCAGGCCGATGGCGAGGCCGATGAATGCGCCCGTCAGCCCGCCCAGCAGCTGGCCGATGAGGACCAGCAGGCCGCCGAGCCCGGCGAGGAGGACGAACGTCTTGAACGTGTTCTTCACGAGCCGGAGGGTAACGCCGGTTCCTGAGAACTTGCTGGCAGGCGCCGTACTCTCCGCGACCGTCGCCCAGTCGTAACGCCGTCAGTCGTAGTAGCCCGAATGGATGTAGATGCAGGGCACCCCGGCAGCGTGGAACATGGCGACGTTGCGCCGGTCGTCGTCGAAGGCGAGGCGGGGCTCGAGGCCGACCGAGCGGAGTGCGCCGACCGTGGCGTGCTTGAAGTCGCGGGCGGCCTCGTAGTCGCCCCAGTTGCGCATGATCAGCAGGTCCCAGCGCAGGTCGTGGCGCTCGAGCCAGCGCAGCGTCTGGGGCCGCACCCGCACCGGGCGGCCGGTGAGCAGCACGATGCGCTGGTCGTCGGCGATGACGTCGAGCAGGCGCGCCACGTCGTCGATGAGGGCGTCCTCGCCGGAGGCCTCGAAGAAGGCGTCCCAGTCGCGGCGGGGGCGCTCGACCAGGTACTGCCGGCGGGTGGCGTCGGACAGGACGCCGTCCATGTCGAAGACGACGGCCGGGCCGGGCTCCACCGGTCCGTTGCGCCACAGCCAGTGGTCGGGAACGTCGATCACAGCGAACGCAGGTAGCAGATCTCGTCGATGCCCGGGAAGTCGGACTGGCGCGCCGGCGCCGCCCGCCACCCCCACCGCTCGTACATCGCCCGGGCCCGGACGTTCGCCTCGAGGACCCACAGCACGGCCACCCGGAAGCCGGAGGCCCGGAGGTGGTCGAGGGCGACGTCGTGCAGGGCGCGGCCGATGCCGCGGCCCCAGTGGCCGGGGTCGACGTAGAGGGCCTGGAGGTGGCCCCGCACGCTCTCGTCCGGGTCGGGGACGGCCGCCACCGTCCCCACGACCCGGCGGTCGGGCCCGCTGTCGAGCGCCACGAAGTAGGCGGCGCGGCCCCAGGGCCGTTCGATGGCGAGCCGCCAGTCCTCCGCCACGGCCTCGACCGTCGGCATCGGCGCCTCCGGCGGGAAGATCCCCTCGTAGCCCACGAGCGCGGCGCGCAGCCACACCGAGCCCATGGCTTGCGTGTCGGCGGGCTCGGCGGGCCGGACGGTCACGTCCACCCGGACCACGTGTCGCTCGCCATCGATGGTCAGTCCTCCTGCGGTTGGGCCTGGGCGCGGGCCCGGATCTCGTCGACGACGCCCGGGTCGGCCAGGGTCGTCGTGTCGCCCAGCGCGCGGCCCTCGGCCACGTCGCGCAGCAGTCGCCGCATGATCTTGCCGGAGCGGGTCTTGGGCAACTCGTCCGTGAGGATGATCGTCTTGGGACGCGCCGTGGGACCGATCTTCGTCGCCACGTGGCGGCGCAGCTCCTCGCCCAGCTCGGGACTGGCGTCGTAGCCGCCCCGCAGGATCACGTACCCGATGATCGCCTGGCCGGTCACCGGGTCGGTAGCCCCGCAGACGGCGGACTCGGCCACCGCGGGGTGGTCCACGAGGGCGGACTCGACCTCGGTGGTCGAGATGCGGTGCCCCGACACGTTCATCACGTCGTCGACGCGGCCGAGCAACCACAGGTAGCCGTCGTCGTCGAGCTTGCAGCCGTCGCCGGCGAAGTACCGGTCGGCGAAGCGGGCCCAGTACGTCTCCCGGTAGCGCTCGGGGTCGCCCCAGATGCCGCGCAGCATGGACGGCCAGGGCCGGGTGAGGGTGAGGTAGCCGCCGCCCCGCTCGACCCGGTTGCCCTCGTCGTCGACCACCTCCGCCGAGATGCCCGGCAGCGGGAACGTCGCCGAGCCCGGCTTGAGGGTCGTGGCCCCCGGCAGCGGACTGATCATGATGGCGCCGGTCTCGGTCTGCCACCAGGTGTCGACGATCGGGCAGCGCTCGCCGCCGATGACCTTGTGGTACCAGACCCAGGCCTCGGGGTTGATCGGCTCGCCCACCGAGCCGAGCAGCCGCAGGGAGGAGAGGTCGTGCGAGTCGGGCTCGGCGGTGCCCCACTTCATGAACGTCCGGATGGCAGTGGGGGCGGTGTAGAGGATCGTGACGCCGTACTTCTCGGCGATCGACCACAGGCGGTCGCGGGCCGGCGTGTCGGGCGTCCCCTCGTACATCACGCTCGTGGCGCCGTTGCTGAGGGGCCCGTAGACGATGTAGCTGTGCCCGGTGACCCACCCGACGTCGGCGGCGCACCAGTAGACGTCGGTCTCGGGGTGCAGGTCGAACACGTACCGGTGGGTGTACGTGACCTGCGTGAGGTAGCCGCCGGTCGTGTGCATGATGCCCTTGGGCTTGGCCGTCGTGCCCGAGGTGTAGAGCAGGTACAGCAGGTCCTCGCTGTCCATCGGCTCCGGCGGGCAGTCGGGCGTGGCGTCCTGCATCAGCCGGTCGAACCACACGTCGCGTCCCTCGGTCATGTCGACCGCGACGTCGCCGGCGTCGGGGTGCCCGGTCACCCGGCCGACCACCACGACGTGCTCGATCGTGGGCGTGTCGGCCAGCGCCACGTCGACGATCGGCTTGAGAAGGTGAGGCTCGCCGCGGCGGAAGCCGCCGTCGGCGGTGATCAGCACCTTGCACTCGGCGTCGTTGATGCGGTCGGACAGGGAGTCGGCGGAGAACCCGCCGAACACGACGGAGTGGGCGGCGCCGATGCGGGCGCAGGCCAGCATGGCGACCGGGAGCTCCGGGATCATCGGCATGTAGATCGCCACCCGATCGCCCTTGGCCACGCCGAGGCCCTTGAGGGCGTCGGCGAAGCGGGAGACCTCGTCGAGGAGGTCGGCATACGTGATCGTCCGGGTGTCGCCCGGCTCGCCCTCCCAGTGGAACGCGACCTTGTCGCCGCGCCCGGCCTCGACGTGGCGGTCGATGCAGTTGTACGAGACGTTGAGCTTGCCGCCGACGAACCACTTGGCGAACGGCAGGTCCCACTCGAGGACCGTGTGCCAGTCCTCGTACCAGTCGACGAGCTCGGCCGCCTGGCGGGCCCAGAAGCCCTCGACGTCGGTGTTGGCGTCGTCGTAGGCCTCGGCCCCGGTGATCAGGGCGTCCTTGGTGAACGACGGCGGCGGCGGGAACGTGCGGTCCTCGCTCAGGTAGTCCTCGATGGCGGCGACTGTCGCCTGCTCGTCGGCCATGGCGTCCCCTCCCTGGCGGTTCCGGGCCCGGTGTCCCCGTGCTCGGTGCTCGGTCGCAGCGAGCCTACTGGTCGCCCCTCGGGCCACCCGCGGCGCTCGTTCGAGCGGGCGTCGCGGTGAGCCGACGTGTCATGGTGAGGCAATGCCACCCCGGCCCCGCGCCGGCCTGACGCGCGACCGCGTCCTAGGCACTGCGCTCGAGATCGTGGACCGCGACGGCATCGACGCGCTCAGCATGCGCCGCCTCGGGCGTGAGCTGGGCGTCGAGGCCATGTCGCTCTACAGCTACGTCGAGAGCAAGCAGGACCTGATCGAGGGCGTCGTCGAGCAGGTCTTCCGCGAGATGCCCCTGATCGTCGAGGGCGAGGGGCAATGGCGCGACCGGCTGCGGGAGCAGGCCGGCACGTTCCGCCGGGTGCTCCTGGCCCACCCGAACACGATCACGCTGGTGGCCGGGCGACCCATCGTCACCGACCGCACCCGGGCGTACGTCGAGTCGGCGCTACTCGAGCTGCAGCGCTACGGGCTCGACCTCGTGACCGCAGACCTCGTGCTCGGGCTCATCGCCTCGTTCGTGATCGGGCACGTGTCCGAGCAGGTGGGCGAGGAGTCCCGCACTGCCGCCGGCTACGTCACCGTCGAGCCGGAGGGCACCGACGCCGCCCGGTTCCCCAACGTGACCGCCCTGGTCCGGGAGGGCGTCACCGACCGCGACCGCGAGTTCGCCTTCGGCCTCGACGTGCTGATCGCCGGCATCGCCAGCCTGCTGCCGGTGGACGAACACGCCGGGGGCGACTGACCGAGGGCGACCGAGCCGGCGTCCGTCGGGGGCGTGGCCTAGATACCCCGCCACTCCAGGACGCGGAAGGACCCGAGGCCGGCCGGGTCGGTGAGGGCCGCCGCCTCGGTGACCCGGCTGCGGGCCGTGAGGGCGGCCACGTCGGGGGCGGACGCCTTCTGCCGCCACAGGGCGCGTCCCGCCTCCACCAGCTCGCCGATGCCGCGGTCGTGGAGCCAGTCGGCCTGGGTGCGGTCGGATGCCGGCGGGCGGACGAGGGCCAGCTGGTCGACGGCGACCTCGCAGGTGATGTCCTGCGTGCCGAGGCCCTCGAGCCAGGGGCCGCCGCGGGCGTGGCCCCGGTAGGTCCGCAGCCACTCGTCGGCGGGGCGGGACGCCATCTCGGGCGTAGCGGCGGCGTAGTCGAACACGGCCACCCGGCCGCGCGGCCCGGCGACCGCCAGGGCATCCCGCAGCCAGTGGCGGGCGGCGTCCTGCAAGGGCACGCGGGCCCCCTCGGCGGCATCGGGCGCCAGCCGCTCGAGGACCGCGGTGTGCTCCTCGTCCAGAGGCACCAGGTGCTCCACCAGTTCGTCGGGCCGGTGCGTGACCCGTACCTCGCACCAGGCGCCCTCGTGCCGTTGGGCCAGTGCGAACGGCAGGTTGTCGAGCAGCTCGTTGGCGATGACGACGGCCGAGCCGGCGACCCGGGGCAGCTCGGCCAGCGACACGCAGATCGGGCCGGTGGCGAGCCCCGCGGCAGACTGCTCGGTGTCGGGGTCGACCGGGGCGAAGGCGAGGGCCGGCTCCTCGAGGGCGATGCGCTCGCCGTGGCGGGCCCGCTGGGCCGCCGAGCGCTCCACCAGGACGTAGCGCAGCGCGGACGCGCACGCCGGGCGAGCGGCGAGGACCGTGCGGCACAGCGTGCCCGGCCCCGCGCCGGCGTCGACGACCACGAACGGGTCGGGCCGGCCGGCCTCCTCCCACCACTCGTCGAGCGCCCGGGCCAGCACCGCCCCGAAGAGGGGGCCGACCTCGACCGAGGTCAGGAAGTCGCCGCCCCGGCCCCCGGCGGCCCCACCGGTCTCGTAGAACCCGCCCGGCCCGTACAGGGCCGCCTCGACGACCACGTCGACCCCCACGCTGCCGTGCCGCTTGGCCAGCCCGACAACGCGGGAGAAGACGACGTCGGTCACGAGGGCTGAATCTAGGTGCCCAGGGCCCGACCGAGACGAGGGATCAGGGCGTCACGGAGGCGACGAAGTCGGCCATGTCACCGAGGTCGGAGGCCCACTGGGTCACGCCGAACACCAGCGTCAGCGCGGCGGTGATCGCCAGTGCGGCCGTGAGCGAGACCGGCACCCGGACCGGGGCGCGGTCGCCGTCCGGCGGCGGGTTCATCCACATCTCGCGGGCGACGTTGGCGTAGTACGCCAACGAGATGACCGAGTTAACGGCCATCACCACGGCGAGGCCGTAGGCCCACGGCGTGTTGGCGTCGACGACGGCCTGGAAGGCGACGAACTTGGCGAGCCACCCGGCGAGCGGCGGGATGCCGGCCAGGGCGAACAGGAAGATCGTCATGAGCACGGCCAGGGTCGGGGCGTACTCGAACAGGCCGCCGAAGCTGCTGATGGCGCCGCTGCCGGTCTTGCGGGCGACGGCCATGACCACCGCGAAGGCGCCGAGGTTCATGGCGGCGTAGATGAGGAGGTAGGTGACGACCGCGCGCACGGCGCCGTCGCCGATCGAGCCGACCACCGCCATCGGGGCCAGCATGAAGCCGGCCTGCGAGATGCCCGAGTAGGCGAGCATCCGGACGATGTTGTCCTGCCGCAGGGCGACGACGTTGCCGATCGTCATCGTGAGCGCCGCCAGGATCCACATGAACGGCTCGACCACGTCGGACCTGCCGGGGAACGCCTGGATGACCAGCACCAACAGCGCCACGAAGCCCGACGCCTTGGACGACACCGACAGGAAGGCGGTGATCGGTGTGGGCGCGCCCTCGTAGGTGTCGGGGGCCCACGTGTGGAACGGAACCGCCGACACCTTGAAGGCGAACCCCGCGATGCAGAACACGATCGCCAGGGTGATCACCGGGATGGTGTCGCCGGCCGAGAGCGCGGCCCTGATGTCGGCCAGCAGGGTCGAGCCGGCCACGCCGTAGAGCAGCGACATGCCGTAGAGCAGGACCGCCGTGGCGAACACGCCCATCAGGTAGTACTTGGCGCTCGCCTCGTTGCCCTGCAGCGACCCCTTGCGCCACCCGGCGAGCAGGTAGGCGGGGATCGACAGCAGCTCGAGCGCCACGAACAGCGACACGAGGTCGCGGGACGAGGTGATCACGGTCATGCCGAGGATCGACGAGAGCAGCAGGAAGTAGTACTCGCCCTCGGCGTAGTCGCCCTCGGCCACGTAGTTCGTCGACAGCAGGACCACGACGTAGCCGGCCACGATGAACAGCGCCTTGAGCACCAGAGCGAAGTTGTCGACGGCGTAGGCCCCGTTGAACATCGTCCGGTCGGCGCCGTCGACGGCGAGGGTCAGGACCGGGATGATCGCGCCCAGCAGGCCGAGGCCGGCCAGCGAGGGCAGCAGGCCCTTGCGGTCCTCGGGGAGGAACAGGTCCGCCACCAGCACCACGCAGAGCGTGCCCAGGATGACCAGGTCGGGCGCCAGTGCGTGCCAGTCGACGACCGGCTGGACGAAGTCGTCGGCCTGGGCGAGCACCGAGGCGGTGGCGAGCACCCCGCTCACGTCAGCCCCCCACGGCGCTGGCCAGCGCCTGGGCCACCGAGGTCATCTGGCCGTCGGTGACCCGGAACACCATGTTCGGGTAGACGCCCACAGCGAGGATGAGGACGAGCAGCGGCGTCCAGGCGATCCACTCGGGCACCGTGACGTCGGAGATCGCCTCGTCCTCGAACTCCTGGGTCGGCACGCCGAAGGCGGTCCGCTGGTACAGCCAGAGGAGGTAGCCGGCGGCGAAGACCGTGCCGATCGCGGCGACCACCATGTACACCCGGAACAGCTCCTCGGAGAGGCCTGCGCCGGGGTTGTAGGCCGACAGGATCGCCGGGAACTCGCCCCAGAACCCGGCCAGGCCGGGCAGGCCGAGCGAGGCCATCGACACGAAGCCGAGGATCCAGCCCAGGCGCGGCGCCTTCACGAGGATGCCGCCCAGGCGGCGGATCTCCAGGGTGTGGTAGCGGTCCTTCACCGAGCCGGCGACGAAGAACAACATGCCGGTGATGAGGCCGTGGGCGACCATGCCCATGACGGCGGCGTTGAGGCCGAAGTCCGTCAGCGTTGCGATGCCCAGCATGGTGAAGCCCATGTGCGAGACCGACGAGAAGGCGATGAGCCGTTTCATGTCGGTCTGCGCCAGGCAGCAGATGGCGCCGTAGATGATGCCGATGACGGCGAGCAGGGCAATCCACGGGGCCCACTCGACGGCGGCCTCCGGCAGGATCGGCAGCGCGACCCGGACGAAGCCGTAGGTACCCAGCTTCAGCAGCACGGCGGCCAGGATCACCGAGCCGACCGTCGGGGCCTGCGTGTGGGCGTCGGGCAGCCAGGTGTGGAACGGGAACATCGGCACCTTGATGCCGAAGCCCATGAACATGCCGCCGAAGATCAGGACCTGCGTCGCCAGCGGCACGGAGTCGATGCCGAACCCGGCCGGGTCGGCGATGCGCTCGGCCAGCTCGGGGATGGCGAACGTCTCGCCGCCGGCCACGAAGTAGAGAGCCAGGAAGCTCACGATCATCAGCGCGGAGCCGAAGAGCGTGAACAGGAAGAACTTGATCGACGCGTACTGCCGCTCCTCGCCGCCCCACACGCCGATGAGGAAGTACATCGGCAGCAGCACGACCTCGAAGAAGACGAAGAACAGGATGAGGTCCTGCGCCACGAACGTCCCGAGCATGCCGGTGTGGAGCACCAGGATGAGGATGAGGAACGCCTTGGCGTTGCGCGGCTCGGGCAGGTGGTTCCAGCTGTAGACGATGCACAGCGGGACGATGAGCAGCGTCAGCGCGATCAGCGGCACGGCCAGGCCGTCGATGCCGAGGAAGTAGCGCGAGTTGATGACGTCGATCCACGAGTCGTTGCGGACGAACTGCAACGTGTCGGTGGCGCCGTAGTCGAAGTCGGCGAAGACGGCGATGCCGACACCTGCTGCCAGCAGCGAGGCGAGCAGCGCCAGCCCCTTGTGGAGGCTCTCGTCCTCCTTGGGCACCAGCAGCATCACGAGTGCGCCTGCCAGCGGCAGGAACACCATGAGCGTCAGGCCCCAGTCGGTCAGGAACGCGTTGTTGTCCATCGATGGTGAACCTTGGCCTCTGCCGTCAGATGAAGAGGATGAGGGCGCCGGCGAACACGGCGACCGCCCCGAAGAGGAGGGCGCCGTACTGCTGGACCTTGCCCGAGGTGAGCCGCCGCGCCGCCTGGCCACCGCGCCGGGCCGCGGCGGCGGACCCCAGCACCGTCCCGTCGACCACGTCCTGGTCGACGTACCTGTACGTGAGCCGCCCGACCAGCGTGGCCAGGCGACCGGCGCCGTTCACGACGCCGTCGAGCACGTTCTGGTTGAACCAGTACGCCGCCCGGGCGACCGGGCCCTTCGTGCCGGCGGCGATGACGTCGGTGTACAGGGTGTCGAAGTAGTACTTGTTGACCAGCAGGCGGTAGCCCGTCCGGGCGGGCGCCGAGCGCTCGGTGATGCCGTGGGGGCCGGCGTCCTTCCAGTACCAGAGGTACGCCAGCCCGATGCCGACGACACCGATCAGCGTGGCGACCAGGGCGATCGGCAGGCTGAACTCGGGGTGGTCGAAGGTCGGCAGCGCACTCGGGAAGTAGGCGCCGATCGGCTCGTAGTAGTGCTCGAACCGCAGGGCCAGCGAATCGGGCGCCAGCGCCTCGGGGATGTTGGCGAAGCCGGCCACGACGGCCAGCCCCATGAGGATGTAGAGCGGCACCACGATGAGGGGGCCGGACTCGTGCGGGTGGCCGTGCCCCCGGAACTCGCCGAAGAACGTGAGCCAGATGACCCTCGTCATGTAGGCGGCTGTCATGAAGGCGCCGACCACGCCGAGGACCAGGAAGGTCGTGTAGCCGTCGCCCAGCTGGGAGGCGCCGGCGAGGATCTCGTCCTTCGACCAGAAGCCGGCGAGCGGGAAGAGGCCGATCAGCGCAGCGGTCGAGACGAGGAACGTCCTGTACGTGTGCGGCATCCACTTCCGCAGGCCGCCCATGTCGTGCTTCATGTCGAAGCTGTGCACGGCGTGGCTCACGGAGCCCGAGCCGAGGAACAGGCAGGCCTTGAAGAAGGCGTGGGTGAAGAGGTGGAAGAACGCGGCCGTCCAGGCGCCGACGCCGAGCGCCATCACCATGTACCCCAGCTGGCTCACCGTCGAGTAGGCGAGAACCTTCTTGATGTCGTTCTGCACGAACGCCAGGGCCGCCCCGCCCACGACGGTCACGCCGCCGACGACGGCGAGCGGGTTGATGCTCGACGTGCCGATGTCGAAGCCCTCGAAGAAGACCCCGTACATCCGGCCGACCATGAAGATGCCGGCGACGACCATCGTGGCGGCGTGGATCAGCGCCGAGACCGGCGTCGGGCCGGCCATGGCGTCGGGCAGCCACGTGTGCAGGATGAACTGGCCGGACTTGGACATCACGGCCGCCAGCAGCGCCAGCGAGGCGATCATGAGCGTCGTCTGGCCGATGTCGCCGGCGATGGCCGCCGAGTTGATGTCGATGATCGAGAACGTCCCGCCGGCCGCCCAGAACAGGATGATCACGCCGCAGATCAGGCCGATGTCGCCCACGCGGTTGGTGAGGAACGCCTTGAGGGCGGCGTCGCTGTTGGGCTTCTCCTCCCACCAGTGGCCGATGAGCGTGAACGAGCAGACGCCGACCAGCTCCCACATGCACAGCAGCTGGAGCGTCGAGCTGCTTATGACCAGCCCGAGCATCGAGGCGGTGAACAGCGAGAGGAAGGCGAAGAAGTGCGTGTACCGGCGATCGCCGCCGACGTAGTCGGTCGAGTACACGTGGACCAGCAGCGACACGAGCGTGACGACGAACAGCATCATCACGCCGGGCCCGTCGAGCAGCATGCCGACGGAGATGTCGATGCCGCCGTTCTGGAACCAGGTCACCTCCTTGGTGACCGGGGCCACCTCGGCGTGGCCCTCCTCCTCCTCGGCGTGCTCCTCCTCGACGACCCCACCCTCGCCGCCCTCGGCGGGCGCGTGCTCCCCGCCCTCCTCCTCGGCCTCGCCCTCGGCCTCCTGGCCGGGCGCCGCCGCAGCGGCGGACTCGCCCTCGGCGACGACGGCAGCGTGCTCCTCGGTGGACTCCGCCTCGTGCTCGGCGTCGTTGACGTGGCCGAACCAGCTGACGTTCGTGACGAGCGCCAGGGCGAAGGCGATGCCGACGGCGGCGATGCCGACCTCGGCGCCCTTGCGGGGCAGCCGCTTGCCGAACAGCAGGATGATGAAGAACGAGGCCGCCGGGAACAGCGGGATGATCCATGCGTAGTCGAGCACGGCTCGCCTATCCCCTCATGGTGTCGACGTCGTTGAGGTCGACACTGTGCCGGTTGCGGTAGATGGCCAGCACGATCGCGAGGCCGACGCCGACCTCGGCGGCGGCCACCGCGATGACGAAGAGGGCGAACACCGCTCCGGAGACGTCGCCGTAGAAGGCGCCGAACGTCAGCAGGTTGATGTTCACGGCGTTGAGGATCAGCTCGATCGACATCAGCACCATGACCGCGCTGCGCCGGGTCAGCACGCCGTACACGCCGATGCAGAACAGGGCGGCGCCGAGCAGCAGGAACTGGTTGAGGAGGAGGTCGTCCACGATGAGCCCTCAGCGGTCCTTGCGGGCGATGACGATGGCGCCGACCAGGGCGGCCAGCAGCAGCACCGACACCACCTCGAACGGGATCAGGTAGGCGGAGAAGATGGCGTCGCTCACCGTCGCCGTGTTCGACCCGGCGACCTGGGTGATCTCGCGATCGGCGGGCAGCGGGTCGTCGCCGAACGCGTCGAGCAGGGCGTAGCCCATGACCCCGGCGAGCAACGCGGCGGTGAGGATCCCCACGTACCAGTAATCGTGGGTCAGGTCGACGTCGTGGCCGATCCGCGCCCGGGTGAGCATGATGCCGAACAGCATCAGCACCATGATCGCCCCGATGTAGATGAGGACCTGGGTGACCGCGACGAACTCGGCGGCGAGCAGTAGGTACTGCCCCGTCACGCCGGCGAACACGACGATGAGGTAGAGCGCGGCCCGCACCACGTTCCGCGTGGTGACCACGGCGATCGCCGCAGCGATCATCACGGCGGCGATCAGGTAGAAGAAGATGTTCTGGGCGACCATGAGTCTCGACTTACCTCGGGACCTTCCGCGCCTTCTGCTCGGACCCGGCCTCGTACGGCTCGAAGTCCGGCACCGCCTGCATCCACTCGCCGAGTCGCTCCTTGTCGTGGAGCAGGTCGGCGATCCGCAGCTCGGAGTACTCGTACTCCGGGCTCCAGAACAGGGCGTCGAACGGGCACACCTCGACGCAGATGCCGCAGTACATGCACAGCGCGTAGTCGATGTCGAACCGGTCGAGCTTGTTGACGGACCGCGGCTTGCCGCCCGGGCGCCGCGGCGGCGCCGTGTCCTTGTGGGCCTCGATGTAGATGCACCAGTCGGGGCAGCTGCGGCCGCAGAGCATGCAGGACGTGCAGTTCTCTTCCTTGAGGGCGATGACGCCGCGCGACCGGGCGGTCGGCGTCTCCTTCTCGTGGGGGTACTGCACGGTCGCCGCGCCCACCGAGGGGGCGGGGATGAGCGTCTTGATGCCCCGGGCCGGGAACATCGTCTTCCTCATCGTCTTGAGCGTGACGCCAAGGCCCTTGACGAGGCCCGGCGTCTTGGGGGCGGGCAGCTTGGCCATCAGAACGCCACCTTCAGCACCATGGTCGCCAGGATGTTGGCCAGCGACAGGGGGATGAGGACCTTCCAGGCCAGCTGCTGGAGCTGGTCCTCACGGAACCGCGGGTACGTGAAGCGCACCCAGAAGACGAGGAACGACACGAACAGCACCTTGACCAGCAGGACAAGGGGGCCGAGGACGTTCATGTAGTCGGCGTCGAGGTCGACGCCCGGCAGCGCCCAGCCGCCGAGGAACAGCGTGGCGGCCACCGCGGCGAAGGCCCCGGCGCTGGCGAACTCGGCGATGAAGAACAGCAGGAACCGCATGCCGCTGTACTCGGTCATGTAGCCCGACACCAACTCGGACTCCGCGATCGGCATGTCGAACGGCGTCTGCGTGAGCTCGGCCTGCATGGCGATCAGGAAGATGAAGAACCCGATCAGCTGCGTGAGGATGAACGGGTTGCCGATCGCCGAGATGCCGAAGATCTCGCCCTCGGCCTGGGCGACGACGATGCCCTGCATGTTGAGGGTGCCGGCCTGGATCACCACACCGACGACAGCCAGCACCATCGGCAGCTCGTAGGCGATGAGCTGGCCGGCGGCCCGCAGCCCGCCCAGCAGCGAGTACTTGTTGGCCGAGGCCCAGCCGGCGATGAGGATGCCGATCACCGAGATCGACGACACGGCCAGCACCCAGAACACGCCGACGTCGAGGTTCGTGAACCAGGCGTCGGGCCCGAACGGCACGACCACGTAGGTCATGAAGACCGACAGGACGATGATGTACGGCGCCAGGGCGAAGAGGCGACGATCGGCCCGCCAGGGGACGATGTCCTCCTTCTGGATCCACTTGCCGACCTCGGCGAGCAGCTGCATCGAGCCGTAGGGACCGGCCTCCATGGGACCGAGGCGGCTCTGCATGAAGCTCATCATCTTGAAGAGGAAGACGTAGACGAGCGTGCCGGCCGGCAGCAGGACGGCGACGAGCACGCCGACCGTCCGCAGGACCGTCTGCTGCCAGTAGGCCAGCTCGATCGCCGTCAGAGCTCCGCTCATCTCCGAGCTCCGCTCATCTCCGAGCTCCGCTCATCGTCAGAGCTCCCCCCTGACGGGTGCGCTCCCCCTGATGGGTGCGCTCCCCCTGGCGGGCGCGCCCCCTGGCCGCCGGCGAGCGCAGCGAGCCTGGCGGACACCGACGAGGCGGCCGCAGGCCCTGCCTCGTCGGAACGACGAAAACGACGGCCGCAGGCCGCCCATGCCCTACCCGATGAGGGCCGGAGCGCAGCGGAGGCACTCATCTGTCGATGTCCCCGAGGATGAAGTAGAGGCTGGCGAGGATCGTGATGATGTCGGGCACGTAGACGCCGCGCAGCAGCCACGGCACGACCGACACGTTGTTGAAGCTGGCCGAACGGATCTTCACCCGAAACGGGCCCAGGTCGCCCTTCGAGACGACGTAGTACCCCATGGCGCCGAGCGGGTTCTCGGTCTCGACGTAGGCCTCGCCCGCCGGCACCTTGATGATGCGGGGGACCTTGGCCATGATCGGCCCGCCCGGCAGCCCGTCGCAGAGCTGGTCGATCATCTTGGTGGCCTCGCGGGTCTCCTGCAGGCGCACCCAGCAGCGGGCGAAGCTGTCGCCGTCGGGGTGCGTCCAGACCTTGAAGTCGAGGTCGCCGTGGGCCAGGCCGGTGATGCCGCCGTCACGCCGCAGGTCCCAGTCGACGCCCGAGGCCCGCAGGTTGGCGCCGCTCATCCCGTAGGCGAGCGCCACGTCGGCGGGGACGACGCCCACGCCGCGGGTCCGCGTCTCGAAGATCTCGTTGCCGAAGAGCAGCGTCTCGATCTCGTCGCAGAAGTTGCGGATGCGGACCATGACGGCCTTGGTGTCGGCGATCCAGCCCTTGGGCAGGTCGTCCTTGAGGCCGCCGATGCGGTCGAAGTTGGGGTGGAAGCGCCCGCCGGTCACGGCCTCGATCTGGTCGAGGA